>ERZ887942.1339-NODE-1339-length-17282-cov-7.579497_pt1 | contig 17282 bp, 17 predicted proteins | sample MGYA00521099_ERZ887942 | MGnify/ENA primary metagenome ERZ887942 (study PRJEB32303, sample SAMEA104408605) | aquatic metagenome | biome: Brackish water; feature: Pelagic; material: water | place: Baltic Sea | collected 2014-06-07T06:48:00 | depth 16,251 m ...
AAGTAGGGCCAACACCACTGATGCCGCCACCAACAACCGCTCCTTTCGCAATAGCAGTGCGTAGTTCTTCCATACGCTCATTGGTAAATAGTGGTTCGCCAGTCTCTCGGGACACAGCAATAAAATCTAAAACAGTTTGTAGTCCTTCAGTTGCACCCTCACCGGTAGCATTCACTCCAACTCGCGCACCGATCCGTGTCGCTAGAGTTTTCAAATCCTTAACAGGCATGTCTAATTTCTTAGCAATATCCCCGATCATAAAATTCAAGCTAGCAAATTCTAACGCCCCTTTAGGTACGCCCCAAAGCAAGGCTGCGCTGGTATCTTCAATACCGGCACGATCAAGCTCCATCGCTGTCTCGCCAGCAGACTGCGCATAAATATATGCGCCGGCTCCCATCTGAGCCCCGCGTTTTTTCTGAGCAGCAGCGAACGCATCGAACGCCTCTTCGCCTAATTCTTCTTTCAGTTTTTTAGCTAAAGCCGCCCGAGCCGTTGTAGTAGCAAGTAACGAGGCACCGCCCGTAGCCGGAGTTAATAGTGCCCCCAGACCGGCCATAGCCGCGTCGCCAATTAACTGAGGAATCTGCTCCCCAAGAGCCTCCACGACAAAAGTACCAACGTCGCTAAGTGAGTCAATATCGTCGAATGAGTCCAGAGCCGCTGGATTAAGCATAGCGTTACGCATAGCCCTATCCATACCGCGTTCTCCATATTCTGAAACCGCATCAATTCCTGCAAAATCCCCCAGTGCTTTAACCAATCCATAATTCATGGCAACACTTTGATGCGTACCGCGAACCATCGCTCTTTCAAAATCGCCGCCATTGCTGCGATACATCTGATCGTCCACAACCCTGCCGTGCATTAGCTGTCGATCGACCGCGTCAGAGCGTGCGGGGTCCACGCCTCTTCGTTCCGCTTCGACAGCGCCTTCGAACTGCGCACTAGCAAGAGTGTCGCTGTCTGCCATAAATAAGTTAGCTGACCCATCCCGAACAGACTGTTCAACATAATCGCCATCGGCGTTAGTTAGTCCGGCAAGTGTTCGACCGTAAGTGTCTTTCCCATTACGGGTAAAAGTGGGCTCGCCACTTTCTAGGAAGTTAAGTAAGTTGTGCTGTGACCTGGCACCGCCTTGTCGCCCTACCGCGTACGGCTTAGAAGTCTCAGGGGAATCGATACCATCCAACCGAAAACGCTCACCAGAGGTGAGGTCTTCTATTGTGTCTCCATCGAGAACTCGGTATCGACCGTCAGAGGTCGTTAGAGATTCAGTGTATTGAGGGTCGTTTTCGCGCTGCTTCTGTTGAGCAACGACGCGTGCAAAGGCGCTCTCTGTCATTGGCCTAATCTTGCTGCGTCAGTAGGGATGTCCCCGCGATCTGCTCTAATCTCCTCTCCTAAACGTGAATATGCCACCTCAACATTTCCTCCGGCTTCAGCCAGAAGTTCGTCTTTATCCGCTTGCGGTAGGTTCATCCACATTAGTTCGCCCTCCATTGCTGGCGGGAAAATCTCTGAATCTAAACGATAGCGCCCGTCTACTGTCGATCCGCCCCAATTAAAAACGCCACCTTGCGATGCGCCATGCCATTTCATAGCAGTAGCCGTAGCTTTCATCGTCCAGGCAAGTTGAGCCGGGGACATCTGCGATAGGTCAGCCGGGATGTTAAGTTTCCCGAGTACCTGCCCATTCAACGCAATACTGTCCCTGATATTCTGGTCGATCTGTTCGGGACTGCTCCAGTTACGTCCTAGAGGCCCATAACCATCTTCCCCGTATTGGCCTTCGGCGAAGCGCGTAATTGAATCGTCGTTAGCCTTACGTATGTCGTCCCTGTTTCCAGTAGCCCACGTTTGCTCCAGTTTTGCCCAATCCAGCGCGTTATTCGCCGCGTTGCGTATATTTGCTTGATCTTCCTTAAACTGCGTTTGACCTGTTCCCGCAGCATCGTCGCCTGATAATAAGTTCGCAATAACGCCCTGATTAGGCGTATTGCCCGAGCTTCTATTAGCTTGCATATAGGCCGCAGCAGACGCAGCCCAATCATTCGGATCGCCTTGGCGTAGTCCGGAATTACCACCGGAGCTATAATTAACTCCACTAGCCGCACTACTTTGAGTAGGCGCAGTTGTAGTAGCCGCAGGAGTTTGAGTCTGAGTCTCTACACGACCTGCGCGTAACCCTTCATCGGTAGCGGCAGGTGCAGCAGAGGCGGGTGCAGTAGCGGCGTTAGCTCGAATCTCAGCCGCATTAATCCGCCGTATAACGCCTTCGCGTCGCTCTAATAGCATCTCTTTTTTGTTTGGACCGGTATGCTCACTAGCTAAACTCTCGTCAATCTTACGAAGTTCAGTTTGATCTGACTCCTTCAGTCTAGCGATATTAGCCTCGGTACGCTCGATACCTGACTGGATAAGATTGCGACGCTGTGCAGACAAATCGGGGGAGGACTCTAGTTCATTCAGTAGCTCCTCTCGCTCCGCTTGGAATTGAAGTATATCCACCTCGCCTTGCGCTGCCTGTAATACTGAATTATCGCCACGGTTGTTTGTGTCCCTAATAAAAGTGCGCCGCAGTTGCCTAACTTCTTCTTGTCGTTGGGCGAGCTGATCCGCGTAACTCATAGAGGGCTCAGTAGTAGTGGTAGCAGTATTAGTAGCAGGTTGTTCGGGAGTAGGCGTACCTGTAACAGCCGCAGAATCAAGGCCATTTGCGCTAATGTCTACTACCTGTTCGATATCATATCCGGCACCTTCAATCACGCCGGTTAACTTATTTAGTTGTGCTTCAATTTCAGGACGTTGCGCCGGAGTTGCGACTCTAAGCTGATTTTCTAAATCAGTAACGCCGGCACCCCACGCTGCTACGCGCAGCATGTCTTTATACTCGTCGCCACTCATTACTAAAGGCGCGCCATTTACCCCAGGCACGATAGATTTCTTACCATCGGCACCCGTTGCGTATAGCGCAACAGCACCGGTGTGTGAATTAAGTTCCAGACTGCCAGTAGACGGATCGAATCCGTTATCTTTCAGAGCTTGCTGCATACTCGCAGATGCCCCGATAGCCGCAGAACCCATGTGCCGTGTAATCTCAGGGTCAGACCCAACGCCAGCAATCATCTCCTCAAAATTAGTTTCACCACCCCCCTGCTGATAAGTATCCATTGCGCCCGTGACAATGCGCCCGAAATGATTACGAGCATCCGTCTGTACCGCGCGATTTTCCTGCGACGTGTAGTAGTCGGCCATGCTTTTTTGATAGTCACGAGTGTCCTGCTGTTTAACCTGCGCAAGCGCAAGCTCGTCGCGTCCTAGCGCAAGCTGGTCCTGGTTAATTAAAAAATTTCGGTTACTATCTCTAGAAGAACCGAATGCGTTAAAACCTGCTGCTAAACTCATTTCGTCTCCTATAACAACATTGCGGCCATAATAGCCGTGCTGACAACTGAACCGGCCATCTGCATATTCTGTGCGGTGTTTTGCGCCGCAGCGTTACTGTTCGCATTATTCGTCGCGTTCTCACCAGCCGCAGCATTACTAAGCGAGTTTGTTGAGCTCGTAGCAATACCTCGCCCAAGCTGAATCATCTGATCCCGCATACCTACGTTGCGTTCATACTGGTCGATACGCGAATCGTTAATAAGTCCGTCAGCATCAGCTCCTCGAGCGAGGCCGCTTGTATATGATGAACGCGATTTATCCAGCGCACTTCCGCCCATACCGAAACGTAAAGACATACGTTTTTGCCGTTCGGCCGTAGCTGCGTCATTTACGCCGGAACGCTCTTTAGCCAAATCAACAAGCTCAGTGCTATTAACACTCTCGATTAGACGCTGATTTACAGGACGATAATTCGCCTCATATTCAGCTCTATCCGAATCAGAAATCTGAGATAAAAGCTCCTCCGCATTATTTCCGTTATAAGCGACTCGTCTACCAATGACAGGTGGCACAGACCCGTTTACCGGGGTCGCTTGAGCGCCTATGCCTCTACCTCTCATATATGGTGTACTCATATTGCGCCCAATGCTCCCTTCCACCCTAATTTATCAGTCACTTCAACATCAGCGCCGGAACCGTCAGGGCTAGTTGTAGTACGTGTACGGGATAGCCCATCTTTACCCAGGCGGTAACCGTCTGCGCGCATAGTCGCTCCATTTACAACAGCTCCCGCAGCCTCGCCCATCGCAGCAGATCGGGCATCACTAACAAGAATGTCGTTATTCAATTTCTGTATCGCGGTACGGGTGCTTAGTGTCGACCCTGCGCGTAGACCACTCGCTGCGCTATCCGCAATATCTTGGCCTGTTTTTGCGACAGCTAGTGATTTCTCGTCGTTGAGATTTCTAGCTGTCTGCGCACTGGAAACGTCCACCGCATTGACCCCCGCAGCGATGGCGTCCCCAGTGCGAGACAATTCGCGGAGTCCAGCGCCTTTCGAGCGTACGCTCGCTTTAACGGCATCTGTTTCCGACTGAGCTAATCCAGCAGAGCCTCTGCCTTTAATATATCCGCTATGATCCCTACCGGAATCAGCGATAGCCTTCTGCTCAAGGCCAATGTATCCATCGTCTATACGTTCGTTATGTCGGGCAGCAGCAAGTCGAGCTTCTGATTTAGTAGCTTCGGAGACCTCAATTTTCTTCGCGCCTTTACTCATAAACTTTCGTATACACCTGTGATTCTTGGTAGCTGTCAAATGACTTCGCTACTCGTTTCCACCCCTTTCGAGTGGCACTAAAACTACAACTTTTTAGCCCGTACTGATTAGCAAGAGCATCCCAAGTCTGGGCTGCATCTTCAAGTAAACCAGCCAAGTTATCGCATTGAAATGCAACAACTAATAAGGATTTCTCCTCTTCGCAAAATTCCCCATCAGTAATACAAATAATTCCAAGTCCGACTAAGTTCTTATCCTCGTCCTCAAACGAAACGGGCAAATAATCCGTGTTCATAACCTTGCGATAAAGATCCTCTGGAATCCAAGCGCAATCGGACTTCTCATATACTGCTTCTAATCGGTCTTTTAACTCTGTTCTATATCTTTCGCGAAATTCCATCATAGATAGGACTCGCGCCGGAAATTTAGGACTATAGTCCGCCATATCTCATTACTCGCTTCTTGGGGGTATGATCGAGTTGAGCAGTAGACTTAGCCTCAGCGATGCCAGAGTAATAAACGTCTTTACATTCAGCAGCACGTTGAGGGTCGTACCATGCTCTTGATTTCTGTTGGAGTAGTCGATACAGAGCACCGGCTACAATTATTTCACTGTAGTTATCAGCCAAATTTTCATCGATTGTTGTTGCCGTAAGGATAGGCATAAGCGCAGCTTTCATCTGAATGATGTTTACCGCAGTTGTACTAGGAACTGGGTAGAAGCTCACTTCATCACCTGACTCTTTCACATACACTTTCGGCGTACCGGTCCGATCAAGATAGTTATGCGCATCCTGATTAATCAGTTCATCCGAAGAAGGGTCTAGCCGCTTATCATCGTAAGTAACACGCAAAATTGTGTGTACGCGACTATTAGTAGGCGGGGAAAGGGTGTATTTCCGGATATCTGCGATCGTGGTCAGGGGACCGATGTCGGCTACCCACGCTTTCGAGAGACGGCAAAATTCCGTAAGGGAAGCTAAGAGCGCAAGAGTAATGAGAGAAGTCGGCGCTCCAGGAGCGTCTACTACTACATTAGGATGGAAGTCTGTTAAGTCGTAAGCCACGCGCCACTACCTTCGTTTATGCAGGAGCGCTAGCTCCGCGAGTATTAGGTGATTGTTGAGTTTCTCCTTGGGCTTTACCGGCTACCAAGGCAACGAAATGCTCATAGTAAGAATTTGCCACAGTCCGATTAGTCGCATCGCGCATATCTTCCATTAAGGCTCTATGGCACATGAAGTTCACTAACGCAGGAGCGTATTCATCGGGGACCGTAATACTGTCGGTGTCGGCGGCTAGATCAGTAGGCTTCGCGCCGTACATAACCTCAATTGTTGCAACACCCGGGCTAGGAGTAACAGTCGGGAATATGTAAAACGCTTTATTATCGATATCGTCAAAGATATATCGCTCTACAGCAGCGCCGGTCATGCTGTGCCAGCTAGGAACCATTCCAGACATCTCTGATTCAGTAGCAGGTAGTGGGGCGTATCCATTAGCGTTCTTAATGACCTTAATAAACGAAAGGCCGTCGGACGGAATAGCTTGCCGAGAACCGGCTGTAATATCGTGGGTAGCCACAGTGGTAACTGTGTCAGGCTTAATACCGCAAAGGGCAAGCTGCCCTTCATTCAACGCATCTAACAGAACCGCATCACTCCAACGCTCAACTGCGCTTGTCTCGTCACGAAGCAAACGCCGCGCTCGGGAGATTAGAACTGATCCTGCTAGTGTGCCCATATTAGCCTTCTATTATTGCCCAAGCCGCGTCACGCATGTCTTTGTCTGTGCCGAAGTCCACAAGGGCTTCTACTTCAGTAGCGCGCGGACAACCGCTTGAAGTTAGTTTATATAGCTCGCCGCCGTGTAAGATTTCTCTCATAGCGTCGGCTACTTTTTCAATTCGTTCGTCGGCTATTTCCTGTTCGGTAAGCTCGACTTCTTCGTCCTCTGGCTCTTCTAAAGTAGCCATCGGGTCGTCTACTTCTACTTCTTCTACTTCTACTTCTACTTCTACTTCTACTTCTTCTACTTCCTCCTCAACCGCTGAAGGAACCTCTACTACCGCACCAACTGCATCATCTCCAATACCAACTGCTCCTAGTGATATAGCTAACTCCACAAAAGCGGGAGGTACTACTCGAGGAACGCCAGCGTGCATAATTACGGCCGAGCCGCTTGCTGGATTTACTAGTCTTAAATCAGTTGTCGATACGTACATCTATTCTCTCCGAGGGTGAGGCAAAGAAAGAGGGCTGGATCACCAGCCCCCTATACTTCTTACTTAGTGTGCAAAGTCTAGAGCGAGTACGCTGAAGTCTTGTAAATCACCGGTAAAGTTACTGTGGAACTTAGGCTTCTTAAAGCCGAGGATTTTGCCTACAGAGATACCGTGCTGGTTACCGTAGTCGAAAGATTCCTCTTCCCAGATAGCGTTACCGATATCTGCATAGCCCAGTGCTTGAGCACCGCAGAACAATACTCGACAACCGTCGACATCCGCAGTAGCACCCCACTTATAACCCGCATCACCTGCTTCAGACACAGTCCCGGTGGTAGCACCGCTAGTGTTGAATACGTGACGGAATTCGTGGATTACTAGACCATCGATCATTACGCTAGAAGTACCTGCGAATAGCGGGTTCTTAGACGAACGAGGCATAGCATTTCGCACGTTAGCCAAGTAATCGGCATCGAGCTTCAAGTTAGCCATAGTGGTCGGATCGACGAATACGTGGAATAGCTCTTCACCGCCACCTGCACGAATACCGCGCATGTAGTTGTTCTTAGCAAAAGCACGAGCTCGTACGAGCGCCTTATAGGTAATAACGTCAGCCGCTACCATAGAAGTTACATCACCCGTTACGAACTCTTCGGCACCGCCGTCCCATCGAAGATGGCGAGAACTAGTAGGCGCAGTAATATCTGTAGCGAACTCAAGATCACCCAGGTTGTAACCAGTGGTGCCAACAGAGCGCAATGCACCGTTGTTTTTCAGGGTTAGTGGTACGCCAGCCAGAGTCAAGAAGGCGATCTGGTCACAGCGATCCGCGATCCAATAACTCAGTACGTCACGGGAAGCGCCACGGAAATCTACAACAGACTTTTGATCTGCCATTCGACCTGCTAGACGGTTACCATTTCGCAACTGATCCATCTGAATCACTTGTTCGTAGGACTTGATTGCTTCTTCGTTGTCTTCCAACTGGTAATCACCCATTGCTCCATCGCCTTCAAGGTCAGCGATCAAAGTGATTACAGCGCGTGCGCCCTTCTCGGATTTCTTCAACTCAGTAATGCGTTGAACCATCGCGTTAGGGCCTTTACCAGCGAACTGGTTAATAAAGGAGTTGTTTCGGGCCATCTTCCAGAAGTCGAGGGACCAGGCGGTCTTCTCTTCTGCTGTTAGGGCCGCAAAATTAGTATTAGCCATTGTTATGCCTCCATAGGCGTTGGCGAAAATTAAATGTGTATAAACCTAGCTATATCGGTACTTAGCTAAACCGCCCTAATATCGTCGGGACACGAATAAAACGCCGAACAGTTGGAGGAGTAAGTGGCCTCATGCCGTGTCGTGGCATATACGAAAACTACAGGAAGATATTAGCATTGCTAATATCCCCCCGCAAGTTAAGACTCACTAACTAGCCGAAATCGCCGCGTAATTGCGCTAATTCCTTCTCAGAAAGTTTGTCAAAGTCTTCTTCCGACATAGAGAAGATGTCTATTGCCCCATCCTCAACTTCAGCCGCTTTAGCCTTACCAATATTAGGTGGCTCTTTATTTATACGCGCAGTCTGCTTTTTCACGTCCCGTGGTTTCGGAGTTCGCGGAGCAGGAGTTTCGGCCGCTGGTGCAGCTTCGCTCAGAACCTCGGGCCGATAAGCTCGAACCATATCGTCCACAGCCTGTTCCAAAGCATCAGCCGGCGTGTAATTACGAGCCTGGTACGCATCGCGTACAGCTACGATCCGGTCTGTAAGATCAGCGTCGTATATGTCAGCATTATCTGGATTCAAAAAAGGGTACGCCTCTTCCATCTTATCCACAGTCGAGTTGAATGCGACCTGCATTTCTCGCGCACTAATCTCGCCGCTTACATCAACTTCTTTAGGCTGACTAGCCGCAATGATGCGTTCGTCGATGGATTGCTGAAGCTCAGATGCCTCGGCAGTTTTACCATCTAGAACTAGCTCAAAGACTTTAGCTCTATCTACCTTCAGTGCGTCCATATCGATCGCAGGAACTGGGGCGGGGGCCGCAGCTTTTGCAGCCGCTTTTCGCAGTTCTGCGTTTTCGGCTTCTAGGGAACGCCGTTTTCGCGCTTCCTGGTCAAGGCGATGTTTTGGGATGAAGGGTTCCTTCTTAGGAGCAGAATCTTCTTCAGTCTCGGCGGGAGCTTCTTCGTCCTCACTAGTCTCCTCCTCATCTGCGGTCTCCTCCTCAGTTTCTTCTGTGGTTTCTTCCTCAGTTTCTTCTGTGGTTTCTTCCTCAGTTTCTTCCTCAGTTTCTTCCTCAGTTTCTTCCGCAGTCTCTTCCTCGTCGCCAGTTTCTACCAGCCCGGTCGGGTCCTGCTGAAACTCACCGTCGTCGTCTTCAGGAATTACAGGGACATCAGGGGTTTCACTATCATCAATTGGATCGGCACCAGCAAACAACACATCATCATCGCCATTGGTATTCATGGGGGTTTTCCTCTTCTAGGTTTTGGGGGGTTGCTTCACCTGACCAGCCAAGACGACCTTGTCGAGCGAAGATACTGCATTGAGAGTCGCCAAGTCCTTACGAACCTGATGGCCTTCTCGTGATTCAGTAATCTGAACCTGCAATTTTTTCTCCTCAAGGGCATCACCCCTGCGAAGACCGAGTGCGCGCTCAGAATTGAGTTTCGCTCTCTCTAGTAGTTCTTGTGCCGAGGCTTGTTTAACCTGCACTTCAGCTTCAGTTCCCGCAATCTCTGCTTCTTGAGCACGTTGCTGCATGGCTACTTCTTCTTCCGAAGGCTCACCGAAACCGGTAGCTTGTTTAACTTCTTCCATAATCGCATCGCGATCTTCCAGATGGCTGTACTGGATAACCCGATGATCGGGAATCTGTACGCCAGCTTGTCGTAGGTTAAGTGCTTCAGCGAACTGAATATCATTGAATACGTCACGATGCGGAGCCGTTGAAATCTCGATATCGTACTGTCCAACAGTAATATCATTCATGCGAGGCTGACCCTCACCCTGATCGATATTAATCGCAAGCTGCTGATCTTGATTATCTTCATCGGTATAGAAAATAATACGCTCGTTGTCGTAGAAGTCCTGTACCAACTCGAGGAACTTACGCGCCATTAAGTTACGCGTACGCGCCAGGTTATCCATAGGTACTTGTAACTGCACCATGCCCCGGCGTTCTTTAGTTTGTAGCGCTACACCAGATACTTCCGGTGAATCCGTCCCCAACATAGTTTCAGATACGCCCGAGATTTCTCGAATGTTAAGCGCGCTTTTCTGCGAAATACGATCAATACCAGTTGGTATTTGATTCGGTTTAATCTTCTCAGGAGCAGCTCTGGACGGGTTGTACTCAATCACTAGTCCCGTCTTAGAACCCTGTTCTCTCAACTCGTCCGCCGTCATACCATGCAGCGAACCATGCTCAACAATCCAACCACTATTTGCAGTAGTGTTAACGATGTGCAGCTCTTGGCTCGACAACTTATTAAGTTGTTCTTGCGGATCGACTAGATTACGTACGATGCCGATCGGTCGGCCTCTACGGAAATAAGCGAAATAAGGAATGAAGGTAAAGGTACGGTACGGCGACCAATCATCGTGAAGTACCTGTCTGTCGCAGGTTACTCGATACCATACTTTTCGCACGGTTCGTCCGATGAAGGAAACATTGTGTTCTGCGGCAATAGCCTTAGCTTCACTTTTACTGGTGCCAATAGGCAACTCACGAGTGCGCCCAGAATTAGGATCTACTAAAGAGTACACACGTACTGATTTATAGAACTGTCGACTGATAACACAGACCGCTCGAATGCGTTTAGCTTCCGGCCCACTGTAAGGAGCGTAATTTGCTCCGTAACCTATGTCCTCTGACCTATCTCCGCCGAACGTATCCCGTTCATACTTGATAGAGTGCTTGCCGAAATCTTCACCAGAAGATACCGCCATTTCAACTTTCTTTTTAAATTCTTCCCCAAATTCTTCAACCACTTCGTCCACTGACATCCAGCGGTAGTCCCAAACCTCATTCCAATCTTTTGGGTCATAGGAACGGGCACGGGGGTCGGGGATTACTTCTTTAGGGTCTCTGCAAGCAAAACTAACTTCACCGTCAATAGATTCGCTGTAGTCCATTCGAGCGTCAATAAATCCACGCTCCTCAATGACTCCATCAGCAAACATTTCAGATTCTAGCCAGGGCAGTTTATTAATACTGGCAACTGCCATCCATAATTTTTTTAGAGCGTGACTGCCGTCAACACCTGCGTCTCTACGCGGCTTAAAGTCAGCGGTTACGCGCTGCGAGCTTTGTTCGCCTAGAATAGTGTTTACGGTAGAGAGGGTGAGGTTAATTGTGAGGGCGGGACGACCTTCTGCTTCAAGCTCCGCTTTTAGTGCGGGGTCCCACTGTTTGCCAAGATAGAAATCATTAAATTTCTTAGCGTCTTTTACGTACTCTTCGTGACCTTCATGCGCAGCCGTGAACAGGCGAAACTGCTCTTTAGCAATTTCGGCTTTTGGGTCCCCTACTTTAGGGCGGTCGGAGTTGTTATATCCGACAGATTCGGTCATAGGCGCTTATTAGCATTGCTAATATCCAGTAGTAAAAATAAACGCCCAAGTGAGCGCGATTCAATTTCAATGGACTGTACCACTACGGCCGTTCACGCTCAACCTAACGTCGAGATAATCCGCATCAGCTTCCTCGCCAGTGAGTGAGTAGTATAACGCATCAAACACGTCTTTACTAAGTCCGCGATAAATAACTCCGCCATTACCTGTTTCAACCACTTCGAGCATGTCGCCAACGTCTACAACGCGCTGGCCCTCAACGACCAGATACAACGCAGCAACCGTGCGTAAGCCCTGATCCGTGCGAACAAGGTACTTAGTAGACGGCGCAACTATGTCCGCCTCGTCCTCATTTTCAAGGTATATCTCTAATATCTCTTCATAAGCATTAATGTGCGGGATAGCGAATCCGTATCTCATAATTTCCTCCTCACTCGATCCTTCTTAATAAATGTTAGGTAATACCACTGTGAACTAGGCTCCCTAAGTTCAGGGGAAGTTAGCGCACCATTGTGGTTAACGTACACATGGAATGCTTCGCACGACTCCGCCTTAGTCCGGCAGTGCATAAAATGCGGACAATCGTCGCAGGGGTACGGTTCTTCTAATAACGTCGGGGATGTCGAACTCTCTTCCACTGCTTATGCTCCCATCGATGATCGCGCGCTGCCCTGACCAGTAAACAGACTCAACTTGTCCTTCCAGCCAGGTTTAGGTATCTCAGTGGGCATAGCCTGTGGGCTAAACTGCATTAGCATCTGCCCTACCCAAGCCAGCGCATCCACCTGATCGTCGTTGGCCCCATTAGGGAATCGCAACATCTCGTCGACCAGACCTTTCATCCAGTCGGCCTCACTCGGGAAGAAAACCATACCCTGACGCATCCGCCCCTGAATCGCCCGGGCTCTAGCCGGCTTATCCGAACGCCCTGGTTTTAAAGGGATAGGGTTAAAGGCAAACAGTCTTCTCTCGCCAATTCTTTTGTTTAAGTGGGGTCCGATGGTTAACTCAATCTGTCCGCGCTCGATCCCGACCATCTGCGGTGTCGGCCACGCCTCGTAGAAATCGAGGATCTTCTCCACAATCTCATAGCCATCCCAGCGCCCTCGAACTACCTCAAGCACCCAGATGTTGTCGTTACGGTCCACACCGATCGACACGCCTACTGTCCAGTCATTAGCTTGTTTCTGTCCGATCGCCAAGTCCCACGTCTGGTAAATACTTAGCTCACTTAATGGCGGCCGATCCACAGCCTCGTAATACTTAAACATCCCTCTACTAAAGTAGTCACCCGCGTCATTAACTGGGTGCTGTTGATACAGCGCCGCCCAATCGCGTGGCCCGATTACCCGCTCGGTAGCGCGTAGTGCCTCGGCTGAATATCTTTCCGGATGCAGCGCATCGCCTTTCTTACGATACTGGTCGTCCTCCTCGGCAATAGCGGAGAAATCGAGCACTCGCCACTCGTCCCCTGTCCCATCTTTTTGGGCCTTCAGCAGTCGTCCCGCTAAGTCGTCGTCGTGCCAACGAGTCATAATCACTAGAATCCCTGCCCCCGGCGCACGTCTCGTATAAAATGTCGAGGTATACCAGTCCCAGGTCGTTTCACGCTGAGTCTCACTCTCAGCATCTACGCGGTTTTTCACAGGATCATCAATAATACCGATGTGCATACCGTTACCGGTTACAGGACCGTTGACACCTGCCGCCATGTAGCCACCCTCCTCAGTTGTGGTCCACGCTTCAGCGGCCTGAGAATCGGGGTCAAGTTTACAAGCCGGGAATATACGTTCGAACGCAACTTCTCGGAGGGTGGCTCGTACACGGCGGGAGAATTTAAGGGCAAGTGATCCGGAGTAAGACGAGGCAATAACCTCGTGTGTCGGCATCCGTCCTAGGTGCCAGGCCGGAAAAATACGTGAACACAGCTCACTCTTACCGTGACGAGGCGGCATAAAAATCATAAGCCTCGGTGACTCTTCCGCGATCACTGCATCACTGAACTGTTCCAACTCCTCGCATATGAGGTCGTGTACCCAGCCGTTCTTATATCCGCGATTAAACTTCTTAACGAACGGCATGAGCTTACGTCGACATAACTCGCGCTCTGCCAGAATCCGCTGCGCCGTAGTGCTCGCAGTCGGTTTAGGTAGTTTAGGTTTAGCCTCGGTCTGAGCTCTAAATATCGACAGCTCGTCGTCGGCCGAGTCGGTATAACACTCGACGCACAATCCAGCCTGTCTAAGCGCTAACGGTTTGTACTGCGTACATTGAGGGCATCTAAAAGTAGTCGTCACCTAGTCGACATCCTCAAACTCAGCGTCAATAATCTCTGGGGAATCAACCAGCGCCGCCAGCTCCTCGTCACTCATTTTCGCCATACGTTTTAGCGAGGCTTCAGTTATTACGGTTAACTGCGTCTGTTGTGGGGTGTCTATAGTTTTGGGGTAGAGGTCGTGTAACTTCGCAATCTCTTTAATTGCCGAGATAGCTGCGGTGGAGGTGTCGGCGGTATCGTGCGCCGTAAGTAGCATGTTCGTGATGGATTCGCGATCAATCTTGAGTCCGCGTAATTCTTGGTCGACTAATTCAGCGAGGTACGCTTTGATGGTGTCGTCTTCGCGTACGAGTTTTTTCGCCTCGTCGAACGGTATCCCACTGGCCCTTGCCGACGCACCTAAACTCGCTCCCCTGGAATAGAACATCACTAATCTTTCGTGTTGTCTGGATAAGGGAGGCAAGTTGTAGCCACTACTAATGGCTTTTATCTTGTCGGCTTCTGCTGAATTGTACTTTTCGACTTCCATAAATAGGTCAGAGGCGAAGCGCTGAATATTAGCATTGCTCATATCTTTCGGCAAGAGCAAGCCCAAATAAGGCCACATCTGAATCTGAATAGGTCGACTTTGCGAGGTTATACATCGCACACACTAATTGTATGTTGTCAGGGGTGTACCCGCCGCCGGCCTCAACCTGATCTATCGAGGGGCCCCAAGGACTGCGCGTATCCAGGTCGAATTGGAGTCCGGTTTGAGCGCATGTGAAGTGTTGGTCTATACACATCTTATAGATATACGGAAAGTCGATGGTGCATTCATATCCGCCTTTCTTTGCCCTGGATCGAGCCGTACGTACACAAGCGTACAGCTTCTTGAACCAGGGCCGGAGGACGTAATCAATGTGTGTTGGATCAGCGCATACGTGCATGAGGTGAAGTGTACTAGGACGGGGGACGGGGCTCCATTTAGCCGCTGAAAAATTTTAAAAATAAAAAATTTTTTTGGATTTCCATTTTTGGCATATTTCCCTCTATTTCGTCTTACCTCCCTCTGTCCGTAGCCCCCGGTTCCCCGACATACCGCCCCCAACCGAGCTCCGGTCAAAAAGGTGCAGGGACCCCCCGGTTAGTGAGCTTCGACTAACCAAGTGCCCACTGTCCTACCAACTGAGTGAGCTGATGAGCCAGTGCCTAGGACGAGGGACGGCGGGTGCTTCGGCCAAGTTCACGTGACAGGGCGAGAGGGTTTATGTCTAGGGGAAGGAATTGTCCTTCAAAACAATAACCTTGGAGGTTAGTTATGGCGCTCTCGTCATCGGTGTCTGTATTACGGGCACAAAATCAACTCCTTCGTTTATGCGATCGTTTGCAGTGCAGACAGTTCCGTCGCGTACGTACTGAGTTAACTGTTCTAGATCCTAGGACAGAGGTCGAACTCACCATTGATACAAACAGTGTTGAGTCCATTAATCGTGCAATCACAACCTTGGAGAGTACAAATGCCACCACTTAATCTGGATTTCGGAGCTGGTTTTGAAGATCAGCAAGAATCAACTGACTACACGCTTGAAGAAGTGTTGGAGTTAATTGAATAGCCCGTCACGGCTTTAATCTGTCACACAATCAAACTTAAACTTAAATTAAAGGTACAAAGCAATGTCAAAGAAAAACGTAAGTTCAGCCGTAACTACAGAAGCTCCATCAACCACCGAGAACGCGGGTCAGGCAGAAGTTCAACGCCTCATGCCCTTGTTGTTCTTGGCCGGTGCCGAATCTGTCGCTGCCCAACTCGACAAACCTGCCACGCAACGTAGTGGTGAGTCTGAAGAGAATTTCGAGTACCGCAAAGGGAAAGAAGCGACAGCCAAAGCAATTGCTGCGAGTATAAGCAATGCTAATCCCAGTAACGTGTTCACCCAGTTGGTTAACTTTGCTGCGTTTCAGCCTGTAGTCGAAGATGGCGATGATTTTGAGCAAAAGGTCATGCGCAATCGGCACTTGATGGATTTAGTTGGAGTGATCCAGCGTATCCAAAGAGCGTCAACCACCACTGCCCTCTTTACTGAATCGGTAATTGAGGCGCGTTTGTTGAAACCCCGTCCATCTCAAGGTGTTGATGATGTGGTCGGTTCAACGGCACAAGTTCAGCCTAAATCGGGTCTGACTCCATCTCGTAAGAGCTCCGACGACTTAGATTTAGGTCTCACCGACGAGCTTGATGATCTGGCATCAAAAGTGTCTGATGATCCGCAAAACAGCACGTCGTCACCAGAAGATCACGGTGATGCGACCGATGTGATTTCTCCAGCCAAAATGCTGTTGAACGCAACGAGTGCCGGTTATGTGATCGAGGCTCTGGAAGGGCTGTACGACAATCTCTCCAAGTTCAGTCTTGGCGTTCAACAGCAAATCACGGGCTTGGCATATGAAGCTCGACTGTTGAGTCTGTACAGTGTGAGTACCGTCACTCCAGAAGGTACCGAGTGGAAGGAATGTCTCACTGTTGATGAAGCTCGAATGGCGTACAACGAGAACTTGGCACAGCGAGCGGCGTCCAACCGTAAGCAGCAGACCAATACTCTGAACGCACTAGCTAGCTGTTTTAGCTAATCTAGCCCCCCTCAGCCTTCGGGTTGAGGGGATTTTTTCTGTTTTGCCAGCGTAAATGCAGCCATGTGGAGCCTTTATGTCCATTTGTGAGTTAACCCCCGTCCCCCGTCCCCTGTTCCCGAATCCAAGGCGGCGAGCAAGGGGCGAGGGACAGAGGTTAGCTCAACATCGAAAGGTGGTGCAGGGACGGAGTGACGAGGGACAGGGGTGCGAGGTTTAGGCAATGAGGTAGTCGGAGAAGGGACCGGTGGGGTGGTAGGGGTTAGTAACCACTAACTTTACGCTAAATTCTACCTGTCCAAGTCATGTCTTTGATTTCATTGAAGAAAAAGCCGAAAGTTTTAAGTACTGGTTACTTTTTAACCAGTTTTACGCCCGCATGGAAACGCTGCCCGTCTGAGCAAGTAGTTGATTCTATTGAAGAAAAAGGCGAAAGTTTTAACTCTGGACAGGCACGGACAGGCAGAATTAGGCCGTTTTTAGCGTGCCTGTCCACATGATGTTATTGTTTTATAAGGGTTTTTTCCTCAAAGTTTTAACTTTGCCGCGCAGGACAGGCACGCGCTCAACTTTCTTTATTTTTTACAAAAAACGGGATTTTTACGAAAGGTCACTTTTTCACTGAAATATAGAATCTGTCTGTCTACCTGTCCAAAGTTAAAACTTTTAACTTATTCTTTCGTAGAATCAAAGACTTATGCTGGACAGGCAGCGTGTTTTTCACAAAACGGCCTCTAATTCTACCTGTCCAATGCAAAACTTTTGCCTTTTTTTCCTTTAAAATCAAAGACATGTCTTGGACAGGCACCATTTTAGTGCGCCCTAAAACTGGTTACTTTTTAACCAGCATGCAAAACTTTTGCCTTTTTTTCCTTTAAAATCAAAGACATGTCTTGGACAGGTAGAATTTGGCCTTAAGTTAGTGACT
>ERZ887942.1340-NODE-1340-length-17278-cov-6.832549_pt1 | contig 17278 bp, 12 predicted proteins | sample MGYA00521099_ERZ887942 | MGnify/ENA primary metagenome ERZ887942 (study PRJEB32303, sample SAMEA104408605) | aquatic metagenome | biome: Brackish water; feature: Pelagic; material: water | place: Baltic Sea | collected 2014-06-07T06:48:00 | depth 16,251 m ...
CCGAAGCGGAATTGATTTTAAATTTTACGCCGACGGCTTGGGGCTTGGCCTCCAGCGTGTCGGACTCAGAATTTACGGTTTATGGCGTCACTGGAGAGCGGGAAGATGATTGGACCTACCGCTCAATGACGTGGCAAAATGCGCCGGCGAATATCATGAATACTGGCGACACGTTGAAAACAGGGCAGGCCAAAAAACTGGGAACGTTCTCGATTGCTCAAGGTATTCAGCTCGGTCAATTCGGGATCAGCGGTGACTCGTTGGTCGAGTTTTTACGAAGCGAATCCGATCAGAATGTGACCTTGGTAGTTGTGCGGAATACACAGGAAACCGAGGGTGGCGGGCTTGTTCATGGCATCGCAAGCCGTCGTCATCCGGCGCTTCCTGCTCCGACGTTAGCAGTTCGTGTTTCGGACTAATTTTTCCATCGCGCGACAACGATCGGGCGATCGCCTACGAGCCAGAGCCGCGAGTTTGAAAACATCGACCACGTGTAGCCGAGCCATTTTCCGTTTTTGTCAGTCAGTAAGCGAATCGGGCCTTCACCAATGCCGCTGTCGTTTTCTCCATCTGCAGACTGATAGCGGGTATCGTTTTTTCCGTGAGGTGATTTTGATGAGTCGATCACGTTGACCTCCCATTCGATCGCGGATTGCACTTCGATGTCCCGGGATTTGGCGCCTGTGGCGAATTCAAATGGCAAAGGCAGTTTCGAATGAAGTTTCACTTTTTTCGGGTCACCACTGATCAGCATGACATGGCCGGTGGGAATCGCTTTCTCGGATAAATAATCGACGATGATAAAGTCGCCTGGTTTGATTGCATTGATGGATTCAATGACTTCAAAGTCTCGTTTTGTCGACGCTCCGACGAACATTTCATCGGCTTCCGGCCATTCTTCGGTGAACAGATGAATCAAATCCGGTTTGCCGAGTTGGTAGGATTTTCGAAGCAATGCCGCGCAGAACGACGAGCAAACGCTGTTGTTTAAAGCCGGTTGTGAGGGAGTGGCTTCGTCAGGCCAGACGATTTTCGTTGGGTTCGCAGAGTATAAATTGCGCTCTGGTGAAACGGATTTCACCAATTCGCGCGCAAGTGTGAGATGAGCCGGCGCCTCGTCAGCAATTGCTGAAATTACGCTGAGTAAACATACGGCGATTGCGAATGTGGTTTTTGAGAAAGCCATCATCATTATTTCATTCCCGCGAAATATATTCATCGGTATTCATCAAGGCACGCGCTACCGCAGTCCAACTTGCGGCTTGCGCAACATCGGTTCCTTCAGGAGTTTTTGATGGGGCTACGGCGGCTGCGTTTTCAAGATCTGCGCCGAATGCCTCGGCCTGTTGTTCCTGAAATTTTGCGAGCGTTTCGAGTTCACCATCATCTGGATTTCTCGAAACGGTGAGTAGAAAGGCGCGATGAAGACGCTCGCGATTGGCTGAACTGTCGGAGCCTTTAACCTCGGTTAAAATCCGCGAAGCGAGTCCCTGAGCCATTTCAAAGAGCGCCACGTCATTGGCCATCGTCAGCGATTGCAGTGGTGTGTTGGACCGTGCGCGAGCGGTGCAGACACTCTGGAAATCCGGCGAATCAAATGTCGTCAGGAGAGGGTAGGGAGCACTGCGGATAAATTTCACATACATGGCACGCCGATAACGATCCGGACCATTCGGCACATTCCACGTTTTTTTACTTTGAGTGAATGCATAAACGCCTTCGGGTTGCGGCGGTGTAACACTCGGTCCGCCGAGTTTTCGCGAAAGCAGTCCGCTCGCACTGAGCGATGCATCGCGAACGATTTCGGCATCAAAACGAATCCGGTTCTGGCGGGCTAAAAGATGATTCAGCGAATCAATTTCTTTCAGATCGGGGCGCGCTTTTGAAGATTGCCGGTAGGTTGCTGACGTTGCAATCAGCCGATGGAGTTTCTTCATTGACCAGCCGTCTTCGACAAATTTTGTAGCCAACCAATCGAGTAATTCCGGATGGGTCGGATACGTTCCCTGAGTTCCGAAATCGTTTTCGGTTTCAACAATGCCGCGTCCAAAATAACGCATCCAAACGCGATTTACGGTCACTCGTGCTGTCAGCGGATTTTTTGGGTCCACCAGCCAGTGAGCCAATTCCAGACGAGTGCGCCCGGTGGGAGCTTCGGCTTTCTCCATCGTTGGAAAAATCGAAAGCGGCCCGGGATTCAGTTTGCCGACCTCTTCGTCTTTTCTCAAAAAATCTCCCCGGGTGTGAATGAAGGTGTCGCGTTTCTTTTCAGATGGGAGATCACGCATTACCATCGTCTTCACGATTTTACCGAGACCCAAAGCCGACTTTGCATCAGCCAGTTTCGCGTTCGCTTTCTTCAATTCGACATCGGCCTTTGCAAATTCGGTGCTAATGAATTTGGCGTCGTCTTTACTCCGTTTTTTCGACTCTTGTTTTAAAATGGTGAACAGCTTGTCTTCCGCCGTCTGACTCTTTTTTGGAGGCGTTGGAGAGGTGTCGAAGGCAAACCTTCCAATATTGTAGTTCGCATTCACTTCATGCCGCATCGTTACGGTGATAGGTCCGGCGGCTGGAATGATGGGTTCAGCAAAAATGAAATGAGCCTCATGAGGAGCATTCATTTTTGCACCTGGGGCACTGCCTTTTCCAACATTAATCGCCCAGCCAGTGGCGGGATTTCCATCGATCGTGAATGCGGCTGAGAAGTTAGGTTGCGCGTGATCCTCCTGTGCTCGGGCGACCGTAAGCGTCTTGCTGCCTTGCTGAAATTCGACGCGGGTCAGGACAATGTTTCCATTTCCCGCCCGACCGGGGCCATTCTGGGGAAGTGATTTGTCGGGGATCAATCGAAGTCGAACCGCTGCGATTGTCTCCTTCGGGGCAGGTATTTTGACGGTGTAGGTTTCTTTGCCTGCCCCCGCGCCTGCTAGAAGCGAATTGTCTTCCAGCAATTTAAGCTTCGCTTCGATGCCGGAAAACTCGGTCGGCTTGATAGGCATCCATGTAGCTCCCGGACCATCGGGAGCAGTCTTCGTTTTCTCCGCGAGAGCGGTTTTTTCCCATTTCGCCTGGCGATTGGATTTTGACGCATTCAAACTCGCGACTTGTTTTTTAGCAGCTTCCAACGCGGTCATTTTTTTGGAGTCAGGCTTGTCTAAAAACAATTCTCCCTCAGCGACCTCAACCGTTTGCCCGGTGCTGTTCACGTCGGTTTGTTGGTTGAAAAACGCAAAGAGTTCGAAGTATTCACGATGCTGAATCGGATCAAATTTGTGAGTGTGGCATTGGGCGCAACTCAGCGTGAGTCCCAGCCAAACTGCGCCGGTTGTGTTCACGCGATCGACCACTTCCTCATTTCGGAATTGTTCATCGTCGGTGCCGCCTTCCTGATTGATCAGGGTGTTGCGGTGAAATCCAGACGCCACCAGTTGGGCTTTCGTTGGAGTTTCCAACAGGTCACTCGCGATTTGTTCGATCGTGAATTGATCAAATGGCATGTCGGAATTCACGGCCTGAATTACCCAGTCCCGAAACGGCCACATGGTTCGTTCGCCGTCGATCGTGTAGCCATGCGAGTCCGCGTAGCGTGCCTGATCCAACCAATGCCGTCCCCAGCGTTCTCCATAATGAGGGCTGGCTAAAAGCTCATCGACGAGATTTTTAACGGCAACGTCGGCATCCGTTTTGTAAGCCGTCACAAACGAATCGATTTGACCCACATCTGGCAACAACCCCACCAAATCGAGCGAAAGTCGACGAATCAGCGTGTGGGGATCGGCTTCATGTGAAGGTTTAATTTTCTCCGATTCCAGGCGTGCGAGGACAAACTGATCGATCTCGTTCCTCGGCCATGTCAGTTGCTTCACTGCCGGCGGTTTCGGATTTTTGATAGATTGAAATGACCAGTGCTCTTGGTATTCCGCACCTTCTGCGATCCACTGTGTAAGCAGGGTAATTTCCGCTTTGGTGACTGGCTTTTTGATTTTCGCCGGTGGCATCAAATCATCATCGTCATCTGTGGTGATTCGAAAAATGAGCTCGCTCGCATCCGCATCACCGGGAATGATGCTTTTGATGTCGTCCACCGCCGAGCTGCGATGGTCCAATCGCAAATCAGCTTTGAGAGATTCCTCATCAGGCCCGTGACATTGAAAACATTTGTCGGATAAAATGGGCCGAATATCGCGATTGAAATCGATCTTCTTTTTCTCAGCCGCAGGACAGAGAATGGCTAAAAGAAGGCAGGGGAGTGTCAGTAAAATTTTCACGTGCAGGGAAATACTAAACCAGTGGTGAAATCCCGAAAAGGCACGTTTGCGTGCGCGACGATTTACGGTTTGGTTGGCGCTGATGTCAGATTTTCTTCAACAAACGCTCGATCACCCTGCTGTCTGGGCGGCGGACGAATTGCTCGCTCGTGATGATTGGGAGCATGAATTTGCTTCTGCTGATTGGCCAAAAATTCAGGACGCGCTCGAAAATGGTTCCGGTGCTGCCTTGATCCGTGGTTTTCCGGTGGATGGCTTTTCGAAGGATGAAGCGCGAACTGATTTTCTAAACCTGTGTCGAAAAATCGGGACACCCATTTCACAAAACGAAAACGGCGATGAAATCTTTGATGTCAGTGATGCCGGTCTCAGGAGCGACGATCCACGAACTCGTGGACCGAACACGAAAAAGAAGCTGAGTTTTCACACCGACCGCTGCGACGTCATTGCTTTTCTCTGCTGGCGTCAGGCCAAGTCAGGTGGGGAAAACGAACTCGTCAGTTCGATGGCGTTGTTCAACGAAATTCAACAACGACGGACCGACCTGCTGGAGGTTCTGATGCAGCCTTTCGTCTACAAAAGGCATTCCGTTGATCTTGGAAACGACGCGGCGTTTTGCAAACAGCCGATTTTTTCGTTCCGCGATGGCCATTTCGCTGCGAGTTTCTTGCGGGTCCTCATCGACCGCGCGGGTGCCGATCCCGAATTGCCGGATCTCACCGCGGAGCAAATTGAAGCGATGGATTTTCTAGAGTCCGTTACCGCCGAGCCCGAAATGCACTTGCGATTTCGGCAAGAGCCTGGCGACATTCTGTTGCTGAACAATTGGGTGAGCCTTCACCGTCGCTCCGCGTTTGAAGATCACGAAACCGAAGCGGACAAGCGCTGCCTCTTTCGCATCTGGCTCTCAATGCCTAACAGTCGCCCACTGGATCCCCAGTTCGCGGCAAATTTTGGAGCGGTTGAAGCCGGTGCGATTCGGGGTGGAATGCGGGCGAAGAAATTTCGATCCAACAGTATCTGAAAGACGCCGCTCCTTGGAGAGCATGGCGCGATTGAGTCCCGTTTTCGGTGTCCAATTCCCCTTAGAGTGGACTTTATCACGTGGAAATGGCCATTAAATTCCATATCGTCGGCGCGCTAGCCGTCGCGCTTCTAGTTCTCCCGCAGATCTCGCGGGCGACGGAAGGCTTTGGGTTTTTTAAAACGAAGGTGGAGCCGATTCTTGCAGCTCGCTGTCTCGATTGTCATTCGCAAGAATCGGGAAAACAAAAGGGCGGGCTGTGGCTGGATCGCAAAGCTGCGTGGCAGCAGGGCGGCGACAGTGGACCCGCGATAATTACCGGTGATCTCGACAAAAGTCTGCTGGTCCATTCCATCGAGTATCTCGACGAAGAATTGCAGATGCCGCCGAAAAGTAAGCTGTCGGTGGAGGAAATTGCGATTCTGAAAGAATGGGTCGCGATGGGCGCGCCGGACCCGCGCGATGCTCAGCTGGCTGGGGCCGTTCGGAAAAAGGCGATCGATTTTGAAGCGGAGCGTCAGAAATGGGCGTTCCGTCCGCATTCAAAACCGGAGACTCCTGCCGTGAAAAATACGGAATGGGGGCGCGATGTGATCGACGACTTCATTCTCGCGAATCTCGAATTGAAAAACTTCGCTCCCACCGTCGATGCCGAGGCGAACGCATTGTTGCGACGCGTTTATTTTGATCTGACCGGTCTTCCTCCGACTCCAGAGGAAATTGCGGCGTTTTCTAAAAACCCCACGACGGAAGCGTTTGCGAAAGTTGTCGATGATCTGCTGGCGCGTCCTGCTTTCGGTGAAAAATGGGGGCGTCACTGGCTCGATGTGGCGCGGTATTCGGACTCGAACGGCGGGGATCGAAATTTCACCTTTCACCAGGCTTGGCGGTATCGGAATTACGTGATCGATTCTTTCAATCGCGACCGGCCGTTTTATGAATTTGTGCAGCAACAGCTCGCCGGCGATTTGATGACCGCGAAGTCAGATCCCGAGCGGCATGATCAATTGGTTGCGTCCGGCTTTCTTGCGATTGGTCCAAAGATGCTGACCGAGCGGGATAAAGAAAAGCTGCGGCTCGACACTGCTGATGAACAGCTCGACACGGTGGGGCGGGCATTTCTCGGGCTGACGATGGGCTGCGCGCGTTGTCACGATCACAAATTTGATCCCATCTCGCAGGAAGATTATTACGCGATGGCCGGGATTTTCCGCTCAACCCAAATCATCATGGGCACGCAAAATGGCTGCGTGAATGTCGCCAGTTGGGTGGAAACGCCGCTGCCGGGTCCCGGCTTTGACGAAATGAAAGCCAAAGTCGATCGCATGGAACTCGCCATGAAACTTGTCATCGACGCCCAGTTTAGAAACAAAGCCGGAGGCAAAATGACCCCAAACATGCTTCCGCTCGGCGGGGTGATTGTCGACGATGCCGATGCCGAGCGCGTTGGCGAATGGAAGCCATCGGCCTATTCAACGAACCGATTCGGCGACGGCTATATCCACGATGACAAGGCGAAGAAGGGCGAAAAGAAAATCATCTACCGCGCGAGTCTACCGGAGAACGGCGTTTACGAAGTGCGGCTCAGCTACAACGGCGACGAGCGCTACGCGACCAACATTCCCATCACCGTCGAAGGCTGGGGCGAGGTCCATCAGGTTACGTTGGATCAATCGAGGACGGCCGAAGTTGCCGGGCTGTTTCAGCCGATCGGTCAGTTCAAATTTGAAAAAGGCGGCCGCGTCAATGTCATCATCGAAACCACCGGGACCGGGGACAAATACGTGATCTGTGACGCCATTCAGTTTATCAAAATCGACGACATCGAAAGCGAAACCACAGCGCTCGCCTCCGTGGAAACCGACGCCGGTGGTGACATGATGCTCTTCCGCATGAGTGAGGGCGACTTGAAAAAGGAACTCAAGAAACTGCTCGAAGGTCTCCGAAAAGAAAATGTCGCCATGGCCGCGCGCGATGCCAATGACGCCGGCGACATCAACCTCCGCATCCGTGGCGAAGTCGCGCAGCTTGGGAAAATGGTTCCGCGAAATTTTCCCACGGTCATTAACAAAGACGGCGCCCCGAAGATCCGTGACGGCCAAAGCGGTCGTCTCGAACTCGCCCAGTGGATGACCTCGCCCGAGAATGCCCTGCTCGACCGCGTCATGGTCAATCGCGTGTGGCATCATTTGTTCGGTCGCGGTATCGTGAAGTCCGTCGACAACTTCGGCGCGCTCGGGACCAAGCCGACCCATCCCCAGTTGCTCGATTTTCTAGCGAACGAGTTTCGCGACAGTGGCGGTTCCACCAAAAAACTCATCCGTAAAATTGTCCTGAGCCGTTCCTACCAGCTCGCCGCTGACTCCACCGAATCCCTCGCCACGGCCGATCCCAAGAACGAACTCTTCGGTCATCAAAATCGTCGCCGTCTTACCGCCGAGGAAATTCGCGACACCGTTCTCGCTTTGTCAGGGAAGCTCGCAACTGAGCCCGGCCGCAACACCTCGCTGAAATACGGCGTAGATCTCGACAAGCCGATGAGCTACGCCAAAGAATCGCTCCGCACCGTGTATCTGCCCATCGCGCGGAATAATCCTGTCGCCGAGCTGACCGTCTTCGACGTTGCCAATGCCGATCTCGTCAGCGGCAGCCGCGCCGAAACCACCGTGCCCACCCAGGCTCTGTATTTGATGAATAGCGACTTTTACAGAACCCAGGCCACCACCATCGGTAAAGCCGCCCTCGAAGCCGGCGCCACGCCCGATGAAGAAGTGACGTGGTTGTATCAAAAAGTGCTCAATCGTTCCCCCCGGCCCGATGAAATTTCACGGGCCAGCAAGTTCGTGGCTGAGATCAGTAGCGGAGCGGAAGATGAGAAGCAGTTGAAGGCCGCCTATGGGCATCTCGCGCATCTGTTGCTGGCATCGACCGAGTTTTTGTTTTTGGAGTGAGGCGGCTCAATCCTTTCGTTAGTAAAATTGTGATCTAAGTCCTTACGTAAGCGCAAAGTTACTGCGCAGTGCAGTGGTTGAAACCTAAAGCATGACCCAATACCTCGAACCCTATTTTCCCGTCTTCGCACTGCTGATTGCCTTGGTAGTGATCGTTGGGGCGCTGAAGTTATTTCTACCCTCGGGCAAGGTGCGATCGTTTCCCTACCAACGAATCGAAACGCTTTTCACTCCGGCCGAACGTTCATTCCTCCACGTGCTCGATCAGGTGTTGGCTCCCACAGACTATCGGGTGTTCGGAAAAATCCGGATCGCTGACGTGCTGAAAGTGAAATCTGGAATCAACCGAAGTGATTGGCAAAAGGCCTTCAACCGAATTTCGGCGAAGCACTTTGATTTTGTGATCTGCCGTTCCTCCGACCTTGCGATCATCGCCGCGATTGAACTCGACGACAAATCTCACCAGAAAAGAAACAGGAAAGAGCGGGATGTGTTCGTGGACAAAGCCACTGAGGCTGCCGGATTTCCATTGGTGAGAGTGCGATGCAGCAACCGTTATTCTCAAGAAGAAATCGCAGAACTACTGGCTCCGTATTTGGTGTGAAATCGCAGCAGCGAGCGTGAACGAGCAGATCATCGCAGCACTTTCGCGATACCTAGGTGTGCCCCCTCCCGCGATTCAACCCTGCGTAAAAGTCGATCCGCCTTCTGATTTCGGAACTCCGATTGAAATTGTGAAGACTTTTGGAGTAAAACCGGCCTACCGTGCGGCAATCACAGAAATGGAAATTACGCTCTACCCCATCCCTACCACCGCCGCTTAATGGAAGAATCAGAGAAAAGCTGGCGAAAAGTTGAATCTACCGCGATCGAAATCTTTCAGGTTTGGATGGGCGGCGGGGAACTGGAGTGGGCTCGCGAAGCCTGGGACTATCTTTATAAGGCGAATCTCGTCGGGGTTGATAGCCCGTTGGGCAAGACGTCTTCAAATCTCCACATCCTGACGCTAGGCCTCGTCTACCACGAATTTTGCCGCATCACCTGGGATGAAGATCCCGATAAATCACTGGAACACATGATCGAACAACTCGAATTGGATCCGCTCGCTCTCGGAGTCTTCGCAGGCTCTCAGAATGATGAAGTTTTCGAGTTTGTCGAAGACGACGATGAGCTTTTTGAGGCCGCGATTGAGAATGCGACGCTCCTTCTTCGAAAAGGAATTCATCAGTGCCTCGTTTCTGCCTATGGAGACGACGTTCAGCTCTGTTCGAGAATGGTTTCTACGTGCGACGATTCAAACGACGACGATGAAGACGGTGATTCCGAGTCCGATTTGACCGGCTCCGATTCCGAGTCTCTTCAGTTTGTCCAAAACGGCTTTCACTTAGATTGAAATTTCCGGTGTAATTTGATTGGCTTGAGCACTCCTCAATCCCTATTTATGAAACTCATCCATCCGATTTCCTGTTTTCTTCTGCTAGCTCTGTCGATCCCGCTTTTTTCGCATGCTGAAACCAAACCGGTTCCTGCGAACGGGAAGCTGAATATCTTAATTGTATCGGGACAATCTAACATGGTCGGCTTCGGGCAGCTGAAAGGGGAAAGCCAGGGGGCGATGGAGACGCTGGTGAAAAACGATCCGGATGATTACGATCATCTTGTCGACAAGAAGGGGAATCACTGGAATCGGAACTGGGAAACGCTGTATCTGATTGGCAAGGGGATGGGTGATGCTTTGATTGAGATTTTGCCGGGGAAGTAGGGAAGTGAGGCGGACTTTATTCAGGAATAAATAAAGCCGACGAGGACGTTAGCGGTCCCAGGGAATTCGAGTGACAATTTCTCGACAGAATCTGTGAGAGATTGAATACTGGTGGCATGCCTTTCTACAAACCCCTGAAAGATCTCACTGCCTCGGAACGATCTCGGACGTTGAAAGGGCTGAGGCGGCTGCGGCAGTAGTTTATTGACAATCGATTTCCGGGAAAAAAACGGAAGAGTCTTTAATTCTCGGGACTTGGAACCTGCGGAATTTCGATGATAACCGATTCAACTATGGGCCGCGGACGGCGGAGTCGATGCAGTATAACGCGGAAATTATCGCGAGGTTTGATGTGATCGCAGTTCAGGAAATCTGCTCCGACTTGAAGTCGCTGAAACGGTTGATGGGATTGCTGGGCCGGTCGTATGATTATATCCTGACGGATGTAACGCACTCGGGGCTGGGTGGAAACAAAGAGCGGCTGGGGTTTATTTATGATCGGAACAAAGTGGATTTCAAAGGCGTGTCGGGTGAGATCGTCTTGCCGGATAAAATGGCGATCAGTAAGGAACTGGGGAAGCCGCAGTTTTCGCGGACACCGTTTGGCGTGGAATTTCAATCGGGGTGGTTCAAGTTTCTCTTTTCGACGGTGCACATTTATTACGGAAAGTCATCAAAGCGGAGCAAGGAATATGCGCGTCGGGTGAAGGAGATCGATTCGGTTGCGAAGTGCCTGGCGAAGGAAGCGAGGGCGAGTGACGCGAATCAGATTCTGGTGGGGGATTTTAATATTCTGAAATCGGGGAGCGCAGGATACAACGCACTGGAGAAAAATGGATTTACCATCGTGAAAAACAGGGAGGGCAGTAACAAGGATCGGACGAAATTTTATGATCAAATCTCGTTTCAATCGCGCCGGAATGAACTGGTCCTGATGGAGCCGGATCGGGATGATCAGACGTTTCAGTTTTTTGACAGCGTGTATCGGCCGGAGGATTTCAAGCTCTACAAGCCGGTCATGGAAAAGATGATTGCTGCGAAGCGGAAGGTCGCCGAGACCGATCTGGCGGAGGCGACATCAAAAACGGCGCGGAAGAAAGCGACGCGGAAGATTGCTTCGCTGACGAAAGTGACCGCTTCAGAGTCAGCGCTGGAGAAATACTATGATGAATGGCGGACGTTTCAAATGAGTGATCACCTGCCGTTGTGGCTAGAGGTGTTTGTGGATTTCTCGGATGCCTATCTGAAGTATCTGGAAGAGTGGAAGCCGGAGTAATCGTGAGCCACGGCTTTCGGGGCAATATCGGGATTTCGATTCCTCGTGTCGTTTATCCCAAGAAGGAGTTCGTTAGAAAAGCATTTGGACACACTTTTTCGCCCGTCATGACGCAGGGTCGCGGATTTGACACTTTGGGTGTGGATCCGATACTCTAATATCATGAAATCCACGGCTTGCTTCAATTACGACGCCCCTGCGCTGACGCGACGCGACCTGCTCAAAGGTGGGGGATGTGGATTTGGTTCGCTCGCAATGTCGGCGATGGCAGCAGGTGCGGATGGTTCGCTGGCTCATCATGCACCGAAGGCGAAACGGGTGATCTTTCTGTTCATGCATGGCGGGCCGTCGCAGGTGGATACGTTTGATCCCAAGCCGGAACTGACCAAACGGGACGGACAAGTCATGCCATTTGCTCCAGCGAAAAATCTGGACCCAACGGCGACGCGGCAGGCGAAGTTGTTCGGGTCGCCCTGGAAATTTAAGCAATATGGGCAGTCGGGATTGCCGGTCAGTGAGCTTTTTCCAAATGTCGCGCAGCATGTCGATGACCTTTGTGTGGTGCGTTCGATGCAAAGCAAGGGTCAGTCTCACGGCCAGGCGGTATGCATGGCTCACACCGGAACGGATAATTTTGTGCGGCCTTCGGTTGGAGCGTGGGTCAATTATGGGCTTGGCGAAATCAATTCGAATCTGCCCGGATTCATCAGCATCAGCCCGTCAGCGAGCCACGGTGGTCCCCGGAATTACGGTCCGGCATTCCTTCCTGCGAAACATCAGGCGACGACGATCGGGGCCAATGGAAAGCTCGACGCGAAGGCCAACTTTCAGTTTCTCGACTCAGGGGCAGATGCCGGTTTGCAGGCGAAGAAACTGGATTTTCTTCAGCAAATGAATCGCGAGCACCTTGCCCGGACGAAGCATGCCCTGGTTGAAGGCGTTATTGAATCGATGGAGCTGGCGTTCAAAATGCAAAGCGCCGCACCATCCGTTATCGACACCAAAGAAGAGCCCGAGCACATCAAATCGATGTATGGAATCGGTACAAAAGAAACCGATACCTACGGCCGGCAATGTTTGCTTGCGCGGAAATTTGCCGAGGCCGGAGTTCGCTACATTCAGGTCAGCACGCCGAATGTGTGGGATCAGCACGGGAATTTAAAAAAGGCTCACGAGAAGAATTCGCTCGCAGTCGACAAGCCGATTAGTGGTTTGCTAACCGACTTGAAACAGCGCGGATTGCTTGAAGACACGCTGGTGATTTGGGGCGGCGAATTTGGTCGGACCCCGATCGCTCAAGGCAGCAACGGCCGCGATCACAATCCGCAGGGCTTTACCTGGTGGTGCGCTGGTGGCGGGACAAAAGGCGGCTATGCCCACGGCGCGACGGATGAATTTGGTTATTACTCAATTCAGAACAAAGTTCACATGCACGATTTCCACGCGACGGTTCTGTATTTGCTGGGGCTCGATCATGAGGCATTGACGTATAAATACGCAGGCCGCGATTTCCGACTGACCGATGTCTACGGCCATGTCGTGAAAGAGATGATTGCGTGATTTTCGAACCAATAGGGTTGATTCGCCGAACGTATCCTGTTGATTCGTGGAACCGGTTTAATGAGACAAAACGATTGCGTCCCGTGGAGGTTCGTTCAATAATTTGGCCGTCTGGATGGACCTGTCCGTTTCCGGCATTCCTCCAACATTCTATTTTCAAAAAATCATGGCTGTTACCATTAAAAACAAATCAAGCATCGAACTGGGAGTTGTCCCAACGCATATCAAATTCGTCGGTGGGCTTGCTCCGGATGATTCGGGGAAATTGCCTCGCGGAGATGACGGGAAATTGCTCGTCGTCACGGAAATGGGAGATCTCATTGAGGCCTCCCCCGTGGAAATCGATAGCGCTCAGGTCCCTTATTTCGCAGGGGCGGATGCTGCTGATGTTGAGGAAATGATCAACGATCTGAAAGGGCTTGGACTCACGGTTCACCTCATCATGATGGTCGGTGGCGCAGATCCGATGAATCCGGCTGACGAGGATAAGGTTGTCGATATGCTGAAAACCGGTCTCGAAGTCGCGAAATCGTATGACATCGAGAACGTTTCCTCGACGTCGTTCGAAGAATGGATGCAGGGCGAGCCTAAAGTGGGTGACGCATTTGATGCGGCGGTTGCGCAGGTCGCGAAGGTTCACGCACGCGCCTACGAAGAATGTGATCTGGCCAACAGCCCGGTTCAGGCATGGCACATCGAGTTCCTTCGCGGTGGTGAAATGCAGACGTTCACCAGCTCAGCAAAATGTTTTGCCGGGGTGAAAGCCACCAACGACATCATTGGAAATACCTTTTTCAAAGTCATGGTAGATGCGGCTCACTGCGGTGATTCCGATCTGACGATCCCTGAGAACGAAGCGGTGATTCGCGAGATTTCCGAAGCCGGTGCGCTTGGAATTTTCCACGCTTCTGCAAAAACGACGCGCGGCTGCCTTTCCACCGACGACGGTTGGATCGGTGCTTTGCTGACTGAGTATGCAAAAACCGGCAACATGAAATACGTCTTTGTTGAAATCTTCCACCACGAAGATCCAGCACTCGAGCCACTTCGGGATCTTGATCCAGGTCACGGCCTCGATACCACCGACGGACGCACCTATAGCGAAACCGTGATTGATGGTTTGGTTGATGTGACGCGTCGCCTCAATAATCTGGTGACGCGCGGGATGCTTTCTTAATTACACGGAAAGCGACCATGTCAGTTCCAGGTCCATGCCTGTTGGCAGTGGAATGACAGTTCCGTCTTCCGCAGCCAGCGTCCTTGTCGTTGAGGGTGTTTTCGACATCGTGAATGTCTCGGCGGATGCGTCGAAACCGTAAAACGCCGGACCGTTCGTGCACAAAAAGCGTTTGAAAGCGGCTTTTCCTGCCTCAGAAAAGAGATCGGCTCCGGCTTCTTCAAAAGCCATCGCGTAGAGCTGAGGAGCGCATCCGCCGGTGTAACAACCCGCGGCACAACCGCATTCAGTCGCTTTTGTTGTATGAGGAGCGCTGTCGGTCCCTGCGAAAAATTGAGTTTGTCCCGCCTGTAAAACGGTATCGCGCAACGCATCGCGATCAGATTCAAACTTCACGATCGGCAGGCAGTAGAGGTGATACTTCAGCCCCTGAATGAGATGTCCGACAGTGTAGAGCAAATGCTGCGGTGTGATTGTTGCGCCGACACGCTCACTCGGCGCTGTCGTCACAAAGTCAGCTGCCGCTTTGGTCGTGATGTGCTCGCAGACCAGTTTCAGATTGGGATGAGCTTCCAGCAAACGTGGCATCCACTCGGCGTAAAATTTTGATTCCGCCGTGGCTTTCGCATCAAAATATTCCGCCCCCGCGAGGCCGTGTTGTTCACCGTGAAGGCACAACATCACGTCATTCGCTTCCATTGCCCGAAGGACATCGTGGCCGATCCATTCCTCGACAGGTACGCCGTGTTCCGAGTTTGTGGTGCCATGCGGCGGGTAATATTTGCAAGCCTGAAGCAGCCCGGATTTCGCTCCGCGCTCGATATCGTCTGCGGTTGTTTCCCGAGTCAGGTAGAGCGGCACGATCAGTTTTTCAAAAGCGGTCGCTCCGGCGTCGTTTAGCGTTTTTCGATAGCCTTCGATTGACCAGCCATCGTTTGCGAGACCTCCTTCGATTCGGGAAACCGGCGGCTGCGTGTTCGGCATTGCCAAAGCGCCTGCGCAACCCATGGCAACGTGGTCGGCGATGTAAGCTGCCACATTTTCCCCTTGCCGAAAGTGTGTGTGAAGGTCAAACCAGCGGGGCAATTTCAGAAAATCGGACATGGTTGAACCGTAGAGAAATCGGCGGCATCCTCAACCGTTTTTACAATCAAACAGGGGTGGTTCGGAAAATCGATTACGCCACGTTTTCTCCTTTTTCAGGGGGTAAAACCCGTTCATATTATTCTTGATGAATTTTCTTCAACAACAGACTCGTCGGCAATTGTTCGAGCGCTGCGGTGTCGGGCTCGGCTCGATTGCGCTGAGCCAGATGATGGCTGAAGAAAATTCTTCGGCTGCGCAGGATCGAGCATTCAATCCCATGGCGCCACGGGAGGGACATTTTCCGGCGAAGGCCAAGAATGTGATTTTCATGTTTATGGCGGGCGGGCCAAGTCACCTCGATTTGTTCGAGCAAAAGCCGATGCTACAAAAGTATCATGGTCAGTTGCCGCCGGAATCGCTAACGGCAGGAAAGCGGTTCGCGTTTCTCGGGGATAAAGCAAAAATCCTCGGTTCAGATCGGAAGTTTGCAAAATACGGCGATTGCCAAATGCAATTGAGCGAGCTGTTGCCGCATCATCAAAAGATCGTCGATGATGTGTGCTGGCTGCGCGGAATGAAAACCGATGTGTTTAACCACGGGCCCGCCAAGTTGTTCATGAACACGGGCTTTCAGGTGCCGGGACGTCCGAGTATGGGATCGTGGCTGACGTATGGATTGGGCTCTGAATCCCAGGATTTGCCCGGATTTGTCGTGCTGCAAAGCGGACCGCGCGGGCCTCGAGCAGGCAATGCGCTGTGGTCGTCAGGATTTTTGCCATCAAGTTATCAAGGCGTTCCCTTTCGCGGATCGGGCGATGCCATTTTGAATTTAGCCAGTCCCAAAGGCATCACGAAAGAACGCCAACGCGATTTTGTCGACGTGGTCGGAAAGCTGAACCGTGAACGCCTAGAAGTCACGGGCGATCCGGAAATCGCGACACGAATCAACGCCTACGAAATGGCCTATCGGATGCAATCGAGCGCGCCCGAGCTGATGGATCTCAGCGATGAATCCCAGGCAACGCTCGATCTTTACGGAGCTGAGCAGGGCGGAAATTCCTACGCGAATAACTGCCTGTTGGCTCGTCGATTGGTTGAACGGGGCACGCGATTTGTGCAGATGTATCACACCGACTGGGATCATCATGGCGGTAAAGGTCAGACGCTTGGGCCGGATTTGGAAAAAGTCTGCAAGCAAGTGGATCAGGCGTCAGCAGCGCTCGTTCAGGATTTGAAAGAACGCGGTCTGCTCGACGATACCATCGTCATTTGGGGTGGCGAATTTGGCCGCACGCCGATGGGCGAAACTCGCGACAACAAAGTCGGTGGGCGCGATCATCACATCGATGCCTTTACCATGTGGGTTGCCGGGGGTGGTTTCAAAGCAGGATACACCCACGGTTTAACCGATGATTTTGGCTACGAAGTCGTTGATCAAAAAATCCACGTTCACGATCTCCACGCCACGATCTTGAATCAGCTCGGGTTTGATCACGAGCGATTGATTCATCGATTCCAAGGCCGTGATTTTCGACTCACGGATGTTCACGGAAAAGTGGTGAAGGATATTTTGGCTTAGGAATTCACCGCCACGCCAACTCTCGCTTCACTCCGTGAGCGGAATGACTCGTATCGATCGCGCGCAATTCCGTCAGGATTCCATCGGCTGAAATCGTCGCTTTCACCCAGCCATTCGGCTGCTTTCCATCAAAAACATAGGAAGTCGGCGGAAGATTGATCTGATGAAATCCCGCCTCATCTGATTTGATGCCCCACGTATGGCTGTGTCCGTGAACGCAGGCCTTTGCCTGCGGGCGTTTCGCGATCAATTCCAGAAACAGCTCAGAATCGATGAGTCCGGAAAGCTTATAGGGTTTTGCGGATGGAATGATGTCGTCTCGAAAAACCTGTGGGTAGTGATGGCCGATCAAAATCGTGGGTTTGTCAGGATTCGTGTCCAATACTTCGGCCAACCACGTGAGTTGTTCTTCGCCAAATTCGCCTTCGACCTTGTTTACAAAACGGAGGGAGTCGAGAAAGACAAAGTTCGCGAACTTCGATTCCACGAGCCCGACGTGCTTGCTCTCAAGCGCTGGATTCTCCGCTTTCATTTCGGAAAACGCTTCGTAAAACGGCCCGCGATCGTCGTGATTCCCGAGGGTCATGTGAAT
>ERZ887942.1341-NODE-1341-length-17276-cov-12.295163_pt1 | contig 17276 bp, 16 predicted proteins | sample MGYA00521099_ERZ887942 | MGnify/ENA primary metagenome ERZ887942 (study PRJEB32303, sample SAMEA104408605) | aquatic metagenome | biome: Brackish water; feature: Pelagic; material: water | place: Baltic Sea | collected 2014-06-07T06:48:00 | depth 16,251 m ...
TATCTGAAAACCGCATGGGCCAGATCAGATACACAGAGGATCAGACACTCCCGATCATCACCGAGCTTTCAGTTGTGTCAGCATTCGATGACGCATCACGCTTCAAAAGGTAATCAAGTGCGGGCGCATATCTCGGGCTGACGCCAAGACGATACGGATCCGGCGAAACCAGCAGAAATGGACGCATCTCGAAGCAGGGTGACAAGATGGTCCGAAAGCACCTCTATGAGGCGGAAACAACCTTGCTGACGCGCAACCTGCGATCTCAGTCTCTGAAGATTTGGGGCATGAAATTGGCGAAAGTGTCCGGCTTCAAAAAGGCGCGCATTGCAGTTGCCCGAAAACTTGCCGTGGTTCTTCACACAACGTGGAAAGCCGACACGCCATTCCGTTGGACACAGTCGGCAGCATGATCAGGGAAGTTGCACGACTAAGCCAGCGGACGCGTCCCCCCCGGGACGTATGGCGCAGATCAGACCGTCCCTCTGAATGCACCGCACAATGAAGCAAGTGCGAGGACCACTTAGGTCGATCCGACCATCCAACGCCAACATGCGGCGATCCGTCGAGGTCGACCGCGGAGAGAACCGTGAACCCGGCGCACGCTAAGGCAACAATCAAAGAACTTGACCAATGCGATTAGAGAATTTTCAGGGGGGCACTCCAATCTTACGTCCTGTTAACGCGACTGGAATCGAAACCGAGTGACGCTAGCAACCCTTGATTTCACAACCAACCGACCGCCAAAGTGAGTGCCACTCGCCGTTTATCTTCACGAAAACCGCGTCCCAATGCCACCACCAGCGGCTAGATTTCAGGCCTTGGATCCTTCGCTTCCAGATCTAAGCCGCAAACATTGGACCGAACCGGAGCCACCAAAATCGGACCGTTTCATGGCTGACGTCGATGCCCCGCTTATGGAGAAGATCTTCCACGTTCCGTAGGGAAAGCGACTACCGGACATACAACATAACCGCCAGGCGGATAATTTCGGGGCTGGTTTTGAACCACTTGAAGGGGTTGGGTTTGGTGATACGCTGAAGCTGGCCAGCGCCCCGCCCCATCTCAAGGCAAGTTCTTCTGACAGGACCCTCAGGATGCAAGATGCTCGAATAGGCGTGCCACTGCCTCTGCCCCCGGATCTACGTGTCCATGCAACTGTTCTGCGTTTATGTAGGTCGCTCGTCCTGCCTTAGCTTTGGAAAGTGTGGCGGTAAAGGCAGCCCCTTTTCGGGCCGCCGCAGCGGCTTTATCTAGACCCTGATCGAGCGCTTCCAAAGCAGGTAAGAGCGCATCGACCATCGTCCGATCACCTGGGTTGGCGCCTCCAATCATGCGCATTCGGTCCAGCCCGGTTTGCAGTGCCTCTCGCATTGGCAGGCCCGACGACGAGGCGTCGCCAGCAGCCGCGAAAAATATGGCGAGCAAGACCCCCGAAGATCCGCCCATAGTCTGGCTCAGTTCCAGCCCGATGGCGCGATAGAGTTGGGTGTGATCGGCCAAGGGCAGAGTGTCCATTGCTTCAACCAACGCGCGAGCAGCGGTGGCAAGGGTGGACCCGGTGTCCCCGTCACCCGACCGGGCGTCGAGGGCGTTGAGGTCTGCCTCGGCCGCAATCAGGATGTTGCAGCACGATGCCAGGAAAGTCTTGGTCTCTGGATGCGATGATGCAGGTGCCCTAATTGGTGACAACCCGTCAGGAAGAGGTAGCATAGCGGGCTTTCTTACAGTTTTGCATTTCGGCCAGCCCGGAACGTCTACCGGATGCATGAGCAGCGCTTCGTCGCCCGGCGATAGTTCAAGAACCGAAACAGAGAAACCGTGCATGTCCAGGGCGGTCATCATCGCATCGGGTCCCACGATCATCTCGATCCGGTTGCCGATCCGAGACTTTAGAAGGTCCCCGGTCAGGATCGACATCTCCAGGACCGACGCACCACCGAGATTGTTCACAAGGGCGACGTGGGGGGCGTCTGACATCGTTGCGGCCAGTTTTTCCGTGATCTTGTCCACCGCGTCTTGGGCCCCGCTGGATATCACCTGTTCGACCCCTGCCTCGCCGTGTATCCCCAGCCCCAGTTCAGCCATACCATGTGGAATTCGGTCCTCTTTCGGCGAGCCAGGGACCGTGCAGGTGTCAAGCGACATCCCGATGCTGCGGCTGTTGCTGATAACCCGTTCCGCAGCTGCAGTGATATCGTCTAGGCTCGCACCGTTTTCGGCCATTGCGCCCGCAATCTTGTGGGCGAACAGGGTTCCGGCCAGTCCTCGCGCCTGGGGAAGGTCCGGCAGCGCAACATCATCATCAACGATGACCATGCTTACGTTGTGCCCGAAGGCTCTCGCTCGTTCTGCCGCCAGCCCAAAGTTCAACCGATCGCCGGTATAGTTTTTGACGATCAGAAGGCACCCTGCCGGGCCAGTGACGGCCAGAATTCCTGCAAGTACAGCATCGACGGACGGAGAGGCGAAAACGTCGCCGCAGACCGCCGCCGTCAACATCCCTGCCCCGACGAACCCTGCATGCGCCGGCTCGTGTCCTGACCCACCGCCAGATACGAGCGCCACCTTGGACTTGTCCCAGTCGCTTCGCAACACGACGCGAATATGGGGGTAACCATCCAGCCGTGTCAGCGCGCCACCTGACGCTGCGATAGCGCCATCGATCGCTTCGGCGACAATGTCTTCCTTGCTGTTTACAAACTGCTTCATGATCATTCTCCCCTAAGTCACGCGCGCGCCGGTCGCGTTGAAAAAGTATGGTTTTTCGGGGCGAATCTTGACGATGTCCCCCCCTTTGAGCGGTGTATGCGCCTCGGTGACGGTAATCAGGTCGTGGTCCCGAAAGCTGAGATGAAGTCGGGTCTGGTCACCCAGATGTTCGACCCGCTGCACGAAACTGTCCTGTCCCTCGCCCTGAACGATGTGCTCGGGGCGTAGGCCGATATGGGTCGCTCCCGCAGGGGCAGCGCCAAACAGGTCTGCGGGCAAGACGTTTATGCGCGGCTGTCCCAGACGGCTGGCGGCATAGACGCTGACCGGGTTCTCGTAGATCTCTCTCGGGCTGCCAAACTGTACCAGGCGGCCCTTGTCCAGGACGCCCACATGGGTGGCCATCGTCATCGCCTCGATCTGGTCATGGGTCACGTACAGGAGTGTCGCTCCGGAATTGACCTGGATGCTTTTCAGCTCAATCCGCAGGTCCGATCGCAACTTGGCATCAAGTGAGCTGAGCGGCTCATCCATAAGGTAGACTGACGGGTTGCGCACCAGCGCGCGGCCTATGGACACCCGCTGCATCTCCCCGCCCGACAAAGCCGTGGATTTGTTGTCCAGTTTGTGACTGATCTGCAGTATCTCAGCTACTTCACCGACCTTGCGGTCGATCTCAGCCCGTGGGGTTCTCAGAATTGGCGATTTGAGCGGAAACTCAAGGTTTTGCCGTACGGTCAGATGGGGATAAAGCGAGTATTGCTGAAACACCATCGCCACGTCCCGCTGCGCGGGGGTCAGGTTCGCGACATCGCGCCCCCCGATCTGTATTCGGCCCCGGTCCGCCGTTTCGAGGCCCGAGACAAGGCGCAGAGTGGTCGTCTTACCGGCCCCCGTCGGCCCCAGCAATACAACGAAAGAGCCGTCGGGTATCGTCAAGCTGACCCCGTCCAGGGCCACGTTGCTGCCAAAGGACTTGGCGACGTCACTCAGGATCACTTCAGCCATGGGCAAGCACTCCATGATTGGCTTCGGACCGCAGGGCCCGGCCGGTTCCGGCGTCAAACACCGTCACGGTCCGAGGATCGAACCGCAGGCCGGTCGTCTGACCAATGCCAACAGCCTCATGACTGGCAATCCGTGCCTTGATCTGACCGTTGGGTGTATCAAGGCTAACGATCTGGGTGGTGCCCAAGTATTCAGTTGCAACGATCCGTCCGCGATAGCGGGCGCTGTCGTCAAACTGAATATGTTCGGGCCTTACCCCAAACGTCAGATCGCCATTGGCCCCTTCGATCATCCTGGGCAACGAAAAGGCCGTACCGTCCAACGTGACACTTGTCCCGCCTTTGCCAACCATTCCGTGAAAGTCGAGAAAGTTCATCGGAGGAGAGCCGATGAACTGGGCTACGAATTTCGTCGCGGGCCAGTCATAGATGTCCTGAGGAACACCGAACTGTTCGACGATCCCTTGGTTCATGACCACGATCTTGTCGCCCATCTGCATCGCCTCCAACTGATCATGGGTGACATAGACGGTCGTAGCCCCCATCCGGTCATGCAGGGCGCGCAACTCTTCGGCCATATGCTCCCGGAACTCGGCATCTAATGCGCCCAGCGGCTCGTCCATGAAGAACGCCTTGGGGTCACGCACGATCGCCCGCCCCAGCGCCACCCTTTGCCGGTCACCACCAGAAAGACCCCCTACCGGATGATCAAGGATATTGGTGATGCCCAGGATCTCGGCAATCTCGTGGACTTTCTGTCTCACGGCGGTTCGGGGCATCCCCTGACTGACCAGCGGATAGCTGATGTTCCGGCGCACGTTCATATGCGGATAAAGGGCAAACATCTGGAACACGAACGCGATGTCGCGCTGGCTGGCAGGTTTCATCCCCACCTCTTCGCCATCAATGAAGATCTCGCCGCTTGTCGGCAACTCAAGACCCGCCATCATTCGCAGCGTGGTCGTCTTGCCGCAACCAGAGGGGCCCAGCAGCATGAAGAATTCGCCATCCTCAATGGTGAATGTCGAAGATTTTACCGCGTTGAACGACCCGAAATCCTTGCGCAGGTTCACAATTCTGATCTGTGCCATGGGCTACTCCGGGAAATGGCTGACGATAATGAACATCACCGTGCCAACAAGCGTGACGACGAACGAATAGCTGTAGAGGGCCAGAGCGAAGGGCTGCATGAGCATCACGACGCCAAGGGCGATGAGGACAGTTGCAATGCCCTCCCAAGGGCCTCGGCGCAGACGCATCAATCCGTTGAAAAAGTGGGTCATTTGCGCACGGCTCCAAATGTGATCCCTCGCAGGAGATGTTTCCGCAGCAGGATGGTGAACACCATGACCGGGACGAGAAAGATCGTCGCCCCTGCCGCCACGGCAGGCCAGTCCTTGCCGCTGGTCCCGATGATCGTAGGGATAAACGGCGGCGCAGTCTGGGCTGTGCCAGAGGTCAAAAGGACCGCAAAGGCGTATTCGTTCCAGGCAAAGATCAAACAGAAGATCGCGGTCGAGGCGATACCTGTCGCCGCCTGCGGCAGAACGACTTTGTAGAAGGCCTGAAACCGGGTGTAGCCGTCGATCAAGGCCGCCTCTTCATACTCCACAGGGATTTCGTCTATGAACCCCTTCAGCAGCCAGACCGAAAGCGACAGGTTCACCGCAGTGTAGAGCAGGATCATGCCCAGGTGGGTATCGTTCAGGCCAAGGTTCCGGAACATCAGAAAGATCGGGATCGCCACAGCAATGGGGGGCATCATCCGGGTGGAAAGAATAAAGAACAGCAGATCGTCCTTGAGCGGAACTCGGAACCGGCTGAACGCATAAGCCGCTGCCGTACCAAGGATCATACAAAGCGCCGTCGAGCCGAACCCGATGATGACCGAATTCATGAACCGCTGGCCGAACCGAGACTGGCCGGTGATGACCGTGCCCCGCTCGCGGGCGATTTCCTCATACCATGTGGTCGGGGGCCCCGCCTCTTCCAGCATCTGTTCGGTGGCGCGGGTCCGGTCGGTGAACAAATTGACATAGCCTTCCAACGTCGGTTCGAACACCACCACGGGTGGATAAGCAATGGAATCTGTAGGCGATTTGAACCCCGTGGCGATGATCCAGAGAAGCGGCACCAGCGTGATAATTGCATAGCCGATCACAAGGATCCCCGCGAACCATTTGGTCCGCTGAGACGGTTCTGTCACGGAAAAGCTCATCGTTCTTTCACCTTGTTGAGGGCTTTCACATAGATCGAAGCCAGGCCAAAGACGGTGACAAAAAGGATGACAGCATAGGCGGATGAGTATCCAGTGCGCCACTTTTCGAAGGCTTCCCGTTTAAGATCGATCGAGGTCAGCGTGGTCAGGTTGCCCGGCCCCCCGCCGGTCAACTGCACAACCAGGTCGAACATCTTGAAATTCTCGATCCCCCGAAACAGTACGGCCAACATCAGGAACGGCAGTGCCATGGGCAGGGTGATCGTCCAGAACTGCCGCAACTTGCTGGCCCGGTCGCATTCGGCCGCCTCGTAGATGCTGTCCGGAATTGACCGAAGGCCCGCCAGACAGATCAGCATGACAAAGGGCGTCCACATCCATGTATCAGCGATGACGATCGCCCAGGGGGCCAAATGCACATCACCGATCATCGAAAAACTGGCCGGGTCGATCCCTGTAAAGAAGGACACGACATAGTTAAATAGGCCAATTTGCGGCTGATAAAGAAAGGTCCAGAAGTTGCCAACTACCGCTGGGGACAGCATCATTGGGAATACGATGATCGTTGTCCACAGATCGTTACCCCTGAATTTCTTGTTGATCAGATAGGCTAACGTGAACCCGATAAGGACCTGCAGGACGATGGTCCAGATCAGGAAATGCGCTGTGGCCTGCATGGTGTTCCAGACATCCGGATCGGACAGGATGCGGCGATAATTCTCAAGGCCCACCCACTCCACCGCGTTGTTGGGCCGGTTGACGCGAAAGTTCGTGAAACTGAGCCGGATCGTCCAGATCAGCGGAAAGATATTCACGGCCAGCAGCAAGAAGATGGTTGGTGCAACAAAGATCCAGGCAATCGTCCGGTCCGACAGGCCCCTGATGCGCCGGGCCATCCCGGGGGGCGTCCGCAGTGCGGCCCGGTCGATGGGGGAATGTGTCATCTCTTGATATCCTTCCAAACGCTAGGTCGCACCTTTGCGTTGGATCATAGCGGGACTATTGGAGTTCGGGGATCCAGTCGACGGCACCGCCGACTGGAAATTTGGGACCGGACCACCGGCAGAACCGGTGGTCCAGATATCAGGTTCAGATCTTGCCTTCGTCCTCAAAGACTTCGGTCCAGTCACGGACCAAACCGTCAAGCGCCTCTTGGGCCGTTCCTGTTCCGGCAACGACGTAGTTGTGCACGCGTTCCTGCATTGGAAGCAAAAGGTCAGCATAAGCCGGTTCTGCCCAGAAGTCCTTCACGATGGCCATGCTGTCGAGGAAAGTCTGCGCGTAGGGCTGACTGGTGGCGAAACCGGGATCCTCGACCACTGCACTCAGGGCAGAGTAGCCGCCAAGTTCCCACCACTTGGCCTGGACCTCGGGCTGCGCAAACCACTGGATGTATTCCAGCGCAGCATCCTGCTTTTCCGAATAGGCCACGACCGAAATGCCCTGCCCACCAAGCTGGGCGAATTGACCTGCAGGCCCCGGCGGATTTGCGAAATAGCCAGAATTGCCACCACCCACATTCGGGTCGGCTTCTACACCCGGCCAGATGAAGGCAAAGTTCATCTGCATCGCGACCTGACCAGACCGGTAGGCATCGATATTTTCGCCCATGTACCAGTTCGACGAACCGGGAGGTGTCGCGGCGTCATACAGCGCCTTGTAGAACTCCAGCCCCTCTACAGCACCCGCAGAGTTCACGAAGCCATCCAGATCATACGGCTGATCGGGGTTTTCATACAGGAAACCATAGTTGTAGAGGGCATTCGTTACCCCCATCGTGATCCCTTCCGATCCTCGCTCCGTGTAGATCGCAGCCCCATAGACCGTGGTGCCATCAATATCACGGCCCTGAAAGAACTCGGCAATATCCTTGAGCTCCGCCAGCGAGGCCGGCACATCAAGAGCGCGCCCGTAGGTTTCCATGAACTCTGCCTGAAGCTCCGGGCGCTCGAACCAGTCCTTGCGGTAGGTCCAACCCACGACATCTCCAAAGGCGGGCAGAGCATAGTAATTGGGGGTATTCTTAGGCCATTCGGCATAGCCCGTCACTGTGGCCGGAATGAAATCGTCCATGCTGATGCCATTGGCATCAAAGAAGTCGTTCAGCTTGACGTAGTGGCCGTTTTCGGCGCCGCCGCCGATCCACTGGCTGTCTCCGATCATGAGGTCGCACAGTTGGCCGCCCGAATTCAGTTCGTTCAGCATGCGATCGGCAAAACTCGTCCACGGCACGAACTCAAAGCTCATTGTGTTGCCCGACTGCGCCTCGAAATCGCGGCTCAACTCGATCAGCGCATTCGCAGGATCCCACGCCGCCCAGCATAGGGTCAGGTCTTCGGCCGCCGCGGCCGTCGACAGTCCCGAGGCGAGCAATGCGCCCGCCGCCGCCGTCATCATCATCATGTTGGAATTCATCTGGTGTCTCCTCCCAAGGATTTGTTCAGGGTCGGCCCCTCGCCGCGATCCTGCCCTGTGATTAATGCTAATGAGACACGTGCCTCAGAACAAGTAATTTCTGAGACACGTGCCTCATTAGCTGCTAAGGAAGATTGAAGTCACTATGGACATCGCCTTGAGGTCCGCCAACCATGAGCTATCAACAAGTTGATAAGCTGAGAGAAACTCCGTCAATGAGACCAATTCGACAAAGGCTTCCGCCAACCACGAAGGACCTTGCAAAAGTGGCCGGCGTCAGTCGCGCAACGGTGGATCGTGTCCTGAACGGACGCGAAGGGGTTAAGCAAAAGACAGTCGAACGGGTCAACGCCGCGATCAAGGAACTAGGTTTCGTACGCAATCTGCAGGCAGCGAATCTGGCCCGATCCAGAAGCTACCGGTTCCTGTTTGCATTGCCCAAGTCCGGTGACCAGTTCCTGCAGGAAATCGTCCGCCATGTGGACGAGGCCAGGACGGTCTTTTCTGCGGACCGCGTCTCCTTCGACATTCACCACATCGACGAGAACGACCCCTACTCCATCTCTGACTACCTCTCGACACTTCAGCCAGATGCCGTGACAGGCGTCGCGATTATGGCGCCCGAAACGCCCCAGGTCCGCGATGCCATCATGCGCCTTCAGGAGCGCGGGGTCGCCACACTTCCCTTCATCTCAAACCAAACGATGATCGATGAAGACTGGGTCGGGATCGACAACCGGGCAGCCGGGGCGACAGCTGCCATCCTGCTGGGCCGGTTCATCAAAGCAACGTCTGGTTCCATCATGGTCGTCGCCGAAAGCCTGCAATTGCGGGACAGCCTGGAGCGCCGCCTCGGATTTGACGACGCCCTTAATACCGACTTCCCGTTCATGCATGCGCTCCCTTCGCTGGAGACCTATGGCAACGACCAGCGCGCGCGCGCCATTCTGACGACAACCCTGCGCAGCAATCCCGATATCGCAGGTATCTACATCTTGTCGTCCGAGGCGCGCGGGCCGCTGACTATCTTGCAGGACCTTGCTTTACCGCCCTCTGTCGTAAAGATCGCACACGAGCGTACGCCGTTTTCGGTGGGCGCGCTGCAGCGCGGTGACCTCGATGCAGTGATCGCGCAAGACACCGGTCATCTTGTCCGTAGCGCGATCCGTCGCCTGAAGGGGATCGTGGACCAGAGAGAAACGTTGACCTCCCAGGAAAAGATTCGGATTGAGGTTCTTCTTAGGACAAATATTTGAGTAGCTGTTAGCGGCGACTGTATTCGTGCGAAAGGTTGTCGAGCCGATGTACGACACAGCCCTGCATAAGCCGGTCGGTGGTGTCAGACAAATTCAAACTTGTCTCTGCAAGGACGGTGACGCTACCCCTTATCCCACGCAGAGACCGCACCGGCGTTGTTACGCAATTCGCGCCTGAGGTGTGACTGCCCCTTACCCCTCTGACCTTATGCCACTCGAGCGATCTCGGCGGTGCCGAGGGCATTAAAGCGGTTCATGAGTGCGATACGGATGTGGATTTCGGCGGTCAGGCGGTCCGGGTCTGTCGCCATGATGCGTTCGCCGAAGGATTTCAGGCAGCGCATTTTCGCCTCGATCCGGCTACGGGCGTGGTATCCGGTCCAGCGCTTCCAGAACGCCCTGCCGTAATGTCGGATGGCGCACAGGGTTTCGTTGCGAGCGCGTGCCGCTGGGCAATCTTCTTTCCACAGGCGGCCGTTATTCGGGATCGGAATGATTGAAGTGGCCTCACGCGCGAAGATGGCGGAGTGGCAGCGGCGCGTGTCATAGGCGCCGCTGGCAGTCACTGTGCCGATCTGCTCGCCCTCCGAGATTTGGCCGAGTAGGTCCGGCAGCACGGGGCGGTCGCGATCGCGGCTGGGCGTGAATTCCACGGCGCGGATGTCGGATGTGGCCGGGTCCATGGCGAGATGCACCTTGCGCCACTGGCGGTGGCCCTGCACCCCGCGTTTGCGCGCCTGCCATTCCCCGTCGCCTAGGAACTTGATCCCGGTGCTTTCCACGAGCAGGTTCAGCGGGCCATCAGCGCTGCGATAAGAGACCTGAACAGCCAGGACCTTCTGCCTCCGGCACAGGTTGGAAAAGTCGGGCACGGGCCAGTCCAGCCCCGCTAGCTTCAGCAGGCTCGCCACCATCGCGGCGGTCTGTCGCAAGGGAAGCTTGAACAGCACTTTGATTGACAGGCAGAACTGGACTGCCGCATCGGAAAAGACCGGTGGACGTCCGGGCCTGCCGTAACGCGGCGCACGCCAGGTGATGTCCTCGTCGACCCAGATCAGCAGGGACCTCCGCTTCCGCAGCGATGCGTTGTAGCTGGACCAGTTCGTCGTACGATAGCGGGCGGGAGATGGTTTGCTCATGGAGGGCATCTAACTGCATGGATTCGCGAAATGAATCCCCTGTCGTCAGACTTTTGCTAAAACGCCCAATAGATAACAACGTGTCGCCTCACCTCCTGTGGTGCGGCGTCTTGACGGATTTGAATTGCTCATTGAAGCCCGGCTCAGTCAGCGAAGGCTTGCTAACGTCCGCTTGGGCCGGGCTTCGCCGTAGCGAGAATTGCCGTGGCGAAGATCCTGCGGCAGTCCGGCCCCCAATCCCTAACCTTCGGTCAGATATTTCGTCAGGCTGGCACCATCGAACTGTCCCAAACCAGCATCCAGAGCCTTGGCGTAGCTGGCCCGGGCAGCTTCCGACAGCGGCATGGGGTGTCCAAGCCGATCCGCCTGTTTGAGAGCAAGGTTGAGATCTTTGGCAAGACCCGCGATGTCAAACGTGCCAAGCTGATCTCCACCATTTAGTGTGTCGATGACCACTTGTGCGCGGTTTGACAGGACGGATGGCCCGCCTGAACTGTCGGCAAGAAGTGAGATCGCCGTTTCAGCCGGGATGCCCGATCCTTCAAGCAAGGTCAGCGCCTCGGCCAATGTCTTCCAATAAAGCGCCAGGGGCAGGTTCACGGCCAGCTTCATACGGGCGCCACTACCGGCAGGCCCGAGGTGTTCGACACGCTTGCATAATTGGTCAAGGACGGGCTCGGCCCTTGCGAAGGCGCCATCAGTGCCGCCTGCCATCCCCAACAGAAGCCCCTTGAGGGCGGGACCGACAGTGCCCCCGACCGGGCAATCGACAAAGTCGGCTCCGGCGGCCGTTATGTTAGCTGCGATGGTTTCGGTCTCATCCGGCAGCAAGGTCGACATGTCGACGACTAGCTTGCCTGCAATCCCGGCGGCAATCAGGTCCTCGGTAACGGCCTTTACGGCCGCGGCATCGGTCAGCGAAATCAGAACGATGTCCGCCTCGGCGCAGGTTGCGATGTCCTCGGCCACCGTGGCCCCGGCGTCGGCAGCCGCTGCGGCGTTGGCGGGGGTCCGGTTCCAGACGACGACCGATTGCCCGAGCTCGATCAGGCGCTTGGCGAATGCCGTGCCCATGCGGCCCGTTCCAAGTATGGCGATCATGGTCATTGTCCCTGCTCCCTATCCGATGCCGGAAAGTCCGCCATCGGCCCTTGATTTGCAAACGCCGCCCCATAGATCGCAGAGACCGGTAGTCCGTTCATGCGGCCGGTGGTCCGATCCGAACCTGCATGGCACTCAGCCCATCGACAGAACAGTCAATGACATCACCCGTCACAACCGCCCCGACTCCTGCGGGCGTCCCGGTCATGATAATGTCGCCTCCCTTCAGCTCATGCTGCTCAGACAGTTTTGCGATGATTTCGTCGATCTTCCATATCAGCAAAGAGATATCGGCATCCTGCTTGGTTTCGCCATTGACCTTTAGCCGGACATGACCGGTCGTCATTATCCCTGTGTCTTCCACCGTGGTGATCGGACCGACCGGCGCGGAATGGTCGAACGCCTTTGTGACCTCCCACGGCAAGCCTTTGGCAAGGGCGGCGGCCTGGTGGTCCCGGCGGGTCATGTCGAGCCCGACTGCATAGCCGAATATGTGCGACGACGCATCAGGCTCGGGGATGTTGTACCCGCCCGACTTCAGCGCCACGACAAGTTCGCATTCGTAGTGAAAATTTGTGGTGAAGACTGGATAGGGGATCTCTCCTCCGTTCTGCACGATCGCATCCGCCGGTTTCATGAAGATCACCGGTGGATCGCGTTCATCCTGCTGCATCTCGATGACATGGGCGACGTAGTTCTTGCCGATGCAGTAGATGCGGCGGACAGGGAATTTCTTGTCCGACCCAACAATATCAAGTTGCGCCTGAGCAGGCGGCGAAACGGCGAAGTCAGCCATGGATTGGTTTCCTCAATGAGATCGAATGACAGTCAGGCGGCAACGCCGACAGGCGAGTCGCAGGACCTCAAGGTCTCGTGGATCATGGAATAGATCAAGATATTAAACATCATATCCAGCATTAAAATATATTTATTGGCCCACGCAGTATAATCATATAGCCTACTGTCCAGGGGAGCGTGATGGGAGTCAAGTTCCCCGCTAACAGCGCCAGAGATGGCTAGGGAGGATGACTACATGACAATTCGGAACGGAATGAACCGGCGGAGTTTTGGCGCCCTGACGCTGGGTGGCATGGCTGCCGCCGCAATCGGCGCGCCGGCACTTGTGCGGGCCCAGACTGCCATCACATTTGCTGTGCCAAACCCTTCGGCCCTGACCTGGCTGCCCTATTGGGTGGCTGTTGGAGAGGGCTATTTTGGCGAGGACGGCCTTTCGCCATCCCTTGAGGCTATCGACGGATCGTCCGCGGTATTGCAAGCCATGGCAGCCGGTCAGGCGCATATTGGCGCCCCTGGCCCTGGTCCCACCCTTGGTGCCCGTGCGCGGGGCGTTGACGTAAAGTTCCTCTACAACCTCTATCCCAAGTCTGTCTTTGGACTGCTCGTGAAGGCTGACAGCGACTATGCCACTCCGTCCGATCTTGCTGGCACGGTGATTGGCGTCGGGACTGCAGACGGGGCCGAGGTTTCGTTCACCTCTGCTATCATGTCCGATCTGGGTCTGACGCCCGGCACCGACTTTACCTACCTTCCCGTCGGCGATGGCGGCACCGCTGCGATTGCATTCCTGCGCGACGAAGTCAGCTCTTACGCCGGTGCCGTATCTGACGCCGCAATCCTTGCATCGCGCGGGATCGAGCTAAAAGAGATCACGCCTGAAGCCTATCTTGGCTTCTTCGGCAATGGCATCGCGATGCTGGAAAGCCAGATGGAGGCCATGCCTGATCTGGCACCCAAGTTTGGCAGAGCTCTGGTCCGCGGCATGCGCTTTGCCTCTGATCCTGCCAACAAAGAGGCCTGTCTGGCCCATTGCGCTGCCGGCAACCCGCAGGAAGGCGAGCAAGACTACGCTGCCTCGCTGTTTGACGGGGTGGTCGGACGCATGACGCCAACAGATACCTTTATGCCTGAAGGGTACGGCTATCAGCCGGCCGAACATTGGCAGGCGATCCACGACTCCGCCGTCGCTTCGGGCGCCTTGTCCGAGCCTCTGGCAGACCTCTCCTCTGTCTACTCGAACGAGTTCGTTTCGGGTTGGAACGCCTAGGAATGGTGGCACAGCCCCTATCAAAAGACCCTCAGCCGGCCGCGTCATCGACGCGGCCGGTCTATGAGATCGAACGGTTGTCAAAGACCTACGCCCGCAACAAGCTTGTGGCGCTCGACAACGTCAATCTCACCATTCAGAAGGGCGAATTCGTCTCTGTCATCGGTTCGTCAGGATGTGGCAAGTCGACCTTGCTCAAGATCATGGCTGGCCTCATGCCCCCGACAACCGGTCGTGTTGTGCTGGAGGGCCGCCCCGTTGTTGGATCACGCCCGGATATCGGAATGATGTTCCAACAGGCAACACTGTTGCCGTGGAAGACCACGATCGAAAACATCCTCATGCCCGTCGAGATCCGCGAAGGCCGTAAGGCTGCAAAGGAAGCTACAACACGGGCAATGGATCTATTGCAGCTGGTCGGGCTGGGCGACTTTGCCAACGTCTACCCAGGTGAATTGTCCGGCGGCATGGCACAGCGCGCTTCGATCTGCCGGATGTTGGTCTCGGATCCAGCCATGCTCTTGCTGGACGAGCCATTCTCGGCACTGGACGAACTGACCCGCGATTTCATGAACATGGAGCTTCAGCGGATCTGTACCGAACGCAATGCGACGGCCTTCCTCGTGACCCATTCTTTGGCAGAGGCCGTGATCCTGTCTGATCGTATCCTTGTGATGCGGGCCCGGCCGGGACATATTGTCGAGGACGTCCGGATTGATCTGCCCCGGCCGCGCACGCTCGAGATGATCAACACCCCGCTTTTCGGCGAGATTGTGGCCCACATCCGGGACCTGCTTGGCAAGGAGGCACACGAATGACCGATGCTCCGAACGCTGCGACAATGACCACAGGCGCCGACACGGTCTGGGTCGAACACGAAGCCTTCATCGACCGCATCCCGCGCTGGGTTGCGATGACATTGCTTTTCGTCTTTGTCGTCGGTCTCTGGGACCTTGTTACACGCATGAGATGGGTTTCTGCCATCATCCTGCCCACACCGGGCGAGACATTGGCGGACCTGATCTTTGTCGGCCAAAACCTTATCGCCGGGGGCTATATGCTCGAGGCGCTTTGGACCACGACACTTACTGTCTTTTATGGATTCTTGATTGCGGTCGCGATCGGCTTTTCCCTTGGTCTTCTTGTCGGTGAAACGAAGTTTGGGGAACGCGCCGTCATGCCCTACCTTGTGGCGATCGACACCATGCCAAAGGTGGCCTTTGCACCGCTGTTCATTGCCTGGCTGGGGTTTGACATCAGTTCCAAGGTTGCGCTCGCGGCCTTTATCGCCACCTTTCCGATTGTTGTGGCGACAGCCGCAGGCCTTTATGCCGCGTCCGAGAATGAGCGGATGTTGTTCAAATCCATCGGCGCCTCGCGCATGCAAACCCTGATCCGGCTGAAGTTACCCACCGGTTTGCCCTACATCTTTACTGGGCTGAAAATCGCGTCTGTCGGCGTGATGGCCGGGGCGATTACCGGCGAGTTCCTTGGTGGAGGTAAGGGGTTCGGGGCCTTAATCCGGCAGTCTGCCAGCCAGTTGGACACGCCACGCGTGTTTGCCCTGATCCTGTACCTTAGCCTTCTGGGCCTGTTACTGTACTTTACAGTGGTCTGGGCACAACGTCGGTTCGTGTTCTGGAACAAATCTGATCGACCGGGAGGGGCGGCCTAAGATGAACATCCCGGCGGATGGAACCAAGAACCTGTCCGAGCAAGCCTACGATAAAATAAAGGGCGACATTCTAAACGGGGCGCTTGTCCCAGAAGAACGCCTGCAGATTGACGCGATCTCTGAGCGCTACGGCATCGGTGCCGTCCCCGTGCGTGAGGCGCTGAACCGCCTGTCGTCTGAGGGCCTCGTTGCCCGCCGAAGCCAGAGAGGGTTTTGTGTTGCGCCAATCTCGATCTCAGAGCTTGAGGAGCTAGTTAAAACGCGCATCTGGCTTGAGACACTGGCCCTTCGGGAATCGATGGGGAACGCCGATGAAGATTGGGAAGAGGCCCTGATCATCAGCTATCACCGGCTGGCCCGAACCCAGCGGCGCTTGCCAGAAGAGGCCGGTCGCGAGATATCTGAAGAATGGGAGGAACGTCACAAGGCGTTCCATCTGCTCATGATTGATCGATGCGGCTCTAGCTGGCTCTTGGACTTTTGTTCAACCCTGATGGATCAGGCCGTGAGATACCGAAACCTGTCAATGAACAGCAACCCCAGCAAACAAAGACGCGAGGGTGCCGCTGCAGAGCACAAGGCAATACTTGATGCAGTGCTTGAGCAGGACGTCGACCGAGCCTGCGCCCTGCTCGAAGAGCATTATCGGATCACTCTGGACGGCCTTAGGACACTAGTCTTGCCAGAAACCGACGGCGGTTCGGCTCCAGCGCTCCGGGTCTCGGGCGGCTAGGCCCAGACGCACGCAATACATTTGCCACATTCAAGGTCACATCTGTGAACTTGCTGCGATGATCTATATCGTACGAGAAAGCGGGCCGTGGTCCCTAAATTGTCCTCCATTTCCTTTCTGAGCACGTCCCCAAGGGCACCGTCCTCCCTGCGGGTTTCGAGGTTTAGGAAGGACAGTATTCTAAATCCGGCGGCTTGCCCCAATACTGAAAGGGTGTGTGATCGATCAGGCGCTGACCCTGTGGAGCCCATCCGGTTGTTTTAGCCATGTTGGTCTTCACGGACGTTTCGTCGATGAAAGGCAATCTTTCCGGCGCGAAACAGAAGCCGTCATGTTGATGACGCATGACAAAACAAGCCTAATAAATAGTTATAAATCCACCCCTTCCAACAATTGTTTCGCCCAAAATCCGCAATGCGCCGGATCTGGATTCACAGTCACACCCAACTGCAGACTCTGAGCAACGATACAGGCCTTGATGTCATCCGGTCCGCGCAGCTGCCCACTGGTCCGTATGTGTGCCTAGTAGGCCCAGCTAGGCTTCCCTTCCGTCGCCTTCGCTAAACTCCCGCACCAAACCCACTCAGGCATGGCATCGCAGCTCAGACTATCGAGTTGAACGAGCGAGCAAGCGACCGCTTACGAACCGAACAATCGTTGCATGTTTAAAAGGGTCTAAAATTTGGGTTGGGGTGTACGCGATACCTAAGGAGTGGGTGGCCCCCCACCCCCGCTCGGTCCCTGTCCCCCCTGTTTACGCCGCGCCATGTATGAGACTGGTGAAAAGCCCTACTCGGACAAGGTTCCAGTCTCGGTCTATCCCATGCGGTCCAAGTGATCCCTCGCACGCTCAAGTTGTGCGCGTCGGAAAGCGTAAACCGTCAAGTGTTAACCGCCACTGCGTGCGGGGAATGGGATCGCCTGCGCCCAAGGAATCGTGGCGCGAAGAATGTGA
>ERZ887942.1344-NODE-1344-length-17245-cov-14.781385_pt1 | contig 17245 bp, 16 predicted proteins | sample MGYA00521099_ERZ887942 | MGnify/ENA primary metagenome ERZ887942 (study PRJEB32303, sample SAMEA104408605) | aquatic metagenome | biome: Brackish water; feature: Pelagic; material: water | place: Baltic Sea | collected 2014-06-07T06:48:00 | depth 16,251 m ...
TGGTTCTTTCTTGGTTGGGGGTGGCTGTCACAGCATGGTTGTTACTGAGAATGGCTGGCCGCATATACCGAGTGGGCATTCTCATGCATGGCAAGAGACCTTCATGGGTTGAGCTAATAAAGTGGTTTCGCCATGCAGATTGACACCACGGACATGCGAGTCTTCAACCGAATCGTGTAGGCATGGAAGCAGCACCTCTTCCCGAACAGCCGAATCGCCGCGTTGCGATCGTAGACTGTGGATCCAACACATTTTCCATGCTCATCGTGGACGCGAAAGAAAATCGTTGGGAAGAACAATTCATGATGCGCCATCCCGTTTTTCTTGGACAAGGCGGTTTCAAGCAGGCCTCCATCATGCCCGATCGATTTGCCAAAGGCATCGATTCACTGCGGATCATGAAACAAGCGACGGTGAACTTTGCGGTGGATGAGGTTCGTGTTGTAGCCACGAGTGTTTTACGGGATGCCATGAACGGTCCAGAATTTTGTGCCAAGGCCGAGGAGATGACCGGATGGAAGATGGAAATCATTTCGGGTGATCAAGAAGCCCACTGGATACACAAGGGCGTTGCGATGACCACCACCCAATTGCCAGAAAAGCATGTGATCATGGACATCGGAGGGGGAAGTCTGGAGTTTATTGTCGCTGAAATGAAAGTGTCGGGCGAAAAGTCTGAGATCTTGTGGAAGCAAAGTTTTGATGCAGGTGTGGCCCGATTGGAAGACTTTGGAAAGCCAACGGACCCATTGACTCAGGCGGGAGTAGGGCGCTATGCGGCTTTCTTAAGCTATACCCTTGCGCCGTTGCAGGAGGCACTTAAAAAGCATCAGCCCGAGATCTTGGTCGGATCCAGCGGATCATTTGACACCTTCTTGGATTTGGTCAAGGGCGGTGTTGCTCCAACATATGTAGCTCCCTTAAGCTCGGAGTGGGGGCATCCGTATGCTGAGAAAATCAACCGGACGGGTTTGATGGCCTTGCACGATACATTGATCAATTCGGATTTGCAAAAGCGATTGGAGATGCCCGGGATGGCGCCTCCCCGCGCGCGCATGATTCCACTGGCCAGTTTGCTGATTCAACAAGTGTTGGATTGGATGCCAGAAAATGCTATCATCATGCGGTCGGCGTACGCACTGCGTGAAGGTGTTTTGTGTGATACACTGGATCTTTAGTGCGCCTTCTTTTTTGGCAGCATCTTTGCAACACCGGTGTTGTTCGAATTCAAAGAACAATTAAGGCAATTTGATCCATGGCAAAAATTCTAATCATCGATGATGAGGCTCCCATTCGAGCGAGTCTCAGGGAAATTCTAGAGTACGAAGGCTACCAAGTTCAGGAAGCTGAAAATGGAATAGAAGGAGTGCGCTTAGCGACCAAATTTTCGTACGATGTAATCTTTTGCGACATCAAGATGCCGGAAATGGACGGGATGGAGGTGCTGGAGGCGCTGTCGGACAAGATGACAAAAACGTGCGTGGTCATGATCAGCGGTCATGGGACAGTTGAAGCGGCAGTGGAATCCCTGAAGAAGGGCGCATACGATTTCATTCAGAAGCCATTGGACTTGAACCGCATTCTATTGACCATTCGCCATGCCTTGGATCAAGGAGAATTGGTGAAGGAAACAGAACGCTTGAACCGCAAGATTCAAACAGATCGCTCAACGGCGATCGTAGGAGAATCTCCTGCAATTGTTGCAATTGTTGAAATGATATGTACCGTAGCCCCGACGGATGCACGGGTATTGGTTACAGGTGGCAACGGTACGGGCAAGGAACTGGTTGCGAGACAACTTCATGAGTTGAGCACCCGTCATGACGAACCTTTCATTGAGGTCAATTGTGCTGCGATTCCTTCGGAGTTGATTGAAAGTGAATTGTTTGGGCACGAAAAGGGGTCTTTTACCAGTGCCATCAAACAACGCAAAGGAAAATTTGAACAGGCGGAAGGGGGCACTTTGTTCTTGGATGAAATTGGCGATATGAGTCCCTCAGCTCAGGCAAAAGTCCTTCGTGCCCTTCAAGAGAATAAGATTGTTCGGGTCGGAGGAGAAAAAGAAATCCCCGTCGATGTGAGAGTGGTTGCAGCGACGAATAAAGATCTTCGTTCAGAGATTGAAATGGGCCATTTTCGTGAAGACCTGTTTCATCGGTTGGCGGTGATTCCACTCCACGTGCCTTCATTGAATGAGCGGCGAATGGATATCCCCTTGCTCGTGCAGCATTTCCTGGCAGGGATTTGCGAGCAACACGGTAAAGTTCTCATGGAAGTGACCGCTGAAGCGATGAGTCAACTTGAGCAAGCCAATTGGACGGGCAACATCCGTGAATTGCGGAATGTGGTGGAGCGTTTGGTGATTTTAACCCCGAAGGGTGAAAAGATTTCAGAAAAGCTGATCAATCAATTTGGAGGCTTGTCCGCTTAATACCAGCGGTTCGTCCACAGCATTCGCGTTATAAGTTGTTGGTTTAGAAGGAGTACTAATTTATTTGAAGGCAACCTTTATCAGGTCTCTTCGTCAGTATGTTGAACGCAACTTTTTCTACCATGAGTGCAATTACTATTTTCGGATATGAAATCAGCGGAGCTTTTGTGCTCGTGTCGATTTTTTTCACCTTGATTTCGTTGGGGGCTAACTGGAGGTTGTTTCTAAAATGTGAACAGCCTGGGTGGGCTGCATTTGTGCCAGGATACAATGTTGTGGTGGCTATGCGGATCATTGGACGACCATCCTCACACGCACTTTTGTTTTTGATTCCCGGGTTCAATGTGTATTTTACATTGAGAACGATGATCGAATTGGCGCAATCCTTTGGGAAACGGACTACTCTTGATTATTTATTGGTCGTCTTCTTCAATGTGTTTTACATGCTCAACTTGAGCTTAGCGTACCAAGAAGAATATGATGGGCCGGTATATGGTGAGACAGCAAATAAGAAAAACGCTCTGGGTTTTTCAGCAGCTTGATCACAGGGTGCAAATTGTTGAGATAAAAAAAGCGCCGTTGAGCGCTTTTTTTATGCGGATAAACCCAAATTAACGAATCAGGTGTCGGGCAGCCTCCAGGGCTTCTTCCATTCCTTCCGGTTTTTTTCCGCCAGCAGTGGCAAAGAAGGGTTGACCTCCACCTCCACCTTGGATGGATTGGGCCAATTCCCGCACAATGCTGCTGGCATTGAGCTTTCGATCCGAAACCAACTCATCACTGAGCGCAACAGATAACGTCGGTTTTCCGCCGACTCGCGACCCGAAAACGCCAAAAAAGGGAGCGTGTTCGTGCTTCAATTGAAAGGCAATGTCTTTGATCGCAGCCGTCTCGAGAGGCAATTCACCAACGTACATGTTGATTCCATCGATGACTTTCAACTCTTGAATGACCTGTGCCTTCAAATCCTGCGCGGCCTGTTGACGGAAGGCATCTAATTCCTTCTGCAATTCCACTTGTTTCACGAGCAATTCTTCAACGGCTTTATTCAAATCGGGAGGTGATTTCAATGCGTCCTTGACCGATTTCAACGCCTGTTGTTCTTGACGCGCTTGAAGAACGGCCGCCATGCCCGTCGTCGCTTCGATCCGGCGAATTCCGGAAGCAACGGCTGTTTCCTGGGTGATGCGAAAGAGTCCCAGCGCTCCTGTTGCTGGAGCATGTGTGCCACCGCACAATTCCCGAGAAGTTCCAAATTCGATCATGCGGACTTCTTCGCCATATTTCTCACCGAAGAGCATCATGGCACCGCGATTTTTAGCTTCCTCCAATGGGAGGTCCCGGTGTTCATTCAAAGCAAGATTGGTTTGAACACGCTGATTGACGAGGGTTTCTATCTGATGCAATTCCTCGTCAGTCACCTTGGAAAAGTGTGAAAAATCAAATCGCAGTGCTTGGGATTTGACGAGTGATCCTTTTTGTTCAACGTGCGTACCAAGGATTTCGCGCAGTGCTTCGTGCAAAAGATGGGTAGCCGTATGATTGCGTTGGATATCGAGTCGAGCAGAGGAATTGACTTGGGCATGCTGCAGGCCGTCCAATGCGATGGGCATTGCGTTGACGAAGTGGACAATCAGATTGTTTTCCTTTTTGGTGTCAAAAACCTGAACGATTTGTCCGTCTGCCGAAGTCAAAGTGCCCGAGTCGCCCACTTGACCTCCGCCTTCAGGGTAAAACGGAGTTTGATCCAAGACAATTTGGTAGAATTTCTTGTTTTTGGCTGTGACTTGTCGATATCGAAGAATGCGGACATCAGCTTGCATGTGATCATACCCAACAAAAGGACCGGCTTCTCCGGTTTGGACTTCAATCCAATCGTCGGCACTGATTTTTCCAGCCGCGCGGCTTCGCTCTTTGGCTGCAAGCAACGCTTTTTCAAAGCCAGTCTCATCGACTTGATACCCGGCCTCGCCTGCGATCAATGCGGTCAAGTCGAGCGGGAACCCAAAGGTGTCGTTCAACTCAAAAACAACATTCCCAGGCAATGTCTTTTCAGATTTAAATTCCTTGAGCAGCCCCTCCAATCGATCGATTCCTTTGGACAACGTCCGCAAAAAGGATTCCTCTTCTTCGAGAATCACTTTTTCAATCAAGGATTGTTGAGCATTCAATTCGGGGAATGCCCCGCCCATCTGGTGTGCCAATGTTGGAACCAAGCGGTGCATAAAGGGTTCGGAAAAGTCCAAAAAGGAATACCCGTAGCGAATGGCCCGTCGTAAGATGCGTCGAATGACATATCCCGCACCTGTATTCGACGGAAGCTGTCCATCGGCGATGCTAAACGAAACCGCGCGAATGTGATCGGAAATGACGCGAAAAGCGATATCCGCTTTTGAGTCTGTTCGTCCGTACGTTTTACCCGAAAGCCCTTCCAAGCGATTTAATAGAGGGGTGAAGACATCCGTGTCATAATTGGATTGCTTGTTTTGCAGGGCCATGGCCAAGCGCTCAAAGCCCATTCCAGTGTCGATGTGTTCTGCAGAGAGGGGCCGCAAAGACCCATCTGCCATCCGGTTGTACTGCATGAACACGAGATTCCAGATTTCGACGACTTGGGGATGGTCGGCATTGACCAAATCCCTTCCGGGTGTTTTTTCCCGTTCAGCCGCATCCCGTAAATCCACATGGATCTCGGAGCAAGGACCGCAGGGTCCCGTTTCTCCCATTTCCCAGAAATTGTCTTTTTTGTTCGCCTTTAGAATCCGCTCTTGGGGCACGTGGTTGGCCCAAATGTCGATGGCTTCTTGATCTTCATTGAGCCCGTCCGCTTTGTCGCCTTCAAAAACGGTGATGTACAACTTTTCGGGGTCCAGTTTGTAGACGTCAGTCAGCAATTCCCAGGCCCAATTGATGGCCTCTTTCTTGAAGTAGTCACCGAAAGACCAATTTCCGAGCATCTCGAACATGGTATGGTGGTAGGTGTCCACCCCGACTTCTTCAAGGTCATTGTGCTTACCACTCACCCGCAAGCATTTTTGCGTGTCAGCAATGCGGGGATGAACAACCGGGCTGTTGCCAAGAAATAAATCCTTGAATGGATTCATTCCGGCATTGTTGAACATCAAGGTCGGATCATCCTTGATTACCATGGGAGCAGAAGGAACAATTTCGTGCCCCTTGGAAGCGAAAAAGTCGAGAAAGTGCTGTCGAATCAGTTGGGATTCCATGTGAATAGATTGCTAGCTGTGGTTTAAACGAGGAGTTTTTACCGGTAAAAATCTGTAAAACGTAGGCCGTGTTTTTGCTGAAGTGTGAAATTACGTCGCACCTTTGTTCAAATGGCGAAGCGCTTTCACAAGTTTCGATTCAATGAGCGAACTCTCCAAATGGAGGAATTGCCTTTTGCTTTACGAGACTATCTTCTCTTTGGATTCAAAAGACTCCTGTTTTTTTCCTTCATTGCAGCAGGGAGTATCGTTGTATTCGATCGTTATTTCGAGAGTCCAACAGATCGTGTTCGTGAGAGAGAGTTGGGATTTTTGGAATCCGAAGTGGGGAGAATGGGGAATGACCTGACCGATATGGCGGTCATCTTAGAGGACATCTCGCGACGAGATGATGCGATTTATCGCGCCATTTTTGGAACAGATCCGTATCCCCAGCACCTCCGAAATCCGGGCATTGGAGGTTCTGATCGGATGCGAAATCTTCGAGGGTATTCGCATTCAGAGGCTGTCATTTCTTTGGAACAAGCTGTCTCTGAGCTTCAACGGAAATTGGTTGCTCAGAGTCGTTCTTTTGATGATGTGCTCGATTTGGCTCAGAATCGAACCGAAATGTTGCAGTCAATTCCAGCAATCCAACCCGTTCGGAATGAGGACTTGCGACGTATGGCCAGTGGTTATGGATACCGGATTCACCCCATATACAAGGTGAGAAAGATGCATCACGGTATGGATTTCGCTGCACCAACGGGTACGGAAATATTCGCTACTGGAGATGGTGAAGTGGTTCTTTCGAAAAGGCTGTACAACGGATTTGGACGTCATGTCATCATCAAGCACGGTTTCGGATACGAGACGCTCTACGCACACATGAGCGAAACGCTTGTGAAGAAGGGCCAAAAAGTGAAACGTGGAGAGGTGATTGGATTGGTTGGTTCTACCGGGACATCCAGCGCTCCTCACCTGCACTATGAAGTACACAAGGATGGTAGGAAAGTCAATCCAGCGCAATATTTCTTCAATGATTTGAGTCCTGAGCAATACGAACAAATGCTCAAAAAAGTGGAAGATTCAAATCAATCGTTTGATTGACTTTTGGTTGTTTTGATTAGTTGTTTTACATTGGGAATCATCAACTTACATCTTCAACGAGAGCTCTATGCCATTGAATAAGCCCATTGAAAAGCGTTACCGCTCCATCACGGAGGTGGCCAAAGAGCTTGATGTGAATGCATCACAGTTGCGTTATTGGGAGCGGGAATTCACGTTGCTGAAGCCCCGAACCAATGCCAGGGGAAAACGGTTTTATACGGATGCTGACATTCAGCTGATCAAAGAGATTTGCTTTTTGGTGAAGGAGGAAGGTCATACGTTGGACGGTGCGCGCAAGGCACTCAAAAAACGCAACAATGTGGAGCTGACGGTGGAATCAAATAGTCCTCCGGAGTCCAGTTTAGACAAAGAGGAGGTGATTGAACGCTTGAAAGGGTTGCGCTTGAAGTTGCTTGCGCTGAGAGAAACCGTTCAGGACTGAATGGGTGATCCGGACCAGTAGGCGCCAGCTTGCAAATAATCTTGAACGTATTCACGAATCGCATCTTCCAATGAATGGAAGGGTTGCTCATAGCCGATGGCCCGGAGCTTGCTCATATCCGCTTCAGTGAAGTACTGATACGTATCTCGAATGTCCTCAGGTGTATCGATGAAGTCAATGTTGGGCTCCTTGCCCATGGCATGGAATGTCGCCTTTGCCAAATCCAAGAAAGTACGCGCATGTCCAGTACCGAGGTTGTAGAGTCCATTGGATGTGGATTGACGATGGTGCATCAGGAAGAAGCAGACTTCAGTGAGATCCTTGACGTAGATGAAGTCGCGTGTTTGGCCTCCATCGGTATAGTCAGCCCGATGTGACCGAAAGAGCTTCATGCCGCCTGTTTTTTTGACCTGCCGGAAGGTGTGCAAGACCACGCTGGCCATGCGTCCTTTGTGGTACTCATTGGGGCCGAACACATTGAAAAACTTCAGTCCAGTCCAAAAATAGGGGGCGCGTCCTTCAGCGGCTTCCCCAAGGGCCCATCGATCAAAATCGTTTTTTGAATCGCCATAGGGATTCAGCGGCTTCAGTGAGGAGACGATTTCATGGCTGTCCTTGTATCCATGTTCTCCTGCGCCATAAGTGGCTGCGGAAGATGCATAGACCAACGGGAGACCAAATTCAACGCATTGCTTCCAAACCGTTTGGCTGTAGTAAAGATTGAGTTCGTCAAAAATTGTGCGATCCAACTCGGTGGTGTCTGTGCGCGCTCCGAGATGAAAAACAAATTGGACTTGCCCCTCATTTGCTTCAAGCCAAGTCGCGAAGTCCGACCGTTCAATACGTTGTGTGTGCTGAATTTCAGCATAGTTAGCGGCTTTGTCCGGTCGTGAGAAATCATCCACCAGTACCAAGTCAAAAAACCGTGCTTCATTCAGGCGCGCAGCCAGTGCACTTCCGATAAATCCTGCCGCTCCTGTAATGACAATCATGGGACAAAGGTAAGACAGGGGCTTCGCGTATCTTTGTCACCCTTACGAAGATGAAACAGGTATCCATCACCCGCCGAGCGCGTTTTAACGCTGCCCACAAACTCTGGAATGAGGATTGGGATGAGGCGAAGAATTTCGAAGTATTCGGCAAATGTGCCCATCCGAATTGGCACGGTCATAATTATGAATTGCACGTCACCGTTCGTGGCGTCATCGACGAGGCTACCGGATACTTTATCAACTTTACGGATCTCAAAGCGATCATCCATGAACACGTGGAAGAGCCGCTCGATCATCGCAATTTGAACATGGATGTCCCTTGGATGAAAGGGAAGCAAACTTCCGTTGAAAATTTGGTCATTGGAATCTGGGAGCAGATTGAACCAATCATCGCCACACATGGTTGTTCACTCGAACGGATTCGACTTTACGAAACCGAAAACAACTACGCCGATTATAGCGGCGAATCGTGATGGCATTATACGAGAAAAAGGAAAGCTTTGATGATGAAGTAATCATCGAGATGGCATCGAATTACCGATCGATGTTGAAAGCTGTTGGTGAAGACCCTCAAAGGGAAGGTCTGATAAAAACGCCTGAGAGAGCGGCGAAAGCCTTGGCTGTATTAACCTCTGGAATGGGAGTAGATCCTGCGGAAATCCTCAAAGGTGCGCTTTTCACGGAGCCCAGCAACGAGATGGTTTTGGTTCGAGACATTGAAGTCTACAGCCTTTGCGAGCATCATCTATTGCCATTTTTCGGCAAGGCACATGTGGCCTACATCCCGGATGGTAAGATTGTTGGATTGAGTAAAATACCACGCGTGGTGGATGCATTTTCAAGACGACTCCAGGTGCAGGAACGTCTGACTGAACAGGTGCGAGATTGTATTCAAAATACCTTGGGAGCCAAAGGTGTAGCTGTAGTAATTGAAGCTCGCCATTTGTGCATGCAGATGCGTGGTGTGGAGAAGCAAAATACGATTACCACGACAAGCGCATTTACGGGGGCCTTTTTGAACGATCCGAAGACCCGCAAGGAATTCATGCAACTGGCGATCGGATCTTCTTACGGTCGCTCCTGAGCACTTCTTTGTCCAATTCCCATTGTGCATTTTTTTGGCAAATGGGGTGATGTAATTCAAGGCCTGCGCTGCAATTTTGTGACATGAACGAATTTCAATCTCCTCGCTTTGTGGACGACGCGTTGATTCAAGATGATTCTGCGATCAGCCGATTCATAGCGAATGTCTTTAGTTGGATGGTCGCAGGATTGGTGATGACGGCCACGGCAGCATATTATGTTGCCCAATCGGGGCTAGTGAGCCACCTTTTCAATCCAGAAACAGGAGGGATGTCCGGATTGGGTTGGATCGTGATGTTGGCACCGCTCGGTTTCATCGTCGCGATGAACATGGGCTTCCAACGATGGTCCTCCATGTCTCTTACGCTCTTGTTTCTGGCGTTCAGCGCTGTCATGGGTGTTTCATTGAGCAGCATCTTTTTGGTCTATGAACTTTCGAGCATTTCCCAAGTCTTTGTGATTACGGCAGTGACCTTTGCGGTCATGGCCGTGATTGGTTACACAACCCAAACCGACTTGACGAAATTTGGAAGCTTGCTAATGATGGCATTGATCGGAATTATCATTGCCAGCTTTGTCAATTGGTTTATCGGTTCTGCTGGGCTGGATTACATCATAAGCATAGCGGGGGTGTTGATTTTTACAGGACTCATCGCCTACGACACACAACGCTTGAAGCGCATTGCAGCAGGAGTGGAATACGGTTCAGAAACGGGAACAAAATTGGCCATTTTGGGCGCAACGAGTTTGTATCTGAATTTCATCAATTTGTTCTTGTTCCTATTGCGACTGTTGGGTCGACGAAACTGATGGCACGTCGATTGTTGGCGCAAAAAAAAACCTCGTCTCGGAGGTTTTTTTTATTGGAAGGAATCTGTTCGATTCATTGAATCATGATCCGTTGGGACCAAGCACCTCTTCCTTCCAATTCCAATAGAATCACATACGCACCTGCAGCATGCGGCTGCGCGTGGAAGAAGTGCTTGCTTTGTCCCGCTGGAAATTGACCTTGGTGCAGCACGTCCATCCGCTGTCCCCAAGCGTTGAAAAGCGATAAGGTTCCCGAGCAGGAAGCATCCAATTCGAGGGGGACGCAGGTGATGGCGCTCGCTGGATTGGGGAACGCTGCAGGAAAGTGAACGCCTCCATTGTTTTCTGCAATGGATGTGATCGCGCCGACCTCAAAGCTCCACCAACCGGCAGGAGCAGGCATAGGGCGTGCACCGACTTTTCCTGAAGTGGCCTCTGCTTCAATGTAGTAATAGACAGTCGTTCCTTCTGCTTGCGCGGGAATATCCGCTGTCCAATCGGAATCACTGCCGTCGACCGGAGACATGTTAACGGGGTTCCAGGGACCTGCGCTGTTCGTCGCCCACTGCATGGACGCAGCAGCAATGCCGCTGCGGTGGCTGATATAGGATTCGACGGCATAAGCGTTGGCGCTGTCTTCGGTATCGGGCAGAGGAAGGTGGCTGATCATTAGCGGGTCTTCTACGCCAACCGAGTGCGTAATGCAATGAATGGCACCGCTTTGAGAAATAATCGCTTGGCCGTTGTTGTCGCAATCAATGCCGACCACGTTGTAACCAGGTAGCAACTCTGAATAAATTCGCAACGCTGTCGTGTCGTATTCTGTGTAATACGTTGGAAGAAGGATGGTGTTGTTGACGAATACAGAATTGGTGTACGTGAGGTACCAGCCGTTTTGGTCGGGATAGCCACCTCCATTGCCTTGTTCGGGCGGGCTGGGGATGCGGATGACATCAAAAGGTGTTCCCCAACGGGTGGTGAAGTTGGACAACACATACTCCATGTTGGCATCGATCTGCGGGCCATCGGCCACGCCTGCAGGGTATTCTGCCACCAACAAGGTGCTCTCGTCGAGTAGCTTCATGTGCATGTCGATGTGGTGAATGCCATCAAAAGGCAGGTTGGGCATCTTAATGAAGGTTTCCGTGCCGTGGAAATCCGACATGATGCCGTCGATTTCGGCTTCCGTATGATCGGGGAAATCAGTCCACCACGTTGAGCCACCATCATTTTCGTCCAACACCAATTCGGAAGCGAATGCCGTTCCAAATCCGTCGGACATCCAATTCCCACCCGTATTCATGAGGTCAGTGGGTTCGGCGGTTGTGCTATAGAGATCAATGCCCATGGTTTCAGCCAAGACGTCAGGAATCGCGTCATCCTCAGGGCGGGGCCGATTGTAAAGCCAGTCCACCAAAACCCGGTCGTCATTCCAACTCCCATAGACCGTATGGGCACCGTAATCACGAATCCAAATGGTGTTGTATTCCGTTTCGACGATTTGCACATTTTCGAGGGACAAGGGACCGCCACAACTATTGCCGGTTAAGTAAGACTCGGCCTCAGACGGATCATCGGCAAACACAATGACCAAGCATTCGGTTTGAGCTCCAGCGACAATTTGCTTCTGAATGCAAGGAAACGATGTCCAAGAGATGGTCAAGGCCTCTACCTCTTCCCATTCAGCTGCGGTCCGAATGTTGTCAAAGGGCGGGGGAGTTTCAATTCCGCGTGATGTCGCGGGGGCAAATCCTACCCGTTCGATGTGGTTGCGTTCTTCCTCTGTGATGGCATGGGGCCATCCTTGTACGCTCTGTGAAAACGCGTTGACGTTGATCATCAAGCAGGCCGAGAGAAGCAGGCGTTCTAGGTGAATTGATTTCATCATGTTGCAAGTTGGATGCGAAAATAAAGCAAGTGGGATGGGAGTCCTACGCGCCTTTAGAGAGGAGTTGTGTTAGCAACGCAGAATCCACGGAATGTCCTCCTTCAAAGGTGTGGCTGGTATGAGGAATGCCATGCTTTTCGAGCAAAGTCGCTGTGTCTTGAAGCAGTTGCACATTGAAATAAGGATCGGAATCACCCAAAGCCACATCGATGGGGGTCGCAATCAAGGGCTGGATTTCATGGTTCCAATCTAAATCTGGAGGGAATACGCCTGCCCAGAAAATCAAACGACTGAAGGATACTTGTCCGAGGCTGGCCCATCGTGCTGCTGTGGCGACTCCTTGGGAAAAGCCGAGTAATACGGGTCGGCAATCTGTTAGCATCAGATGTGCTGCGAGCTCGTCCAAGTAACGCACGTAATCCACCATATCGGTCAGTCGGTCTTCTTTCGTCATCCAAGACGCTCCGACGCGACCGGAGGTCCCCGCAGTATAAAACCGATGAAAACCCTCTGGAGCCACGATGGTCCACCCCAAATCCGCCAAGGGCTGAAATCGTTTTAAGAAATATTCGGGCAGTTGTCCATACCCATGCAGGGCAATGAGGACCTTCGACTCTTCCGTCAACGCGGGTCCAAGGGTGAAGTAGCGTGCCGTTTTAGTGGCTTCAAAGTGGTGTGATTTTGGAGGCATGGGCAGGGGTTACCAAGCGATGGTGAGCGATGCGCTATCGCCTTGAGCGATGTAGAGCGAATCCAGGTTTTCGGTCCATTCGCTATCCCGATATACCCGGTACGTGAAGGGCAGGTAACGATCAGCTTCGATGCTGCAGGATCGTTGCACATCCACTTCCATCCCTGTGTGGACTTCCCAGGAATTGGAACAAGTTGGGTAGGATCCTGGAATGTTGAGCGTTCTGAATTCAATGGCGTCGTCCGGTTGAAATGGGTTGGCATTGATCAGCTGAATTGACACGGTGGCGCTCGGCATCATCACTTGGTCCAGGCTCAGAACTTCGGAGTCAATGAAGATGTCCGGATTGATGAAGTCAACCCGAGAGAACCAATGAATTCCTGAGGATGAGAGCTTGTAATCCAAGGCGTTGACACGTTGGAAATCCAAAATGGCCATGCCGGATTCGTCCGTGACGGCATCGGCTACGGCTTCATAATTGCCATTGAGAATACCATCGGCCAATACGCGTCGTTCCAATTCTATGTGAATATTCGGAACGTCTGTTCCGAGATCTGCATGGTGCATTTGCACTTGAATCTGCAATTGGCCCGTTGGTTCTGGACGGCATCCCAGCAAGCAGCATGTTGCTGTCCAAATACCAAGGATGAGTATTGGGCGTTTCATCACGAAACAACTTCAAGTTTGGCAAATTTCAGAAGCAATTGTTTCTTACCTGCAGTAGGAAAAAATACGGTCGCCTTCTGATTGGGAACATCCCCTTCAATTCGAAGAACCTTGCCTTTCCCAAATCGTTCGTGTTGCACCTCAACTCCCTCTTCCAATTTTCCGCTGGAGGTGTTATTGACAGAACCCTCCGTTGCACTAGCCGGGGGGGCTTCCATGCGCTTCAAGGGCTTCCCTGAGGCAGATTTGGGCACGACAGGAGCGGAGGCACCTTTGAATGGACTTGCAGTGGATTTGGGTTGTGCTTTTTTTGAGAGTCGCTCAAAGGCAGATTGAGGTTCGCTTTTGCTCGAGCTCATCGACTGCCAAGCGTTTCGAGACGATTCAAACCCGGTCCCCCCGGCGAAAGGGTTGGGTTTCGCTGCTTGAGCGGAAGGCATGATGACGCATTCAGGGTCGATTTCCTCCAAAAAACGGCTGGGCTCAGCTTGGATCAACTGTCCCCATTTGTATCGGGTGAGGGCGTAGCTGAGGTCGCAAGTTTTTTCTGCGCGTGTCACCGCCACGTAAAAGAGTCGCCGTTCTTCTTCTAAATCTGCACGCGACTGCATGGCCATTTGACTGGGAAATAAATTCTCCTCCAAGCCGACGACAAAGACGTGTTCAAACTCCAGGCCTTTAGCAGCATGGATGCTCATGAATCCCACTTTGTTGTCGTCGCCATCGTCCTGATCAGCATCTGTCAACAGCGCCACATCCATAAGGAAATCTCCTAAGGTTGGGAGTTGGTCCGGTTCGGCTTCCTTCGCTTGGTCTGCAAACGCCTTCATGCCATTGAGCAGTTCCTGCAAATTGTCATAACGCGCGACGCCTTCAGGCGTTTTGTCTTGGTAGAGCGAATGAACAAGCCCGGTGTGTTTAGCAATGTGCATGCCCAAGTCGTGCGCATCTTTCGTCTGCATTTCCGAGGCAAAACTCTGGATCATTGTCGTGAAGTCCTGGACCTTTTTTAACGCGGCCCCTTGCACGCTAACGGGCGGATGAAAGGCGTCGGTCACGAGGTCCCAAATGGATACATCCCGCTCGGTAGACTCCACCATCAAGCGGTCCATTGTCGTCTTGCCAATGCCTCGGGCGGGGTAATTGATAACGCGCTTGAGCGCTTCTTCATCTCGGTGATTGGCGGTCAACCGGAAGTATGCAATGAGATCCTTGATTTCCTTGCGTTGGTAGAAAGACAATCCCCCAAAAATGCGGTACGGAATATTGAATTTCCGGAAGCTCTCTTCAAAGGCTCTAGACTGTGCATTGGTCCGATACAGAATGGCGAATTTCTGCCAGTGCACTTGCTGGTGGCTGTGCAGATCAAAAACCTTTGACGCTACCAGTTTGCCTTCTTCATTGTCTGAATAGCAGCGATGTACTTCAATCGGCTTGCCCTCCTCATTGTGCGTCCAAACGACTTTTTCAATTTGCTCGGTGTTGTGCGCGATGACACTGTTGGCGGCTTTTACAATGAACTTTGTCGAACGGTAGTTCTGTTCGAGTTTGTACAAACCAAAGTCCGGGTAATCCTTTTTGAAATTGAGGATGTTCTCGATGTTGGCCCCCCGGAAGCCGTAAATGGATTGTGCATCGTCCCCCACAACACATAGATTCTCTCTCAGAGCAGCAAGCTGCTTGATGATCACGTACTGAGAAAAGTTGGTGTCTTGGTACTCGTCGACTAAGATGTACTGAAACTTGTGCTGGTATTTTAGAAGCAGGTCTGGGAAATCCCGCAAGAGAACATTCATTTTGAACAGCAAATCGTCAAAGTCCATGGCCTGGGCCCGAAAACATCGGCTTTCATAAGCCTTGTAGACTTCGTGGATCCGAGGCCTTCCAGCTTGGTTGTCTTCAGACATGATGTCTGTGTTGTCTGCATAGCCTTTGGCGTCGATCAAGTTGTTCTTCGCGTTGGAAATCCGCGATTGAATGCTGGAGGCCTTGTATACCTTGTCGTCTAACCCCAGGCCTTTGACAATGTCCTTGATCAGCGCTCGGCTATCAGAGGTGTCATAAATTGTGAAGTTGCGAGGGTAATTGATTCGTTCGCATTCGATCCGAAGAATGCGGGCGAACACACTGTGAAATGTTCCCATCCAGATATTGCGCGCTTCACCGTCTCCAATGACGTTTGCAATGCGTTCCTTCATCTCACGGGCCGCTTTGTTGGTGAACGTCAGCGCAAGGATGGCAAACGCGTCAGCACCTTGGGAAATTAAATGCGCAATGCGATAGGTCAGCACCCTTGTTTTGCCCGACCCTGCTCCGGCAATGACCATCATGGGGCCATCGACATGGCTTGCAGCGGCTCGTTGCGCTTCGTTTAAATCATTCAGGAATTCCACATTGTGAAGGTATGAAGCGAAAGGCTTCGCCAAGGGAATCTGTAATTGTCTAAAGAGCTTTGTGAAAAACTATTTTTCTCTGACCCCATTTTAGCTCAATTTTACGCGTCCTAGAGTGCTGCTAAACAGCGTATTTCACAGAGGGTTTAGAACGAATGTGGCCTCTGCTTGAAAAAAGCCTGTGGTGCCGCTTGTTTTTAACTGATAATCTGCTACTTTTGCACCCCCTTTATTGCGGGGAAAAAGATATTGTTTCAACATAATCTGATAGATCAGGTCGAATGCCTACCATCCAGCAGCTCATCCGAAAAGGGCGCGTAACTAAGACCCAAGCGAGCAAATCTGCCGCTTTGGATTCGTGCCCCCAAAGGCGCGGTGTTTGCGTCCGTGTATATACAACGACTCCTAAGAAGCCGAACTCAGCCATGAGGAAAGTCGCCCGTGTGCGATTGACCAATGGCAACGAAGTGAACGCTTACATCGGTGGAGAAGGTCACAACCTGCAAGAGCACAGCATTGTGCTGGTGCGTGGAGGTCGTGTGAAAGATTTGCCTGGTGTCCGTTATCACATTGTGCGTGGCGCATTGGATACGGCAGGTGTAGAAGGACGTTCACAGCGTCGTTCGAAGTATGGAACTAAGCGGCCTAAAGTCAAGAAGTAATCGATCATGAGAAGGAGAGTAGCCAAAAAGCATTTAATCCTGCCGGATCCACGATTCGACAGTACACTCGTCACGAGCTTCGTTAACAACCTAATGTTGGACGGAAAGAAGAGCGTTGCGTTCGATATTTTCTACAAGGCCATGGATCGTGTCGCTGAGCGCACCGAGGAGGATAGCCTAGAAGTTTTCAAGCGCGCTTTGGACAATGTGACACCTGGTGTCGAAGTACGCAGTCGCCGTGTAGGTGGTGCTACTTTCCAGATTCCTCAGCCAATTCGAGATTCCCGCAAGGTGAGTCTGGCCATGAAGTGGTTGATTGGATACGCACGAAAGCGAAATGAAAAATCCATGTCAGAGCGTCTAGCGTATGAAGTGGTAGCAGCAGCAAAAGAAGAGGGCGCAACTTTCAAAAAGAAAGAGGATACGCACCGAATGGCTGAGGCGAACAAGGCATTCTCACATTTCCGTTTCTGATTACGAACTGTTTACGTCGATAAGATTATGGCTAAAAGAGACCTCAACTATACACGGAACATTGGCATTATGGCTCACGTTGATGCGGGTAAAACCACAACAACTGAGCGGGTTCTGTATTACACCGGTATTTCCCACAAAATTGGGGAGGTGCATGATGGTGCAGCTACGATGGATTGGATGGAGCAGGAGCAAGAGCGTGGAATTACGATCACGTCAGCTGCTACAACGTGTTTTTGGAAATTCCAGGATGAGGATTATCGAATCAACATCATTGATACCCCAGGGCACGTTGACTTCACGGTAGAGGTAGAGCGTTCATTGCGTGTGTTGGATGGAGCAGTTGCTCTGTTTTGTGCCGTTTCGGGTGTTGAACCACAATCTGAAACCAACTGGG
>ERZ887942.1348-NODE-1348-length-17209-cov-8.000758_pt1 | contig 17209 bp, 17 predicted proteins | sample MGYA00521099_ERZ887942 | MGnify/ENA primary metagenome ERZ887942 (study PRJEB32303, sample SAMEA104408605) | aquatic metagenome | biome: Brackish water; feature: Pelagic; material: water | place: Baltic Sea | collected 2014-06-07T06:48:00 | depth 16,251 m ...
TCCCCCGTGTGATACACCCGGGTGGTTACAGCCAGGAGGCTACGATCACTCGGGTACATCATCCCACGAGAGAGATTAGAAAGAATTACCCTCCCCCGTGTGATACACCCGGGTGGTTACAGCCAGGAGGCTACGATCACTCGGGTCATCTCACTCTGCCAAGGTAGATCAAGGGGTATAAAAATGGGTTCAGGTTTTCCTCCTCCTCTGTTGTACTGACTGGTTGTTTTTTAGAAGCAACCGGTCTTTTATGTTGAATGTTTACCTTGCGCTTCTTTTATTGCATTGGTACGTGCGATTCTAATCGCCTCAGCAATCTCGGTGCCGTTGCGCAATTGCTTCGCTATGGCGCCTCCATCCACTGATTTGGCGGCTTCATATAGGTTGTTTAAAAAATCTGCGTTGGGGTAGTCTATTTTTTCGAGCCCTGTGCGCCCACGAGCATCAGCTTCACAGGCCATTAGAAAGCCTTGCCACTCTTCCGGGTTTCGAAAGGCATCGCACGCTTCGAGTAGTTTTAGGACGGTAGAGGGTTTTAGTTCCAAGGCTCGATGGGTGTGCAGGTGGTACTCACATACTACACGGGATAGCTTTTTGAAACGTTTTGGAACTCGTAATCGATCCGCTAGTCGCTCAACCAGCGCAAGCCCTTTTTGTTCATGGCCTTTATGGGATGGCCATTCGTGTTTCGCCGTCAATGCCTTTCCGAGATCGTGAGTCAAGGCAGCATAGCGTACATCAAGACGTTCGCTAAGCAGTGCAGCTTGTTCTAATACCATTAGCGTGTGAATTCCGGTATCTATTTCAGGATGCCATTTTTTATTTTGAGGAATACCGAACAAGGTATCAATCTCGGGGAAAATAACGCCGAGTGCCTTGCTCTCGCGTAGCACTGCAAAAAAAGTTTGTGGGCTTGCCGTGCCTAGAGCTAATTCGGTTTCTTGCCATACCCGTTCTACCACCAGCGCATCAGCTTCGCCGTTATGTACCATTTGCTCCATTAAGGTGAGCGTTTCATCTGCAATAGAAAAATTAAATCGTGCTGCAAAGCGGGCGGCACGAAGTATGCGCACGGGATCTTCAGCGAAGGCATCTGATACGTGACGGATGACTTTAAGCTTAAGATCGCGTTGTCCACCATACGGATCAATGATCTCTCCATTCTTACTTTCAGCCATTGCGTTGATGGTGAAATCTCTTCTTTGAAGGTCCTCTTCTAGGGTTATGTCAGGAGCGGTCGAGAACGAGAAGCCCTGATACCCCAGACTGGTTTTACGTTCGGTTCTTGCGAGCGCGTACTCTTCATGAGTTTTCGGATGTAAAAATACGGGAAAGTCTTTACCAACTGGCCTAAAGCCGGCTTCACTCATTTTCTCAGGCGAGCTTCCAACAACGACCCAGTCTCGATCCTTGATCGGTAGGTTTAGTAAGCGATCGCGAACGGCACCACCAACTAGAAAGGTGCTGGAAGTATCTTCAGGCGTTACCATAGTATTTATAGAAGATAATTGACTGTTTGTTGAGAGTTTCTATGTATACAGTTTTGATTAGCTGGAAACTCCGTATTCGTCCCGATATTTTGAAATTGCATCCCAATATTGCTGGAATTCGGCCCTGTCTTTGATGTATTCCAAGAGTTCATTAAGGCCAGCGATTGCCACCACGGGCATGTTAAAACTATCCTGTACGGCTTCGACTGCGGAAAGTTCGGAGTTAGGGCTGCGCTCTTGTCGGTCTAGCGCGATAAAAACCGCCGCCGGAGTTGCTCCCACAGCTGTTATTAACTCTACTGATTCGCGAATGGAGGTGCCTGCTGTTATTACGTCGTCAATAATAGCAATCTGGCCCATCAGTTGGCTGCCGACTGTTGTCCCTCCCTCACCGTGGTCTTTCTTTTCCTTTCTGTTATATGCGTAGGGTACGTTTTGGTTAGTTTTTTCGGCCAGCGCCATCGCCGTTCCGCAGGACAGAGTAATGCCCTTGTAGGCAGGCCCGAATAAAACGTCAAATTGGATTTCGCTGTCGATAATAGATTCAGCAAAAAAGCGCGATATAGCATTCATCGCCGCCCCATTATTAAATTCACCCGCGTTAAAAAAATAAGGGCTTATGCGACCCGATTTAAGTTCAAACTCACCAAACCGCAGTACCTCGCTTTGAATAGCGAATTCTAGGAATTCAAGTTGATAATCTTTCATTGCAATATTTAGAAGATAAGTTTTGTTTGATCGATTGAATTAAAAATCCGGTTAGTACCTCCGATGGTTCCTGCGTATCATACTGTATCTAGCGGTGATACAAGACCCCAATAATTTCTAATAATTGCAGAAAAGTATGAAAATAGTATCCGTAAATGTAAATGGCATCCGAGCAGCAGGGCGAAAAGGTTTTTATGACTGGATTGCAAAGGAACAGCCAGATGTCTTGTGTATGCAAGAACTTAAGGCACAACCTGATCAAATTACCGATGCGCTCTACCATCCAGAGGGTTACCACACCTATTTCCACTCTGCTGAGAAAAAAGGCTACAGTGGCGTCGGAATATATAGCCTTGCCGAACCAGAGAATGTTCAAGAGGGATTGGGTTGGAAGGATTTTGATAGCGAAGGTCGCTATTTGCAGGTGGATTATCCGGACCTAAGCATTGTTTCTTTATATATGCCGTCTGGTTCAAGCAAAGAAGAGCGGCAAGATTTTAAATATGTAGTTATGGACCGATTCGAGTCCGTGCTCAAAGAGATGCAAAAGCAAGATCGAGAATGGATTATTTGTGGTGACTGGAATATTGCCCATAAAAAAATCGATATTAAAAACTGGCGGGGCAATCAGAAAAACTCTGGTTTTCTTCCTGAAGAAAGGGCCTGGATGGACTGGTTATTCGATGAGGCTGGATTTGTAGATGCATTTCGTGCGGTCGATGACCGGGAAGAGCAATACACCTGGTGGTCGAACCGTGGGCAAGCCTGGGCAAACAATACCGGGTGGCGGATTGATTATCACGTAGTGACCCCGGGATTGGCTCAAAAAGTAGTCCGAGCAAATATTTATAAGGAAGAACGGTTTTCTGACCATGCACCCCTAACGTTGGAATATGATATTTAATGAGGACTGCGGAGGCAAAGGTTGGCTTGGTTTGGTGGCAACAAAAGTCACTTTGGGTTCTGTTTTTTCTGGGCCTTTCTGCAGGTATTCCACTATTTCTTATTTTTTCAAGTTTGTCGCTTTGGTTGCGTGAGGCCGGAGTAGAAAAGTCTGCTGTTACATTTTTTAGCTGGGCTGCATTGGGGTATTCCTTTAAGTTTATTTGGGCGCCCTTGGTGGACAAACTACCGTTACCTTTTTTAACCAGCATATTTGGACGTCGCCGTGGATGGTTGTTGTTGTCACAATTTGCGGTGATTTCGGCAATAGTATGGATGGCATTGACTGACCCGCAGGATGGTTTGGTGATTATCGCATTGGCTGCTATTGCGCTTGGGTTTTCCTCCGCTACTCAAGATATTGTGATTGATGCATTGCGTATTGAGTTCGCTGACAAGCGATTGCAGGCATTACTTTCTTCAACGTATGTCGCTGGTTATCGGATTGGAATGATTGTTTCTGGTGCAGGAGCTCTTTACTTAGCTCAATATTTTGGAAGTACGGCAGATCACTACAGCTATGAAGCTTGGCGGAATACATATCTGTGCATGGCCACGGTTATGCTTGTCGGCGTAGCCACTACGATACTTATTCGAGAACCAGAGGCGTCTTCTCAAGATAAAGTCTACCCTTACGCCGCGCCTGATTACGGCCGGTTCCTTTTGTTGTTTGTTATTTCGATTAGCGTCTTCGTTATGACATTAAATTGGATTCCTAATGCGCCAGAAGTTTTTGACGGATATACCCAATTGACGTTCTCTTTCTTTTATTCCGCATTGGCACTAGCGGTATCACTAACCGCAACCATGGTAGTTGCAAAGCTTGGTCTGTTGGTCGGCATTGCGAATAGTCAATTGGTTAACGAAAGCTATATACAACCGTTAGCCGACTTTTTAAGTCGATATGGACGTCTCGCGTTGTGGGTGTTGCTACTAATTGGATTCTATCGAATTTCAGATATTGTGATGGGAGTGATCGCTAACATCTTTTATCAGGATATGGGGTATAGCAAAAATGAGATCGCTTCTGTGTCTAAAACTTTCGGCGTATTAATGACTATTACCGGGAGTTTTATGGGCGGCTTTTTGGTCTTGAAATATGGCGTCATGCGCATATTAATGTTGGGCGCTGTATTGGTATCACTAACTAATTTGTTATTTATGGTTTTGGCGAATAGTGATGCGGACATCCAGTTACTAATAGCCGTAATTGCAGCAGATAATTTAAGTGGGGGGATTGCAATTGCGTCTTTTATTGCCTGGTTATCGAGCCTGACCAATATTTCGTTTACTGCGACACAATATGCAATTTTTAGTTCATTGATGACCTTGTTCCCAAAACTGATTGGCGGATACTCGGGCACCATGGTCGAGGCAATTGGCTATTCCAATTTTTTTCTATTCGCCAGTCTGCTGGGTATCCCGGTGATTTGGCTTATTTTTTATTTAGCTAAGCGTTTAGATACATAAGCTTACTCTGGCTTGGTTTTGACTCCACGGAGAGTCAAGCAAACAAAGAGTAGAGCCCGGCTTTAAAGTTGTTATTCATTATTGATTCACTTTCAGTTCAGTGCTCGTTCAGTAGCCGTTAAGTATGCTGTCTGCAATGGTATTACTCATTCAGGAGGTAGCAATGAACGCAAAGCTAGGTTTAGCAGTTGTAATACTTTCCATTGGTCTTGGGGCTAGTAACGCATCGAATGCCGATTCTCGGCGTGGACAAGATCGATACTATGATTCTCCTAAATTTGGACTATCACTGCATTTCGGTTCTCGAAGTCGATTGATAGATAATTATCGGTACGGGTATTCGAATGGTCGACGAAATGACGATCGGTATTACGACAATCGAAACTACAGCAATCGATATTATAATAACCGTAGTTATGATAATCGAAGCTATAACAGTCGTAGCTATAATAATCGGGGCTTTGGCAATCGATATTATGATAATCGAAGTTATCGAAGTAATAACTATTGCCCAGACTACGGCATTATTTATTACAGCCGACCAAACAGAGGCTGCTTTAGTCATGGGAATCACTACCATTGTAATTAAAACACCATGTGTAAAGTTTGCGCGTAGAAAAAAGGCCGCGAAATTTCGCGGCCTTTTACCAGTTAAAGCTTTCGGTATTTAGTCGGTCAATTTTTTGCTACTTCGCAATTAATTTCTTGACCACACCAACGACAATCATTAGTACAGCCCCACCAACACCGCCAGAGGCGATATCTCCGATAAGGCCGGAACTTAATAAGCCGCCGAGAACTTGGCTGCCAATTCCACCGCCAAGAATACCTACGACCGAGTTCCAAATTGTCCCTAGACTAAATTTCTTTAGTACTGCGCCAGCAAGGTTACCGCCCACAGCTCCCGTTACTAATTGAATCAATAATGTTTCCATTGTTCATTCCTCCAAATATTATTGTTAGGAATAGACAGTTTAGCAGGCATGGAGGTAAAAATAAGTGTTTCAATTGTGGGCTAAAATCCGTACATCGCAGGAATTACCCAGGATACTACCGCACATAATAATATGGTTAGCGGTACTCCAACTTTTACGAAATCACTAAAGTTGTAGCCCGCGGCATTCATAACCAGCAAATTAGTTTGATAGGCCATTGGGGTCGCAAAACTCATATTTGCGCCGAACAGCACCCCTAGAACGAATGCCTCAGGGGGGAGACCAAGGTGTTGAGCGATGCTCACAGCAATCGGGGTCCCAATAACGGCAGCAGCATTGTTCGATACTATATTGGTTAGTAGAGCCATCAAAATAACTAAACCAGAAAATACACCGTGGGTCGAGAGGCCGCTGGTTAGTACTAAAAAGCTGCTGGCAAGGTACTCGGTGGCACCGGTCATGATCAGGGCGTTACCTAAAGCTAAACTCGCGGCGACGATAAATATTACTTGTGCGCTTAGCGCGCGTTGAATGTCACGCCAATCTAAGCAATTGGTTATGAGCATTAACAAAGCACCACAGGTTGCACTCACGGCTATAGGTAGAATGCCTAGTGCTGCGGTAACAACTATTAACAACATAATGCCCAATGCGCGTGTTGCACGGTGCGTATGTGGAAGCTCAGTTGTCGCGTCCAGGACTAAAAAGTGACCACGGCGCTTTAGCTCTTCGATGCTTTCGCGTGAACCTTGTACTAACAAAACATCGCCTAAGCGTAATCGAACTTTTCCAATACCACTTGGCATGGACTCAAGCACTTGGCCTTTGCGGTGAATTGCCAATGTAACTACCTGGTAGCTATCGGCAAAACGCAATTCGTTCAACGTGCGGTGCGCTAAAGGAGAACCACGATCAATTGCGATTTCTGCAAGATGCTGATCTTCGTCGCTGAGTGGGTTTTCATCGTCAACCATGTGCTCACCAGAAAACAATTGTCCTTCGAGAATTGTTTCAAATTCTTTTAAGTTTTGTGGTGTGTCTCTTACGAGCAAGCGATCTTCTGCTCTAACCGTCGCATCCGGAAGCGGAAAGATATACGTTTGTTCAGATTTTCGAATTCGCGTTACTTTCAGTCGACCATCAGTTTTCTCGATAAGTTCGCGGACCGTTTTTCCATCCGCAAAGGAATTTTTTGGAACTTTGATGTGCGCAGTAAATAAGCGTGGTGAAGCGTCAGGCATTGCGGCTTCACGTGCTGGTAGAAGGCGCGGTGCAATCAACCACAGGTATAAAATACCTACGCCAGCAACAATTGACGCAGGCGCAAAAAAATCAAACATACCAATCCTTGGCAGCCCTAAATCAGCGGCTACGCTAATTACTAGCAAGTTGGTAGAAGTACCGATGGTCGTGGCCATACCGCCGAGAATGGTCGCAAAGCCAATTGGCATGAGAATACCTGAGGCGCGCGTGTTGGTACGAATAGAAACACTGATTAGGATTGGTAGCAGTAGAACTACGATCGGTGTGTTGTTTACAAATGCACTGAGAATTGCAGCGATTACTAGCGTTGCTACAAGCGATAATGCCGGACTGATGCTCCATAGCTTGGATAGTGTCCTGCCAACGGGTTCCAGAGCCCCAGTACGCACAAGTCCATGACCAGCAACCATAAGGGCGCATACTGCAATTAGAGCCTGATGCCCGAAGCCGGTAAAAAATAGTGTTGGATCTAGTCGATTACCACCTACTTCATAGGGCCACAATGTAAATATTAGAGTAAGTATAACGATAATAAACAGGCTTGAAGATTCCAGCGGAATGCGATCGCGCGAAAATAAAATTAGCGCGAATAGGGTCAGCAGAAGTGCAAATAGGGCGTGCTCATTAGGTACTGAAGGTAGATCAAGCATATTAAATGTAGAAATTGACCCTTTATTATTCTATCGGTTAAATCCTATCATCAGTTCATGATGTAGGTACTGAGGAATTGAATTTAAGATTTGTCACAACGACACATGGCTAAAGGTTAAACTTGGGTATAACCTTAACGTTGTGCACAAGGCATAAATTATAACCAATCAATGCCGAAATTAACGCCATAGCATTACTGAAGTAATGGAATTAGTAGCCTTAAATACAGAAATCATCGCAATTTTGATGCTTTTAGGTTTAGCAGTCCTATTGTTTGCATTTGAAGTTGTTCGAGTTGATGTGACTGCGTTGTTGGTTCTGGTGATGTTGGGCCTTTCAAGTTTGGTGCCTGATTATGATGGATTGGTGCCAGTCCGTTTTTTATTTGACGGATTTTCCAGTAATGCAGTTATGTCTATTATCGCGGTGATGATTATCGGAGCGGGACTGGATAAAACTGGTGTAATGGGAACGCTCGCATCATATATTTTACGCTATGGTGGTCGAACGGAGTCGCGAATTATCGGGACGATAAGCAGTTCTGTAGCGCTTATTTCTAGCTTTATGCAGAATATAGGTGCTGCCGCATTATTTTTACCGGTTGTGAATCGTATTTCCAGACGTACAGGATTACCCGTAAAACGGTTACTTATGCCGATGGGGTTTAGCGCAATACTTGGCGGTACCCTGACTATGATTGGATCAAGCCCTTTGATCTTGCTAAACGATTTACTTCTTAGTGCGAACCGTAGTTTGCCAATGAATGTAGAAACTATGGAACCCTACGGTTTGTTTGCTGTCGCTCCGATTGGAATTATCTTAATTGCCATTGGTATCGCTTATTTTCAATTTCTGGGCCACTGGTTGCTTCCGGTAGGTTCGGCCAAAGGCAGTGCCCCGGAACCATTACAATATTTTAGAGATATGTATGGAATTCATTCCCGTACCTGGGAAGTTACGGTCACTAAGAGCAGTGATATGTGTGGCAAAATGTTAGGTGAAATTGAAAGCCACGGTCGCGCTGGCTGGATACTGGGTGTGAGCAATCAAGATACAACTAGAATTACACCGGCCCAAGACACCGAGATTCGGGCAGGCTCAGTGCTCGCTATTATGGGGCCATCTGATACCGTCTTACCTTACGCTGAATTGCATGGCCTTGAGGTTGCAGCACATCTAAACAAATTTTCAGAAATCTTAAGTGTGACGACTGCGGGGATTGCAGAGGTGGTAATACCGCCTGATTCGCAGTTAATTGGTAAATCAATTTCTGAACTTCAGTTTCGGCGCAGGTTTGGCGTACGAATTTTGTCGATATATAGAATCGATCATGTCATTGACGAAAATATATCGAGCGTAATTTTGCAATCTGGTGACACCTTACTTGTGCATTCGCGATGGCAAGAATTGACTGCCGTTGCCGATAGTAGGGACTTTGCGGTTGTAACTGATTTCCCGCGTGAAACCTTTAGGCCCAACAAATTAATTTACGCATCGGTATGTTTCACGCTAGCAATTGGGTTGATACTTCTTACCGCTTTGCCCTTATCAGTGGCGCTTATGGCGGGTGCCATCGGAATGATACTCACCGGAGTTATTCAAATTGATGAAGCTTATGAGGCAATTAGCTGGCAGACAGTGTTTTTATTGGCATGTTTGATCCCTCTGGGTTTGGCGATGGAAAATACGGGTGCCGCAGCATGGTTGGCATCCGAAGCTTTACGGATTATGGACGGTGCTTCGGTTTGGCAAGTGCAGTTTGCTCTGGGCACCTTGGCCACCATTTTCACATTGATTATGTCTAATGTAGGAGCAACGGTGCTGCTGGTACCCATTGCTATTCAGATAGCCTTGGGGGTGGGGGCCAACCCTGCGATGTTCGCGCTGACGGTCGCATTGTGCACGTCTAACTCGTTTCTAATTCCTACCCATCAAGTTAACGCACTTATTATGGGGCCAGCGGGTTACCGAGTAGCCGACTTTTTGCGCGCTGGCGGCGGCATGACAGTCCTATTCTTGATAGTTACTATCTCCCTACTTAATCTGTTTTATTAGTAGTTGAATTTCACAATTAAAGTAAAACCTTGATAAATCATGTAAGTTTCTGTTAAATTATGGATATATCCTAATATAAAGGCGATCCCCGCTGGGGAGGGCTCCATGAAACAGTTACTTATCATACTCTTAGCAGTATTTTTATATGCTTGCGGCGGCGGCGATAGCACTAGCGGCGGCGGCGATAGCACTAGCGGCGGCGGCTCGGAATCAACTGCGAGTTCCTCAGGCACTACGGCGGCTAGTGGCGTTGTAGCTGCAGCAGCTTCTTCTGCACCGAGCACAACACCTACAAGTACTCCAAGTTCTAGTGGTCCATCACCTTCTAGTAGCAGCGCTTCGCCATCGAGCTTAGCCGGGACGTATGTAGGAACTGCATCAGCGACTATATCTGTGGGCGGTGGTGCAATTACAGAGTCGTTTACAGAGCCCTTTACCGTCGTTATTGATGAGAATAATTTAGCTACAGTAACAGTTGATGGCAGCAGTCAAACTATTGCGGTCAGTAATGGGACAGTGAATCTAAATATTCCATTTGATGAAGTCGAAGATGATTTACGTTGCGTAGGCACTTTGCAGCTCGCTTTGTCGATTGGTAGCACAGCGATATCGGGCACGATTACTGGCAGTGGAACCTGCAATCAATCGGGCTTACAAGCTGACTTTGTAATTGAAAATGGCACCATTGCAGCAACCCGCCAATAACCCTTAGACAAAGAAAATTAAAGAGCTGAACAGGCTTAGGTAAGAACCACTAATTAAATTAACCCATGCTTCATCGTAAGCGAGTACGGCGAAAATACTACTCGTGTGGATAGTGGGTTTAGAAAGATAAACGTTAGACTGATTAACCGACCATTAGCAGTCGGGTAGTTCTAAAAGATTGGGCCTCCTCTGGGGGCCTATTTTTTTTACCGTATTTGTCTTGGCTTAGTTTGGTCTGAGCTAGGGCAGAACTATGGTCGCTGCAGTACCAGCTCATCAAGTTCAGTTTTTAGCTTGCCGAGTATTTTGTCATACGGAAATGCCCCTAATTTTTCGCCGTGGCGTTTTAAATTCACTGTGGTAGGACCACACCACAGGCCTAGGTCTGCATCGTCAGTTTCGCCGGGTCCATTAACACGGCATCCCATTACCGCAATGGTAATATTGTGATCCTCTGCGTATTGACTCATTTCTTTAACATCGTGCGCCAGCTCTATGAATGCTTCGTTTTCTACCCTCGAGCAACTTGGACACGAAATTATATTTAGCTTGTTTGGGTCGAAGGCGACGACGCTGCGAACCCGTCCGGCATAAATATCTTCGATAATAGTTTTGCCAGCTTCAATTTCCTTCGGTTTGTCGGCAAAAGGTAATGTTAAAGATACACGCACCGTATCCCCAATGCCGTGTCCGATCAGTTGTTCAAAGGCAATACGAGTTTTTGTGACGCCTTCCGGTGGCATACCTGCCTCGGTAACCCCTAAATGCAGTGGGATCTCGGGTCTGGTCTTGGCGAAGCGAGTATTTGCCTCTATAACCTTGCTAGGGTCGGAATCTTTTAGTGACACGCAATACCGTTCGAACCCGATACTATCAAGAAAGGCGCAGTGCTCGAAGGCGCTATCAAGCATGGGCGAAATTGAATCTTCCTTGGGGTACTTGTCTAATTGCGCTGGGTCTACCGAGCCGCAATTAACACCAACTCGCATAGCGCAGTCGTTTTTTCCAGCAATGTCCACCAGATATTGTACTTTTTCAGTCCAATGTTTCTTGCGTTCGTGATGATACAGGTGGCCGGGGTTGTACCTGATTTTGTGTACGTGTGGCGCCACTAATTCAGCCATGCGGTAGTTTTCCTGCAAATCAACCGACAACGTTGCGTCTGTTTCTTGCGCGATTTGAGTTAACGCTGCCGCATCCTTCTTGTTATCGACCGCGATACGCACCACTCCGGCGCCTGCTAAATGCAAGGCGTTAACCTGTGCTACCGTAGCCGGAATATCCTGAGTCCGGGTTGCACACATGCTTTGTACAAGAATTGGGTTACCTGCGCCTAGCACCGAGTTGCCAATTTGTACTGAACGAGTTGCGTTTCTGGTTATGTCCATAGTAAGTCTATAAGCAACGATATTGGGCGCTGCAAACGTCAGGTTGTGATAAGTCTATCGAAAAATTTGGGCTGTAAAACTAACACTAAAATAGTTGCTGGCCTATCAAATAGTCACCAATTTTCGCTACTTGCCGCGCCTTATGTTTTATGGCTTTTACGCGTGCCGGATTGGCCTATCCTTGTGGCTATGTGAACGTGGCGACGGCTTATGAGGAGTATTGATATATCGTTGTCGTCTCGGTCTACCGATCAATCCCCTTAAGACCAGCAATACCAGCTCCCAAAGCATGCAGAACACAATTGCCATTATAAAGCCGCATGTCAATGCATCGAAGTTTAACGGCAGATTCGCTGAATAACTATTTATAGTCTCTTGCCGTAATGCAGCCGAACCTTTTAACGCTATATGAATTAACCCGGGCCATATGCCTGCAGCCAATGCGGCACCTTCTTCCTGGTAGCGTACGATATTAGATTGCAATCCACGGATCAGTGCGGCCTCGGCACGAAATGTTGCGTCGCTACTGGTTTCGTGTTTCAAAATTAACGCATTAATGTCCCCATTTTGCTGGTCATTCGCTAGTGCCTGGTAACCTGAAAAGAGGCTCGTTGCCTCTATCAAATGAGCATCAACGCGTTTGCTGTATTGATCAATAAAGTTAGGAATCTGCACGCCGAACGCGAAGCCGGCAGTGAAAATTATTAACGATATATAGTGTTGAACCCTATTCATGACTAATTCAAGTAGTGGCTTTTATTGATTGGTTTGTAATTAATGATAGAACAATAACAGAAATATCGGCCGCATTTCCATTCGCCTTATACGTTAATAAAGTGTTATCGATTGTTATGCACTAAATTTACTAAATCAGCGACTCGGTTGGCGTAGCCCCATTCATTGTCGTACCACGCGTAGACCTTCAGCTGTGTCTTATTTATTACTGTCGTGAACTCAGCATCTACAACCGCTGATCGTGGGTCGGTCCTATAGTCGATGGATACCAAAGGCCTTTCTTCATATCCCAAGATTCCATCCAATTCATTTTTGGCTGCTTGCTCAAAAGTATTGTTGGCTTCCTTTGTGTTTGTTTCTCGTTCCAATTCAAATACGCAGTCAATTAAAGACGCATTCGATAGTGGAATGCGTATTGCATGGCCATTAAGTTTTCCTTCAAGCTCAGGAAATATAGCGGTTATCGCACTAGCGGACCCCGTAGTGGTAGGTATCAAGCTGGCACTACTTGAGCGGGCGCGCCTAAGATCCTTGTGATGAGAGTCAAGGATCCGCTGGGTGTTAGTAACGCTGTGAATAGAGGTCATGGAGCCGTGCTTAATACCGTAGTTTTCCGATACAACTTTCACGATGGGTGCGAGGCAATTAGTTGTGCAAGATGCGGCAGTCACAATAGGGTGTTGTTTTGGGTCGAAATGATGATCGTTTACCCCCATTACTACGTTGAGCACGCTTTCTTCTTTTACCGGAGCACTTACGACCACATGATCTACTCCTTGATCGAGATACGCCTGCAACAGCGAACTCTTGCGCATACGACCAGACGCCTCGACGACGATATCACATCCAGACCAATCGGTGTCATCAATGGCTCTGTTATGAGAACAACTGACTAGCGAATCATCTATTTCAAAACCTTTCGAATTTACGATTGCTTCAAATGTAAATTGCCCGTGTACTGAATCAAAATTTAGTAGATGAGCGAATCCGGTATTATCTCCTCCCGGATCATTAACCTGAATTATCTCAATATTGGGGTTTGCCCAGGCAGCGCGTAAAAAGAGTCTGCCAATACGACCAAATCCATTAATACCTACCTTTGTTTTCATTTTATTACTCGATTTGTGTGCTTAATAATTTAGAGTGACGCCGCGCTAATGTTACATTGCGGATGCATTCATTACGAACTAACTCGATACTTTGCTGAGGATCGTTTGCGACTAAATCAATTTTTAGAGCTACTGCTACTGTCTGCGGTATGGGGGTCTTCTTTCCTGTTTATTAAACTGGCAGTTCCAGAATTTGGAGCATTCGCGTTGGTGTTTGTGCGCACTTTAGCCGCGGGACTTATTTTACTGCCTATGGTTTATCTACGGGGCAGCTTACTGAAGATTAAACATCACTGGCGGCATATTTTCGTCTTGAGTCTTTTGGCTTCGAGTATTCCTTTTTCACTATTTGCATTCACCGCAGCGTACGTGACTTCAGGTTTCGCATCTATTTTGAATGCAACAATCCCAATTTGGACAGTGCTTCTAGGTTTTCTCATTTTTGGTGAAAAGGTATCAAAAGTCGCATTGCTAGGGATATTGCTTGGATTTACTGGGGTGTGGGTTTTGTACGGGGATGATGCGATGTCTCAGAGCGCATCTATCGCTTTACCTGTGGCGGCGGCGCTATTCGCTACTTTAATGTATGCGCTTACCGGTTTTTATCACAAACGGTTTTTGGTGGAAGTCGACCCAGTCGTAACGGCGGCTGGATGCCAGACTTTTGCGGCGATGACAATGATTCCGTTGGCACTCCTCTACTGGCCAGATGTGACCCCGGGTAATATTGCTTGGTGGGCGGCAATAGTTTTAGGAGCCGTTAATAGTGGGTTGGCTTATATTTTAATGTTTCGATTGCTTAAGAGCATCGGAATTGTGCGTACCGTTTTATTGACATATTTGATGCCTGTATTTGCTATCGCGCTAGGGTACGCGGTATTAGCCGAACCGATTACTACCGCAATGTTGATCGGGGGAGGACTAATTCTACTGGGTGTAGGACTGGCAACCGGAGTGGTTGCCTCGCCAGTTCAGGATTAAAGTCTCGAACAAAGGGCGACTAAATTATTCATCGCTGTATTCCAATCACCTAAATCACTAGTAATATTGCGCCTATAAGCATTACCAGGAGTGTGATCGACATACCGAAAACACGAAATTGAAGAGAGACCTTTCGAGTGAGCGCGATAAAGTGTGAGATTCGGCCCACAACGAGAGCTATCCCTAGAGCATATAGCCAGGTTTCGGGTAAACCTTGTATCTCGTTTATCAACAATATTAGCAGGGCCATGGGAACTGTTTCTGTAAAGTTCCCGTGCGCACGAATTCTTCGTTGTAATTCTTTGTCGCCTTGGTCGCCTAGCGAAATGCGCTGAGCGCGACGTCGGCCCGCCACTTGCAAGGTGCAGTAAATTTGTAGAAGCGCGAGTACTGCGGTGAATATGGCGGTTATATGAACAGACATAATTTTCTCCTGCTGTAAAAATTTATTGTTTACTAATGACGTACTCTAAAATCTCGACAACCTGTTCTGGTGTAGTCACCCAAGCCATTGCTGCAGCATCGACTTCTTTTAGGGCGTGGATGATGGTGGTGTCGTCGTCATGCAGGCTAATGTACGGCTTGCTTAAGGCGGCACAGTAACCAGCGTCAAAGGCTGCGTTCCATTGTTTAAATTTTTCACCGAAACGCACAACCGCTAGATCACAGTTTTCGATTAAGGTTTTGATTCTAATGCCGTTGACCTTGGCAGATTTGTGGTCACGCCAGAATTGCTTGTCTTCTGCGCCAAGTAAGTCACCTGCCGCATCACTCGCGGCGTGGTCAGTGACCGCAGAAAAAAATGAAACAGGGAGGCCACGCTTTTCGCAACCATCTTTTATTTGCTGTCGCCAGCTAGTATGTATTTCGCCGGAGAGATAAATGTTCCAGTGCATTATTTGCCTCATAAAGTTTATTACGGAATCATGCCTATAAGGTAGTAAATGGGCAATCACTTAGTTAGTTTGATACATTGAATAAATATTTGCAGAAAACACCATTTACTTGGTAATTTTTTTGGCGTGCGCGGGGTCTGATACATCGATATCGTTTTTAAAACGGTTTTTAGAGTTTCAATAGCATTTTTACAGTTTCTATAACGGAGTAATAACATGAAAAAATCAAAAATAGCACAAGCATTAATCGCCGGGGCTGCACTTGCTACGGCAGGCTCGATTTACGCAGCGCCGAACGATCAGTTGAGCGTTGCCGACGGGACTGCAGAAGATGTCGCAGCGTCGATAATGGATTGGGTAGCAAGTGGGGAAACAGCGCGTGGCAGGAAAGATAAATGTTATGGCATCGCGCTAGCTAGCCAGAATGATTGTAAGGCTGGAGCTGGAACTTCTTGCGAAGGAACTTCGACCGTTGATTTCCGCGTGCTCTGCGGTTAGTTCTTTTAGCGCTCCACAGCCTACCAATGTTTGCTCTACTGCCGCACTCCAAAAAGTTATGTTTGGCTCACACAAAGCCTCAATATCTAGAGCATGAACGCTCTCGGGCGGAGACGTTTTCTTCATCCAGTAAAGGTGTTGGTTCAGCAAAGCTGAAATACTCGGGTCTCGAGGATTAGCGAGTTGAATTTCCAACGGTTGGTTGCGTGTTCGTTTAAGACACCCTATATATCTAAATAGTCTAAGCCTTTTAACTTAACCAGTGGGTGCGATACATTCGTAGGGTTCAATTTGCATGTCTGGGCGCCATCCCATTACCCAGCTTCCCGATACTGGCTGTGTAAAGGTAGTCGGGTCGGTTACGGTGATTTCGTAGGTCATTAGGTTTTTGTCGTCGCCGATACTTAGCTGTTCAGTCACTTGAACCGTGTCGCTCTGAGGAATGATTCCTTGGTGATCGAAAAATGGCCAGTTGATGCGAGTAGTATTGATTACTAGCGTATCGCCTTCCCAGTGACCAACCGAATGTCCTAAGGCTGAGGCTGGCTCATCAGATGCCGCGGCATCTGAATTCATTTGAATAGTCCGTGTAATATCGAACAGCTCGACACGCAACATTATATTACCTTCATCCATGGAAAGTTCAATTGGGTGCGGAGGTGAGAGCCTCATTGCTGCCGGCATTCCAGAGGATATGCATTGCATCGTTAGATCATTAGCAGCATCCCAGTTTGCTTGTGCAGTGCGCGCGTCGGTAGTTAGCGGTAACTGGGGTGGGAACCCACCTGGTCCGGTGTTCATCCAAACCCTAAATAGTCCCTCTTCCTCTCCCTCACCGGTTTCGGCGCGTGCTTGTTCCGCCGTTATGCGATCGAACCCGATATGCTCTTCGGTGGACCAACGGCGGGCTGGATTTCCACGCAGTCTAATTTCAGTTCCATTCGGTAGCAGCAAATTGTTGACTGACAAGTTATTGGCTCGTTGCATGGAAACATTGCCAGCGACTCTAACGATGTCGCCAACATTGATCATGCTGCCATTTAGACCACTGCGGGAAAGTGAATTGATATCCTGCGCTTCCAATTCCCAAACTGAATCACGGTCATCGCCCTGTTCTGTTCGAATGGTTATTTCCACATGAGGATTTCGCCACGCAACATGGGTTACTTCCCCTTGAAGCTCGTGAATTTCACTAAAATCGTATTCCACATTGGAATGGTGGGCATTGGCACTGGTTACTCCAAGAACGAGCGAAGCAAAAACGATATTAAGACTAAGAGCTAAAGATTGCGTAACGTTGTTCATTTGCAGGATATCCATCTATTGAGTTGAGTTGAGTGGTTGGTGGACCCCCTATACCTGCACACCTTGCCATGTTGCTGC
>ERZ887942.1349-NODE-1349-length-17192-cov-4.397036_pt1 | contig 17192 bp, 11 predicted proteins | sample MGYA00521099_ERZ887942 | MGnify/ENA primary metagenome ERZ887942 (study PRJEB32303, sample SAMEA104408605) | aquatic metagenome | biome: Brackish water; feature: Pelagic; material: water | place: Baltic Sea | collected 2014-06-07T06:48:00 | depth 16,251 m ...
GTGGACCATGATGATATTGAAGTGAAGGAAGATCAATGGAACTCTTCGTTCTTGCCTTTCGCGGTGTCCCGAAGTTTTCGTAGCTAACCGCTTCTGCTTTGCTTCCCACTGGCCTGGTGTCTATCCGATTCCTCGCACGTGACCCCTTGAGCGGAAACATTGCTTTGCTGTTTGGTAGCGAAACTTGTGGTGACGTGAAACGTCGTTTCGGGTTGTTGGCCGCCTGCCAATGTTGCTCATCGCAAAGTAGCGTGGTTTTGTGTTGCTTTGATAGGTGTCACCTAGGGCAATATCGCGATTGCGGATGACCAACACAAGTTACTAGCAGAGGGCGATGATTGCCAGAGCGCAATGGAGGGTTGATCTCACCTTGCCGATACCGACAACAGAGACTTTCATGCAGATTCAGTCGCCGTTCTTTCCTTCACAAGAAGTCTGTTAGTCGCCCACTCCGAAGAGCTCGGCCTCGTCCACCACGAAGTCGCTCAGCGATGCTGGCAACGCAGATCGATCGCCCATCTGAAGCCCGACTTCAGGTGCGACGGTTCGATTGTTCGAACCACATGCTGTTGGAGCAGGCACTCCTCCAAAGGCGGCCCAAACTTGGCGAGTAGACGCCATTTCATTCTTAACGGATTCTGCGTGTTGGCGGCAGAGACTAGCCATGTCAACATCCACATCGGGTTGCCATCTACCTAGATGAAGATAATAACGCAATACGAGTGCTTGCCCTGCCAGTAAGTCATGGAACAGCACACTTCTTTTCCGATGCTCAGAATACCTAGGCAGAGATTCAAACAAAGGATAATGGCGACCGTATCCGCGTCTATCAATCGACGTTGGGCGAAGGAAATGTGGCTCATCTTGCCATCGAAGAAGTTCTTCCAAACGCATCTCTTTCACTCTCAACGTGGTTTCGAAAGACTTTTTGATAAGCTGATCTCTCACAATGGAAGTAGCCGCTCGAGAACTCCATAATTCTTCTTGTACTAAGAGGCACAAACGCCGCAATAATCGGCGAACGACTGGGCTATGGTGGGTGGATTGCATGAGTTGTTATTAGTTTATTGGTTACGCTCGACTGCTGAAGCGGCTTCATCTCTCAGATATTCTACAATGCAGCTGACTTCCAAGAAAGCTGTCTACACCCAGGAGCAGCACTGTTGCTCCCTGACTGGACTGCAGGTATCAAGGGCTAAACCCCAGTGACCAGGAAGAGTTGCTTTTGAGAAACGGTCTCTCTCTAGTCCAATAGATCGGCGATCACCTCGCACGTGTGGACCATCTCAGCTTCACCAATGTTGAATGGTGGTGTGATTGCTAGAACGTGACCGTATGGGCCGTCGCTTAACAGAATCAGCCCGCGCTTCAATGCTTCCATGACAAGTCTGCCTGCAGATGAGCCATCGGGTTGTTGGTGGGCATCTAATATCTCGATGCCTAACATCAATCCCTTGCCTCGGATCGGGCCGCGCTGTGGATGATCAATTTGTTCTAGCAAGTGTTGGAATCGATCTCCTGTTTGGCGCACTTCGTTACAGAGTTCAGGTCTTGCTAGTTGCTCAAGAGCAGCTAGAGCCATGGCACAGCCTAGCGGATTGCCAAGAAAGGTGCTGGTGTGGATGGCTTCGCCAGTCGACTCCGGCCAAGCGTTGTCCATCAGCGAAGCTGACCCAACACAGGCTGACATTGGAAAGCCAGATGTTAGTGCTTTGCCTAGGCAAATGAGATCGGGCACCACGCCTTCGTGCTCGGTCGCAAAGAACTGACCAGTTCGTGCAAAGCCAGTGTAGATCTCATCGAGGATCAAGAGCGTATCGGTGGCATCGCAACGTTCGCGCAGTCCTTGAAGGAAGCCTAGCGGAGGCACGACTTTGCCACCGCGGCCTTGAATAGGTTCAACCAGGACCGCACCGATGTCGCCTTTGGCAATGGTTGCTTCCACATTCGCCCAGATGGGACCCAGCGGATCATCGGGCCCAGGGAAGGGGACATGGCTACCGAGTGAGGCAAGTTGCGCAGCGAAAGGCTCTCGGAACTTTGGGAATCCGCCAGTCCCGAGAGTGCCATAGCCAACACCATGGTAGGCATTCTCGAAGGTCAATACGCCAGGCCTGCCGGTGGCGAGTAGGGCGGTCTTCATGGCGGTCTCTACGGCTTCGAAACCGGAGCTACTCAGCACGCACTTGGCATCATCGCCTGTCCAGCGTTCCCAGGTCAATTGGCTTAGCTTGGCGCACAGGCGCGACTTGAGGGCGGTGGGATGAACATCTCCCATGCCGTGCCAGAGCTTGCTTGCTTGAGCAATCAAGGCTTCGTGGATCGCGGTGTTGCCATGCCCCAGCCCGGCAACTCCAAAGGCACTGGTCAGATCGAGAAAGCGATTGCCATCCACATCCCAGACGTTCACGCCCTCTGCGTGATCCCAGAAAATTGGGAAATCTGGCCCTAGGAAGGTGACATTCCGTGACTCGTGTCGCTGGAGCTCCTCAGCAAACGCAAGAGACTTGAGGCCAGGAATGGACGTGTGGAGGTCAGGTAGCATGAGATTTCTGGCCAAGAGTACATAGAAAAACTCCGGCGATCTTACGATGCCGGAGTCTTTCTAAAATCAGTGTCTGGAAGTAGCCGAAGCGCTTACTTCTGCTTCCAAGACTTGTGGGGAGCACCACAACGGCGTTTACGCCAGTTCTGGCGACGCGCGCTAGTTTTGTTGCGAGGGCTACACTTCTGCTTCTGCTTCAGACGAGGGTTCTTTTTGCAGATTACATAAAGAACGCCTCGGCGTTTCACGATTTGGCAGTCGGCGCTCAACCTTTTGACGGATGCTCTTACTTGCATGACGGGTAACCAGATGAAATTCGTTGATTCCGAGGGGATCGCCCCAGGGAGGGAGCGCGGAAACTGCACGCAATCAATTGGTGCCGCAAGCGTTTTCTCCAGCCTTTCCATTTCACGATGATTCCCGTCCCGAAACAGCGCTTGGCCCAGGTCCAGTCTCACTTTGAAGCCGATCTAAAACTCGGCGGTGCGCTTTCGATCTGGCAGGGCGAAGAAGAGATCCTGCATCTTGTCGGAGGCCATCGCGATCGGCAACGAACCTTGCCTTGGGAAGAGGATACCTTGGTGCCTGTCTGGTCCTGTACCAAGGGGCCGGCAGCAGTGTGTGTGCTTGCCGCGCTGACTAAAGCTGGTCTTGGTCCAGAAACTCGGGTCGCCGAGATCTGGCCTGGCTTCGCGCAAGGCGGCAAAGGTGCTGTGACCGTGGCTCAGGTGCTCAGTCATCAGGCGGGGCTATCGGCGCTCGATCAACGGGTGTTCATTCATGACTACCAAGCAGTGATCGCTGCGATAGAAGCGCAGGTGCCGCAATGGTCTCTAGGGTCAGGGCACGGTTATCATCCACGTACGGTTGGGTTTCTGGTGGACGAATTGGTGCGTCGTCTTGGGAAGGCTCATTCGTTGGGTCATTATTGGCAGGAGAACTTTGCTGAACCGCTTGGCTGGGATGTTTGGATTGGTCTGCCGGAATCAGAACATCATCGCGTCGCGACTCTGGTGCCGGGTCGTGTGGATTCGGGCTCACCTGCTGAAGAGGCCGCATTCTACGCGGCCTTTGCGGATCGTGACTCTCTCACGCAACGCTCATTCACTTCACCGACGGGCTTACACGCGGTGGCGGATATGAATCATTCCGAGGCATGGCAGGCCGGTTATCCGGCCATGGGTGGCGTGGCTTCGGCGCGTGGCTTGGCTGCCTTCTACGCGTTGTTGGCCAGTGGTGGGAATTGCGCTGGAACCCCGTTCTTCAATGCGTCGCAATTGGATGCGATGAGCGCCACTCTAACATCGGGCCAAGATGCAGTGTTGTTGCGCGAGACGGCCTTTGCTGTTGGCTTCATGAAAGATCCCGTGAACGCGCAGGGCAGTAAGACACGGCGACTGTTTGGGCCGAACACAGAAGCTTTTGGGCATCCGGGTGCTGGTGGGAGTCATGCCTTCGCGGACCCGGCAACGGGCATTGGTTTCGCGTATGTGATGAACCAGATGGAACGCAGCGTGTTTCCTAGTGAGGCGACGATGCGCCTGGTACGTGCGCTTTATGATGGTGAGTGAGTAGAGTCGAACGCCGAACGGACAGATGAAGACTGACTCGAGTTCGGCAGTTGGAGGAGAAAATGCAGGGAATGGAGGCTGATCTGCCGCTTGAAGGCCGATAAACCCTGGATCGACTCGCTTGATTGGCATGTTCTCGCATGTTTCTTCGACGCAATCGCTGCACGGCCAACAGTGAGACCTACGAATAGTGGACGCTGGTCAAAACAGTGCGCACCGAGCGTGGACCGCGTCATCAAGTCATTGCCAACTTGGGCAAAGCACCTGGCCTCGATAGTCCATCGCGTCATGGAGAGGAGGATACGGCGGCACTTCTCGAAGGCCGCACTCCCGAGCGTCAGTTAGACTTCGATTCCGATACCAAAACGCCTCACCGAACGCAATGGACAGAGGTCGATGTGCGCGGTCTACGCGTCGAGCGTGTTCGAGACTTCGGCCAAGAGTACCTCGCCCTGGCATTGTGGCGGCGTTTGGGATTGCGCACCCTCCTGGCTGATCTCATGGCGCCAGGCAAGGAGTGTGTTGAATGGGAGTTGGTCGCCTGCATCCTGACCATCGCCCGTTTCTGTGGCAACAAGAGTGAACTCGAAGTCGCCGAGCGTTGGTATGCGGACAGCGCACTAGAAGGCCTGTTAGGAGTTCCCTGGCAACGCATCAATGACAGTCGGCTCTATCGTGGCCTCGATGTGCTTCATGAACACAAAGATGCCATCTGCGCACATCTGTTGAAGCGTTATGAAAGCTGGTTCGGTATCAACTTCGAATTCATGCTCTACGATGTCACCACCGTGGAAGTGATCGTCACCATGATGGAGAAGAAATACGGCCAAGCCAGACGCATCTGGGTCATGGATCGCGGAATGGTGAGCGAGGACAACATCGACTTTCTGCGTGCACGGGCCTAACTGTCCAAAGGTACCTAAAGTTCCATAGCGATTTCTAGAAATCACTTAGCACGAAGGCTTTGTGCAAATCTCTCGTTCCCAAAATCGTGCGTCTGAAACGCCCAAATTTTAGGAGGCCGATGGCTTTGCTTTTCCGAGGCGTTTCCTCGACGGCGTGTCCTGCCCTTTAGACGGACTGAGAACGCCTCTTCGATCGTTCTTGCGCGCTTTCACGGGCGTTTTCCAGTTGATTCCGACCCGAGAGCAGTGGCTGGAAAGAGCCGTCCGAGCCTATGGAACTTTAGGTACCTTTGGACAGTTGGACCCGGTGGCGGAGCTGCTCGGTCATCTCGGGCTTGAACTGCCGAGTGTCCCCCATCTCGTCAACAATGTAGTGGAGAAAACCAGGGCCTGAAGTTACTGAAACCCGCCATTTATCGGCCTTCCGGAAAAATGGCAGTTCGATTCTGATGAACTTGGACTAACGGACACCTTGTGGGTAGCGTGAGACTCGACTGGTCCACCCCTTCAGCCAGCGGCGGTCGACGGGATGGTTCTCTGTGCGTCTGCGAAGCCGATCTTCCGCTGATTTGGCAAAGGCTTGGACAGCGGCTTCGCCACTGGACTTCTTGCCCATGGCTTGCAGCACTTGTAAGAGACCCCAGCCTTCCCCCTTGTAGCGTTCGTTAGGGTTGGTGCCGTCGCCCTTGAAATTTACGTAATCCATGAGCGCGTACTTGCCTGCAGAGGTTTCAGCCAAGGCATAAAAGTGTTGCTTGAGCTTGTGCGCTTCCGGCGCGCTTCCGGTTGCTGTCATCTTGTCCAATGATCGCTCCAAACGATGCAGCACGAATTCGGTCTGTTGGGGCACGGTGTTGTAAAGGAACTCGCGCAGTTCGATCAATCGTTTGTCTTTGCTAGACTTGGCTTTATCGAAGGCCCTCTTGGTATTCCATGGGCAATCCGGCGTTTCCAACAGCCATGATGGTAAGTGGGGCACCTTCTTAACTTGCAAGAATTGCAGCAGTGCGGGGAAGCTCTCTTCGTAGCGCGCGTCGTTGCCCTTGGGGTACCAGATGAAATGACCGATGCCGAGTGAGGCGAAGGTTTCGCTTTGGTTCCAACCTAACAAACCATCCTTGGTGCCGCCGCATTCATTCCTCCAAATCTGTTTGCCGATGAGCGCTGCTTCTAGATCACTCACCTTGATCCTGCTCGGAGCCTGTTTGGCCGCCACCGCTTGTTTTTGTTGCTGGCTTGGCGGTGCTTTCTCGACGCCGCTTGACGAGGCTAGGAAGCCACCTACGAGGAGAAGTGTCAGGAAGGTCGTGTTCGTCATGTTGGCCTAACCTTCTTCCGGGGTGTCGAAGGCTGCAAGGGTGAAGAGGCCCACTGGTGGTTGGCTTCCTAACGAATACACCCAATCGTTGATGTCTCCTGCAGCGATTTCTACAGGATCGCCTAACTTGAGGGAGCCCAAGTTGACTGGTTCATTCTGCAGGGTGCCATGGACGCGACCAGCGTCGAGCTTGGTGATCTCCATCCAGATGAACTCGGTGACGTCACTGCGGGTGACGGGCGCCTTCACTGCGAAGTTGTCTCGTGCTTGATCGTGATTGGCATAGGCCGCAACGAATTCCGGCCAGCGACGCTTGGCTTCGGCGACCCCGTCAAGCAACTGCTGATTGTCGTCGGCGATGCTGATCACCGGGGGCTCGTTGAGTTCATAGATGGCGGCATCGACTTGCCCGCGCTCCAAGTGATCTTTGACCACGGGCCCCCAGGCATTCAATTGCCCAAGATCAGGGCGAAGTAGTCCCAGGGTCTCGTCATCTGCTAGCGTGGCGATGAATTTGCCCATAGCTCTCAACTGTAAGGCTTGCTCGTCATCGCTTTGCCCAACACGTAAGAGATCAATCGAAAGCCAAGCCTGGTGATCACGAACGATTTGCGCACTCCGCATGTCTTCATGCATCTCAGCAACCACATCGGTGTCATCAGTCCAATAGGGCTCAGCAACGTTGTGCACGAGAAACCAACCTCGTCGCGAGTGCACCATGAAGTGCCCTTCCTTGCCAACGATGAACTGGCGGTCGTCCTCGGTGTCTGCTTCCTCCACGCCCGTGGCGTTCTCCTCAGCGGATTCGTAAGCGAATTGGCCTCCCCAACTAGATTCTAGCAGACGTGCGAGTTCTTCCCCTTCCAGTTTGCGCGGTTTGGCGACTAACAAGACCAGCGCGAAGGGTTGTTCGATCACGTCTCCGAGATTCTCAGGCGAGTAACGACGCCAAGCGTCCATGGCCATCCACAGGCAGAACCCGGAGCCGAAGAGGCGTATGAGGCTGGGGCCGTACCAGAAAGCATTCGCAATGAGGCGAGCTCCCATGAAGAGGAAGAGAATGACAAGTGCATACCGCGCCCAACGCAAACGAACAGAGACTAACAGAAAGGCTGCTGTGTAACAAGCGCCTAGCAGTATGAGTTGTGGTTGTGCTTGAATCAAGCCCACCACGAAGGCCAGGAGACCCATCGCTAAGTTGAGCGGAACTCCTTCAGGTGTGTTGCCAAGCCATTGGCGTAGTCGTGCTAGCATAGCGCGAGGCTTCAAGCGAGGCGCCAAGAGCCGCGCATGGAACGCGTCAGATGCTTGTTGGCCTCGTCGCTGTTGATGAAACGCTCACGCTTGGGATCGAACTGCAACTCTTCATCACCGAGCTCCGCAGCGATGCCGCCTAGATGACAGCAAGTGGCGGCGCGATGTGCCGCTTCTGCAGGGGCTGCAGTGCGTTTCCTGGAGTAAACGCAGTCGATGAAATTGCGATGATGGTTCTTCGATTCGTAGAGTTTCGTGTCAGTCTTCTTGAGGCGAACTTGGCGAAGTTCGGCCGGCTGCGTCTCCAGCTTGCTATTTTCTGTGAAGACCCAGCCCTCTTCGCCAACAAATTTGGTGCCCCATTGGGATTCATCGGCGGTGGCGACCATGCTCATGGTGACGCCGTTGGCATAACGATAGTCGATCTGAAAATCTTCCGGGGCGTCATACAGGCCAACACCTCGGTAGGCGACTTTGGATGCTTTTACCGAGACAGGAGTGGTGTTGTCACTGTCATTACCCCATTGGGCCACGTCGAGGAAATGGGCACCCCAGTCGGTGATGTAACCGGGCGCATAAGCGTTCAACCAGCGGAAGTTGAAGTGCACTCGAGATTCCGTGTACTCCGCTTCTGGGCACGGGCCTAACCACATGTCGTAGTTCAAAGTCTCTGGTATGGCTTGCGGCGGTTCCATGCCTGAGTAACCACCGCGTACCGCGAATCTGGCAGGGACGCCTACCTCGATGTGCTTCAGTTTGCCGATGTAGCCATTGCGGACCCATTCACAGGCCATGCGAGTGTAAACGCCAGAACGTCGCCATGTGCCACACTGCAAGACGGTCTTGTGCTTGCGGACCAAGTCACTGACATAACGCCCTTCAGCAATACTCGCGGCTAGTGGTTTTTCACAATAGACGTCCTTGCCTGCTTTGATCGCTGCGCCGGTGATGATGGCGTGCCAATGGTCCGGCGTGGCAATCATCACCGCATCGATGTCCTTGCGAGCGATCACTTCGCGGAAATCGGCGTAGCCTTTGTTGGAGGCCATGGGCATGGCTGCTTTGCGATGGTTGGCGTCTACATCGCAGACCGCTAGCATTTCCACGCGCTGATCTTGCACGAGCGATCTTAGATTGCCCGATCCCATGCCACCGACGCCAATGCAAGCCATCTGCACCCGCTCATTGGGAGCCTTGGCCCCGCCTTTACCGAGCACGGAGGCAGGCACCACCATCGGCGCGATCCCTCCAAGAAAGGATTGTTTGAGGAATGATCGCCGCTTGGTCATGCCGCAACCTACCGAGGGGAGGAGAATCATTAAAGAGGAAATTGTCGGGTCGCGTTATCGCAAGTTGCTGACGCTCCTCATTCAGGTGTTGAGTTCACGTTGTTTGGCTACGAACCCTCGATCACCGCTTTCAAGAGCTGCAGTTCTTCGCGTAATTCGATCACTTCCGCTTCCAAGGTATCCACGCGTTCTTGTAAGGCGGTATCGACCGTAGGGGCCGCTTGTTGGTTGGCGCCTCGGGATTCAATCATGGTGGCCGACGGTTCACCGGCTAGCAAATGTGCATAGCGGCGTTCTTTCTGGCCCGGTCCTGGTGGCATGATGACCACCAAGGCGCCTTCCTCGCGTGTGATGAGTTCGTCGAGGTGAGTGGTGATTGTTTCAATGTCATCGAACCTCGCCATGCGCTCAGTGCGGGTGCGTAATTCGCCCATCGTCTGAGGACCGCGCAGCATCATCACGCATAGCAAGGCCTGCAGCTTGCCATTGAGACCATACTCATAGGCAAAGTTGTGTCTGTACTTGGCCACTCGAGAAGAACCTGGAAACACGGTTTCTGCTAGATTCTTGCTGCGCAAGGCATCGATTGTGCGCAGCACAGTGTCTTCCTCATAATTGGTGCCTGGAAAGCGGTTGCTCTTCTGATTGCAGGCATTCGTGAGGGCATTCAGAGTGAGTGGGTAGGACATGGGGGTAGTCATTTCCTTTTCAATCAGCGCACCGAGTACGCGCACTTCGACATCGTTTAATACACTTTCCATGACTTCAGAATCGTTACTTTGTGAACGAAGTCTAATAAGTTCGGCGCATGTTGCTTGGCAAGATATTCAGTTCCTTGCGGTACTTCGCCACCGTGCGACGCGCAATGGGGATGCCTTGGGCGTTGAGTTTCTCCACCAGTTCTTGATCGCTGTATGCCTTGCCAGATGGCTCGTTCTTGACGAGCTCTAGCAGAGCATTCTTCACGCTGGTATTGCTCATCTCTTCCCCGTTGTTCGTTTGGTAACCCGTGGTGAAGAAATACTTCAGTTCGAAGACACCCTGAGGTGTCTTCATGTACTTGCCGCTCACGGCGCGGCTCACGGTGGTTTCGTGCACCCCAACCGTTTCTGCGACTTTGGCCATGTTAAGCGGGCGTAAGTGCGCGGGTCCTTCTTCTAGGAAAGCTTCTTGATGCTGAACGATCTCCCTGGCGATCTTTTCAATGGTTTCTTGCCGCTGGTAGATGCTACGGATGAGGAACTTGCCACCACGAATTTTGTCGCGAATGTAGCGCCTAACATCCGCCCCACTCTTGGCTTCGGCCATGAGATCTTTGTAATTGTTGCTGATGCGTAACTGCGGGATGTTATCGTTGTTAAGAGTGATGGCCCATTCGCCCTGATACCAAGCTACTGTGATGTCAGGCTGCACGTAGCTGTTGTGATCGGGGCGAAACACCGCCCCAGGGCGCGGGTTGAGCGAAGCGATGAACTCGGCAGCTTGGACAATCTGCTCTAACGTGACGCTGAGCCGCTTGGCGATCATCGGGTAACGTTTCTTGGCCAGATCATCCAAGTAATGACTAACAATACGTGACTCCAAGCTGGGATCTTTCCCCAAACGTTTCAGTTGTAGCAAGAGACACTCACTCAAATCCACGGCACCGACACCGACGGGATCGAAGGACTGCAGGAGATCGAGCGCCTCTTCCAACGGTTGAATCGGCAGACGTTCGGTCATGGAGATGTCCTGAATCGAGCTAGCAAGAAAGCCTCGGTCATCGACCATACCGATGAGCAGCTCCATGGCTTCTTGCACCTCGGCGTCAACCGTCGATAAGCCCAACTGTTGAAGCAGGTGCTCTTGCAAGGTGATCGGAGCGGTGACCGAGTCTAACATGAACGCATGCTTCTCTTCATCCTCACTGGTGCGTGGTCTGGTGCGCTGAGTTTGCACCAAGTAGTCACGCCATTCATCATCGAGTCGCGATAGTTCTTCAAATTCCTGATCGAAGTTGTCGTCGAACTCGTCGTTGCTCAGGCCTTCATCTTCCAACGAAGTCTCTTGGTGGTCATCCTCCAACACTGGATTCTCAAGCATCTCTTGCTCTACCAGTTGCCTCAACTCAAGTGCCGGAGCCTGCAGTACCTGCAGACTTTGCTGCATCTGCGGCGTGATCGTGGTCTGCAGCGAGATGCTTTGGCTTTGATGAAGGCTAGTTTCCGCCATGATTTGGGCTAGTTACGGCCTTCCTAACGAGGGAGCAAGCAATTTTCAGGCCAAAGCCTTGCTAAAACTCAGGAAATAGGCTAGCGTTCGTTTGAAACGAAGAAGGCTGGGCCACTCGCAAGGCGATGGAATCAGTTACGAATTTGTTTCAATTAAACTTTTTCGAAGTTTCATCCCGTGAGTGAGCTTGGCGTCGTGCAGAAAATCTTAGTTGTAGACGATGAAGAGGATATCCTCGACTTGCTCACTTTCAATTTGGAGCGGGCAAACTATGAGGTCATCCGCGCAGTCGATGGCAACTCGGGGTGGGATGCCGTTTTAAAGCATTTGCCAGACCTAGTGGTCTTGGACTTGATGCTGCCTGGGCGCGATGGATACCAAGTGTTCCAGGAGATGCGTGGGGATTCGCGAACGCGTGACATTCCAGTGTTGATGCTCACTGCAAAAGCTGAGCTGGTGGATCGTATCACTGGATTGAAGCTCGGCGCTGATGATTATGTGACGAAGCCGTTCAGCCCACGTGAATTGGTGCTCCGGGTGCAGGCGCTTTTGAGGCGCGTCAAGAAAGCGCCTGCGGGCACGAAGATCAAGGCGGGCCCGTTCCACTTGGATAAGTCCACCTTCAAATGCTTTGCCGATGGCGAGGAGCTTGATCTTACGACCACGGAGTTCAAGTTGCTGTCTATCTTGTTAGAGAAAGAGGGAGAGACAGTTGATCGAGCGACCTTATTGCGCGATGTCTGGGGCTACACAGATATGGTGAACACACGAACTCTTGATACTCATGTCAAACGACTGCGCGAGAAGTTAGGCGAGAGGGCCGTTTACTTATCAACCGTTCGTGGCGCCGGTTATCGCCTTCAACTTGAGGAACAGTTGAATTGATGCCCTTGCAGATTGAGCAGAATCAGGCGTTCGTTTCGGCCATTCTCGATGGCTTGAGAGATGCGGTCATTGTTGTCGATCAGAATCGGCAGGTCGTGTATGCCAATAAGGCATTGCATCGTTTGTTTCAGCTCAGACTGGATCCTGTTGGGCGCGAACTCATGGAGGTGGTGTTGGATCATCGTATCAATGCGGTGATCGAGCAAGTTCTGGAGAGCGGTGAGCCTAAGGAACAAGAGGTGACACTCACGCGGTTGCTAGGAAGTGATAGATCTAGCATTATCCTTAAAATTGATGCCGCGCCGCTGGAATCCACGATAGGAGAGCTGCAAGTGCGTGTGATTCTGAAAGATGACACCGCGCGTGCAGAGACTGAACAGATGCGTCGTGACTTCGTTGCGAATGCTTCGCATGAACTGCGTACGCCTTTGTCGATCATCAATGGCTATGTGGAAAACCTGATGGATGGCGCGGTCGAAGACCCGGTGTTGGCGCAGCGATTTCTCTCCATCATGAAGAAGCATGGTGATCGCATTGCGCGCATTGTGGAGGACATGTTGACCATTTCCAAGTTCGAGTCGGCAGTGGAAGATCCGACCCAAGCGGGCACCTTCGACTTGTTAGGCTGTGTGAGCGATGTTATTGAGCGCTTGCAGCCAGTGATCGAAGAGAAGAAAGCTACGGTGAAAATCTCTGGGGAAATGCTCAAAGCTCTGCTCGCTGGTGATCGTTTCTACTGGGATCAGATCTTCTTCAATCTGATCGAGAACGCTCTCAAGCAGAATCTGCGTCCTGGCCTTAAGGTGACCGTCGATGTGGCGGAGAGCCCAGAAGCCCAGTACACGATCAAAGTGACCGATGATGGGGTCGGCATCCCTCAGGCCGACTTGCCGTTTATCTTTCATCGATTCTACCGAGTGGAGAAGCATCATTCGCAGGAGATCAAAGGCACTGGCCTCGGCTTATCGATCGTCAAACGTGCGATCGAATCCCATGGCGGCACCGTCACCGCGGACAGTCGGCCAGGAGAGTATACCACGTTCGAGATCAACGTCCCAAAAGGTGACATCTCAACGGACGATCAGACGACCTAGTTGCTGAGCGTTAGACCGCAGTGGCACCTCGGCCTGGTACTGGCTTGGCACGTTTCTTGAGGAATTCATACTCATCCTTGTAGTCAGGATCCAAGCGTTTCCGGTCAAAAGCCTTGATCGCCTTCGCGGCGTCGTCCAACAAGTTCAGCTTTAGCTGCGAATTGATGCGGCCTAGCTGATACACGGAATAACGCCTCGAGTCATCGCCTGCGAATTTCACGGCTTCGTCCCAGCACTTGAGTGCATCGGCTTCCTCGCCCGCTGCGGAAAGCAAGTTTGCTGCTTCACGCCATGCCCAACCTTGACGTGGTGCTTTCGCGGCCCACTTGGCGGCCAAGGGCACCAAGGCGTCGCGTTTGATCCAGCCCCATTTCATCACACTGGCCAACCACGTTTCGGTCTGTTTCGGGTACGCTCTCAAGGCATTGGCGAGTGCCTCACTAGTCGATAATTTTTCCGTTAGGGATGCCTTTGCGGCCTCATCCAGATCGGCTTGATTGACGGCGTCCTGGAGGTGCGTGAAGACATGATCAAAGAACGCCTCTATGGGAGGCACTTGTCCGTCTTGCTTCGGCGCTCGGCGCACACGCGCGGGAATGGGAAGTACACCTGGCAACTTCTCTGGCAATAATGACAGGGCCCAGCCTAACGCAATCCAGCGATCCGGAGATAGATCCGTAGCCATTGGAATGAGTGTTGCATTCTGTTCAAACACTTCAGCGTCCCAGTGCTTCCAATCACCCATCATGGCTTGTTCTAGGCATGGCAATAGAATGCGCCGACGGCCTTTGTTCTCTTCGCGCATGGCCTGTTCCAATTCCGCTTGCATCACCGCAGGGCCATTGGCCAAGGATAGTCGGAGGTGGGCAGTCCACACACGGTGTAGACGCGCGCGATCCGCGGGTTGGGTCGCTTGATCGAGTGCCGCAAAGCTGAGCATGCCGCCGCGTTTGGCATAGACGGCGCGTAGCCGACTCATGGCCTGGGTGTCTTGACTGAGGATGGAGAGAATCGCATCTAGTACGTCCATGTCCTCAAGCGCTTCAATAGCCTTCTGATGTCTGCCGGCGACCCCCTGCAGTCGTTTGGCCCGTTCGGCTGCGAGGAATTCGACCTTCTCGCCATTGCGTGGTGGTGAGGATAGGGCGGCGAACCAAGCGTCGGCTAGCGGTCTCATGGTCTTGTTAGGCACTTGCTGCACGAAGGTCGGCACAGCATCCTCATGCACTTCGCGAAACTCCGGTACGGTGACGGTGCCTGGATTGTGCGCCCAGTCAAAGTGGCGCCAGGCCTCTGGTTCTACAAGCAAGCCATTGGCTCTGACAAACTCCCCATGTCGCACCAACTTCTCTAGCCAATCGAAGTCCACGTAGTCGGGCATTGCTTCGAAGATCTTGCCGACAGTCTCAGTATCTTCGGCATGCAAGGCCAACTCCAACATGCTGGAGGCCAAACCGCCATCGGTGTTGGCGCTTATCCCTTGTTTGTTCCAGTGTGACGTGAGGGCGAGGACGCTGGGTGTCAGATCTTCAGTCAACGTACGGGATTCCAAAGCTGAGACGATCACGTAGGTGCTGCGTTCTGGTATGGAAAGATCAGCAGACCAACAGTCTTCCAGCGTTGCCAAGGCCTGGTTGGCTTGTGCGTCAGGTAGGCGATTGGGGATGATACTGAATAGGGATTCTGATAGGCTCAGTCGTGCCGTGGCCGACAGGTGATCGTTTCGGAGGGCCTCTCCAATTGCTTGCCAGACCTCGGCCAACTCAGGTGTCCTGGGCCTTGGAATCTCGGGCTCAGGCGCAGGAGGCGCCAGGTCTTCGATGCCATCATCGGCTTCCAACTCCGCTTCGATGCGTTTGTCTTCGCGTTCATCCGCTGCGGCGCCAATGGGTTGCCATTGCAAGGTCGCCACGTGGGCGAACCAACGGCTCAGACTGGGATTCACGGCTTTGGCTTCCTCGCTATTTAACCATGTTACCATGGTGTGGTAGCGACGTTCGTCGCCTTGTGCCAAAGCTTCCGCGCAGGCCCATAGGCTATCGAAGAGCAATGGCGCCAACTCGGGCCGAATGGTTTTGCCAACGGCGTGATGAAAGCTTGCTAGGGCCGTTTCCAGCGCGATTTCTTCGCCATCTTCGGTCTGCAGTTCTGGCATTGCCGCCAATACAGGATTTGCATAAGCGCGTGCGTCCTTGCGCCAGTAAGATGTTTCGCCGCTCAGCGCGAGCAGTCCCAGGCAAGCGTCTAACAAAGGCAATCGATCAGAGCCACTAAGGACGCGGACTAACAATTCACTGCCAAAGGTGGTTGGGTCTTGATCGGTTGCCGCAATGAGGCCAATGCTTTTCTGAAATACCTTTTCTAAGGTGGCTCGATCTGAATCCATGCCCCTCATCCAATCGCGCGCCTGCGTCTGCATCTGGTTGACTGACCAGCCCAAGGCCTGCAAGTCAGGCGCGCTCAGAAAGGTCGAAACGGCGTCATCAGAGACGGCATTGGGTCGTTCACGTAACCAGCGGAGCACGTCACGTTCGTTCTTGGCAAACTCGCTCAAGTCATGATGCGCTGGGATGAGCCGATTGACATAGTAACTCAGCTCACGTTGCTGCAAGAGTGGTGCGTTTTCAATAGCGCTGCGTCGTTTGACTAACAAGAGGGCAGTTTTCTGCGGCGCTTCGGCATGGACGGCGGCGATCATCAAGTCGCGACCAAAGCTTGGTGGCTCGTTGGTGAGCATCGCCTGGTAGAGTCGTTGCTTGCCTGCAGGCAATTGCACGAGACGCGTCACGACATCTGCGAAGAAGCTGCCCAGCCCGTTGGAGCGCGGGAAGGTACGGAACGATAGCAAGTCTGCTAGAAAAGGTGATTGGCGCAGTAGCTTGGTGGTGCGTATGAGATCCGCGTAGATCTTGGGATCACGCAACGGGTGTACCGAGAGATCGATGGCGAGGTGGCGAACGTCCTTGAGTGGGATGATTGGCGCGATGCGTGATTCGTAGAAGGCGAGCATCTCCCAAGTGAGTTCAGCTGAGCCACTGACCGCTTGAAGCAAGCGAAAGTAGCCATCGACTTGTGTTGGCATTCCGGTGGGAGGCTTGAAGTCATCAGCAGCCATAGGCTCGGACAAGGGAATTTCAAAATGCGAGGCCATGGACTCTAGCCAAGTGGCTAAAGCAGCGCTCCCCTGCCGTTGCTGCACGCCGATCGCGTAGTCGGCCAGAGCAGTTGGCATGGTGTCGCGGCGCAACCAATCGCTGACATGATCGGCAAACAGAGGCGTTAGATCAGTTGAGAGTTTGCGATCATTCCAGGCAGTCACCACCCAGGACAGTGTCTCAGCACTGTCAGTGCGCAGCTTCTTGGTCGCCATGCGATTCGCTGTGGCCATGGCGTGCTCTAGAAAGTCTTCCGGAGTGATTTGATAGAGTGCCATCCGTGTTTGGAACTTGGCGACGCCGGGCTTGCCCGAGATACGTGGCAACACATTGGACGTGAGCCAGTCTATCTTGTGGTTCTGCCAGGCATCGCGGATCGCACGCATGATTGGATTCACAAAAGGCGGCCCTTGCAATCCGTAGCTGCTGGCGCGGAAGGTGCGCTTGGCTGAAGACTCTTGCACTGCCGCCTCAATCGCCCAGGCCTGGGCCTCTTCCTTGCTAGCTCCAGGAAGCAGGCGAGAGAATCCCTCTCCAGCCAGCGATGGAATGCCGAGCATGGCGTGGTGGAGTTCACGTTGAGTCGTGGCGAACTTGGGATCGTCGTCGAGCAAGCTAGAGACTTCCAAGACCCAGCTAATGTTGAGTCGATCCAGGCCCTTGGCCCCGCGCAAGTAACGCAGCACCATCCCAACAGTGGCTTGCTGAGTCTCTTCCGTTGCCGCATTTTCTAACTGTGATACGATGGCGCTGCCGAGTTGAGCGGTCTCTGTTAAAGAAAGGGATTCTAACAAGCCTTCTTCTTCGCCGTTGGTGAGAAGAAAGAGACGCAAGCGCGGTCCGGAGTATTTGCTACGAATCTTGAGCACTGCACGATACCCGGCAATGGCATCCTTACGCTTACCCAACAGTTGACAAGCCAAGGCATGCGCCGCAATGGCGCTAGAGTTCTTGGTATCACTGGG
>ERZ887942.1351-NODE-1351-length-17180-cov-154.830307_pt1 | contig 17180 bp, 13 predicted proteins | sample MGYA00521099_ERZ887942 | MGnify/ENA primary metagenome ERZ887942 (study PRJEB32303, sample SAMEA104408605) | aquatic metagenome | biome: Brackish water; feature: Pelagic; material: water | place: Baltic Sea | collected 2014-06-07T06:48:00 | depth 16,251 m ...
AAACTTCGTCTTCCCTGAAGAGGTTCTGCCCCGTGGAAACGCCCTTTAATTCCAATCTGGTGGTCGGGGGCAAAGACCTCGACTCCACCGGCTATGCCTGGTGGGCCGGTAATGCCCGCCTGATCAACCTCTCCGGTCGCCTACTCGGCGCCCACGTCGCCCACGCAGGCCTGATGGTCTTCTGGGCTGGGGCCATGATGCTTTTCGAGGTGAGTCACTTCACCTTCGACAAGCCCATGTACGAGCAGGGTCTAATCCTGTTCCCCCACGTAGCCACCCTGGGTTACGGCGTTGGTCCTGGCGGTGAGGTCACCGATCTCTATCCATTCTTTGTCGTTGGTGTGCTGCACCTGATCAGCTCGGCCGTGCTCGGCCTTGGTGGTCTGTATCACGCCCTGCGTGGTCCTGAAGTGCTGGAGAACTACTCCACGTTCTTCTCCCAGGATTGGCGCGACAAGAATCAGATGACCAACATAATTGGTTACCACCTGATTCTTCTCGGTGTAGGCGCCCTGCTGCTGGTCTTCAAGGCCATGTTCTTCGGCGGTGTTTATGACACCTGGGCCCCGGGTGGTGGCGATGTGCGCATCATCACCAACCCAACCCTCAGCCCCGGCGTGATCTTCGGCTATCTCACCCGCGCACCCTTTGGTGGCGAGGGCTGGATCATCGGGGTCAACTCGATGGAAGACATCATTGGCGGCCACATCTGGATCGGCCTGATCTGCATCTTCGGAGGCATCTGGCACGCAATCACCAAGCCCTTCGGCTGGGTGCGTCGCGCCTTCATCTGGAATGGTGAGGCCTACTTGAGCTACAGCCTCGGCGCCCTGAGCTTTATGAGCTTCATCGCCTCGGCTTACATCTGGTTCAACAACACCGCCTATCCCTCGGAGTTTTACGGCCCCACAAACGCCGAATCCTCCCAGGCCCAGAGCTTCACCTTCCTGGTGCGTGACCAGCGCCTCGGCGCCAACATCGGTTCGGCCATGGGCCCCACCGGTCTTGGTAAGTACCTGATGCGCTCGCCCACCGGCGAGATCATCTTCGGTGGTGAGACCATGCGCTTCTGGGACTTCCGCGGTCCCTGGCTGGAGCCCCTGCGGGGCCCCAACGGCCTGAGCCTCGACAAGCTCCAGAATGATATTCAGCCCTGGCAAGTGCGCCGCGCGGCTGAATACATGACCCACGCTCCGAACGCCTCCCTGAACTCCGTTGGCGGCATCATCACTGAGCCAAACTCGGTGAACTTCGTGAACATCCGCCAGTGGCTGGCGTCCACGCAGTTTGTGCTCGCCTTCTTCTTCCTGGTGGGTCACCTCTGGCACGCCGGCCGCGCCCGCGCTGCTGCTGCTGGTTTCGAGAAGGGCATTGACCGCAAGGCAGAGCCCACCTTGGCTATGCCAGATCTGGACTGATCACAAAACGATCATTCATCAGCCCCCGCCTCAAGGCGGGGGCTTTTTTATTGCAAACCCGCCCCTATCTGATTAGTTTCAAATTAACGACTCGAGTCTTAGCAACTACAGCACCTGTGATCTAAACGCCCGCAGCTGCTGGAGCAAAGGCTGGGAGCGTAAGCAAGTGAATGTTCCTCTCTCCAACCAGCTATTCGGGAGTGAGAATGGGACTGGCGCTGGCTGTGCCAGCACCCAATAACGGCAATAGCTTCGGCCAGCTGCTCAACAACTTGATGGGGCCTTGAGCCATCGCCTCAGCAACGGCAGGCTCAGTCCGATCACGTTGCTGAAGCAACCTTCAATCCGCTCCACCAGCAGCCCTCCACGCCCCTCCAAAGCAAAGCCACCGGCGCACTGGAGGGGTTCGCCACTGGCTACATAGGCGTCGATTTCAACGGAATCGATAGCTGCAAATTGCAGCCGTGTCGCAACTACGGCGATTTGGGGGCTCCCCTCCATCGCATCTTCACTAGTGGTAGTGAGGCAATGGCCGGTGAGCAACTCACCCCAGCCGCCAGCCATCTGCAACCAGCGCTGCCGAGCTTCGTCAGCGTCCGCGGGCTTGCCAAACACCTCACCGTTAAAAACCAGCAGCGAATCGCAGCCAAGCACCCTGGAGCCCTGAGGCAGCTGTTGCGCCACCGCCTCGGCTTTGGCCCGGGCCAGCCGCTGCACAAGCTGGGTGGGATCGACATCGCTGATCGACTCCTCATCGACGCCACTCACCTGCACCTGGTGGGCAATGCCGGCCTGCTCCAGCAGGCGCCGGCGAGCTGGGGAGGCGGAGGCGAGCACGAGCATGGGGTCAGGGAGAATCCTTCTATGCAACACCGGGAAGCCGCCGCGATCGCCCCCCTGCTTCAAAACAAACGCTCCCTGTCCAGGGCCAGCCAGGCAATGCGCTGCCTGCCATTTAGGCGGGCCTTTTACGTGGAGGTGAGCGATCGGGCTCTCAGCGGCAGCGAGCTCTGCCGCCGGAACGACCTCCAGAGCCTTTGCCAGGGAGCAGCGAGTGCCGATCGGGTTGAAGCCCATTGGATCTGGCTGATCCAGCTCGGAGTGCTGCGGCGCGAGGTGGACGGCCAGGGCCTCACCGAGCGGGTGCGGCTGACGCCCATGGGACGCGAAGTTTTGGCCCAGTGGCCTGGCGAGATTCCAGGCGCCAGCGGTCCCATTCGCCTGCAGCACTGGCTGCGCCGCCACCGGCCGCGGCTATGAGCTCAAAAGCTGCTCAGCCAGCCCCAGCCGCACCCACCCCCCTGATGGTGCTGGGCACCAGTAGCGGGGCTGGCAAGTCGCTGATGACCGCTGCCCTCTGCCGGGTGCTGCGCCGCCGCGGCGAAACGCCCCTGCCCTTCAAGGGGCAGAACATGAGCAACAACGCCTGGGTGGACCAGGTGGGCGGCGAAATGGCCTACTCCCAGGCGCTGCAGGCCTGGGCGGCCGGCCTGGAGCCCCACCACAGCATGAATCCGGTGCTGCTCAAGCCCCAGGGCGACTCCACCAGCGAGCTGATCCATCTGGGCCAGTCGGTGGGGCTGGCCCGCGCCGAGCACTACTACCGCGACTGGTTCCGGCCGGGCTGGGCGGCTATTCGCGCCGGCCTGAGCGAGCTGCAGGCGGCCCATCCGGGGGGGCGCCTGGTGCTGGAGGGGGCGGGCAGCCCGGTGGAGGTAAACCTGCAATCCCGCGACCTCACAAATTTGCGCTTAGCCCAATTTCTGCGGGCCCGCTGCATCCTTGTGGCCGACATCGAGCGCGGTGGCGTGTTTGCCCAACTGGTGGGCACCTTGGCGCTGCTGCGGCCGGTGGAGCGGCCCCTGATCCGCGGCCTGCTGATCAACCGCTTCCGCGGCCGGCGTGAGCTGTTTGACGAGGGGCGCCGCTGGTTGGAGGCCCACACCGGCATCCCCGTGCTGGGGGTGATGCCCTGGCTCGACGAGCTATTTCCGCCAGAAGACTCCCTCGATCTACTGGAGCGCCGCGGCCGCAAAAGCGGCGCCGAGCTGGAGATCGCCGTGCTGCGCCTGCCATCGCTGAGCAATTTCTCCGATCTCGACCCCCTCGAAGCCGAACCCAGCGTCCAGCTGCGCTGGCTGGCGCCGGGGGAGCCGCTGGGGAGCCCCGATGCGGTGATCGTGCCGGGCAGCAAGCAGACCCTGCGGGATCTGGCGGCCCTGCAGCGAGCTGGGCTGGGGCAGGAGCTGCGCAGCTACGTCGCCGGCGGGGGGCAGGTGTTTGGGATTTGCGGCGGCCTGCAGCTACTGGGCCGGGAGCTACTGGATCCGCAGGGCCTGGAGGGCGGCGATGGCGCCGCCGGGGAGGTGGTGGCCGGTCTGGATCTGCTGCCGCTACGCACCCGCTTCGGCGGCCGCAAGGCCCTGCGCCAGCGCCAAAGCACGGCCCGCTGGCCCGGCGAGGGCTTGAGCCTGGAGGGATTCGAGCTGCATCGCGGCGTCAGCAGCCCCATCGAAACTGCCGGCCCCCTACAGCCCCTCGCCAGCGATCCAGACCTAGGCCATTGGTGCAGCTTTGGCGAAGCGGGCGGCCTGGTGGCTGGCACCTACCTGCATGGGGTGTTCGAGAGCGGTCCCTGGCGGCGCCGTTGGCTTAACCAACTTCGCCAGCGTCGCGGCCTGGCTGCCCTGCCGGAGAACCCGCCCCACCACAGCCGGCAGCGAGACGCCCTTCTAGAGCGACTCGCCGATGCCTTTGAGGCCCACGTGAACCTCGAACCCCTGCTGAGCCCCTAAATGGCCGCCTCCACCACCAGCATCCACTGGCCCAACGGCCACACCAGCAGCTGCAACGTTGGTTGTGACTGGCTGGTGGCAGCCCAGGCCGCAGGCTTTCTGATCCCCACCGGCTGCCTGGGCGGCAGTTGCGGCGCCTGCGAAATCGAAGTCAACGGCCAGGTGGTGCGGGCCTGCATCGCCACGGTGCCCGCCAGCCGCTCGGGCTCGCTAACGGTGGAGCTAGCCAGCGACCCCTACTGGTGACTGGCTGGGCTCAGGACTGGCTGGGCTCAGGACTGAATCAGGCCTCCACCGAGCAGCACCTCACCGGCGTAGAACACCGCCGCCTGACCAGGCGTGATCGAAAACTGCTCCTCAGCAAACTCCAACCGCACCCGGTGGGGCCGCAGGGCTGCCCTATCGGCGTCGGTGGCGGGCAAGGGAATCAGTCGGGCCGGCTCGGGTGCACTGCGGTAGCGCACCTGCACCGCCAGCTCCATGGGCGCCGTAGGTGGCTCGATCGACACCCAATTCACAGCCCCCACCAACGCTTCGCCCCGGGCCGCACCAGCGCGGGGAGCCACCACCACCTGGTTCATGGCGCCATCGAGGCGCACTACATGCAGCGGCTCGCTCCAGGCCACCCCCAGGCCCTTGCGCTGGCCGATCGTGAAATGCTCAATGCCGTCGTGCTCGCCCACCACCGTGCCATCGGTAAGCACGATCTGACCCTGGCGCGGCGGCAGGTAGGCATCGAGAAAGGCCTTCATCGAGCCGTGGTGATCGGCCAGGCAGAGGTCCTGGCTCTCGGGCTTCTGGGCCGTGCGCAGGCCATGGCGCTCCGCCTCCAGCCGGGTGTCGGCCTTGGTGAGCTCGCCGAGGGGAAACACCAACCGGCCCAGGGCCTCCTGGGGTAGGTCGTAGAGGAAGTAGCTCTGATCCTTCTGGCTATCTAAGCCGCGCAACAGCTGGTGACGGCCGTTGTCGCTGTTAGCGCCATGGCGCACCCGGGCGTAATGGCCCGTGGCGAGCCGGCCGATGCTCCGCTCGCTTTCAGCCCACTGGAGCATCGGCCCAAATTTCACCTCCCGATTGCAGCGAGAGCAAGGCAGCGGCGTAACGCCGGCCTGATAACCCTGCACCAGAAAATCAACGATCTGGGCCTGGAAGTGCTCGCGAAAATCCACCACGTGGTGGGGCACGCCTAGCTGCTCGCAGATGCCGGCGGCATCCACCAGGCCCTCGGCGCAGCAGGCACCCTTGCCACTCATCAGCCACAAGGTGAGGCCCTCCACCTGCCAGCCCGCTTCCACCAGCAGGGCAGCCGTCAAGGAGCTGTCAACACCGCCGGAGAGGCCCACCGCGACGCGATGCTCCCCGGGCCAGGCCCGCAGCCGCTCTAAAGCGGCCTGACCAGCCGGCGTCGAGGCAGGCGGCACAAAAGCGGAAGAAGCCACTGGAGCAGGCAAAGGGCAGACAGCCGGCGGGAGTGCTCCCATCATGAAACCCAGATGCCTGAATGGGGTTGGGAGAGCCGTCCGCCATAGCCCCTTGGCCGGAGCGCAATGGCCGCCACCTGCTGGTCAACAGCGCCCAGATGGCCGCACTGGAGGAGCAACTTTTCGCCAGCGGCCTGCCGGTGGAAGCCCTGATGGAGAAGGCCGCCCTGGCGGTGAGTCGGCTGCTGCTGGAGCAACACGGCGAGCGGCTGGCGCGCCATGGGGCGCTGGTGCTGGTGGGGCCAGGCCACAACGGCGGCGATGGGCTGGTGATCGCCCGGGAACTGCACCTGGCCGGCATCTCAACGGCCATCTGGAGCCCGTTTGAGCACCACAAGCCGCTCAGCGCCGCCCACCTGCGCCACGCCCTGTGGCTTGGCATTCCCCGGCTGGAGGCCAGCCCCGATCCAGGCAGTGCCGCCCTCTGGATCGATGCCTTGCTGGGCAGCGGCCAGCGGCGGGCGCCTGGAGAGGCGATCGAAGCCCTGCTGCGGCAGCGCCAGCGCCAGCGGCCTGGTGCGCTGGTGGCGATTGATGTGCCCACGGGCCTCTGCGCCGACAGCGGCCAAGCCACCGGCTCCTACACGGCCCAGGCCATCAGCACCTATGCAATCGGCCTCATCAAGACCGGCCTGGTTCAAGACGCGGCCCTAGAGGCTGTGGGGGGGCTGCACTGGGTAGATCTGGGCCTACCGCCATCGCTGCTGCAGCAGCTTCCTATAAGCGTGCCCCTGGCTCTGGGGGAGCGAGACCTGGCGGCACGACCCAAACCGAAATTCAACCCGGCGGCATCGAAATATCAGCGCGGCCGGCTGCTGGTGGTGGCGGGCAGCGATACCTATCGGGGGGCCGCCAGCCTGGCCCTGGCCGGCGCCAGCAGCAGCGGCTGCGGCAGCCTGCGGGCCGCCCTGCCCGAGGCCCTGGCCAGCAGCATCTGGCAGCAGCACCCACAAGTGGTGCTGAGCCTCGATCCCCCAGCCGAACTCGATCCCCAGCGGCTGGATGCCCTGCTGGTGGGGCCCGGCCTGGGGGAGGCCAACTGCTGGCCCAATCCGCCAAGCTGGAATGAGCTACTGAGCTGGCAGGGGCTGCTGGTGCTGGATGCAGATGGCCTCAACCGCCTAGCGGGGCCGGTGAGCCAAGGGCTCGGTCTGCAGGCAAGCCAGTGGCTCCAGCAGCGTCAGGGGCCCACCTGGATCACCCCCCATCCCGGCGAATTTGCCCACCTTTTCCCCGAGCTAGCTGGCAGCACCGCCCTGGAGGCAGCCGGCCAGGCGGCCAGCAGCAGTGGGGCCTGCGTGCTGCTCAAAGGGGCCCGCAGCATCGTGGCGGCCCCCGATGGCCGCCGCTGGCAACTGCTCGAAGCCAGCCCCGGCAGTGCCAGAACAGGACTCGGAGACGTGCTGGCTGGCTACGCCGCCGGCATAGGAGCGATGGCCCTAGCCGCCAGCGGCAACGCCGACGCCGCCTGGCTCGCCGCCGCAGCCCTGGCCCACGCCCAGGCTGGGCGACGGGGGGGAAAGGCCGAGAGGGGTTTCACACCAATGCAGGTGGCAGAAAATCTGGCTCAGCTGTGTTGATCACAACACGTAAATCAGTAAATGTCAGACCAGGACAGGGCTGCTTCTGTGTTGTTTTGCAAGTGAAAGCTAAAGGGTTGCTGAAAACACCCTCATAGAGCCGAATTTGCCTCGATAGTCGACTCCTTCGATAGGCGTACCAATGACCTCATCCCCGACGAGGGTCAGTGAAAGCAGTCGCCGTAGAAGTAGCGACCCGATTACTTGGTATCTGGCCACGATCGGGCGGGAGCCCCTGTTGACGCCAGCTGAAGAGATCGAACTCGGCAATCAGGTGCAAACAATGATGCGCCTCACGGAGGAGGGAGACCGGGAGTTCAGCGACTTGGAAAAGAAATTGCTGCGCATCGGCAAGCGCTCTAAGCAGCGCATGATGAAGGCCAATTTGCGCTTAGTCGTAAGTGTTGCCAAAAAATATCAAGGCAAGGGTCTCGAGCTGCTCGACTTGATCCAGGAAGGTTCACTGGGACTAGAGCGGGCCGTTGAGAAATTTGATCCCACTCGTGGTTATAAGTTTTCGACCTATGCCTTCTGGTGGATCCGCCAGAGCATGACCCGAGCGATCGCTTGCCAGTCGCGCACGATTCGTCTGCCGGTACATCTCAGCGAACGTCTCACCGCCATTCGCAAGGTGAGCCTCGAGCTTGCCCACAAGCTCGGCGCCATGCCCAGCCGCCAGGAGATCGCCGAGGCCATGGCCATTCCGATCGAAGAGCTTGATGGCCTGTTGCGCCAGTCCCTCACCACCTCGAGCCTGGATGCGCCAGTAAACGGTGATGAAGGCCGCAGCTTCCTGGGCGATCTGATCGCCGATTCCTCCGAGGAGGAGCCCCTCGACCGCGTGGAGCGGGGCATCCATCAGGAGCAGCTAGGGCGCTGGCTGAGCCATTTGAGCGACCAGGAGCGTCAGGTGCTGCAACTGCGCTTCGGGCTAGAGGGAGAGGAGCGTCAAACCCTGGCGGAGATCGGCCGACGGCTCGATGTTTCCCGGGAACGGGTGCGCCAGGTAGAGCTCAAAGCCCTGCGCAAGCTGCGCAATCTCACCCGCCGCACCCCCACCACGCTTTAAGGCACGGGTGTCAGTCTTCCGCCCAGATGTAGCGAGTGAGCTCCTCTGGCTTGGGCTCGGGAGCAGCCAGGGCGAAATCGACACAATCGGCCACTTCGGCATCGATCTCCTTCTCGATCGCCTTGAGCTCCTCGGCCGTAGCCAAGCCCAACTCGATCAAGCGGTCGGCAAGTGATTTAATCGGGTCGCGCTTGGCCCAAAACTCCTTCTCAGCCTCTTCGCGCAGCTCGTCGGGGTCAGCCAGGGAATGGCCGCGGAAGCGATAGGTGAGGCACTCCAGCAGGGTTGGGCCCTCTCCGGCCCGGGCCCTCTCAACGGCGCGCTGGGCGGCGGCACGCACCGCCAGCACGTCCATGCCATCCACCTCCTCTCCGGCCATGCCAAAGGCAGCCGCCTTACGCCAGATCTCCGGATCGCTGGTGGCGCGGTTGTGGTCCATGCCGATGGCCCACTTGTTGTTCTCCACCACAAACAGAATCGGCAACTTCCAAAGCGCCGCCATGTTTAGGCACTCATAAAACTGGCCAATGTTGCAGGTGCCATCACCGAAGAAGGCGGCTGTAACAGAGTCGCTGCTGGCATCGCCTAGGGCATCGCGCTTATAGCGGCTGGTGAAGGCAGCCCCCAAGGCCACGGGAATCCCTTCACCGATGAAGGCGTAGCCACCGAGCAGATGGTGCTCCTTGGAAAACAGGTGCATGGAGCCACCGCGGCCCTTGCTGCAGCCGGTCTCCTTGCCGAATAGCTCGCTCATCACCTCCCGGGCCGGCACGCCGCAGCTCAGGGCATGGACGTGGTCGCGGTAGGTGCTGCAAAACCAGTCGTGCTGCAGCTTCATCGCCTTGATCACGCCCGTACTTACGGCCTCCTGGCCGTTGTAGAGGTGCACAAAACCAAACATTTTGCCGCGGTAATACATCTCCGCGCACTTGTCCTCAAAGCGCCGACCCAGGGTCATGTCGCGGTAGAGCATCAAGCCCTCCTCGCGATTCACCGTGGCAGGAACCGATGGGTAAAGGTTCTCGAGGCGCTCAGCGTGAGCCCCCACCAAACTGGTGACGTCGGCTGAACAAGTCGGTGCTCCGGAAGCTGATCCAGGTGCCGCCGCAATGTCGTGGCCCATGTCCGCCTGCGTCATCCCCCAACTGTACGAGGTCTGTTCGCGCAGCAGCTGACAATCTGTGCCACAACCGCTGACCCTGCCTACAGTCAGTTACCAGTGAAGGGCCTGGATTGGAACTGCCGATCGATCATTTCCGGTTGCTCGGAGTCAACCCGACCACGGACTTGCAAACCCTATTGCGCACCCTGCAGCAACGCATCGACCGCGCGCCAGATCAGGGATTTACCCAGGAAACCCTGCTAGCCCGAGAGGAACTACTGCGCGCCAGCGCTGAGCTGCTCAGCGACAGCAGCCGACGCCAGGCCTACGAATCCGACCTGACGGCGCTAGCCGGTAGCGGCCCAGCGCTGATGCCCGCCCTGGATGTGCCCACCAGCAAGGAGGTGGGCGGCCTGCTGCTGTTGCTCGAAGCGAGTCAAGCCTTCGAAAGCTTCGAGCTCGCCTGCCGGGCCCTGCAGCCACCTCAGACGCCAGCCCTGGGCAGCAGCCGCGAGGCCGACCTGGCCCTGCTAGCGGGCCTCGCCTGCCTGGCAGCCGCCGTCGACCTACGCCAGCAGCGGCGCTACGAGGCCGCCGCCCAAACCCTGCAGCGGGGCCAGCACCTGCTGCAGCGGATGGGCCAACTACCAGCCATTCGCCAGCAACTCAGCGACGAACTCGATTGTTTGCGGCCCTACCGAGTGCTGGACCTACTCAGCCGCAACCTCACAGCCCAAGCAGAAAGGGCCGAGGGTCTGACCCTCCTTGAAGAGCTGGTGGCCCGCCGGGGCGGACTGGAGGGTTTCGGTGACCCGAGCATGGGCCCGGAGGAATTTCAGGCCTTTTTTAAGCAGATCCGTGCCTTCCTGACGGTGCAGGAACAGGTGGATTTGTTCAGTCGCTGGGCAGATGCCTCTGCGGCTGCCGACTTTTTGGCAAGCACTGCCCTCACCGCCTCCGGCTTTGCCCAACGCAAGCCCGAGCGCATCGCCGCGGCCCGCGAGCGGCTGGAGGCCAGCGGTCAAGACGGACTACAGCCGCTGCTGGCCTGCCTGCACCTACTGCTTGGTCAGGTAGACAAAGCCCGCAGCGCCTTCGAGCAGGGCGCAACGCCTGAACTGAAGCGCTGGGCCGAGCAGCAAAGCAGCGATTCCTTAGCCCAACTCTGCGCCTACTGCCGCGACTGGCTGGCGCGTGATGTGTTGCCGGGCTACCGCGATCTGGAGGCTGATCCGGATCTGGAGGCCTACTTCGCCGACCGCGACGTACAGGCCTACGTCGAGCAGCACGACCGCCCCTCAGAGCGATTGCCGGCGACCGCAGAAAGCGCCCTTCCCTGGGACCTGGGTCTTGCCCCGATTAGCGCAGCCCCAGCCAGCACCAGCGGCGGCTTCCTCGAACAGGAAGACGAAGACGAGCAGTGGGATTGGGATGGGAGGACCTGGCTCGAGAGCATGCGGGAAGCCTGGGATAGTCATGGTCCTGCCTCCTGGATGGAGCGCATGAAAAAGTGGCAGTGGCAGTGGCAGTTGCCGTCGCGCCGCACAACTACCGGAGTGGCAGTGGCAGCCGGTGTGGCACTGCTGGCCGTCGCCTCGTTTGTGAGGCTGCGCTCTCCCGCCCCCGGACCAGGGCGCACTCCCATCGCGGTGCAACCGGTAGCCCCACCAGCTGTTCCCAGCAAGCCCCCCCTTCCCGTTAAGGCCACCCCTGCCGCCGAGCCCAGCCTGCCCCTGCGGGAGGAAGCGCCGAGTGAAGCCCAGGTGCAGGCCCTGCTCGAAGCATGGCTCGACGCCAAGGCCGCGATCCTGGCAGGCAAAGACAGTCTCATTCCCCTGGAGGTGCTGGCCCGGCCAAGCCAGCTGGATCGACTTGCCTCAGAGCGCGACGCCGACCAGGCCCGCGGCGAAACCCAGACCATCAGCACCGACATCACCAAGCTGGTGATCAACGAGCGAGACGCCAACCGCATCGCCGCCACGGTGGTGCTGAGCTACACCGATCAGCGGCTCAACGCCAAGGGGGATCCTCAAGGCGAGCCCAGCAAGATGGAGCTTCGCAACCTCTACGTATTTGGCCGCGACGGGGGTATCTGGCGCCTGGTGAGCTTCCAGAAAGCTCCTTGACCAGCCGGACTGGTTTTTACGATCGTTTGAATATGGGGCCCAGGCCCCAACCCCTGGCCCCGGAGTGGCACCGAGATGTTTGACGAGCTATCGCAGCGATTTGAAGAGGCGGTTAAGAGCCTGAGAGGGCAGGCCGCGATCACCGAAACCAACGTGGAAGCCGCGCTCAAGCAGGTGCGTCGAGCCCTGCTGGAGGCGGATGTGAGCCTGCCGGTAGTTCAGGACTTTGTTGAAGAGGTGCGCCGCAAGGCCGTGGGCGCCGAGGTGGTGCGGGGCGTTAGCCCGGATCAGAAATTTATCCAGCTGGTGCACGAGCAGCTGGTTGAAACCATGGGCGGCGAGAACGCCCCCCTGGCCGCAGGTGGCAAGCCCGGTGCACCCTCGGTGGTGCTGATGGCCGGCCTGCAGGGCGCCGGCAAAACCACCGCCACCGCCAAGCTCGGCCTGCACCTCAAGGAGCAGGGGCGCAAGGCCCTGCTGGTGGGAGCAGACGTCTACCGACCTGCCGCCATTGAGCAGCTGAAAACCCTGGGCGCCCAAATCGGCGTGGAGGTATTCAGCCTTGGCACCGATGCCAAACCTGAAGACATAGCCGCCGCCGGCATCGCCAAGGCCCGCGAGGAGGGCTTCGACACGGTGCTGGTAGACACCGCCGGCCGACTCCAAATCGACACGTCGATGATGGAGGAGATGGTGCGGATCCGTCAGGCCGTGCAGCCCGACGAGGTGCTGCTGGTGGTGGATTCGATGATCGGCCAGGAGGCCGCCGATCTCACCCGGGCCTTCCACGAGCAGGTGGGCATCACCGGAGCCGTGCTCACCAAGCTCGACGGCGACTCCCGAGGCGGCGCAGCCCTTTCGATCCGCAAGGTGAGCGGTGCGCCGATCAAGTTCATCGGCACCGGCGAGAAGGTGGAGGCGCTCCAGCCCTTCCATCCCGAGCGGATGGCAAGCCGCATCCTCGGCATGGGCGACGTGCTCACCCTGGTGGAGAAGGCCACCAAGGAGGTGGAGCTGGCCGACGTGGCCCGCATGCAGCAAAAACTCCAGGAAGCCAGCTTCGACTTCTCCGACTTTCTGCAGCAGATGCGCATGATCCGGCGCATGGGCTCCCTGGGCGGGCTGATGAAGCTGATCCCGGGCATGAACAAAATTGACGACGGCATGCTCAAGCAAGGCGAGGTTCAGCTCAAGAAGATCGAGGCGATGATTGGCTCCATGACTGAGGTCGAGCGCCAGCAACCGGAGCTGCTGGCCTCCCAACCCTCCCGCCGGCGCCGCATCGCCTCTGGCTGCGGCCACAGCTCGGCCGAGGTGGACAAGGTGCTGGCCGATTTCCAAAAGATGCGCGGCTTCATGCAGCAGATGACCCGCGGCGGCGGCATGCCCGGGATGCCAGGAATGCCCGGAATGGGGGGTATGCCCGGAATGCCCGGCATGCCCGGTCCCATGGGTGGCGGTGGGGCGGGGCAAAGAGTTGCCAAGCCCGCCAAGAAACGCAAGGGGTTCGGGCAGCTATGAGCACCCGACCGGGTACATTGCTTGTTTGGACACCTAGCGCAAGGCCACGATGATCAAGCTCCGCCTGAAGCGGTTTGGAAAGAAGCGGGAAGCGAGTTTCCGCCTCGTGGCCACTAACAGCACCTCTCGCCGCGACGGACGTCCGCTTGAGGAGCTGGGCTTCTACAACCCCCGTACCAAAGAGACCCGTCTCGACACCGAGGCGATCCGCACTCGCCTCAGCCATGGGGCCCAACCCACCGACACGGTGCGCTCCTTGCTGGAGAAGGGTGGTCTGATCGAGAAGACCTTGCGCCCTGCCGAGGTCGTTGGCAAGCAAAAGCAGGCTGATGCCCGCGAAGCTGCAGCCAAGCAGGCTGTCAAGGAAGCTGCTGAAGCCAAGGCAGCAGCTGAGGCCGCCAGTGCCGAAGAAGCAACTACGGAAGCCGCCGCTACAGCCGAAGCTTGAGCTTTCGCCCCATGGCAGAGCCAAAGGGGCCCACAAGCTTTGCCATTCCCCTGCCCAATCCTGCCGCGGCTCTAGCCCTGGCAGGTGACGCCGAATCATCCACCCTGCGCCATTTCGAAGCCCTCACTGGAGCTTCGCTGGTGCTGCGGGGGCTGGATTTGGTCATTCAGGCCCCTCCCAGCCAGCTGGAGCGGGCGGCGGCGTTGGTGGAATTGCTTCGCCCCCTGTGGCAGGAAGGCCAAGCCATCACCCAGGTGGATGTGCGGGTAGCCCTGCAGGCCCTCGACACCGGCAGGAGCGCGGAGCATCAGCAACTGGGCCGCCAGGTGCTGGCCCGCAGCCAGAGTGGCAAGTTGCTGCGCCCGCGCACCCTGCGCCAGCAGACCTACGTGGAAGCCATGGAGCGCCACGACCTCACCATTGCCCTCGGCCCAGCGGGCACGGGCAAAACCTTTCTGGCCGCCGTTCAGGCGGTGCGCATGCTCACCGAGCGCAAAGTGGAGCGGTTGGTGCTCACTCGCCCGGCGGTGGAGGCGGGCGAGCGGCTCGGTTTTTTACCGGGCGATCTGCAGCAGAAAGTTGATCCCTACCTGCGCCCCCTCTACGACGCCCTGCACGCCCTACTTGGCGCCGAGCGCACCGGTGCCCTGCTGGAAAAAGGGGTGATTGAGGTGGCGCCTCTGGCTTACATGCGCGGCCGCACCCTGGCCGACGCCTTTGTGATCCTCGACGAAGCCCAAAACACCACCACCACCCAGATGCGGATGGTGCTGACCCGGCTGGGGGAACACTCCCGCATGGTGGTAACTGGCGATCCCACCCAGGTGGACCTGCCCTATGGGGTAAAAAGCGGCCTACAGGAAGCTGCCCAGGTGCTGCAAGGGGTGGAGGGGGTCGCGATCTGCGAGCTCACCGCGGCTGACGTGGTGCGCCACCCGCTAGTGCAGCGGCTGGTGGAGGCCTATGCCGATCGCGATGCCACCAAGCTGGCGCCTGCCGTTAAAAGGCGATTCGATAGCCAGTGCAGTGAGCCTGAACCATGAACAAAGCAGAGCGTCTGCGCATCCCCGCCGAGATCGCCATAGCGGCTTTGGTGGCTTACTTGCTCGGCTACTGGTTCACGAATCTGTTCCCGGGCTACCTACCCAAGATCGGCGGACTTTGGTCGGCGATCTCCGCGATCGTGGTAACCCAGGCCACCCGTAGGGAGGCAACCTCCTCAGCCTCGCTGCGAATTTTGGGTTCAGCCATCGGCGCCGGCACCAGTGCCATCTACCTGACGCTGCTGCCCTTTCACCCTCTGGGCATGGCAGTAGCAATCTTCGCCACAGTTGCGCTCTGCGCAGCGATCAATGTGCCCAGCCATGGCCGCCTGGCAGCTATCACCGTGATCGTTGTGATGGTCACCGGCAGCCTGGATCCGAAGCTGAGTCCGGGGCTAAATGCGCTGCTGCGCTTGGCTGAATCATGCATCGGCACCGGCGTTGCGGTGCTCGCGGCGGGGCTCTGGCCCAGCTCAAACCACCAGCCAGATGACAAGTCCTGAAGCCCACCTTCCAAACCTGAGCCCATCCCGATAGGGAGATCCGCACCAACGAGCGCCAGCAGGTTCTCCCGTTGCCTGCAGATCGCTGGCAGGATATAGAAACTTCGAAACCACTGGTGCGCCATGCCGGCCAGCAGCAATTTTCAACAGGCCATTCGTGAGGCCCAATCGAGCGCCCTAGTAGGCCCCAATGTGGTCAACAAGGCCCTGCCCTATGTGGGCGGCGGCATGGTGCTCACCGCCGGTGGGGTGATGGGAGGACTGGCCCTGATGGCCAGCAGCCCAGCCCTGTTCATGCCCCTGTTCTGGGTGGCCCTGATCGGCAACTTCATCCTGTTCTTCGTGGCCCAGAATGTGGCCCTGAAGGGCAACAACAACACTGCCCTGCCGCTGCTGACGGCCTACAGCCTGATCACGGGCTTCACCCTCAGCGGCATCGTTGCCTACGCCGTAAGCGCCGCTGGTGTCGGCGCCATCGGCACAGCCACCCTGGCTACGGGCATCACTTTTGTGGTGGCCTCAGTGGTGGGCCGCCGCATGAGCGACAACATCGGCCAAGCGCTGAGCGGCGTAGTGGGTCTGGGCATCCTCGGCCTGCTGATCGCCATGGTCGTGCAGATCATCGGTGGAATTTTTGCCCCAGGAGTCTTCAGCGGCGGCACCTTCGAACTGCTGATTGCAGGTTTCGGCACGGTGCTGTTCGTAGGCGCAGCATTTGTGGACTTCTACACAATGCCCCGCACCTACAGCGACGACCAATACTTGGCCGGCGCCTTGGGGATGTATCTCACCTACATCAACCTGTTTATCTTCATCCTGCGCTTGATCATTGCCCTGCAGGGCGGTGGTCGCCGCGACTGAGCTTCATTCCAGCAACTTCAGCGCCCCCAAAAGGGCGCTTTTTTTATGGCTGAGAAGGTGGCTTGGGCAATGCCGATGTCACGTCCCGCAGCGGATGGGTTGCACTGCCCCAACCAGCAAGCGGCAATTCAGGCGGGTTAGCTGGGCTTGAGCCAGCAGCGGCGTTAAACCAAGCCAGCAGCAGGGCCCGCAAGGGGCCCCCGGCCTCGCCCCTGGGCGAACGCAAATTGAAGTGATCGGCGTTCTCAGCCAACACCAAGCGATGGCCACTGGCGCCACCCCGGGTAGCCCTGGCCATGGGCTCGATCGCCTCGGGCCCGGGCGGCACCACCCAGTCGCGGCTGCCGCTGATCACCAGCACCTTCGCCTTCATGCTGCCGGCGGAATCGACATCAAATAGCAAGCGCATCGGCGGACTCACCGCAATGGCAGCAGTCACGCGGAGGTCGACCAGAGCGGCGCTATCCGCCGAACCAACGAAGTTGCACTGCAAAACCCAGCTGAGATTGCGGGAGGGGTCGCGCACCTCATCGCAAAGCTGCTGAAGTTTGGTGGTGATGGGCCGGGCCCCAGCCAGCTGCAACGCCGTGGTCGCCCCCCAGGAATGGCCTGCCACCAGCACCGCCTGGGTGTTCACCGGTCGGCGCAAGGCGAGCCGCCCCTGGGCGGCGGCATCGATCACGGCCGACACATCCTTAGGCCGCAGGGCCAGCTCAGACGGACTAGGAGGGGGCTGCTTGCCGGCCAGCATGGCCCGCTGCTGGCTTTGATCGCTGCCTGGGTGGCGGGGCAGCACCACGGTGTAGCCATGGCTAGCCAGGTGGGCTGCCCAGCCCTCGAAATTGCTGGGGTCATCCCACAGCCCGTGGGAAATCACCACCAGTCGATTCGGCGCCGCGCCAGATCCCGTTGGCTCGACTACCACCAGAGCCAACGGCTCCGGGCGATGGCCAACGGCGATGTTTTGTTCCTGCCGGGCAACAGACAGCGGCCCTACCTCCTGCAGTGGTCCAGCACTGCCCACCGCCGGCAGGGAGGCAATCAGCTTTTCTGCCGAACGGCGTTGGTCACGAAAGCGCTGAATTGAAAATCCCAACCGGCCCAGCTCCACCGTGACGCTCTGGCCTGGTAGCTGCTCGATCACATCCAGCAGGCTGATGCCCCCCTTAGCGGCCGACCGCGCCATCGCTTGCTCAAACTGAGCTGGATCGATGGGATCAGGCAGGCCATCGA
>ERZ887942.1359-NODE-1359-length-17100-cov-7.158815_pt1 | contig 17100 bp, 13 predicted proteins | sample MGYA00521099_ERZ887942 | MGnify/ENA primary metagenome ERZ887942 (study PRJEB32303, sample SAMEA104408605) | aquatic metagenome | biome: Brackish water; feature: Pelagic; material: water | place: Baltic Sea | collected 2014-06-07T06:48:00 | depth 16,251 m ...
GAGCCAGATTCTTTGGTGGCGTTTTCCTGCCTCCATTTCGCTCACTTTTCCGCAGTCGTCCACCATAAACCGTTACCCAGCAATTACAGCATCAGACAAGCCTAACTAAATAACCCGTAACTCATTAATTATTAGAATACGCCCGCCGCGATTCGAACGCGGGACCTACGGATTAGAAGTCCGTTGCTCTATCCAGCTGAGCTACGGGCGCTTTTTGAGTTGAGGCGTATTTTCAGGGTGAAGTCCGCTCTGCGCAAGCGTAGTTTCGGAATTTTAATCGCTTCCGCCCGATCTCTTTGAACGCTCTCCGTCGCCAATTCTTCCTAAGTTATGCCGTGATCGGGAGCGTCATGCCTTTGCTAACGGTTTTTCTTCGTGTTGAGGCCGAGTTCACTTTCCTCGCCATTGGCGTCGCCATGTCGCTCATGAATGTGCCGATGATTTGCTCGCCGGCGCTCATCACTCTGCTGGCGGATAAAAACGTCGACCCCCGCCGGATTCTGGCGGTCGCGTTTACGTTGAGTTCCTGTGTGCTGACTTCGATCTATTTTTCCGAAAGCCTCACCCTCACCTTCATTTTATTCTTCTTTCACGGGCTGTCGTTTGTGGCGATGTTACCGCTGCAGGACGGATTTTATTTCACCTACGCAGAGGAAAATCGGAAGCGGGGCATCTCCGTTCCCGAATACCCGATGATTCGAATCTGGGGAACGATCGGTTTTATTCTCCCCAGTATTATCCTCTTTTTTGTGCTTCGAAAAACCGGAGGCGGCGCCGGAGCGATCATTCCCTGCGCCGTGCTTTTCTGCCTCCTCAGCCTCGCGAACAGCTTCACGTTGCCAAAATTGTCGCGCGCCCTTCGATCAACCGCTTCCAAACAGTTTCCTACTCAAAAAGCCCTCGCCACTCTGTTCTCGAAAGAAGCTCGCTGGCTCTGCGTTGGCCTCGCTCTAGCGTTCTTCTGCACCTCGGCCTACTACGGTTTCATCGCCAATTATTACACCGAGGTCATCGGAATCCCGAACAAATACATCGGCCTGATCATGAATATCGGAGTGGTTTTGGAAATCTTTTACACGCTTCTCATGCCACGCTTGCAACGGTGGCTCACACTCAAAGGTATTCTCGTCTGCGGCCTCGGCTTTATGTCGCTGCGCATGTTTTTGCTCTGGGCCTTCCCGAGTATGACCACGGTATTGATCACTCAAATCGGTCACGGATTTGAGGTCATGGCGCTTTTTGTCGTGCCGGTCATGTTTTTGAATCGTCTCGCCGGAGATGAATTTCGCAATTCAATCCAAGGCGTCTATACGATGGCGGTTGGTGGAGTGGCTCGCGTTATTGCCGGAGTTTCTGCGGGATTGATCGTTACCCAGTTTGGATTGCAGACCTTGTTTTTGATTACAGGATCGGTCGGGTGCGTTGCAACGCTGGTAATCGCTGTTTTATTTGCTAGAATCCCGCCTCCCGTGGCAGAACCCGAAGCTTCCCCGAACTCTCATCCCTGACCTGAAATTTTACCGTGGCGTCCCGAAGATCCAGCAAAAGCAATAAAAAGAGCACGAAGTCGGCCAATACCCAACCGTTCAGTAAAATGGCGGTGTTCAGCCTGATTTACGGATTGCTGGCTGTTCCTGGAATTGGAACACTATTCGCTGCGCTCGCCGTCATCTTCGGCCATGTCGGTTTGTGGAAATGCAAGTCCACCCCAGCGCATCCTCAGCCGATGCGTGGTCGCCGTGCTGCGCAGATCGGTTTGCTCCTCGGATACCTCAGTTTAGCTGCGACTCCTCTACTTTACCTTGCCGGCGGCATCTATGGCTGGGACAAAAAAGACGAGCTCTTCCAAATGTACGATCAGCAGTTTCTCGAACAACGGATGGATCGCAGCTACGACTCCGCGGCGCGGCTTTATCTTGCCTGCGAAACCTTTGCTCCGAATAACTACGACCAATATCCGGCAACCTGGAATCAGCTCATCGGGCGATACCTCACTTCAAACGATCTCAGGCGGCTTTTGAAAAGCAGCCATCCCGGTGGTCAGACCGAATCCTTTCGGATGATCCGCCACGAACGGCCCATCCCGCTCGAATTACTCGAATCAACCATTGTGATTCAGGAAATAGCTCCTCCAAATGTACCCGAAGTCATTGTGGTCTATGCTGATGGAAACGCCGGTTTGATCGACAATCCGGCTCTCGACGACAGCGAAAAAATGTGATTACCTGTTTTCAGCGACATGAAAACAAATCCCTTCCCCCTTCTCCTTTCGGCCATTATTTTTGCAATTTCTCTTGGTGCCGTTGCGCAGGAGAAAGCAGCCTCACCTCCGATTTATGTGAAGGCGTCCGACACCAAGGAGCTCATGTCCAAGGATGGGCAAAAAGTTATCGTTTACGGCACCACCAGCGGTTCAGGAAAGTCGGGCAGCGGAATGAATTTTGTGAATTTCGATGGAGCTGAATTTTATTTGGTCACGTTCAAAAGCGACCTCACTGAGTTCCTCCAAGGTGAGCCCGCTGATCTCTACGACGGCAAGCGTCTCGCCGTGACCGGTGTGATTTCGATATACAAAGAGAAGCCACAGATCAAATTAACAGATCCCAAGATGGTTCAAATCCTCGAAGCCGATACCGAGTTTCCGCCGAAAGCGGACGCCGAACCAGCAAAGAAAAAACCTGCGCCGGAAGCTAAAAAAACGGAGACTCCTGAAACGAAGCCGACTCCGGAAGAGCCTAAGAAAAAGCCGCCGGTTGATCCCAAAAAATACTTCAAATAATTTTTCACGAACCAACAGGGTACATTCGACGAATAGACCCGGTCTGATCGAAACGGTTCCGCGATCCAATAGGGTATGATCGATGAACCAACCCTATCCGATCGTAAAATCACGAAAGCTCGCCTTCGGCGATTAAGCTTTTGCGGCACAGCAGGGCGTATTGCCCATCACGGGCGAGAAGTTCGTCGTGGGTGCCTTCTTCAATCACTTTTCCGTGATCCATCACGTAAATCCGATCGGCGTTGCGCACCGTCGAAAGCCGGTGAGCAATGACAAAACTGGTCCGATTTGTCATCAAGGTTTCGAGAGCATCTTGAATAAGCTTCTCGGTCTCCGTATCCACACTTGCAGTTGCCTCGTCGAGCAAGAGCAGTGGCGGATTTTTCAGAATGACGCGCGAAATCGCGATGCGTTGTTTTTCCCCGACGGAAAGTTTCACCCCGCGTTCGCCAACATTGGTTTCCAGATCTTTGGAGAATTCACGAACGAAACTTTCGGCATTCGCCGCCCGTAACGCGGCCCACATCTCGTCGTCGGTCGCGTCCGGCTTCGCAATTTCCAAATTCTCACGGACGGTTCCATTGAATAGAAAACTCTCCTGCGTGACGTATCCCATCGCGCCGCGGAGAGATGATTTCTTAAGGTCGCGGATGTCGATTCCATCGAGAGAAATTTTACCGCCTTCGTATTCGTAAAATCGGGTGAGCAAATTGATGATGGTCGATTTTCCAGCTCCGGTTTGGCCAACGAGAGCAATGGTCTGGCCCGCTTCAGCCTGGATATCCACGCCGAGCAACGTCGGGCTTTCTTCATCGCCGTAACTGAAAGTGACGCCGTTAAAAACGACATTCCCTTTCACTGGCCGAGGCAGAAGCTCGCCTTCGTCGAGATCGGGTTCTTCATCCGCATCGATGATTTCGAACACACGCTCACCAGCGGCACGACCACCCTGCACGATTTGATTCAATTGATTGAGACGGTTGACCGGTTCATAAAACAAACTCAGCGTCACCAGAAATGCGGTGAGAACTCCGCCACGAGATTCAAGCGTTCCGTCTCCGCTGGTTATGACCCAGTAACCGCCGTAACCGACGGCAAGCACGTAGCCGATGTTGCGGAGGAATTCCATACTGGGATTGTAAGCAGCCCACGCTTTCATAAGATGAAGGGTCGCATCGCGGACGGCATTGCTGGATTTGTTAAACCGGGTCAATTCCGCTTCTTCACGAGTGAAGGCTTTGATTTGCTGAATCCCGTCCAAATTATCGTGGAGCAGCGAATTCATCGAACTGGTGACGCGACGAACCCGACGATGGCGATCGGGCGCTTTGCGAGTGTAGATCAATGCGCCAACCGCAAGAAGCGGAATTGGAATCATCGAAACGGCGGCAAGGGCCGGATTTTGGAAAAAAAGAAAGCCGCCAACCACGAGAAGCTGAAGTGTGGCAACGACGCCTTGCTCGATTCCGTCAATCAAGACCCGCTCCATCGCCGTGACGTCTTCGGTCACGCGAGTCATCACATCACCGGTCCGCTTATTGTCGAACCACCGCATGGGGAGCCGCTGGATTTTTGCATAAAGGTCCGAGCGGATGTCAAAAATCACCTTTTGCTCAAACGTATTGTTGAGAATAATTCGGATGGCGTTGAACAAATTCGTCGCCAGAAAAGCGCCCGCCATGATGAAAACTGAAATCCAGAGTGCATCAATATTTCCATTCGGAATGTAATCGCCGGTCACTTTCCCCACTTGATCGGGAAAAACGATGACGAGCACGGTCATAAGAATTGCACACGTAAGTTGAGCAATTGCGAGAGCCGGGTAGCGGCGTAAATAGACAAATATCCGGAGGACGGTCTTCATAACAGAAAAAGGAAACGCACCGTGGCGTAGTTGAGGCGCTTGGAAATAGAAAATTTCGAGTTTTGATGCACATTACTGAGTGAATCGGCCTAAAGCCGTCCCTCTATGGCTCGCAAACGTCGTCGCTCCAAATTTTTCTGGCTTGTAAAACTTCCGATCACATCTGTGGTCGCCGTGGTTTTGGGTTGTAATATTTGGGTGATGGCATCGACGATGTCACGCGTCATTGATAATCCGGAATCAATTGAGGGTAAACCCGTTGGCTTGGTTTTGGGAACCTCAAAAAAAGTGGCTCCGGATGTGGGGAACCCGCATTTTGAAAACCGAATCGCCGCAGCTGCGGAGCTTTATCTCGCCGGAAAAGTGGATCGGCTCATCGTCAGCGGGCATCAGGAAAAATATTACGATGAACCTAAGGACATGATTGCGCGGCTCCGGGACGTTTATAAAATCCCGGAATCAGCAGTCACGCCGGATATTGAGGGCCATCGGACGCTCGATTCGGTGATTCGGGCGAAAAAAGTTTTCAAATGCGACAACGTGGTCATCATTTCAGACGATTTTCACGTGAACCGCGCGCTTTTCATCGCCGATCACATCGGGCTGAAAACGGTCGCTTATCCCAGTGAGCGCGTAGAATTTGAGAAATCCACCCAATCCCGCTTTCGAGAATATCTGGCGCGCGTGAAAGCGGTTTTGGATTTGTATATTATTGGAACCGATTCTATTGATTGAGGCCTTTCCGACGGTGAAAAAAAATTCAGGCTGATTTTTTGAAGCGTTTCAATAAAAGCAGCACTACGGAAAGAATCACCGCTATCGCGATAAAGATCACGACAAAATTCATCACCTGAGCAAGTGGATTCGGATAATCGAGGAATCTACCGGTGGTTCAGTCTTTATCCCAATACACCGAAGCGAACGGGAAACCCCGACCGTGAAAGCCGTCCGGTTCACCCCATTTGATTGAAGAAACAATGGCGGCGAGAACGGCACTGGCACACATCACCCAAAAAATAATATCCGGGAGATGTGCTTTGATTTTCATCACTACGCCGCTTTTTCAGCCATGCCGAAAACTTCGCGCGCATCGCTCACCACCCCGGTAACTGCTGCTGCAGCAACCATCACGGGTGACATCAGCACGGTCCGGCCAGTCGGGCTTCCCTGACGGCCTTTGAAATTCCGGTTACTGGAACTCGCGCAGAGCTGTTCGCCCTCAAGTTTATCCGGGTTCATCGCCAAACACATCGAGCAACCGGCCTCGCGCCATTCAAATCCCGCATCGCGGAAAACCTGAGCAATGCCTTCCTGCTCGCAAAGATGATTTACGATTTCAGATCCGGGAACAGCAATCGCTTTCACGGTTGAAGCAACGGTGTGGCCTTTCAGGAATTTCGCAGCTTCGCGGAAATCCGAAAGACGTCCGTTGGTGCAGCTTCCGATGAAACAAACGTCCACCTTCGTTCCGGCAATTGGCGCACCAGCAGGCAATTTCATGTATTCGAGCGCTTCTTCGATGGAAATTCGCGTGTCTTCATCCTTCGCCGCCGCGGGATCAGGAATGTTTTCCGTCACAAAAATGCCGTGATCGGGAGAAATTCCCCATGTCACTGACGGAGCGATGTCCGCAGCATCGATTTTGACAACGTCGCCATATTCACAGCCTTCATCACTCGCGATGGCATCCCATTCAGCAACGGCTGTGTCCCACGCTTCGCCTTCTGGAGAATACGGGCGGCCCTTCAAATATTCGTAGGTCGTCTGATCTGGATTCACGTAACCGCAACGGGCTCCGCCTTCGATCGACATGTTGCAAACCGTCATCCGCTCTTCCATCGAGAAATTATCGAAAAGCGAACCGCCGTATTCGTAGGCGTATCCAATTCCGCCCTTTGCACCGAGCAATTTGATAATGTGAAGCGCCACGTCTTTTGCGTAAACACCAGGAGGAAGCTCGCCGTCAACATTGATGCGACGGACTTTCAGCTTGGTCATCGCCATTGTCTGAGTCGCCAAAACGTCACGAATTTGAGTGGTTCCGATTCCGAAAGCAATTGCACCAAACGCACCGTGCGTCGCCGTGTGAGAATCACCGCAAGCAATCGTCGTTCCGGGCTGAGTAATCCCCTGCTCAGGCCCAACAACGTGAACAACGCCCTGAGTTCCGCTGCCGATATCAAAAAACTTTACGTCGAATTCTTTACAGTTATCACGAAGCGCATTGATCATCTCCTGAGCCAGAGGATCGGAAAATGGCTCCACGTGAGCAGTGGTCGGCACGATGTGATCCACCGTCGCAAACGTCCGATTCGGGAATTTCACCTTCAAATCAAGATCACGCAGCATTCCGAAAGCCTGAGGACTTGTCACCTCATGAATCAGGTGCGTGCCAATAAGGAGCTGGGTTTGCCCATTGGACAAGGTACGAACGGAGTGGGAATCCCACACTTTTTCGAAAAGGCTACGAGGCTGAATCATGAAGTAAGAATTGTTGTTTAAAATCGATTTTTGAACTGAAAGTTCCCCCTCAAGTTTGAGGGCCGGGAAACTAGCACAGGCAACGCGCGGGCGGTAATGGAAAGTTCACGGGAATCTAACCACCTGCATGATTGCAAAATGCACAATCGTATGGCACATGAGCGTGTCTTACTTTAAAGACGAACCAGTAAAACAAACTAAACAAGTACCCATCCCACTATGAAAATGATTAAATTTTTCGGAAAAATAAGCGCAATCGCTCTCGCAGTTGCATCACTCACGCTCGTGAGCTGCGGAGACGCTGTCGACGGTGCAAAGGAAGATGCAGGAGAAGTTAAGGATACTGCTGGCGAGGCTGCTGCAAAAGTAGGTGACGCCGCTAAAGAAGCGGTTAACGATGCAGCAACAAAAGTAAAAGACGCTACTGCGAAGTAAGACTCTTCTGCTTTAAAAAATTCTGAAAAACTCTGTCCGGTTCGCCGAACGGAGTTTTTTTGTGCCCTCGTAAAAAAATCACGGATGAACCCCAAAGCGCTTTCGGTAAAACAGCGGTGTAAATCCCATTCGCTGTCGGAATTGGGAAGTCAGTGCACTTTGATCACAATATCCGAGCTCCAACGCAATTTCGCCGATTGGTTCGTTCGTTTGGCGAAGAATCCGACAGGCGTCCTGAATTCGGCTTCGACCCAAAAACTGCTTCGGCGTCAAACCGGTGTCCTGCTTGAAACGGCGATCAAAATGCCGGTGTGACATACCCAGAAATTTCGCCAACTGCGAGAGCGAATTAATTTCGCCAGGTTTGTGTAACATCAACTCCACTGCTCGAGCAATCGCCGGATCCGCCGAGGAAAGGCCGCGGGATTGATCGTATCGCTGAACGGTCCCCATAATTCCAATCGGCGCCCCTTTCGAATTTCTCACTGGAATTTTGTTGGTCAGAAACCAATCAGGCAATCCCTGCCGACTTAAAAACAGCTCCACCATGGCCGGCATTTCCGTTCCGGTGGATAGGACCCTTTCGTCATCCGCACGAAATTTCGCCGCCAGCGGTTTTGGGAAAAGCGCGAAGTCCTCCTGCCCCACGATCTCGCACTCTTCTTTAAAACCAAGCCGAGAGAAGAAATGAGCATTGGCGAATACAATTTGGAACCGGGAGTTCTTTAGAAAAAAAGCGACTTGATCCAAGTGGTTGAAAAGCCCCAAGAATCCAGCGTCATGGCCGATTTCGTTTAGGAAATCAGCTTGGAGTTCTTTCGGGGCGAATTCGGGGTGCATTTGTCCAGTTTTTAATAAAAATGGTCCAACCCGCTCTAGAATCAAAGGACGGGAGTGTGTTTTAATGAGGAAGTTTCAAAACATGAGCAATCCCATCGAAAAACCCCGCATCGCTATCATTGGACTTGGATTTGGCGCTGAGTTCATTCCGATTTACCAACATCACGCCCAATCTGAACTCGTCGCGATCTGCCAGCGAAATGAAGAAACGCTGAATGAAATCGGCGACAAATTCGGAATCGAAAAGCGATTCACGGACTACGACGAATTGCTGAAAGATCCTGACATTGACGCCGTTCACATCAACACGCCGATTCCAAATCACGCCGAGCACACCCTGAAAGCACTGCGCGCCGGGAAACATGTTGCCTGCACCGTGCCGATGGCAACCAGCGAAGAAGATTGCAAAGCAATCGTCGAACTTTGCGCTGAGACCGGCCTCCATTACATGATGATGGAAACGGTCGTTTACGCCCGCGAATTTCTTTACATGAAAGAGCTCTACGACAAGGGAGAACTCGGCAAATTGCAGTTTCTTAAAGCGAGTCACCAGCAGGACATGGACGGCTGGCCGGGTTACTGGCCGGGTCTTCCACCCATGCATTACGCGACGCATTGCGTGGGACCGGTTCTCGGTTTGGCGCGAAATGAAGCTGAATACGTGAGCTGTTTCCCGAGTGGCACGATTCGCGAGGAAATGCACGAATGCTACGGCTCGCCCTATGCAGTTGAGACGACTCACATCAAATTTCACAATTCAGATTTGTGCGCGCAGGTTCTTCGCTCTCTTTTCGATGTCGCTCGTCAGTATCGCGAAAGCTTCGAAGTCTACGGAACGGAAAAAGGTGTCGAATGGCCGCTTATCGAAGGCAATCCGCTCGTGGTTCACACCGCGAAAAAGCCTGAGCCGGAAATTCCGGAAGAAGTCGAATGCCCTGACTACGGCCATCTCTTGCCGGATGAAATCGCTCCCTTCACCCAGGGTGGAGTTTACGGAGGTGAAGATGGCGAAGATCATTTGAGCTTCACGCAGGGAGCCGGTCACGGCGGATCACATCCACACTTGGTCCATCAATTCGTCGAGCTACTCCGCGGAAATGGCGAAGGTTATCCGAATGCCATTCAGTCAGCGAACATCACGCTCACCGGAATTCTCTCTCACGAGTCCGCTCAAAAAGGCGGCGAAATTGTTCGCCTGCCAGAGTGGAGCCTCACACAAAGTCACTAAGGCACCAAGGTTACTGATCCAAATTTAATGATTTTTTTCCTGCCTTGGTGCCTCCGTGCCTTGGTGCCTCCGTGCCTTGGTGCCTCCGTGCCTTGGTGCGAGGCCAACGAACCAACCCTATTGATTCGCCAAGCGTACCCTATTGATTCATGAAACACTGTATTTACATCATCTCACTTTTCTGTGCCGCCCTTGGTTTTGCCCAGGAGAAAAAGGCCAAAGTCGTCTTCATTTCCGGCAAGCCGAGCCATGGTGTGATGGCGCATGAGCACCGCGCCGGAAACATGCTGCTGGCAAAACGACTCAATGATTCCGGCCTTCCGATTGAGGCAGTCGTGCTTCCTGATGTTGGCTATCCCGCGGATTCATCGGTGTTGAAAGACGCCGCGACCATCGTGATTTTCTGCACGGGCCACAAAGGTCATTTGCTGAATCCGAAGCTCGAAGAGTTCGATGGCTTCATGAAAAATGGCACGGGCGTGGTGATGATTCACTGGGCGACTGAAGCGGAATTTGGAATGCCGGGGAAGAAATTCCAAGAATGGATGGGCGGCTATTGCGCGTTGAACTGGTCGGTGAACCCGCATTGGAAACCGAATTTTACGACGTTTCCAGATCACCCAATTTCCCGTGGATTGACTCCGTTCTCTCTCGATGACGAATGGTATTACCACATGAAATTTGTGCCGGAGCTGAAAGGCGTCACCCCGATTTTGTCAGCGGTTCCCGGGTCGGAAACTTTGAAGCGACCGGATGGTAGTCGAAGCGGAAATCCCGCGGTTCGCAAAGTGGTCGCGAATGGCGAAAGCCAACATGTGGCCTGGGCTTACGATCGGCCGGATGGAAAAGGCCGTGGTTTCGGTTTCACCGGCGCGCACAATCACAAAAGCTGGCAGGATGACAATTTCCGAACGGTGCTTCTCAATGCGATTTGCTGGACGGCGCATGTTGAAGTTCCTGAAAAAGGCGTGCCGTCAAAAACGCCAACGGATGAAGAGCTGAAACTAAATCTCGATGACAAATCGAAACGGAAAAAACCGGCACCACCAGCAAAGAAACCGACGCCCGAAATTCCGAATCTTGATCAAGCACGTCAGATGGAGGCACAGAAAATGGACAGCCGAAAATCGCTCGCGACCTTGGTGAGCGCGATTGGCTCGTCCGAAAATCCCGAATTTCAGAAAGCGTTGATTCGCGGCGTGGTTCTTGGACTCGAAGGGCAGCGGGATATCAAGCCGCCGGAAGGTTGGTCAGCGGTAAGCGCAAAGTTGGGAAAGAGTGATGATCGGGAATTGAAGAAGCTTACTCAACAACTCAGCCAGGTTTTTGGCGATGAATCCGCGACTCTGGAAGCGATCGCGACCTTGAAAGACAAAACCGCCGAACTGGAAAATCGGCGTTCGGCACTCGCCTCATTGCTGATTCAGCGACGCAAGGAGTTACCTGAAATTTTAAAGACCCTTCTCGATGAAGAGCCGCTTCGACTCGAGGCCATTCGTGGCTTTTCGAATTTTGAAATCCCCGGCGCCGGGCCGCTGCTGTTGGAGCGGTATCCCGATTTTTCGCCAGCCGCCCAACGAGCTATCATCGAAACGCTTTCCACTCGAAAGCAGTACGCCGAATCGCTTTTCCGGGCACTCGAAGCTAAGACCATTGCGAAAGAAGCCATCCCCGTCTACGCGATCCGCTCCCTTGGTAAATTGCTCGGCGGCAAATTCACCAAAAAATATGGAGTCCTCGAATTGAATGAAGACAAGGAAGCGCTCATTACCGAATACATGAGAATTGCGAAGGCCAATGGCCAACAGGCCGGTGTGAGCGCTTCACACGGGCGAGCGGTTTATCAAAAGGCCTGCATGGCCTGTCACAAAATGTATGGCGAAGGTGGGATCGTTGGGCCTGATCTCACGGGATCGAATCGTGCTGATCTCAATTACTTGCTACTAAACATTATTGACCCCAGTGGCGACATTCCGGATGCCTACAAAATGGTAACCGTGACCACAAAGAACGGCCAGATCCTCGCAGGAAGTGTCACCGAAGAAGATGACCAGCGACTTGTCCTCAGCATGGTCGGGCAGAAAACCACGGTGGCCAAGAGTGACATCAAATCGCGCGAGACCTCGGACGTCTCCATGATGCCGGAAGGGTTGTTAAAAACCCTGACGCCGGATGAGGTGCTGAACCTTTTCAAATACATGCAAACCAAGGAGCAAGTGGCGCTGCCGAAACCCTAATTTTCACGATCACCACTCACTACTTTTTCGAATGAAAACCATTTTCTCAATATCTCCATTCAGGCTCATCGGTTTGCTTCTTTGTCTTTCATCTCCTGCATTCGCCCAGCGCGGTCAGCAACACAAAAACAGCAACGCGCCTTTTTTGAAACCGGCCGAAGCGGTCGCTGCGATGGACATCCCCGAAGGATTTGAAGTGTCGATCTTTGCCGCAGAACCGGACATCGGAGAACCGATTGCCTTCACCTTCGATGACCGCGGTCGGGTCTGGGTGGTGGAAAATTACAACTACGTCAACCGTCGTGATCACAAGCAAGATGAGGTGCTCAGCCGAATTCAAATTTTTGAAGATACCGACAGTGATGGCGTTTTTGATACGAAAAAACTGTTCACTGATCAGATCAAATTTTCCTCGGGAATCGCAGTGGGATTCGGAGGTGTTTATCTCGGGGCGCCGCCTGAATTACTCTTCATTCCGGATGCCGATGGTGATGATGTGCCTGACGGAAAACCGGAAGTGTTACTCGATGGCTGGGGATTCCAGGACCGACACGAAACGCTGAACAGTTTTATTTGGGGGCCGGACGGTTGGTTGTATGGATGTCAGGGCGTTTTCACGCAGTCATTCGTTGGAAAACCCGGCGCTCCGAAGGCGGATCGGACTTTTATCGATGGAGGAATTTGGCGGTTTCATCCGGTCAAAAAGGAATTCGAAATTTTCGCGCGCGGGCTGTCGAATCCCTGGGGATTTGATTTCAATGATGTCGGCCATGGCTTCGCAACCTGCTGTGTGATCCCGCATTTATTCCACATGGTTCAGGGCGGCATTTATCACAAACAATCCAGGGCCCACGTAAATCCTTATGTCTACGACGACATCAAAACGATTCGCGATCACACCCATCTCTCGGCACATGGCGGCGCTCGATTCTATCTCGCTGACACGTTTCCCGAACGCTACCGCGACCAACTTTTCATGTGTAACATTCACGAGCACGCCGTCCTCACGGATGTGATGGTGCCAAAGGGATCAAGTTACATCGGGCAACACGGTGAAGATTTCATGCCGACCAATGATCTTGCGTGGGTTGGTTTCAGCGTCGAGATCGGCCCCGATGGCGGGGTGTATATCCTCGATTGGCATGACACTGACATCTGCGGCAACGCGATCAATTTTCCCGATAGCGGACGGATCTATCGCATCATGCCGAAGGGGGCGAAGAAAATTGAGCGACCCAACATCGGAAAGCTCCCGGACATCGAACTCGTTGCGATGCAAACCCACGCGAATGATTGGTATGTTCGTCAGGCTCGTGTCGAATTGCACTCGCGTGCAACTTCAGGAAAGCTTGATCAGAAGGCTGTTTTCACTGCGCTGAATGCTCAGTTCGCAGAAGCGGCCACCAGTCCGAAACGACTGCGCGCGCTATGGGCGATGCATGTCGCAGGAGGCTATGCGGGTGACAGAAAAGAAGCGCTCGTTGCCCTGCTGAGTCACGACGATGCGCACATTCGGGCATGGGCGGTGCAATTGCTCACTGAAGATAAAAAACCGGGCGACGCCGTTCTCGCGAAATTCCTGGAAATGGCAGAGAGGGACGGATCCCCGACCGTCCGGCTTTATCTTGCTTCGGCATTGCGTCGACTTCCGATTGAGAAACGCTGGCCAATTCTGGGAGCTCTCGCTCAACACGAAGAGGACATCGACGACAGCAACATTCCCCGCCTCCTCTGGTTCGCGCTTGAGCCAGCCGTGCCGCAGTTTCCTGAGAAGGCGCTTGAGACTGCCCTCTCGGGTAAAATTCCGTTCCTTCAAGAATCCGTTGCCCGCCGCATGGTGAGTGGTTCTCTCACCGGAAACGATGGTCAGGGAGTGGATCATTCAGCGAAATGGAAACGCATCATCGCCGAGTATGCCCCCGGTTTTGAGCCCTTCAATGTTGGACAGGGTGGAGTCAAAAAACTTCAGGAATTTCGGAATGAACAGGGCTTTCAAACGCATCCGAAAAACAAAGACATTCCCTGCTCGCTAAAACGAACCGTGAAGATCCCGGCAGATCAGAAGACCACGTTGAAGGTGCGAGCGAGCTATCATCCTCACGGCGACTGGCAACTGCGAGTTCTCGCGAATAAAGAAGTGCTTCACGATCAAATCGTCAGCTACGAGAGCGTCAAGAGCGAATGGCTCGATCTGGAAATCGACCTCTCCAAATTCGTAGGAAAATCCATCGATCTGGTTTTGGAAAACCGGGCCAACAATTGGATGAATGAGTTCGGGTATTGGGGCTCCATCAAAATAGTGAGTGAATAGGTTAACGATCGCTACCCGATAAAATGAATTCCCTGAAAACAGCCTTTCTCCTCGTGATCGCGTCGTCGCTCACGACAACCATCGTCAGCGCTGAACGCCCAAACATTCTCTTCTGCATTTCGGACGATCAAAGCTACGCCCACACCGGCGCAAACGGCGACACTGTCGTGCAGACGCCCGGGTTTGATCGGATCGCGCGGGAAGGTCTGAATTTTACTCATGCGTTTTGCGACGCGCCAACCTGTGGCCCTTCGCGCAGCGCGATTTTAACCGGCCAACCGATTTGGCGGCTGGAGGAAGCGGGCAATATCCACAGCACGCTTCCCGCTAAGTTTACGACCTACACGGAATTGCTGAAGGAGGCCGGCTACTTCGTCGGTTACACCGGCAAAGGTTGGAGCCCCGGCCGGTTGGAACCGGGCGGACGAACTGAGAATCCGGCCGGGGCGGAGTTTCAGAGCAAAAAGCTCAAGCCGGCGTTCTCGCAAATTCGCAACACCGATTACGCTGGCAATTTCGCGGACTTTCTCTCCAAAAAGCGGGCTGAAGATCCGTTCTGCTTTTGGCTCGGCACTTCCGAACCCCATCGTGGCTATGAGTTGGGCGCTGGCAAACGAACCGGAAAGGATCCTAAGAAAGTTATCGTTCCACCGATTTTTCCGGACAACGAAATCGTTCGCAGCGACATCCTCGATTACCTTGTCGAGGTCGAGCACTTCGATTCGATGGTCACGCGGGCGGTCGCGTTGTTGGAAGAAGCTGGGCAACTGGACAATACGATTATCGTCGTAACAAGCGATCATGGAATGCCGTTTCCCCGCGCCAAGGCCAGCCTCTACGATGCCGGCTCCCGGGTGCCGCTGGCGATTCGCTGGCCTAAGGGAATCTCCAATCCGGGCCGGGTCGTCGATGAGTTCGTCAATCTCAGCGACCTCGCACCGACCTTTCTCCAAGCCGCTGGTTTGGAATCGCCGAAGATGATGACGGCGCAAAGCTTGCTCGACACTTTCGCCAACAAGATAGCTAAGAACCGCGACGCTGCCTATATCGCGATGGAGCGACACGATGGCTGTCGCCAAGGTGGCAAAGGCTATCCCTGTCGGGCGATTCGAACAGCCGACTATCTATATATACACAATTTTGAACCCACCCGGTGGCCATCCGGTTCTCCCGATCCACTGGTATGTGCGCGATCGATTCCCTATGGCGAAATCGATTCCGCGCCGACGAAGACGTTCATGATGGAGCATCGCAACGAACACGGCGTGGCGCGGTTGGCGGAGCTGGCGTTCGGAATGCGACCGGCCGAGGAACTTTACGATTTAAAGACCGACCCCCATCAGATGGTGAACCTGGCTGGCTTGAGCCGGATCGCAGAAACGCAGGCGGCGCTGCGGAAGCAACTTTTTGATCACCTTGAATCCACCGAAGATCCTCGCGTCGTGGGCGGAGTGGTCGACTGGGACCACTATCCTTACTACGGCAAGATCAGCACTCCAGGTTGGACCGTCGATCCGAAACCCAAATCTAACATTTCAAATCCATGACCAGAATACTCCTCACTCTCACCGCCCTATTCATCTGCAGCATCACTCAGGCAAAACCACCCAACATCATCTTCTTCCTGGTCGATGATCTGGGGCAGCGCGACATCGGTTGCTACGGTAGTGAGTTTCATGAAACCCCGTCCATCGATCAGTTGGCGAAGGAGAGCATGCTTTTCACCAATGCCTATGCCACCTGTCATGTTTGCTCGCCGAGCCGTGCCAGCATTCTGACGGGCAAGTATCCCGCGCGGACCAATTTGACGGAGTGGCTCGCAGGACGTCCCGAGCGGGACTACGAGCCGCTGCATCACGCTGAAAAGCTGACCGCCTTACCGGACGAGGAGATCACCCTGGCCGAAACACTCAAGAGCCATGGCTACGCCACGGCGAACTACGGCAAAGCGCACGTGAGGATGGACCCGAAGACTTATGGCTTCGATGAGGAGATCACGGGGTGGGTGCGATCCTATCACTATCCTTTTGGCGGTGATTACAATGAGAAACTGCCGGCGAAGGAGGGCGACTACTTCACAGACAAGCTGACCGATGCGGCGCTGGATTTCATCGAGCGGAATCAGGACCAGCCCTTCTTTGTGCATCTCGAACACTTCGCGGTGCACGACCCGATCCAGGGACGCCCGGACCTGGTGGAAAAGTATCGCAAGAAGCTCGCGGCAATGCCGGCACAGGAGGGGCCGGACTTCATTCTCGAGCCCAATCCGGACGGCCCGCCGCTCACGGAGGAAGAACTTGTGGCACTGGCGGAGAACAACGAGCGGCAGGCACAGCAGGACGCGCGCGTCTGGTGGGTGAAGCAGAAGCAGGACAATGTGGAGTTTGCCGGCATGCTGGAGGCGACCGATGAAAGCCTCGCGCGCATCCGCGCCAAGCTGAAGGAACTCGGACTGGAAGAGAACACCATCATTGTCTTCACGTCGGATAACGGCGGCATGTCGGCGTCGAATGGGTATAGCGACAATGCATCTCGTGAGGCGCTCGATTCCCGTTTTGCTTCGTCCAATCTTCCGCTGCGTGGAGCGAAAGGCTGGAACTATGAAGGGGGCGTTCGCGTGCCGCTGATTGTCCACTGGCCCGGTCGCACCGAACCAAACTCGACGTCTGAGGCAGTCGTCACGGGAACCGATTATTACCCGACGCTGCTCGAGATGATGAATCTGCCGGCGGTGCCGGACCAGCACGTCGACGGAAAAAGCTTTGTTCCGGCGCTGAATGGTGACGCCTACAAGCGGGGGCCGGTCTACTGGCACTTTCCTCACTACAGCAATCACGGTTACCAAAGCCCCGGCGGAGCGATTCGCTCGGGCGACTTCAAGCTGCTGGAGTACTACGAGAACGGCACGGTGCAGCTCTTCGACCT
>ERZ887942.1362-NODE-1362-length-17084-cov-4.779846_pt1 | contig 17084 bp, 16 predicted proteins | sample MGYA00521099_ERZ887942 | MGnify/ENA primary metagenome ERZ887942 (study PRJEB32303, sample SAMEA104408605) | aquatic metagenome | biome: Brackish water; feature: Pelagic; material: water | place: Baltic Sea | collected 2014-06-07T06:48:00 | depth 16,251 m ...
CCACGTCACCTCAAGCAGATGGGCTGTAAAGTGACCGTTGTCCCAGGGACAGCGACCGCAGAGGAAATTTTGGCTCTCAACCCGGATGGAGTCTTTCTCTCCAACGGACCGGGTGATCCGCGACCACTCGATTATGCGATCAAGACGATACAGGAGCTCTTAGGGCAGAAGCCGATCTTCGGGATTTGCCTAGGGCATCAGCTTCTCGGTCTGGCTCTTGGTGGAGAAATCTTCAAGCTGAAGTTCGGACATCGCGGTGCGAACCAACCGGTTTTGAATAAGGAAACAGGTCGCGTTGAGATTACCTCACAGAATCACGGTTTTGCTCTCTCTGGGGAGACTTTGGCGGACGGGACTTCTGTCACGCACATCAACCTGAATGATCAGACCGTCGAGGGCATTTCCCACAAGGAATACGGTGCCTTTGGCGTGCAGTATCACCCGGAAGCTTCTGCCGGACCACACGACAGCCATTACCTCTTTGGCGAATTCCGCAAGCTAATGGCAAATTGATTAGAGTTCAGGGTTGAGAGGCATCAACTTCGCCCCCTGACTCTGGTCTGACGGAAATCAATGAGAGTACACGATCTGCAACACGTCCGTCTTGTTCTGGCAGACGATGTTGGTAAGGTATTGAAAAGTGTAAAATGAGAATTGAAAAGTTCAAAATGGAGTGGGAAATGAAGTTATTTTGCAATTTCAATTTTACAATTTCACTTTTTCAATTCCTCCCTTGACCCTCGATCCCTTGCCCCTCAATCCATACTACAGACATCTTTTAAACATTTTGGACGCACACTCACATGGCCCTTGAAAAATCACTTATTCTCCTCAAACCAGACGCTGTTCAACGACGGTTGTGTGGTGAAATCATTACTCGCTTAGAAAACCGAGGCTTGAAACTGCTCGGCATGAAGATGCTGCAAGTCACTAAAGAACTGGCCGCGAAGCACTATGCTGAGCATGTTGAGAAGCCGTTCTATCCGCTCCTTGAAGAGTTCATTACTTCAGGACCGGTTGTGGCGATTGTTGTTGAAGGACCAGAAGCGATTAGCGTTGTTCGCGGCATGATGGGAACAACCAATGGTCGCGAATCTGCACCTGGCACAATCCGCGGTGATTTCGGACTCTCTCGCCAAGTGAATTTGATTCACGGTAGTGATGGACCAGAAGCGGCAGAAAAAGAGATTGGCGTCTACTTCAATGCAGATGAAGTGATCTCTTACAAGTCTTCACTAGATGAATGGGTTTGCGCAAGCGACGAACTTTAAAACACATTCGTGTTTCTTGTTTTGCCGGACACTTAAAGTGTCCGGCATCACTTTTGATCTATGCGACCGACGTTTGAACCATCTCTGAGAGATCAAGACGGTTTGTCAACTTCATCTTGAGATGTCGCTCTCCGCGCGCATTATAGAAATAGATCACATTCTGATCTGCAGCCCAGATTGCAGCGAGTCGCAGGCTTCTGGGTCCTCTTAATGAATACTCAATTGCGCAAACCTTTTCCTTAGCAAAGAGTGGGTTTTGTCGTGTCTCGAACTGTTCGACAAGCAGGTTTTCTGCTTCACACAATGTTCGATGAACCAACTGGTGTAATTCCTCGAACGACTCGATGCTCTGGTCGACTTCCTGCATAGTCCTCGCCTGTAAAGTGAGTTTTCAACACAAGTGTGCGGTTCCTCTTATCGACTGAATTGATGTGCAGGCTTGGCTGAAGAAAGCACCGATGAAATTATCGACTCGATTGGAAAGACTGTTGTTATTCGCACAACTGTCATAATTTCGCCCCGTTGCTCTTAAAGATCGCTTGAATCAAATCTGCATCATTCACTCTGTAGCGATTGTAAGAACTGGTTTACCAATGTCTTAGCGGTTTCTCTTCTGAATCATGGAAAGCTTTCCTGTTGATGATCGTTACAGGTAACAATTAGGGCAGGAAAGATGTGAGTTTCTGGCAACATAGGCGACCTTTTCTGGAAACATGTCGTAGTGTTGCATCATCGACCAATCTAATTGGTTGTTGATTCATTTGTAACAAGAGTCTTGGAATGAAATTATGAGCCCAAGTGCCATTGTCCTGATCTTCGCTGTCAGCATCTTTACAGTTGCGACCATGATTTGGGATGCGCGGTTTAAGAAAATCCCGAACAAACTGACGATCCCCATGTTCTTTGCTGGTTGGGTCTTTCAGATCGGGATGTCAATCATGTACGGCTGGCACCATTTGGGTTCAGCGGCTTTAGGCTTTCTGGTTGGTTTTGGCATTCTCTTCGTCCTGTGGTTTATCGGTGGTGGCGGAGGTGGAGATGTGAAACTGATGGGAGCTTTAAGCGTATGGCTTGGTTACCGAATGACGCTAGGTGTCATGCTAGTCAGTACCGTTCTTGTATTGGTCGCAACTGTTGGAGTCGTTGCCTGGAGTGTGGCATCACGCGGTTATAAACGAACGAAGAAACAATATCTGGGGACGGGTAAAGCTGAGACCGGTAAGAAGCCTGTCAAAGAAACATCTGATGACAAACTTAAACGCCGCGTCATGACTTATGCCGGACCAGTTGGATTGGCAACTTGGATCGTCCTCGCCTGGAACTATCCTCAACTGAATCACGAAGCCGGAGCCAATGAAGCTGCACCTGTACAAAGTGAAACAGAAACACAACCTGTGGCACCAGTTGAATGAGACAGATCACCGCTCACAACATGAAGCGAACTCCAAAACGTAAGAGTGGATTCGTCAGTCTGGAAGTGATTCTCGTACTTCCCATACTGATGATATTGCTTTTGGGTTTATTGGAATTCTCGCTGTTGTTTTCGGCTCGAGGACAAGTCATTGATGCCGCTCGTGCTGGAGCGCGTGTCGCGACGTTACACGGCATTGATGAGTATTTTATCGAAGACGAAGTCTACAAAAACCTGGGACCATACCTTTCTGAATACGCCAAAGTTGAAACCGAAATCGGTGAGTATTCCGGAGAAGAAGTGCATGTCACCGTGCGAGTCCCAATGGGGTCAGCGACACCAGACTTGTTGTGGCCCGTTGGTTACAGCGTACGAGGACAAGAAATTATTGGTGAAGTCCGAATGCTCAAAGAGTAATCGAATTTCATTTTTTTCAATTTGAATGAGACCTGTGATTCGCAATGTTCGCGAGTGTCACACACTGAACTAGAACAAATCAATTCACTTTTGATGAAGACCTGATTAGCGGAGATGAAACTGTGAGACGCTTATCACCAGCCTTATTAACAATGGTCATGTTAGGGGTCGTGGGACTTCTGGTGGCGATGTATTTCGCTAAGAGCATGTTTGCTAAGGAAGAAATCCCGGATCCCGATCCGATCCAGAACATTCCGATGGCACTAACGGACTTGGCTCCCGGAACAAAGATTACCAAGGAACATATCGGAACAGGACGAGCACGCAGGTCTTCGGTCACACGTGAAACAGTGATTTCTGACCGCATCCTGATCGGACGAATCGTGAAAGAAAAGATCGCAGCTGCGACTCCGATTCTTTCATCTACGCTCTATCCACCAAATGAAGGACCACCTTTAGCCCTCGAAGAAGGGATGCGAGCAGTGACTGTCTCTCTTGGCGGCTCATCAGCTGGCACATTACAACTCGTCACGCCCGGACAATACGTCGACTTGTTATTCACCCCTGAAAACCTACCGAACTACGACAGTTCTGGCGGGCTGATTATGACACTCTTCAAAGGTGTGAAAATCATTGCAATGAACGGTGTGACAAGTGGCGGTTTGCGAAGCAGTCGCGGAGCTCCACAGGTCACGTTTGAACTCTCTCCAGAGCAAGCCAATATCCTTCTACTCGCTGAGATGAAAGGAAAATTGGACATCACTTATACCGATGGCGGTAAAGGGAGCGGCGTCGTTGCTGTTGAGGATGAAAACCGAGCAACCTTGAACCAAATCCTTGGCATTGATCCACCGGACGAACCCGAAAAGGAAAAGGCATTCACAACTGAAGTCTATCCGGGCACCAACCGTGGGTTGCGAACCTTTGTCGATGGAAAAATGACCGATCGTTACTTTATCGAGCAGCGAGATTACAACCCTAACAACGATCCCCGAAACCGAAATAACTACAACCGAGGACCATGGTCTAGGACTGGAAGTGGTCAGGGTTCAGACGCACCAGCTGACGCAGGTTCTGATTCCAGTGGACCACCAACAGCTCAAATGGATACAAATTCGCCACAGTCGCAAGGCGGGCGTTCTTTCTAAGCATTACCAATAACACTCTCAGCCGTTCCGCGTTAGAGGACGGTTCTGGTGTTAAAACCGTGGGCTAACGCCCAGCGGCTAATCAATGAGAAGCCCCGAATCATCGAGTCAAGAGTCAAGTCACAGAACCAATGCAAACTTTCAGACGACAATCTGTTCAAACTTCGCGACGAGGGACACTGCTGCCTGCGATAGCGATTGGACTGCTTGTGGCTGCCGGTGGAATTGCTTTAGTTCTTGATCAGCTCTGGCTCTCTTCGGCTCAAAGCGAATTGCAAACTTCGGCAAACGCAGCATCACTCGCAGCTGCTCAGAAGCTCGCGAATGAAGAATTACTGAAGCCTGAATTCGATTCAGAAACTTGGGCGAATGCTGTTCGACAAACGGCAGCTGCTGTTGCAGGTAGGAATCTCGCTGTCGGTCAACCAGTGTTTGTCAGTACCGAACCGAGCAAAGATGTTCGTCTCGGTCGACCAGTCATTGACGATTTGACCGGTCAAGAAACCTACATCGAAACAGATTTCCATCCATCCTCAGTCATTGTCATGGCACATCGTGACCGAGAGAGTGGCAATCCCGTTTCTTTGTTCATGCCTTATCTGACCGCACAACCTTATGGAGATGTACTCGCTTCATCAGAAGCATCTATCAGCAACTCGATTCGAGCTGTGCGACCATTAGACCACGCCAATGTTCCTGCTTGGCCGATTGCCATTCTTGAAAAAGATGGAGACGTTTTAGACGACTGGAATTCGACAATCGAAACGGCTCAAGGGAGTGACAATTTCGGCTGGGACGAGACAAAGAAAGCCGTCATTGAAGAACCAGACGGACTGCCTGAAATGGTCCTCAAGACGGGATCAAATAACGAGCTTGGGAACGTCCGAATTGTCGATTTGGGAACTGGATTTTTTGATTCCGCTTTAGTCGATCAATTTGTAGATGGATTCAATTGGGAACACTTACAGGAATTCGGAAGCGAACTCGGCTTCGAAGAAGGACCACTTTCGTTGGGTGCTGTCAGCGACTTCCAGGGAACTCCCATCGATCAACTTGAGAAGCAACTTGGTCAAACTCGGATTGTGTTGCTCTATGAACGTGGAAGCAATCCCTCTTCGAACGATCACGAAACAATCAAAGCAACTCGTCTGGTCTCAATTCGATTACTCTCAATTCAACAGGTCGGAGATGAGATCGAGTTGATCGTGCAACCGACAATCATCGCGACGCGTACCGCTGTGTTGAGCGATGTTGGAGATCTCACACAAAAGAATAAATACATTTATCGACTTGCGTTGACGCAATAACGACGGGCATTCACTTCGTGTGCATTGAGGATGAAAACCATGATAGCAGCGACAGAACAAACCATTGATGAACCTCTTAGCTTTCAAGAGTTGAAGACGAATCTACATCGTCAGATCGTCGATTCGATTGACATGTCGAAAGCGGGTGAAATGGGTGAAGCTGATTTCCGAAGTCAGCTTGAAGCACTTGCTAATCACCTCAGTAGCCGACCAGACATTCAGCTGACAGACCAAGAGCAAAAGCTTATGGTTCGTCAATTGATGGACGAGATTTATGGGTTTGGTCCGCTGCAAACTTTTAATGGACGATCCAGACGTGAGTGACGTGTTGGTGAACGGAGCAAACTCGGTCTTCATTGAACGTAATGGTCTGCTGGAACGAACCGATGTACAGTTCGCGAACGACGATCACCTGTTGCACTTCATTCAACGTTTAGTTGGTCAAGCGGGACGTCGTATTGATGAAGTCTCGCCGATGGTTGATGCCAAACTCTCTGATGGTTCTCGTCTGCATGCCGTGATTCCCCCCCTTGCCTTACGTGGTCCAACTCTTTCCATTCGTCGTTTCAAAACGCAGATCGTGAAGATTGAAGATATGGTCCGCTTGGGGACGCTGGCTCCAGAGATGTCGGAGTTCCTCATCACTGCGGTGAAGTCGCGAGCGAATATTTTGTTCTCCGGTGGTACTGGTGCTGGTAAGACAACCATGCTCAATAATGTGAGCCGCTTCATTCCTGCGTCTGAACGAATCATCACAATTGAAGAAACAGCAGAATTGCAATTGCAGCAAGCCGATGTCGTTGGATTGGAAACTCGCCTCCCAAACATTGAAGGCAAAGGGGTCGTCTCTCCACGTGACTTGTTGAGAAACTCTCTGCGAATGAGACCTGACCGCATCATCGTTGGGGAAGCCAGAGGCGGCGAAGTTTTGGATATGTTGCAGGCGATGAACACTGGTCACGATGGCTCGATGAGTACCGTTCACGCGAACGATACAAAAGACGCTTTGGGACGTCTCGAATTGATGATTGCTCTTTCGGGAGCTGAACTCCCGACACATGTAACTCGACAATATATCGCGTCCGCGATTCAGCTGTTCGTACATGTTGCTCGTTTAAGTAGTGGTGAACGAAAGGTGATGAGGATTTCAGAACTTGCCGGAGTGAAAGATGGTGAGTTTGAACTCAACGATATTTTCGTATACCGCATGGCAGGCAAAAACGCCGCAGGTCGGATGGTCGGGTCTTTCTACTCGACCGGATATGAGCCGAAGGTCGTTCGCAAGATGGCATCCGCCGGTTATGAAATCCCACACTCAATGTTCGATGCCCGTGAATTAGGGACAGGCATGATCAAAGCTGATTCAGACGAATAACTTAATAGAAAAACAGATTACACAACGGTTCCGCCAGAGAAGAAATCATGGCAATTAGCATTACTCGACAACCTGAATTTGCGGGCATCTTACGTGACGAGGAAACCTTCGCTCGCGAAGATGATTCGTCATTCGGTAATCAGATCAATGGTTGGTTTGACGATCTGATGCTGCAATCCGGGACAGGCATGTCTCCTGGAATAATTCTGGCGTTGTCACTTTGTTCAGCATTCACAATTGGCGGATTCGTTTTCGTTCTGCAAGAGAATCTACTGACCACTGCGATGGGTGCGGCACTGGGCGGATTACTGCCTGTGATGTCGATCATCTTTATTCGCTCACGCCGACAAACACAAATTTCAACTCAACTACCCGGCATGATTGATGAACTTGCTCGAGCAGCAAAGACGGGTCGAAGCTTGGAGAACTCTCTGAAACTCGTTGCCAATGACACACCGAGCCCATTAGGTGACGAACTCACGCATTGCACTCAAAAACTGGAACTAGGTTTAGGCGTTGGCGACGCGTTGCGGGAACTCACACATCGAACCGGAGTTGTGGCCACATCTGTTTTAGTAACTGCTTTGTCAGTACATATGCAGACTGGTGGAGATCTGGTCCGTGTGCTCGAACGACTATCGCAAACATTGCGAGACCGTATGCAGTTTTACGGTCGCCTGAAAGCTGCCACCGCAGCGAGTCGAGCGACTGCGATCTTGATGATCATTTTGCCACCGGCGATTATTGTCTTCTTCGTTTTACGAGATGGAACTTATCTGACGGAATTGTTGGAATCGAAGTGGGGTTTCCGCGTGACCATCGCTGCGACCACGTTGGAAGTGTTCGGAGCCATGTGGGTGCTGCGAATTTTACGTTCCAGCCAAAAAGTTTAAGCCCTGACAATCCCAATCAATCAACGATTTGAACCCCGATAGAACAATATTGAAATTCCCACGGGAACGACGCCATGAACTCCTCACAACAAATCTTCTTGATTTCTGCCATTGCGATCGCAGTGTTGGTTTATGGCATTTACAAATCCATACAGCTACGAAAAAAATCCGTTTCGAGCAAGTCTCCCGGACCAAAGATGCGTCCCAAAGGAACTTCGTCGATTCAGCCTGGAGTTCCATCTGAGTCAAAGGTAGTAGCGAATTCAATTCAGAAAACTGAGACAGCAACAGTTCAGAAGACGACAGATTTCATTGATTCAAAAGCGGCATCGGTCACTCAGCCAGTAACTTCTAAAAGCACTCCGAAACAACAATCAACTGAGAAAAGTTCATTCGATCAAATTGAAGAAGAGTACCCGTATTTCGGGCAAGACGATTACACCTTTGGTTCATTGACCCCAGTGATCGCAGCGATGATGCCGTCCACTCCTGAAGGACGCGTCACTTTGACGCGGTCTTTGCGGAACGCCGGCTACTATTCGCCGCATGCTTGGCACAACATGACAGCAATTCGCTATCTGTTGATGATGGGACCGATTGTCTTCTTTGGTTTCATGCTTGTAATTGCCCCGCCGCAATTGGAAACATTGGCGATCATCGCCATGATCGTGACCGCTATTTTCGGCTGGGCGTTGCCGCCGTTGTATGTTCGCTCCAAAGCTGCTGACAGACTTCGCGAAATCAGTAATGCCATGCCGGACATGCTCGACCTGTTGAACATGTGTGTCTCACAAGGAATGACAGTGACTTCTGCACTTGGTCGAGTTGGTCGAGATATTGAACCTGTCTATCCGGCACTTGGTAAAGAATTGAAGATCGTCAAAGAACAGGCTCATGTCGGTTCACTCGATCAGTCTCTTACAAATTTGAGCGAACGAGTCGACTTGCCAGAGGTTCACTCTTTCTCTTCATTGTTGGTTCAAACTGATCGAATGGGAACAAGTGTTTCAGAAGCGTTGGCTGAATACTCAGACAACATGCGGGAGAGCATGAAGCAGCGAGCGGACGAAAAAGCAAACTCCGCGACTTTCAAACTCCTCTTCCCCACGGTACTCTGCCTGATGCCTGCGGTTTACCTGTTCCTCCTTGGACCAGCGATTGTGGAATTAAATCGATTCTACGAAGATGGTGGTTCAGACGTATTCAGAACAGAGATCCCGGCGGAATACACTGGCGGATAAGAAGTCCAATCTCACGAACACTGGATGGGGTTCAGGATGGATAAGTTCCGCATGTAACGTCATCTATAGATCAAGTTGAGAGTTGAGGGTTTAGCGTTGAGAGAAAAAACACCATGATCACGCGGACTCACACGGCTACGGACGGAACGGTGAGCAAGGCGATCTACACTGATTGTGAACTCTATCGCTACGTGTTGACTCGAACGTGGGACGGAGACGGAACCAACAGAGCCGTCTTTATAGGTCTGAACCCTTCGACTGCGACCGAATATCAAAACGATCCGACGGTCGCTCGCTGCATCAATTATGCGAAAGCATGGGGGCACGATTCGATGACCATGTTGAATGCGTTCGCATATCGCTCGACCGATCCCAAGGGACTCAAAACAATTGAAGACCCAGTCGGCGAAGGGAACGATCGCTACATCCTTCGCGAATGCAAAAAAGGAACGCGCATTATCCTCTGCTGGGGAACTCATGCAGCGTATCTTGAACGAGGGACCAAGCTGTTGACGAAACTTAATGGCTTATCACAAGAACTCACCTGTCTGAAAATCACCAAGGCGGGTCACCCTTCCCATCCTCTGTACTTGCGGAAAGACTTGCTGCCGATTCCGTATTCTTAATATGCTATACAGATAGATTCTCAATGAAGAAGGATACATAGCGTGCTGAATTCTCTCTCGATTAGTTTTTTACTGTTGTTGCTCTTTGCTTTACCTGTTCAGGCAGGTGAATTTAATGAGAAGCTGAACCACCTCGATATCGCACCGACATGGACAAGTCTTCCAGGTGTTGGTGTCAAAAATCATTCGTTGAGTGACCTCAAAGACAAAGATGTTGTCGTCGTTGCTTTCACTTGCAATAGCTGCCCCTACGCAGTGGATTACGAAGACCGGCTCATTGAGCTTTCAAACAAGTATACCGCTGAAAAGAATCAGGTCGCAGTCGTTGCCATTAATGTAAACTTGATCGACGAAGATAATATGGAAGCGATGACAAAACGGGCGGGAGAGAAGAAGTTCTCGTTCCCGTACCTGTTTGATGAATCACAAGAGATTGCCAAAGCATACGGTGCTTCGCGAACGCCTGAGTTTTTTGTTCTGAACAAGAAACGACAAGTCGTCTACATGGGAGCATTTGATGACAACACCGATGCGACCAAAGTGACAAAGAACTATATTGAAGACGCGATCCAAGCAGCTCTTGCTGGTAAGCCTCCCGAAGTTATAGAAACTGTTCCCATCGGGTGTTCAATTCGATATCTCTCTGAACGTCAACGTCAACGACTTAAGAAGCGGCAAGAACGCTGAGCATGTTCTTCGTTACGAAATGACTTGATTACACTCGGGCAAACTCTCCAGAAAAATCTTTCCATATGCTTTCGTTCGAATGCGAGGATCGAGAATCACGACTCCGCCGGTGTCTTGAGCTGTACGGATCAAACGACCGAAGCCTTGTCGTAATTTGATAGCAGCCTCGGGGACTTGGTATTGCGTAAATGGGTTGCCGCCGTTTTGTCGAATTCTTTCGACTCGTGCTTCGAGTAAAGGATGATCGGGAACACTAAACGGCAACTTGGTGATCATTACCAGTTTGAGAGCATCACCCGGGACATCGACTCCTTGCCAGAATGTTTCAGTCCCAAAAAGAACGGCGTTGCCATCTTTGCGAAAGCGTTCGAGGAGTGTGGTTCGCTGCAAGCCTTCGCCTTGGCACAGCAACATACGGTTCTGCTCCGCCATCCAGCGACCAAGTTTTTGTGAACAGTTTCGGAGCATGCGATAACTTGTAAAGAGAATGAACGCTCCGCCATCGAGACCTTCGACATGTTCGCGAATTCTTTCAACAACTGCTTGTTCATACAGTGCTGCGTTCTCACCTGGATCAGGCATATTGTCTGCTAGTATCAGTTTGACCTGATTGCGATAATCGAAGGGTGAACCGAGCTTCAACTCATTCGATTTGTGCAGTCCGACTCGGTCTTTATAGAATCCGAAATCTTGCTTGCCGACAGACAATGTTGCACTCGTCAAGATGACGGACTTGACCTGACCGAAGAGTTCGTCTCGCAGTGTTTCTCCCACTTGAATTGGTGAGGAAAGTAGTTTGACGCTACGATTGCGACCGCTGGAAGTCTCGACCCAGAAGACGGAATCTTCATCTTGCTGTTTGAGCCAACTCTTTAAACTGATTGCCAATCCATCAAGTCGATCCGCCTGCGAAGTTAAGTTGATTCGCTGTTCTTCTGACTTCAGGTCGGAAGCGTATTGCCGAATCATCATCGCCAGTTCGCTCGCTTCGTGACTGACAGGATTGTCGATCTCCAATGGTTTGCGGACACGACCATTCGAGTGCCCCGATTCATCACGCCAAACATCAATTGCATCGAACAACACATCGACCAAAAAGCGAAGTCGACTGACGAGTTGCTGAGCTTCCGTCATGTTGTGTTGTAGCAGAACTCCCTTTTGAGTCCGATCATTGTAAAGCTTGTTGAACAGGTAACTAAATTGTCCGTTAGAAATTGAAAGCCCCATGTGCGAGGCAGCGACATCTTCCAGATTGTGAGCTTCATCGAGAATCACAACATCGTAATCGGGTAAGACGCTAGCACCTTCCCGACGCAGCGCTAGATCAGAAAAGAAGAGTGCATGATTGACCACCAGCAGGTCCGCATTCCAGACACGACGTCGAGCTTTGTAATAATGACAATCTTTATAAGTCGGGCATTTTCGTCCGAGACAATTCCCATGGTCCGAGCGAACTTCGTCCCAGACAGTTGCCTGTGGCGAGAAGCCTAAGTCGGAGCGTGAACCGTCTCCGGTATTGTGTGACCATTCATGAATCTGCTGAAGTTGCATCATCTCTTCAGTTTCGAAGAGTGTACGACTTTTCTCGTAAGCAGACTTTAATCGCCGCAGGCTGACGTAATTCCCACGACCTTTGACAAGAACTGCGGAGAACTCGACAGGTAGTACTGAATTTAGAAAAGGAATATCTCGCTGAATGAGTTGTTCCTGTAAGCTAATCGTATGCGTACTGATGACGATCCGTTTTCGCTTTTCATCATCTCTCTTTTGAGTGGCAGCCAGAATCGCTGGGACCAGATATGCGAAACTTTTGCCAACCCCGGTGCCTGCTTCAACGACGAGGTGTTGCTCGTCAGCGATGGCAGTAGCGACAGCATCCGCCATATCGATTTGTTCGGGGCGAGATTCGTAAGTTTTCAATCGCCGCGCAACATGACCTTCGGCAGCTAAAACATCAGCGACGGAAAGAGTCATTGAGCGGACCTGCAAACCCCAATGAGGCAAGTGTCATCACGAGAGTTCATCCCGTCGGCGAACTCTTCCGTCTCCTCAACGATACCGTCGATAATTTCCTGAATATCTTCTGGGAGACCAGAATAAAGTTTTTCTAATCGCTTTGGACCATAGATTTCTTTCTTGCCATTCATGACCTCGGTGACACCATCTGTAAAGGCGATGATCGTGTCTCCAGGGTCGAGTTGATGGTGAGAAGCTTTGTACTGCAAGTCAGGGACAATCCCTAATGGTAAACTCGATTCCTTAGTACCGATCCCGATGACTTCTCCCGAGGATTTGCGTAACAAGGGTGTCAGATGACCGGCGTTGACCAGATCCATTTTGTGAGTTTGTGGATCAATGATCATCATCAAGAAGGTAATGAATCGATGTCCTAATCCGCTGGAAGAGATCTCTTCATTCAATCCCGAGACGGCCTCTTGAATCGTCGGCTGAGTTAGCAATTGATACCTTGTGGAAGAGTACAGCCGAGCCATTAAAAGAGCTGCGGGGATCCCCTTGCCAGCAACATCTCCAATTGCCAAAGCGATGCGACCATCAGGCAGCATGATATAGTCGAAGTAATCTCCCCCGACACTCAGAGCTGCTTCGTAGTAATCGCTGAATGAGTAGCCTTCGATCGTTGGTCGAGACTTGGGTAGGAATCCGAGCTGAACCTGGGTTGCGAAATCCATGTCTCTTTCGAGTTCTCGCCTGACCAGGTCTTCCTCATGAAGTCGAGCATTCTCCACCGCCATGGAAGCTTGAGTTGCCAAGCTCACTAAAAGATCGAGGTCCTCATCCGAAAATGCGTTTTGCTCATCACGAGTGACGATTTGAATCACGCCAACCCCATCGCTTTCTGGTGTCAGCATGGGGACACACATAATGGAGCGGATTTGCATTTTGGAGAGAGCTGTACTTTTCTTGAAACGCGAATCGTCGGAGACGTTTTTGCTGAGAATTGCTTCTCTCGTCTGCATAGCGTGTCGTACAACAGTCATACTGACTGCAACATTATCAACTTTTTGATCACCACGAGCACGACTCGCTTTGACTTTAAGTCGGCTCGTTTCGGGATCTTTTAGAAGCACGAAACCTTGCTCCGCCTGGGGGAAGATATTGAACAGTGTGCTCAACATCTTCGGAAGAACTTTTTCGACCTTGAGTTCCCGACCTAATGCGATAGTCAATTCAAGAATTGCTTTCAACTTGACGTTAGGATCAATGAGTGACGAGTCAGCTGAAAAGGTCTCCATCTTGCGGATGGAAGTCGAACTGCCAAGGTCATCTCCAAGGTTCTCATCGAAATCCTTGGAAATGTAGATCTGGCTCTCTTCCAGATTTCCTTGTGGATATATAACGTCTGACTGGTTGACTTCAAGAGTGGCAGCGACGTTTGTACTACTCTCTTCATCGAGAATGGGAATGACTGCGGAAGAATTAAATTGAAAAGCGAGAACAACATCACAGAGTCGGATTTCATCTCCTTCTTGCAACTCGTGACGCCCAGAGATTTGCTCCCCGTTAACGAAAGTCCCATTTCGACTTCGTAAATCTTCGATATAGAACGTCCCGTGGTTCTCCAGAATTTGGGCATGGCGCCGACTGACAACGCCACTTTGCAGAACGATATCGCAACTTGGGTGCCGACCAAGCACCAGTTGTTCTTCTTCTAAAGGGTATTGGAGTCCAATTTCTCCACCACGAATAAGCTGTAAAACAGCCAAGCGACTTCCTTATTTCTATTGATTCACTGCAAATCAAATTTGTATGTGAACATCTTCCATCAGTGGTAGTCTACTTGCATGACGTTGTAGTGGTCAAACCCCATTGATCCGATCAAACAATTTCTCCTCCATTGAGCATCAGGGATGGCTTGCTATGATCCTCGCACACTTTCAACAAAACGAACAAGAATAGACTTATGGATTCATTTCAGTACAAGAATGATGAGCTTTATTGCGAGGATGTGCCTGTCAGCAAGCTGGCAGAAGAGTTCGGAACTCCATTGTGGATTTATTCGAAGGCGAAACTGGTCCATGAGTATAAACAGATCCAGAAAGCTTTTGCAGCTGTCGATCCTGTGATCTGCTATTCAGTCAAAGCGAATTCTAACCTGAGTCTATTGAAAGTTCTCAGCGAAGAGGGTTGTAGCTTCGATGTCGTTAGCGGCGGAGAGCTTTTCCGTGTGAGAGAAGCGGGTGCAGACACAACCAAAGTTGCGTTCGCAGGTGTTGGAAAAACGGACGAAGAGATTCGTTTCGCACTTGAGAACGACATTCTCATGTTCAATGTCGAAAGTGAACCTGAATTGGATGCGATCTCAAACATCGCTGCTGAAATGGGAAAGGTTGCTCCCGTCGCATTACGCTTGAATCCAGATGTTGATGGAAAGACCCACGCGAAGACAACGACGGGCAAGAAAGGCAACAAATTCGGAATGGACTTTGAGCGTCATAACGAACTTGCTGACAAAGTTCTCGCAGATCCGCATCTTGAATTACGTGGAATTCACATGCACATCGGCTCCCCGATCAACACGACCGACCCTTACCGTCAGTCAGCGGAGAAGGCTCTGAATATTGTCAAGGAGCTACGTAAGAAAGGACACCAAACAAATTGGATCAACCTCGGTGGTGGCTTCGGTTTGAATTATCGTGGAGACGAGGCAGCGAATGCCCAAGAGTACGCGGATGTCATAGTGCCGTTCGTTCAAGAAGCTGAATGTCGACTTGCCCTCGAACCTGGTCGTTCAATCGCAGGCAACGCGGGAATACTCATTAGCGAAGTCGTGTTTGTGAAGCACGAAGGTGGCAAGCGATTTGTCATTCAAGACGCAGCCATGAATGATCTTGTTCGACCTGCAATGTATGATTCGTTCCACAAGCTCTGGCCAGTCAAACCAGCGGTCCCTGCTCCCGTGGACTTCGAAGCAGATGTAGAAGGTTGCTCTCTGGTTGATATTGTCGGACCAGTTTGTGAATCGTGTGATTACTTCGCCAAAGACCGTTCCTTCCCGGAAGTCGCAAGAGGTGATCTCATCGCCACGTTCAGTGCTGGAGCTTACGGCACGGTGATGAGCAGCAACTACAATTCAAGACGTCGAGGGACAGAGGTTCTCGTGGACGGAGCAGAAATCAAAGTCATTCGCCGCAAAGAGACTTACGAAGACTTAATTGCTCATGAACGTGTTTGAGTCTGTTGATTTTCGAATAGTGTTTTGCCACACACATCATGTGTGTGGCAAATCATCATTCTTAGAAACGAACGACCAATATTGAGCACGCTTGCCTTCTTTGATCGGATTTTGCTCGACGTAGCGAATTGTATTGAGCAGCTGATCTTCAGAATCAATATACCGTTTCCAAAATCCTCGTGCCCAGACTGAAGGGATTCGATTGTTGTTCTCCTCTCGGAAACTTGCGAGAGGATTCTTCCCAGAACGAGATAGCCGATTTCCAGCATATCGTTTCATCTGCTTGACTATTGCTTCCGATTGCATTGATGAACTGCGTGCCACACAATGGATATGTTGTTCGAGAATGGCAAACGCAAGAAGCTGGAAATCATACTTGGAAACTGCTTCTCCAATCCCTAAAGCAAGCTCTTGAGCCTGCACTCCGCTCAGAAACACTTCCGGGAACTTCAAGTCTCTCTTAGCACGCAACCTTTTCGGAATATCGTGCGGATCCGCTGCGCGAGAATGCTTTGTCTTAACTGTGGTTGCTGGTCCGTGCTTCGCAAGATCGGGAGACCAGACATGCTTTGAATAAGAACCGCGAGGATCGTTCGGTAACCAAAATCCATAAGTGCCCAGGATAATGTGATAGCCTAAGATCATTTCGAGTCCTTCAATAACAAATCTGTTTTGCCCCACACATAATGTGTGGGGCAAAACAGAAAACTCTTACACGTTCTCCCAGCTTCTTGCTTTTGCACTATTCAACACAGCATCGCAAACTTTCTGAGTTTCCAACGCATCGCGGAATGTCGGACCACATGCAGACCCATCATCAAGACTCTTCATGAAGTCAGCGACGTGATGCACGAATGAGTGTTCGTAACCGATTTGCAGACCTGGAACCCACCATTTGTCCATGTATGGATGCTCTCCACCATGGTCGGTGACATGAACACTCTTCCAGCCGCGAAGAGCACCTTCATCTTTATGGTCAAAGACTTCCAGGCGATGCAAGTCATGTAAGTCCCAACGCAACGACATCTCGGAACCATTGATTTCCAGCGTGTACAGGGCTTTATGTCCACGGGCGTAACGTGTCGACTCGAACAGCCCAAGCGAACCATTTGAGAAGTGACACAAGAACGAACACGCATCATCGATGGTGACTTTCGTTTTCTCACCAGTCCCCTGATGGACACGTTCTTTGATGAATGTTTCAGTCATCGCTGTCACATCTGCGACAGTTCCATTCAGCCAGATCGCGGTATCGATACAGTGAGCGAGCAAGTCACCTGTCACGCCTGAGCCAGCTGCCTCAGCGTCGAGCCGCCAGAGCGCTTCGCCACCCTGAGGAAGATCTTCAGAGATCGTCCAGTCTTGCAGGAAGTTTGCCCGGTAGTGAAAGACTCGCCCTAACGCCCCGGAATCAATAATCTGTTTCGCCAGCGTGACAGCTGGAACTTTGCGGTAGTTGTACCAAACGGTGTGTGCGACGCCTGCCTTCTCAACAGCTTGGCACATTTCTTCAC
>ERZ887942.1364-NODE-1364-length-17049-cov-5.647228_pt1 | contig 17049 bp, 17 predicted proteins | sample MGYA00521099_ERZ887942 | MGnify/ENA primary metagenome ERZ887942 (study PRJEB32303, sample SAMEA104408605) | aquatic metagenome | biome: Brackish water; feature: Pelagic; material: water | place: Baltic Sea | collected 2014-06-07T06:48:00 | depth 16,251 m ...
CGTTAAACCGCGGTGAAGAAACCACAACTCCGTCGAGCACGATGGCGAAGGCATTACATGGGTTGGGTCCGCCCAGGCTGCAATCGGGCAGTGCAGACAGTTCTTGGGAAGCCCTCGACAAGGCATCGGCACCTTCAGAGTCAAAACTCAAACTGACGACCCAGCCACCTACGCCCTGCTGAGGCAACACTGCTGATGCTTCGGTGACGTTTGTTCCGCGAATAAAGGCCGGCTGCAGGGTGTACTTGCTGGAACCGTCATCAGCGCACGTGCCTAACCACTCCGTCGGGTTATCGGGAGTGCCACCGGCAATGTTTTCCGGTAGCAGGCAATTCAACGCAGCAACTTCGGCAGCGAACTCCGGTGTGTTTTCCGGCGCCTGAATGATCTCGTTGCCCAGCGTGATAGCCGAGGTGTCATCCCCTACCGAAATATCAGCGCTAGCAGAGGTGTCGTCGCCCACGGGCACGGGCGAAGCGATGGAGTAGACGGGACGAAAATCCAGCAACGCTGTTCGGCCAACTAATTCGACCAAGCGCTCCTGGCTTACCCCCGGTGCAGCCACAATGATGGCCGCTGAATCCCCTGCACCCTGGATTGAAATTTCAGCTTCCGCCACGCCGATACCATTGACTCGCTGCCGGATGATCTCCACCGTCTGGGTCAATTGCTCGTCGGTGATTTGTTGACCCTCTTCAACTGAGGACGGAGTTAAAATCACCTGGGTCCCGCCTTGCAGGTCAAGGCCGAGACGAGGGGTGTTGGGTGTTCCAGGCCATGCCGCCCAGACGGCCATGCCAATGGTGAAGATGAGCATGACCAGCAGCGTGCGCATGGGACGAGATGGTGCCGGGGGTTGAGCCACGAAGAAGTTTTCCTTTGGAATTAAGCGTCAGTGCGCACAGTGGAATCGGACGGGAACTGCCGGCGTAACAATAGTGCTAACCGCGCTCATCCCGTAACTTATCCTCGTCTGGATTACCTTGGCTTGTGACTTCGTCAGCGGCGTAGTCCATCTCAGCGGCATCGAAGTCGGTGACGTCAGCCACGCTCGGTTCATCGAGCACGCGACCTACCGATGCTCGCACCATCCGAAGTTCAACTCCTGGTGCAACCTCAACCATGATGTTGTCATCGTCAATAGCGGTAATCGTGCCGAAGACCCCAGCCGTGGTCATGATCGACGCTCCGGGATTGAGCGCAGAGAGCAGGCTGGCCTGCTGTTTTTGCCGATTGCGGGCCGGCCGCATAATGAGCAGGTAGAAAACCGCGCCAATCAGCAGGATCGGGAGCAGTGCGCCAAGGGATTCCATGGGGGTTCCTAACGTCTCGTTGGGATCATGAGCCTGGGAACGGCGGTGGATGTCATTTGAGCCTACCCTTCGCCCGCAGAATCCCATGGCAGTGGTGCCTGCGCGGGATAATCAGCCAACCCAGCAGGCGGCTGCAGACCCAGGTGGGTCCACGCGGCAGGGGTCGCCAACCGCCCACGTGGAGTGCGCATCAACAGCCCTTCACGTACCAAGAAAGGTTCGGCCACCGTTTCGACAGTTTCCGGCTCTTCGCCCACAGCTACCGCCAAAGTGGACAACCCAACGGGACCGCCGCCAAAACGACGCACCAGCATGGTGAGAACAGCCCGATCGAGTCGATCCAAGCCGAGAATATCAACTTCATAGAGGTCCAAAGCGGCTCGCGCCGTCTGGATGTCGACGACGCCATCTCCATGAACCTGCGCCCAGTCGCGCACGCGACGTAGCAGGCGATTGGCGATACGAGGGGTTCCGCGTGATCGATGGGCGATCTCGTGGATGCCGTCGTCGCGGACGGTCACCTGCAATAAGCCTGCCGAACGGCGAATGATCAACGCAAGATCTTCGGGAGCATAAAAATCAAGATGGGCGGTAAATCCGAATCGGTCCCGAAGCGGGCCGGGCAGCAAACCCGCTCTGGTTGTGGCAGCCACGAGGGTGAATGGGGACAGATCTAGTGGTACCGCCATGGCACCCGGCCCTTTGCCGAGCATGACATCAACACGAAAGTCTTCCATCGCGACATAGAGCATTTCTTCGGCAGCCCGGGCGGTGCGGTGGATCTCGTCAATGAAGAGGACCTCACCAGGCTGCAGGCTGGACAGTACCGCCGCAAGGTCACCGGCATGTTGCAAAGCTGGCCCGCTGGTAAGGCGCAAGGGTGCCTGAAGTTCGTGGGCGATGATTTGAGCAAGGGTGGTCTTACCAAGTCCCGGTGGGCCGGAAAGCAAAACGTGGTCAGCGGTGACGTCACGTCGGCGCGCGGCCTCAAGCACCAGCCCCAACTGCGCCTTGACTCGGTCTTGCCCAACGAAATCGCTGAGCTGATCCGGTCGCAAAGCTCCGTCGTAGGCAATGTCGTCACCACCCATGGCCGCGGCCACCAGCCGTTCACCCGAGGTTTCCGTTGCATCCCACACCTGGTCATCCCACTCGGTCACGGTGAACCCGATCTGTCCAGATGCCGAAGAGCTGCTCTCAGTAGTTCCGCCATCTCCGGCGGCGCAGTCGCATCGGTCGAGCTGAGCTCCTTGTGCACCTGGGTGACCGCCCAATCCGCTTGACGCTGGTTCCAGCCCAACGACATCAAACCAGCCTGAACATCACCCTGCCAGGGTGGCGAACCCACCTCGGAGCTGGTGGGCGAACCTGTGGCGGGGCGGAGTCGATCTTTCAATTCCAACACCATCCGCGCAGCACCCTTGCGACCAATTCCGGGTACGCGCGTCAGTGCGGTGAGGTCGTCGTCGGCGATAGCCCGGCTCAGTTCATCAACATCCATGGTGGCGACGACAGCCAACGCCGTGCGGGGCCCGATACCTGACACTGACTGAACGACGTCAAAGACAACTCGCTGATCGGTGGTGGCGAAGCCGTACAGCGTGAGGGAGTCTTCGCGCACGATCAACGTGGTAGCCAAGGTGGCTTCTGCACCCGTGCGAACCGCCAGCGCTGTCTGGGGAGTACAGGAGACAAGTAGGCCAACCCCGCCGACTTCAAGTACAAGGGAATCCACATGTACTTCCAAAACACGGCCACGCAGTAAGGAGATCACCGACCACCTCGCGACGCAGAAACCAAACGCCGCTGGGCATCCCCGCGCCATGCCTCGGTGATGGCCAGGGCTAATGCATCGGCTGCATCGGCAGGTCGAATGGTTTCGGTAACGGCCAGAATGCGCATGACCATGGCGGTGACCTGCGCTTTGTTAGCCCGACCGCTTCCGGTGACAGCCGCCTTCGCTTCGGTCGGCGTTCGCAGGGATACCGGAATGCCCTGACGCGCGGCAACCAGCGTGGCCACCCCGGCGGCCTGAGCCGTGTCGATGACCGAGGCAGTGTTGTGCTGACTGAACACGCGTTCTACCGCCACGTGCTGGGGAGGGTATGCCTGCATCAACGCCATTAACTGGCGTTCTAGGTCAACGAGGCGATCCCCGATGGGCGCCGAGACAGGTGTGCCAATAACGGCCACGTGCACGAGCCGTACTCGAGCACCCGGGGACACCGCGATCACACCGATTCCACAGCGGGTGAGGCCGGGATCGATGCCCATGACCAACCGTGGCTCATTCACCGTCGACACCTCCCTTGCACCCTTGCTTAGCTACCGCTGCTCAGCCACCGCGAGTTACCGCAATACCGCAGAGCGAACACCTGTACGAGGAGGTTAGCGTTGCTAGTCCCCTGCCACCCGCACCGCGCGAGCCATGGGCGTGGCGTCTTTGGCTCCCGCCTTAGCAAATGGATCAGCAGCACCCACCGGCCCTGCGCTCACCTCGGCGAAGCCGGCGCGTAAATCCTGCACGAGCTCGGTGAGGTCAGGCACCGCACGATCATCAGCGGAGATCCCGATGAATGCATAACCGTCATAGGTCACCATGGTGACGCTCACTGCGGCGCCGATGGTTGCCACTAGCGGGTACATCCCGACCACCCGTGCCCCGGAGAGGTAAAGCGGGATCGGCGGGCCGGGCACATTGCTCGTTGTTACGTCACTGGCTCGCGCCGCTTGAGCCAACACGGGCACCGGAACCAACCAACTCACCTCGGCAAGGGGGTCAGCCAACCGCAAAGCGGGTTCATCTCGCCAGTGAGTTACGGCGGCGGCCGCATCGTCCATACGCTCACTCACACTCAGACCAGCCACTGGCAAGGCGAAACGAGCGATGGTGACAGCATTTGCCGCCTGGCCAGAGCGATCTCCAGGATCTCCACGAAGACTGATAGGAACATTGAACCGTAGGTCATCGGCCACTTGCTCGTGCCGAGCATGATAACGATCCAGGCCCGCACCCACTGCGGCCATGAAAGCATCGTTCACGCTGCGGTTTCTCGTCTTTGCCGACTGCTTAAGTTGATCGAAAGGTAGGTCGAACGCGGCAAAATGATAAGTGGTTGAACGCTGTGTCATGAGCGGAGACAGCGGCCCGTCCGGCATGGCGGTAAATCGACTCAGGGATCCCGCCGTATTCCATGCACCGGTCCAGGTGCCAACCGGATCACTGACGGTTCCGCGCGCGAAAGCGCCCAGCAGCCCCACAGCCCGTTCCGCCGCGGCAGCACCACGGCGAAGATTATCTCCGATATCGGCCAGGCTCACATCAGTAGCGCTGAATTCCTCAGCCTCCGGTGGCGGGGGCGCGGCCGGCTCGTCAGGATTGGATTCAGCCGCCAACTCAAATAGCGATAGACCGATCATTACCGTGGCCTGACCGTCGGCGATCGCGTGGTGCAGTTTGACCATCACCGCCGCTCGTTTACCGGGAAGTCCCTCCACCACAACGATTTCCCACAGCGGACGATCATGGTCGAAGTCACTCAGGCTAAGCCGACGCGCTTCCGCTAGAAGTCCGGCCCAGGAACCTTTCCCGGGCAATCGATAGCGGCGCAGGTGGAGGTCAAGATCGAAGTCAGGGTCTACGGCCAACCGTGGTGCAACGATACCGAAAGTTCCGCGCACCGGGCGCTGCCGCAACACCGGCACCAGTCGCGTAAGTCGATCAACACGCTTTCGCAGCCGCTTCCATGACGGGGCCTGGTCGAGCACCACCAGGGCCACCACGGTGGATCGCATTGATGGATCCGCCGCTGCAGCGCGCCATGTTGCAGCATCCCAACCGGTCAGTTGTCTTCCAGCCATGAGCCCTCCCAGTTCGCTGCTGCCCTCGACCATGTCACATTGCTGAGGGTGACGGTGGGCCTACGCTTCAAGTTCGGCCAAAACTTCATCGCTGATGTCGACGTTACTGAACACCGCCTGCACGTCGTCGCTGTCTTCCAATGCCTCCACGAGTTGGATTACCTTGCGGGCACCGTCAACATCGACGGGGACCGACATACTCGGAACGAAAGTGGCTTCGGCTGAGTCGTAGTCCACCCCGGCAACTTGCAGTGCCATTCGAACCGCAACAACGTCGGTGGCCTCGCTGAGAATCTCAAATGTTCCGTCGAGATCGATGACCTCCTCGGCACCAGCATCAAGCACCGCCTCCAGCAAGGAATCCTCAGTAACGCCGGGTGCGGAACTCACGATGACAACGCCCTTGCGGGTGAACAGGTAGGACACCGAACCTGGATCAGCCATAGAGCCGCCATTGCGAGTGAGCGCGACTCGCACCTCGGACGCAGCGCGGTTGCGATTGTCGGTCAAGCATTCCACTAGCACCGCGACACCACCGGGCCCATAACCCTCGTACATGATTGTCTGGTAGTCCGCACCGCCAGCTTCCGCGCCAGACCCACGCTTAACGGCCCGTTCAATATTGTCGATCGGAACGGAGTTTTTGCGCGCCTTCTGCATCGAGTCGTACAGGGTCGGGTTGCCATCAGGATCACCACCACCGAGGCGGGCGGCGACCTCAATGTTCTTGATGAGGCGAGCGAAGAGTTTGCTACGCCTGGCGTCGACGACAGCCTTCTTGTGCTTTGTCGTCGCCCATTTGGAGTGACCACTCATGTCAACCGCCCTCTTTTGTTCTCAACCCGCCCATTCAGGCATAGGCGGCAATCGTATCGACAAACATCTGGTGAACCCTTAGGTCGGTGGTGAGTTCGGGATGAAACGCGGTGGCCAGTAAGGGGCCCTGGCGCACCGCAACAGGCGTACGGCCCGGACCCCACACTGCGAGAACTTCCACCCCCGAACCCACACGTTCGACCCAGGGGGCGCGGATGAAGATGGCGGGGAAAGGCTGAGGCGACAGCCCGATCACATCAATTTCAGACTCGAAGGAGTCCACCTGACGGCCAAACGCGTTTCGCCGCACGGCAATATCTAGCCCACCGACTGTTCGCTGCCCCGCCCTGCCGTCAAGCACTTCATCGGCCAACATAATCAGGCCCGCGCAGGATCCAAAACAGGGGTGACCGTCGCGACGATACTGCTGCAGGGGTTCGAAAAAGCCATCGCGTTCGGCAAGGATGGACATCGTGGTGGACTCTCCACCGGGGATGACCAACCCGTGCGTCCCGGTCAAGTCCGCTGGGTGGCGCACCTCCACGGCCTCAACGCCGGTATCTCGCAATCGGTAGAGATGTTCGCGCACATCACCTTGCAAAGACAGGACACCGACCCGAAGTAACGAGCTCACCAACCCCGGTCTTCAAGTCGATGGTGTACCGGCAGTTCTGCAACATTGATCCCAACCATGGCCTCGCCGAGACCGGTGGAAACCTTTGCCAACATGGCCGGATCTTGAAAATGCCGGGTCGCTTGGACGATGGCTTCTGCACGCTTTACCGGATCGCCAGACTTGAAAATGCCCGAGCCGACGAACACGCCATCAGCTCCCATCTGCATCATCAAAGCCGCATCCGCAGGTGTGGCTATGCCGCCGGCGGTAAACAAGACAACCGGCAGGGAACCTCGTTCTGCGACCTCAACAACGAGGTCATAGGGAGCATGGAAGTCTTTAGCCGCGGCGTATAACTCCTCCGGTGACATCGACGACAACTGCCGCACCTCACCAAGGATCCGCCTCATGTGCGTGACCGCATTGGAAACATCGCCGGTACCCGCTTCACCTTTGGAGCGAATCATGGTCGCGCCTTCGTTAATGCGTCGTAGTGCTTCGCCAAGATTGGTAGCGCCACACACGAAAGGCACGGTGAACAAGCGCTTATCAATGTGGTGGGCATTATCAGCCGGCGTGAGAACCTCTGACTCATCGATGTAGTCCACACCGAGGGCTTGGAGAATCTGTGCCTCAACGAAATGCCCGATACGCGCTTTGGCCATGACCGGAATCGTGACCGAATCCACGATTTTGGCGATCATCTCCGGGTCAGACATTCGCGAGACGCCACCCTCAGCACGGATGTCAGCGGGCACCCGCTCCAGTGCCATGACCGCTACCGCGCCAGCCTGCTCTGCGATTTTCGCCTGCTCTTGATCAACGACGTCCATAATGACGCCACCCTTGAGCATCTCGGCCATGCCCCGCTTCACGCGAACCGTACCGGTTTGCGTTGTTTCGGACGCGTTCTCGGTGGCCATAGTCGTCCTTTCGATGGGTTCGTTATGTGCTGCACATACCCGGTGTGTTTCCCGATTTCTCCATCGTAGTGCCGTCCTGGAAATTCAGCCGGTTCAGGCCCGCTGCACCGCAGACACCGCAGACACCGCGACTATGAAACCTGGGCCGTTCGTACATCGTCGAGCAGCACAATCCACGTCTGTCCGATGGCGAAGGGCATCGGGCTACCGTCGGCAAGGGTGAAAGTCGTTCCGTCACTGGCGCTGACACGTTCCCAGGTAACCAACCACGACTTGCCATCGCGCAGAACAACCGCGCTGCCACTGCCAACCACCTCAATTTTGGGGGTGATACCGCCAAATTTATCGCCGTAACCAGAGTCTGACTGGGTAACCGATTGGATCACCACCGTGGCGGCGCGCTGGGATCCGCCCTGGGTGGACCGCGACGGGTTGCCGTTCATGCCGACGACATAGTCACCTGCTGCCTCGTCCCAACTAAAGGAGACCTCTGAGTCAGCCCAGGAGGCGGCGGCGAAGCTGCCAGGGGAGCCGTTAGGTGGCGGCTCATCGTCGAAGGTGAGCCCGATGTCCTTCGATACTGCAGCATCGGGGAAAACTCCCAAAACTTCAAGGGGACGCAGCATGTGATCGACCGGCGAGCGACGCGATGCATCGTCGAACCAGCCGATGTAACTGGCGGTGGCTGATGCATCAATCACATCGGCGGCTGCCAACTGCGGCAGCAACTTTGATTGAGCGCCTGAATAGGCGAAGACAACATCTGCGAAGGGTTGCAAGATATCAATGTCGCTCACCCGAGCGGACCGAACCGGGCCGAGCACATCGGGCATCTGGGTGGAGAAGATGGCAAGAAGTCGATTCAGGCCCCATTCGACCTCCTCAACGTAAACCAGATCAGCCAACTCCAAGCCCGCGTGCGGTTGGGCAGCACCGGTGTTGTCGATTTTTACGGCCAGGACAGGTTTGCCGAGTCCATTGGGCAGCCCGGAGTACGGGGAAGCATTGCTGATCGGACTGGGCGTGGTTTCCGTTGGCGAGGGGACCGCAGGTGTCGGTGCCGAGGCAGAAGTGGTCGACACCGATTCAACGTCTGGCTCACCACCGCAGGAAGTAAGCGTGACAACAACGGCGAGCGCACCCAACCCGGCAACAATTGATCGCGAAGTCAGCCGCGCTGGAAGAACGCCATCAATGGTCATGTCTCTAAGGTACGTCCTTCGCCTGGCCCGAAGATAAGTCCGGTAGGCGGCGTGTCGTCCATTTCCACCGTACTCGGCCACGGCGTGCGGCCCGCAAGGCCGAACCAGCGCACGAATCGGTGGGCGCGCACCTGCCGACATGCACGGACTCCATCGTTGTGAAACCGTCGGGTGAGTTGAACGCGCCGGGTGATGCCCGCCAGGGAGACAACAATGTCATGGCCACCGGGGAGGGCCATCACCTCTGCTACTTCGTAGGAGTCGTCGAACACTTCGGCCAAAACCCCGGATAGGTCACTTTCTATCAGCCAGCGTCTCCCGTCGTTGACCAACGGATCGCCCGCGATGCGTGTGTCTTGATCACCTGCCTCACGGGCGGCGTGAGCAGCCGCCGCGATCACGGTGGCCGTCGCTGGATCAAGAAGCCCACTCGCCGCCAGTTCTGATGCAACCGCCTGTCGCCGCGCAAGCTGAACGTCTAGGGATGCGCGCGAGCTATCAATGCGCCGATGTAAGCGATCAAGTCGACCCGCAGTCACGCTTAGGTAAAGCGCACAGATGACCGCGAAAACGAACACGGCGGCAATAAGAATTGCCGTACCCATCGACATCAGCGGACCCCTGACGTTGACCCGCGCTGACCCCAACGGCCCATCAGTTGCCCGCGCAAATCAACCTTAACGACTTCACCCGGTTGTACTACCGAGTCGTACACGGCAACGACATCGGCTGCGATGTGAGACCAGTCAAACTCAGCCGCCCGCGCCGAACCCGCTGCGGCCAGGGATTCGCGCTCCGCCGATGACGACAGCACACGGCTCAACACGCGGGTGAGGTCGCTTGAATCTTCATTGATGAAGACCGCACCAGTCCGGCCGTCGTCTAGGACACGTCTGAATGCGGGTAAATCGCTTGCCACAACCGGGGTGCCGGCAGACATGGCCTCTAGTAGCACGATGCCAAAGGATTCACCGCCGGTGTTTGGGGCAACGTAGACATCGGCGGATCGAAGCGCTCGGGCCTTGCCATGATCGCTGAGAGGTCCAAGAAACTCGAGCGATGCAGCATCTTCGGCCGGCAGTTGAGCTAGCACATCAGCCTCATCAGCAGCACCGACTATGACCAGCTTCAGGTCGGGAAAGTTATGTCTCAACCCCGGCCAAGACCGCAACAAAACAGACAACCCTTTTCTTGGTTCACCGGTTCGCCCGAGGAAAAGGACTCGGCGGCCATTGCGTGGCTCCAACGGTGCGACCTCGGCGAAATCTGCGACCTTGACTCCATTAGGAATCAGCACCGCATCTCCACCGATGTGGTCCACCAGAGTGCGACGCGCATACTCGCTAACGGCAATTCGTGCCGACACTTTTTCCATTGCGGTCTGCGCAATGTAATAACCCACACTTAAGGCACGCGAGCGGGCGATTGACGAGTGCCACGTTGCCACGATCGGGCCCTCGGCGGCCCAGCAGGTGAGTAATGACAGGCTAGGAGCAAGCGGCTCATGAACATGAACGACATCAAACTCCCCCTCGCGAATCCAGCGACGCACGTGATTCGTTGCGCGCATACCAAGGGTGAGCCGCGCGACCGAGCCGTTGTAGGGAACCGAACGTGGACGACCCCCATCGTCGGCGTAGTCAGGAAGCAATGAGGGGTCCTGCACCGGAGTAATCACTCGGACGAAATGCCCGAAATCCATGAGCGTCTCTGCCAGGTCGCGCACGTGCGCTTGCACTCCCCCGGGGACATCCCACGCGTAGGGGCAGACAATTCCGATTCGTAGAGTTCGTTGGCCGGACACCCCCGGTATCGGTGCAGCACCTTCGTCACGACTCATCCGTGGTTCCCGGGTGTGCGAGACAATCGCACGTCTTCGTGCCACAGCCGCTGCATCATGTGCCAGTCAGCTGGATGGGCACGGATGGAATCCTCGAACGCTATCGCCAACTGCTGTGTCAGCGCGCGGGTTTGCTCGGCTCGGTTGCCGACAGGATCAACGCGCAACGGAGCCCCCACAACCGCTGAAGTGCCCTCGTCGGTGTGCCATGTCGTGACCGGAAGTAGTGGTGCACCGGTCATCAGCGACAACATGGCCGGGCCCGGGGGCATCGTCGCGGCTCCACCGAAAAATTCCACGTCGATGCCAGAGCCTTGCAGATCTCGGTCGGCAAGAAGACAGATCAGTCGACCCTGGCGCAGTCGCTCGGCTAACTCACGCACCGTATTGGTACCACCGAGCGGCAGGATCTCCATACCGAGCGTCTCGCGATATTCGACGAACCTGTCATACAGACTGGCCGGCTTTAGCTGCTCGGCAACAGTGGTGAGACTCCCGTATCGAGCGGTTGCCCAGGCGCCAGCATGATCCCAATTACCCATGTGCGGCAACGCTATGACCGCGCCTTTCCCTTCATCCATGGTCGCGTCAAGGCGGTCTAAGCCGGCGTCCAACGTAAAGCTTTCGGCAACTTCGGCGGCAGACATTGAGGGTAGTCGGAACGCTTCGCGCCAATAGCGTAAGTAGCGCTGAATACCGTCGTAGGTGAGATCGTCAAGCTCGTTGAGACGATCAGGCGGCAGGACACGCGCCAGATTGGCCCGCAACTGCCTTACACTTTGTCCTTGACGCCGCCACATGATGTTACCCGCCTGCGAAAAGACTTTCGCTGCAACTGGTTCAGGCATTCGGCGGATCATTGTCCAACCGGCGCCAAAACTAGCGTCGGTAATGCGGCCGGAAAAACTTGTTTTCGTCAAGGCTTGTGTTCACCCCGTTCAGGCGCACGGGGTGTCTTTAGTTGGCCACGCACGAACCACATTCGCTGACCGATCGTGATGACGGTCAATAATGCCAGGATGATCAGTGCTCCAGGGAGCACATAGGGCAGACCGAGGCCGGCCAAAAGGGATGCGCCCAACACAATAATGAGGCGTTCGGCACGTTCCGCTATGCCCACATTGGCGGTGGCGCCTACGGCTTCGGCGCGCGCCTTGGCGTAGGAAATCACCTGCCCGCCAATGAGGCAGATAAGCGCTGCTGCGGTTACCCAGAAATTTTGGGTGGCAGCCGACCACAAAACCAGGGCACCAAAAATGCAGCCGTCGGCAACCCGATCCATCGTTGCGTCGAGGAAATTGCCCCACGGGCCCGCGCGCCCGGATAGACGCGCCATGGTGCCATCAAGAAGATCCGAGGCGATAAAGGCAACAATCACGAGCACCCCGATGAGAAAGTCACCGCGTGGGAAAAAGACCAGGGCCCCCGCACACGCACCCACCGTACCCACGACGGTGACAACATCCGGGGAGATTCGCAGCGCCAGGAGAAGACGGGCCACCGGATCGATCACCACCGCTGACACTTTGCGCGCCGCCGGGTTATTCAGCACGTGGTCTCCTCATTTGCGTATCGCCTGGTGCGCTGTGCCGGACAGACCCTTGATGTTAGCCGCGCAAGCGGTGTACTGGCAGGCTAGGTACATGGATCGCGAACTCAAGTCTAAGCGCGTGGCCATAACCGGTCCCCAAAACTGCGACACCTCTGACCTTCTCACTTCCATGAAGACCCTCGCTGCCATTGAGCCTGAGAGCCTGCGCATCGAGTGGGTGACAACCGGGCCCCAGCATTTGATCACCGATTTCAACACCCCGGTTGATCCACCCGCGTGCGTCATTTTCGTTGTCTCTGCGGTGGAGGGCGACGGAGATATTGACGATGCCACCACTCGCGCGTGGGAGGCCTGTGCCGAGAGGAATGTTCCGCGCATCATCGTCATTAGCCACTCGGAAGATCCCGACGCTGATTTCGAAGACGCCGTGACTCACTGCCAGGCAGCCCTGGACGAGGCCGCCTCCATCGTCGCTGTCCAGTTACCACTCTATGCCGATGGAGCGGGGGTGGGCGGGATTTTGGATCTACTGACCGAGTCGATCTATGACTACTCCGTCGCGACAGGATCGGGCGCGTATGGCAGGTATCTGGTAATTCCTGCTGAGCCAGAACACCTCAGTTTGATAACCGATGACCGCGACCGGCTCCTCGAGGGCATCGCCACCGAATCAGCTGATCCACACTTTATCGAGAAACTCATTAGTGGACATCACTTTGACACCGAAGTTGTCCAGCGAGAATTTATTGATTCCGTTCGAGGTGGTCGCCTGTATCCGGTGGTCTTTCACGCCTCGTACCCATCGGGCTTCGGTACCGATCCGCTGCTGCAGCTCCTGCGCGACTGTCTGTCCTGAACACACCGGACTCCGACTGCGCCCTAGGCCTCGGCGGGAGGGGCGGGCAGGTTTTCATCCTCAACCCATGCTTGTGCGAGTAACTGTTGAGTTTCGCCGAGCAATTGCGCCATGGTCTTTGTTCTGGCAATGATGGGCATGAAGTTGGTGTCGCCGCCCCACCGCGGGACCACGTGTTGATGCAGGTGCCCCGCAATACCAGCACCTCCCACACTTCCCTGGTTCATGCCGATATTGAACCCATGGGCTCGAGAACACCGGCGCAATACGCGCATCGATACCTGCGTAAGTGCGCCAACCTCGGCCACCTCAGCGGCGCTGAGATCGTCATAGTGCGGCACATGGCGATAGGGGCAGATCAAAAGATGACCTGAGTTGTACGGAAAAAGGTTGAGTACGGCGTAGGCAAGTTCGCCGCGGTGGACGATGAGCCCCGCCGAGTCTGACTGTCCAGGTGCACGACAAAAGGGGCAATCTTCGCCCGGCTCATCATGTGTCGGCCTGCTCTCTCCGGCCAGGTAGGCCATGCGATGTGGCGTCCACAAGCGTTCCCAACGGTCCCCTAGGTCGTCCACGTTCATCGCTACACCTGCACCCGGTTGCTGATTGCGGCAACAATTTCTGCGATCGCATCGGCGATCGGCACGCCATTGTTTTGGGTGCCGTCGCGGTAGCGAAATGACACGGCATCTGCCGCGACGTCGTCGTCCCCGGCAATCAGCATGAAGGGCACCTTCAACTTCTGCGCCGTGCGGATCTTCTTCGGCATTCGATCGTCGGATGCGTCCACCTCAACCCGGACCCCCTTGGCACGTAGTTGACGAGCGACTTCAGATAGGTAGTCGACATGCCCATCGGTCACGGGAATACATACCACCTGAACTGGCGCCAGCCATGGCGGGAACGCACCCGCATAGTGTTCCAGGAGAACGGCAAAGAAACGTTCGATAGAGCCGAATAGGGCACGGTGAATCATGACCGGGCGTTGCCTGGTGCCATCGCTGGCCTGGTACTCCAGGTCGAATCGCTGGGGTAGTTGGAAGTCCACCTGTATCGTGGACATCTGCCAGGTGCGACCGATTGCGTCACGGGCCTGCACCGAGATCTTTGGTCCATAAAAAGCTGCGCCGCCTTCGTCAAGGACCAGTTCGAGGTCTTGCTTCTCTGCTGCTTCACGCAACGCGGCGGTTGCCTCATCCCACTCAGCTTCGGTACCGATTGTTTTCTCCGGGTTGCGCGTAGACAACTCTAGATAAAAGTCAGTGAGGCCATAGTCGCGCAGCAGGTTGAGGACGAAGGTGAGCAAACTGTCCAGTTCAGTTGGCATCTGCTCATGGGTGCAGTAGATATGGGCATCGTCCTGGGTGAATCCGCGCGCTCGAGTCAGCCCCTGTACGACACCGCTCTTCTCATACCGATACACCGTGCCGAATTCGAACAGCCGCAGCGGTAGTTCGCGATAGGAACGGCCGCGGGAACTGAACACCAAATTGTGCATCGGACAGTTCATGGGCTTGAGGTAGTACTGCTGTGCCGGTTTGGTGAGGACGCCCTCGGAGTTATAGGTGGCATCTAGATCCATGGGTGGATACATACCCTCCGCGTACCAATCAAGGTGGCCGGAGGTTTCAAAGAGCGTCGACTTGGTCAGGTGCGGGGTGTAGACCGTCTCGTAGCCACCCTCTTCGTGGCGACGTCGCGAATAGTCCTCCATCTCTCGTCGAACAACTCCACCCTTGGGATGAAACACGGCCAACCCTGAGCCGATTTCATCGGGAAAACTGAAGAGGTCGAGTTCGGCGCCAAGTCGACGGTGATCACGCCGTTGCGCCTCGGCCAGGAAAGTTGTGTACTGCTGAAGCGCTTCCTTATCGGGCCAGGCTGTGCCGTATACCCGCTGCAGTTGCTCGTTGGCTTGATCGCCGAGCCAGTAGGCCGCCGCGGTACGCATGAGCTTGAACGCATTGGGAGCGATGTAGCCGGTGTGGGGCACGTGTGGACCTCGACACAGATCGCCCCAGCACACAGCGTTTGTCTTAGGATCGACATTGTCATAGATGGTCAGTTCTTTTCCGCCGACTTCCATCACCTCGGCGTCGCTGCCACGATCGAGTAGTTGAAGTTTCAGCGGCTCCCCTGCCAACTCATGGACGGCTTCGTCGCGCGTCACGATTCTTCGGTGAAAACGCTGCCGTGCCTTGATGATGACCTGCATCTGCTTCTCCAAGACCTTTAAGTCCTCAGGCGTAAAGGGCGCATCGACAGCGAAGTCATAGAAGAACCCATTGTCGATGGGAGGGCCAATACCAAGTTTCGCATCGGGAAAGGTGTGCTGCACGGCCTGGGCCGCGACGTGGGCGGTGGAATGTCGGAGCACAGCGAGACCATCGGGGGAATCAATGAGGACAGGCTCGATCGTGTCGCGGTCAACCAAAACCGTGGCTAGATCGCACAACTCCCCATTGATTCGTGCCACGACGATGCTGCGGTCGTCGCCGAATAGGTCCAGGCCGGTTGATCCGGCTGCTACCTCAACCTCAGCGGACTCGCCGGCAGTGACGGTGGTGATATGAACGGTGTCAGCCACAGGTGCTCCTTTGCAGTACGGAGCAGTGATGCTATCCCGGTGGGCGATACTGGGTTCGAACCAGTGACCCCTCGCGTGTGAAGCGAGTGCTCTACCACTGAGCTAATCGCCCGAGCGCGCCGAGACTACCGCAGGGACCGTTGCGGCCATAGTGAGGGACCTACCCACTTTCTTCGCCCCACCGACTCGCGTGGCTATGGATTCGGCTCCAGCCCAGCGCGATGAGCAAACTCCGCCTGCACGGTCGTGGTCATCGGACCGGGGGCCGGAAGTTTTCGCCCATCAACAACCGATACCGGCTGTACGTCACGAGTACTGGAGGTGATGAATACTTCGTCGGCCGCGATCAAGTCCGCCTTCGTCAGCGCTACCTCGCTGATAGTGCACCACTCCAGCAACAATTCGCGCGTGATTCCGCCCAGACAGCCTGACCGTAGCTCCGGTGTGAATACCCGACCTGACGTAACGACGAAAATATTGCTGCCCGACCCCTCGCACAATTCACCGCGCGTGTTCAGCCACAGGGCTTCATCCGCGCCGTGGGCATGAGCATCTGCCAGCGCCATGACATTTTCGGCATAGGACGTTGACTTGATGCCCACCAGCGGGCCCCGCTCGTTGAGCGGCCAGGCCACCGTGTGCAAGATCGCGGTCGCCGGCCACGGCCGCGTGGGCGCAACAGCAACCACCCAGGTGGGTACACCGCAAAACCGATCTGAGCCAAGGGGTCCGAGGCCACCGGTATAGGTGATGCGCAGTCTGGCGCGAACACCTATCGACGCTGCATTTGCCGCAACCGTGGCCTCCACGGCGCTTTCGATTGCGGAAAGATCAGGTTCGGGTAGCCCCATGGCAGCACTAGATCGTTGCAGCCGGGACAGGTGTCGCTGCAACGCAAAGACCATTCCACGCTCTACCTTGAGCGTCTCAAAGACGCCATCAGCCACGGTGAATCCATGGTCAAGCACCGAGACCCTGGCAGCATTGCGTGCATGCAAACCGGATCCGTTTTCGTCGTGCACCCACACCATCGTTTTGTCCGCGTGGTCAATCATGGCGTTGCTCCCTGAGTTGCAATCACCGGCAACCGGCTCTGCTGCGGGTTCGGCCAGTGCATCTGCGCCACCGCCGTGAGTCGACCTGCCTTTAACACGGTTTCATCCCACTCGGTCGCAGCATCTGACGACCAGGTGATGCCTGCGCCGGTGCCAAAGCACAGTCGTTCTCCCTGACGCCAAAACGTGCGGATACTTACCGCCAACCTTGCCTGTTGCGTATCGGCATCAATCCAGCCGAAAGCACCGCAATAGAACTGCCTCGGCACCGTTTCGTACCGATCAATGATCTGCTCAGCGGTGAATCGTGGCGCACCGGTAATAGACCCGGGCGGAAAGGTTGCGGCGAAGACTTCTGCCCAATCATGGTCGGGGTGGAGTACGCCACGAACACGTGATTCCAGATGTACCAAACCGGGGTGTGAGCG
>ERZ887942.1365-NODE-1365-length-17047-cov-5.988877_pt1 | contig 17047 bp, 15 predicted proteins | sample MGYA00521099_ERZ887942 | MGnify/ENA primary metagenome ERZ887942 (study PRJEB32303, sample SAMEA104408605) | aquatic metagenome | biome: Brackish water; feature: Pelagic; material: water | place: Baltic Sea | collected 2014-06-07T06:48:00 | depth 16,251 m ...
CTACGAAGTCGTTCTTCGTGATTCGCTGGCCGTTGATCGTGACGCGTTCACGCACATCCATGAGATGCGGACTGGTGAATTCACCCACGCCGTATCCGCACTTGCGAAGCATGGCGCTCATCATCGCGATCGTGGATCCCTTGCCGTTGGTTCCCGCCACGTGGACCGCCCGGAACTGATCCTGGGGGTCTCCCAGCGCTGCCAAAAGCGCTCGCATTCGGTCGAGTTTGAAGTCGCCGTCCTCGTCGTACCGAACGACCCGCTGTCGTTCCACGTCCGTCAACTCGAGCAGCCACTTGACCGCAGAGTGATAGGTACCGATCCGCGCGGCGGGATCGGTCAACTCGGCCGGATCGGCCTTGGATTCGGCGACCGCCGCAACAGGCTTCTTGCTTGCAGCTTTGGACGTGGCAGCAGTTGATTTCTTAGACAAGCTCTTCCTAGCGGTTGATTTCGCAGTCGTTGACGACGTTTTGGAGGTCACTTCGGATTCGGCGCCGGCCGTCTTGGCCCCGACATCCTCTGACGTCCTGTCAGAGGGGGTGGTGCGGCTTTCTGGCCGCTTCCCGGAGGATTCGCCGCCACCGCGACGCGCTTTTTTTGCAGGCATTAGGAGAGTGTAGCGATCAGGCTTGCGAGGATCAAATGCTTGATCGCAACTTCCGTGTTATCAGTAGTTTACGAGTATCCAGCCTTGGTCAGTGACGCGATCTAAAAAGATGCATCGCATTTCCGCCGCCAAGGTCGATCTCACCACCGGGGGCCTGCAGCAGGAGACGGCCAGCGGTCCCGAGAACCGCCAATCGCTGGCGTCGTTCCTCGGGCAGAATCAGCAGCAGGGTGCGGGCCGCGATGGCTTGCCGAAGCCGATCGAGATACGCCGTGTCCATATTGCGAATCGCATTCTCGGTCAATTGCACGAACGCTTCATCTTCCGCATCGCCCCCAAGGGGCCAGTTGGAATCCACCGCATCAATCGTCACATCTCGTTCGACTTTGTAGAGATGGAGATACTTGAAGGCTTCTCCGGTCAGATTGCAGACGACCTGCTCCGCGCCGAGGCCCCGAAACTTCCGGACGAATCGATGGGCGTCCGGTCGAACCGTTGATGCGTAGAGCTTGATGGCGTCCAGCTCACGGCTCTCCACCTTGAATCGTCGCTTCAGGAATTCCTCGAAGAGTTCACTCGCAATCCCTCTCATTCGAGCGATTCCCGGATAGAGCACGATCACCAGCGATCGACGATCGATCGCGGAACGCAGCAGGCGACACTCGGTGCTCTCCCGGCCGAGTCGCAGGAATCCCCCCCGGAGTCCACTCTCGTGATCTTTCTCGTCGAAGACCTCGCCGCCGGACGCGGGCGTGATCTCGAGTATTGATCGCCCACTCCCGTCCGGATCCAAAGCCCAACCCGTGCGTTCGAGATTGACCACCGTGACGCTACCGTCCGGGGTGCCCCGGATAAAGCTCCGGGAGGAACGATCGACGCCGCCAGGGGTTCCGGCGGTGTTTCCGTCCTTACGGCCAAATTTGAGGAAATCGAACATCGCTTCGTTTCTGACTCTTCGAGATGCGAAAAACGCGTGACGAATTGTAACGTCTCGAACCGGGACGCCCACGAAGAGGACATCAGGGCCAAGGGTGTTTCGGATACCGCCGTCGGAGTTCCTTCCGAATCGCCGGGTAGGCGTTCGTCCAGAACCCCGCGAGGTCATCGGTGACCTGGACCGGCCGCCGATTCGGGGCCAAGATCTCCAGCACAATGGGAACCCGCCCCCCCGCGACGGTCGGAGTCGACGCGACGCCGAGAAGATCGCCGATTCGGGCCGACCCTCGAGGAGGCTCTCCTCGCCGCCAGGTGAGACCAACGGATCTTCCCGGACCAAGTGGGAGACGAGTCGGCGCCATGCGTTCTACGAAGTCGAGTTGCGCCCATTCGAGCCCGGAGCGAACGATCTCCAGCGTCCGCCCCGCTCCCGGAAGATCCGTCAGCCGATGCCGATGACCCACGATCTCCGCTCGAAGCACCTGCAGGTCATCCGGCTCGAATGGCGAGATTCCTTCATCTGGGAACCAGGTCGCAACGTGCTCGACTCGAGCGATAAACGCATCAACATCCTCTGTCCATCCCGGGATCGAGGCATCTCCGCGTTCGATGGCTCCAAGTAAGCACGCCGCCGCGGCCGCTCGACCGTCGGCGGCGACACTCGAGCGCGACTCGTCGATCCGAACGCCATCGAGCGTTCGGGACGTCACCTTTTCGACCAGTCCACGGTCTCGGTCGAACGCGAAATCGACCTCCTGACCGAGGCGTTCGCCGAGTGTCTTGACCACAAAGGACTCTTCCAGCGGCGTTGCAAAATCAATGATGGTGGTCCCTCGACCACGATTCTCAGCGCCGCGGATCGATGCGGCGCTCAGGAATCCTGCTTCGCGGACCATGCTGGTTCGTGACAAGACCACGTTGCGTCGGCCGGGAAGGGTGCACTCATCCCGGGTCGAATCACGGCGATGCGCGATCCGATCGGGGAATGCCGCCACCAATGCCGGTCCGATCGCACTCGGGTCGCCTTCGGCTTCGTCCCCGATGATCCGACGCAGACCTCGCGCAGAGCGAGCGGCGTCTGCCAACACCCCGCCATTTCGACCTGGCCCACCAGAATCACCCCGCATGAGAAACCTCGCCCGAGCGATCAGATCGCTCCGCGGGTCTCCGGCCTTCAAGAAACCTCGGAGCGTCGCCGCGGGAATATTCTGTGCCACGTCTCGTTCACCAAGGATCGCGCCGCATGCCGCCGCAAGCCGTCCCCCACCTCGGCGACTTGCTTCGAGCAGAAACCGCCCGACCCGCGGTGGCACCGGCATCTTGGCAATTCGTCGGCCGTCCGCGGTCACCACTTCATCTCGGACCGCATCGATCGATTCGAGCACGGATCGAGCATGTGTGGCGGCTTCGACACTCGGCAGATCTAACCAAGGGAACGACTGTGGCTCGAAGCCGGAAGCCGCCAGTTGAAGAAACGGTCCCGAGAGATCCGCGCGAACTATCGCTGGTTCACTGTGCAGAGGACGTCGAAGGAACTCCGACTCCGTATACAGACGGACGCACCGTCCCGGACGAACGCGACCGGCTCGGCCGGCCCGCTGCGTCGCCGAAGATCGATCAACCGGCTCGGTGACCAGTCGATCAAGATCGCGTTCTCGATCGAACCGAGCGACTCTGGCACGGCCGGAGTCGATCACCGTAGTCACGCGAGGAATGGTGATCGACGTTTCTGCGATGTTGGTCGCGACCACGATTCTCCTGGGCCCCCCGGTTGCCACCGCGGCATCCTGGGCGGCCGGAGAGAGTCCACCGTGCAGCGGTACGACCTGACAGCTCGGGGCCATGCGGCGACAGGCTTCCACCGTTCGGTCGATCTCGAATCTGCCCGGCATGAAAATGAGAACATCGCCCGAGTCTTCTCGATGAGCCATCACTTCCCGCACGGCCTCTGCAGCCAGTTCCCAGAGTGGATCCGCCGAGGGCGCCCGGCGATGACTGATCTCCACCGGATGGAGTCGGCTTTCGATCTCGATCACCCGTGCCCCGAGCGTCTCGGCGAGCGACGCTGAATCCAACGTCGCACTGGTCACCAGCATCCGGGCGCCGCGGGCTCGAAGCAATCCGAAGAGAAGATCGGCGTCGATGGACCGTTCGTGAAATTCGTCGAGCACCACAAGGTCATCCGGGCGAGGGCCACCGTCGCCCAGCAGTCGCCGCAAGAGAAGCCCCTCGGTCAGGTAACAGAGCCGGGTCTTCGGTCCCTCGCGACGTTCCGCGCGGGTCGCAAAGCCAACTTCATGCCCAATCGTGGACCCGCGAATCTCCGCGACCCTCGTTGCCAGCATGCGTGCCGCGAGCCGTCGTGGCTGCGTGACGAGGAGGCGTCCTCCAATCTGGTCGAGGAGTGCCGCCGGAAGCGCCGTGCTTTTTCCGGTTCCCGGCGGCGCGACGACAATGACGGACTCGTTTCGAGCGAGGGCCGCCAACGTCTCAGGAACGGCTTCCAAGGCGGGAAGCGGATCCGACGAATCGCTCATGCGCCAGGAGGTTTCGCGATGTGCACCCGAAGATCATCGAGAAAACGGATGATCTGGCCTTGCTCCCGAGGCGTGCTCGCCGAATCGACATCGCTCTGCCAGAATCCGATGAAACGTTCCGCGGCCCGGCCATCGAGCTCTGGGATCCGATCCGAGTCACGCTCGCGGGTCATGTCTTCACGGCCCTGGCTGCGAAGCTCCGCGGCCCGCTCTTCGTCAGATCGGGCGCCTGCGTTCTGTCCCATCATCTCCTCGGCCTTGCGTTGCCATCCGGCCATCCAGCCATCGAGGAATTTTCCGCGATCGGCTTCCGAAACGGCGAAGTAGCCTTCGGCCCCTTCGAGAAGCACATCTTTGACCAAGATTCTGGCGTTCTGACGCATCTGTTCACGGGTCGGCCCAGTGATTCCGGCGAGAAAGGCTGCCGCCGAAGCGGATTCGTCTTGCGCGAACCCCTGAAATCGGCCTGCAAACTCCGCCAGATATCGCATCCGCTCCTCAAGTCTCAGATTATTGAAATCATCGAGCGCGAGATAGCCCAGAACGTCGTCCACGGGTGAGTCAAAGATGCTCGGTGGTGGCCGCCATCTGGAGCCCAGCCACCAAACCACGACCAGCAGGAGAAGAACTCCGGCGACCGTCGCGATCCCCGCCGTGGCGACGGTTCGCTCCCGACCACTGATGAGTTGCTCAATCCGGTACCGAACCGATTCGTAGCCTTCGACGAGTCCAGTCATCCGCCTCCCTCCATCTCAGAAAACGCTTCTCTCATCTGCGCGACGCTTCCATCCGTGAACAAGGCGTTTCTTGGAATGAGGTCGCCAACCGGATGCCGGTCCTGACTGTCGATGAGTAAAGGAAGTCGCCGGCCAGATTCGTGAACGAAGACACCCATGAGTTCTCTCGACTCAATATTGCGACGAAGCAACTCGAGTTGAGTTGGGTTCCAGTCCGGATTTTCAAGATAGGGAAGCAGCGCCTGCCCCACCGCGATCTGAATCTGCGGCGAGTATCGAAGGAGCCCGGGCACATAGAGGTAACTGGTTCCGGTCACGGTGCTTTCGGGGTCGACATCCGCGCCGCAGATCCAGCAGGCACAGTCCTTGTCGAGGTAGCCGTCCAGAACCTCTGGGAGGCCACCTTCCGTCTCGTCCCCGATCACCGCCGGAAGGGGCTCACAGGAGGGGATCCGATCGTTGATGTTGGCTCGATAGGCGGAGAGTGCCAGACCAATCTCGCGAAGCGTCGTTCGGCATCCCGTCGCCCGCGCCTCGGCACGCATTCCTCGCAACATCGGGACGGAGACGCCGACCAGGACGGTGATGATCCCAAGGACCACGAGCGTCTCGATCAGGGTAAATCCTGACCCTCGGCGATTCGGGTTGATTCGAGCAGAATTCATCTTGGACCTTTCCAGAGCCGACCCGCTAAAGCCCGCATGGACCTGTACCGGAGACCAGCGTCCCGGTTTCTCCCGTCGTTCCCACCGGAACCTCGAACGGAGGAACCCCAAAAACGGACTTCGCGAGGTTTCACGGGCGGATTCGACCATCCACGACTCGCTTCTCCAAGATCCTACGGGATGCCGTCAGGATGTCGAGGCGGATTCGTGGTCGGCGGCAAACATCGCATCGATGAAGGCATCCGGGTCGAACGGCTGGACGTCTTCCACTCGTTCTCCGACCCCCACGAGTTTGACGGGGACTTTGAGGGCATCTCGAATCGCCACCACGATGCCGCCCCGCGCCGTCCCATCGAGTTTGGCGAGGAAAATCCCGGTCACGCCGACCGCTTCCCCAAAGACGGTTGCCTGCTGGAGACCGTTCTGCCCACTGGTCGCATCAAGCACCAGCAATACTTCGTGAGGGGCGCCGGGAATCTTGCGGGCGATTACTTCTCGGATCTTGACGAGCTGCCGCATCAGATTCGCTTCAACGTGGAGGCGGCCAGCCGTGTCAATCAACAACACATCCGCTTTGCGAGCGAGGGTCGCATCCACCGCGTCGAAGACCACGGCCGCGGGGTCAGCACCGGCGGCGCCGCGAATCAAGTCGACACCGAGCCGATCCGCCCAAGTCGCGAGTTGTTCGACGGCTCCGGCACGGAAGGTATCGGCCGCGGCCAGAACGACGCTTCGTCCTTCAGCACGAAGGGTGTGCGCGATCTTTGCGACGCTGGTGGTCTTACCGACCCCGTTCACCCCGACTACGAGAACCACGGTTGGTGATGGGTCCGCAACCGCGATCTCAACCGGGGCATCATCCCAACGTCGCTTCAAACGCGACTTCAGGAATTCGATCGCATCCTCGCCCTTCTCCAACTCACCTTTTTTGACCGCCTCTCGAAGTTCGCCGACGATTTCCGTGGTTGCCTTCACGCCGACATCAGCGCCGATCAAACTTGCTTCGATCTCGTCGATGAGTTCATCATCGAGCCGACGGCCCGCGAGGAGAGATCGGAGACCGGAACCAAGGACCGATCGAGTGCGAGCCAACCCCTGACGAACCGCTTGCGCCGCCTTCCTGAAGAATCTCACGGCGCCGCCTCGCGCATCACGCGATCCAACAGGGCATTGACGAATCCGGGCGACTTTTCGCCACCGAATTCTTTCGCGAGTTCAACGGCCTCGTTGATGGCGGCCTTGGCCGGGGTGTCGCCGTGCCTGATCTCGTAGCAGGCGAGGCGGAGGAGATTTCGATCCACCATCGGTTGTCGATGAATCGGCCAATCCGGTGAGAATCGCTGGATCAGCTCGTCGCTCTCTTCCCGAAACTCCCAGGCCATGGTTGCCAGCGCGAAGCCTTTCTCCTGACTATCAGCAGCAGCGGCAGATCCTTCGAGCGATCCTCGGACCGTCTCGTGATCGTCCGCTGCTCCAGCATCAAACTGGTACATCGCCTGAAGGGCACATCGGCGAGCGTCGCGATCGATTCTCATGAAACAGCTCCGTCCCGGCCATGTCGAATGGCCGCACCAACTCGAAATGCCGCGATCGCAGCCTGCATGGCCTCGATGCCCTTATGACCGCGGGCCCCTCCCGATCGAGCCCGCGCCTGATCGAGATTTTGACAAGTGATGACCCCGAAGGCCGCGGGGCGACCGTGGCGAGTCGAAAGCGCTGCAAGCTGGTTGGCAACGGCGGAGTTGATCCACGCGTCATGGCTGGTCTCGCCTCGAATCACGCACCCAAGGCAGATGACCGCGTCGAAACGACCGGTCTCCAAGGCCACGGAGGCCAACCCCGCGAGTTCGAAGGCTCCCGGACAGTCGAAGACCTCCAGATGCCCCGGATCGCCACCGGCCTCGATAAAGGCGGTTCGAGCCCCGATTTCCAACGCACTGGTGATTTCAACGTGGTACCTACTCACCAAAACGGCCACTCGGAGTCCGGTGGCGTCGGCGGAGATCGTGTCGGATACGGTCATCAGTGAAAATCCGTGTTTTGGCCGCCGATGATGGATTGCCACCGATCAGCCGAGGACCGTACATCGTACGGCAACCCGGCCTCATCGGTAGCATCGACACCGATGCAACGGCTTGCCGAGAAACTCCTGACCGCCTTCCAACTGACCCGGCTCTCGCTGGTCTTTGGTGCCATCGCCGATGTGTGGTTCATCGTCATCTACACCCGGAGTGACACCCGGTACGACCTGCTCCCCGCGTTCGAGATGCCGCTGGCGATCGATCTGGTCACGGCCGCCCTCCTCGCCGTGGGGCTGTTCGCGTTCGCCACCAGCCTCAATGACCTTCTAGATCTTCGACATGATGCGGCCTTCAGCCCATCCCGGCCCCTCCCGGCGGGCAGGATTCGAGCCGGGCAAGCCGTGGTGATCACGATCGGCGCTCTTCTACTGGCCATCGCGGCCGCCATCCCCTTCGGAACGGGCGGCCTCGTACTCGCCGTGCTCGCGGCCACCGCGGCGCTCTTCTATAACGCCACCGGCAAGTACCTCCCGGCGATCGGCGTGATCACCGCGGGCTTGGTGCACGTGGCGCACATGTTGGTCCCGAATCACGAGATGGTCTTCATGCTGCCGGTCTGGCTGATTTTCACGCATGTTCTGGTGACGTCGGTCATTGGCTATCAACTCGAGGGAAAACGCCCACAACTCACCCTGCTGGGATACCTGGGAATCCTGATGGGATGGGTCTTCTGGTCGGTCGTGATCCTCGGCTTGGGGGTTCAAAGAGATCCGATGGGGTATTTCCTGCCCGGCGAACTCGGCCTCGAAACCTTGGTCTGGCCGATCCTCGCGGTGATCGCATTCATCGTGATCGCTTGGTGGAAAGTCGGCCCGGTCAAAGGGCCCCACGGTGCCGAGAAACTCCGGCGCTACGCCGCCATGTGGCACGGCGTCTATGCGGTGGCTTGGTTCGCGGCGGTCGGGCTCTGGCAGGCCACCATCCTGATGACGGTCTTCACAATCGTGGGAATTGCGACCATGACCCTGCTCAAGGAACTCACGTCGACGGACCCGGGCATGGTCGGGTATCGAGTCTGAGTTGAGATGCCCCGAATCGCATGAATCGATGGAATCCAGCCCCGAACCGATGCGATCGGTAGCATCTCCATCAACGATGCTCTATTCCACCTTCATCGCGGTATTCGGAAGCATCCTGATCAGCGGAATCTCCGCCGCGGCCACCGAAGGCCGCATCGATCAGGATGATCAGAATGCGATTCCATCCACCCGCAAAGTCCAAATCGACGGATCAAGTCTCGGCGGCTTCGTGCTACCGATTCTCCCCGTCCAACATGATTTGGAGATCGACGCCGGCCAGGTCAACGACTGGACCGTGGACGACACCAAGCGGCTCTATCTGAAACGGGACGTCGAGATCACCCTCGGGACCTATGCGTTTCGATCGGACGAAGCCCTGATCTGGATTAATCGGCTTCCGACTGCCGACGGGATCGTGACCCAAGTCGCGTTCTGGTTCCCCGAGGTCTCGGAGCCGACCCGCCGTGCGGGACTGGGCGCCTCCGGCCGAGATGTGCTGGTCACCGCCACGATCTCCGGCGCGGTCAAGTTGCAGACCGTGCTTCTGAATGAGGCACCCGTTCGCAACCGCACCGTGCTTCGCGGCGAGCAACGCCTTTCGCAGTACTTGAAGACCCTGGTGACGCAACCGCTTCCCCGGCTGGGGAACAGACTTGACGTGCAGATCCCTCCCGGACCTCCGAAACCCATCCTCGAACCCGGCGGGAAGATCGTCCGCCAACGCCCCGCAGCCACCGGACTCGGTCCGAGCGAGATTGAACTTCCGACTTCTGGCAGCGGCGAAGTCCCGATCTTCGATCCGAGAGGACTCGTCTCGTTCAACGCGAATGAAGTGATCATCGACCAGGATCGTGACGCCGTCATCGTGCTCGGTTCGGTGGTCATTGACTACGACGGCGCGAATACCGGCGAAGATCTTCGTCGACTCTCACTGGTCGCCGAGCGTGGCGTGGTGTTCCTGAATCCAGGAACGATCCGCGGCCTCCGCGAAGGCACCGCCACCGTTCAAGCCGAATCGATCACCGGTATTTTCCTGGAAGGTGCCGTCCGCGCCAGTGACGGTAATTACACCCTCCGAGGGTCGAGTATTTATTACGACCTGCCCAACAATCAAGCGGTCATCATGGATGCGGTCCTTCGAACCTACTCCCGTCGCGGACGAGTGCTTCCCGTCTACGCTCGGGCGGAAGAAATGCGGCAGCTCGCCTCCGACCAATGGAAGGCCGCTCGAGCGACGATCTCGACCAGCGAGTTCTTTCAACCGCATCTTTCGATCGGACTCGAGCGGGTCACCGTGACCGAGCGGCCGGATGCCGAGGGTGAAACCACCACGTGGGTCAAGGGTGATGGGCTCACCATGAACGCCGGTGGTATTCCGTTCTTTTACTGGCCAGGATTTGAGGGCACCGCCGAGCAACCTCCGCTCAAAGGCGTGAACTCGGGCTATCAGGCTGACAAGGGATTCGGAATCGGAACCACCTGGGATTTCTTTCAGCTCCTCGGTCTGGCCGAACCCAACTGGGTCGCCGCGGAACTGCTCATCGACGGCTTCGAGAAGCGCGGTCCCGCCGTCGGGCTGGACCTGGATCTATCGGGTGTCGGCGGAATTGCCGGTTCGGGCTCGTTGGCCCTCTACGGCCTCTACGACTTCGGCGGTACCGATCGCACGACTTCCGGCCGCGATGTCGAGATCGATCAAGAACTCCGTGGCGAGGCCGTGGGCGAGTATCGAGCCGTTCTCTCGGCAGATCTCTACCTCGAAGCCCAGCTGTCCTACCTTTCCGATCAGACTTGGGCCACGTCGTGGCGGAGTCGCCAGTACAACAACCGCCGCGAGTACGAGTCATCCCTCTACCTGGACTACAGCCCCGACAACACCTCGCTGTCGTTTCTGGGGAACGCCGAGCTGAATGACTTCATCTCGAACGGATGGCTGATCGCCAGTCAGCCGTATCAGGTCGAGAAGCTTCCTGAGCTCGTATACGACCGCGAGGGTGACGACCTCTTTGACACCATCACTTGGTCGAGTACCTACAGCGCCTCCAGTATGCGGCTCATGCCTACCGCCGGATCCGCCGAAACGCTCGGCGTCAAGAAGCAGGCCTTCGCGACCAACGACGCCTCGGCCACGGTGAGTTCGCTCTACGAGGGCGTTGGCTACAACGACGATCTCGTCCAGCGATTTCATACCCGTCAGGAATTCGCGTTGCCGATTTCTGGGAAGGGTTGGACTGTGTCGCCATTCGTCTTTGGGCGGTTCACCGGTTACATGAACGGGAACTGGGACGAGTATCGGGAAATGCAGGGAATTGATCAGGACCTCGACGAATACCGGGTCATGCTCGGCGGCGGCGCGCGGGCGAGCACCAAGTTCGTCGAGATTCACAACGACGCGAGAAGCGACTTTTTCGATGTCCATCGCCTCCGACACATCATCGAACCCAACGCAACGCTCTGGTACGGATGGGACAGCCTGCCCACTGGCGCGTTCCCGATCTACGATCAACGAGTCGAAGGCGCCACCGGCGGCACGGCCGCGCAGATCGGAATTCGAGAGACCCTACAGACCCAACGCGGTGGTCCGGGCAACCGGGAGTCCGTCGACTTTCTGATTCTCGATTACGGCGCTGTGTTCAACGATGGCGCCGACGACTTTCAACGTTCTTCCGCCATCCAGCCGAGCCTCGCACCACTGACCCAATACAACCCATATTCCTGGGTCCAGTCCCCGTATCCCCAGTTCTACAGCTGGGAACCCGAACTAAGCCAATGGGGAAACCACGCCTACGGAAGCGCCATTTGGCAGTTGAGTAGCACGTTCACTCTTGCCGGTTCAGGACTGTTCGGATGGGAAAGTCGGGAGGTCGTCGATCTCACCTCCGGTTCTCCGGAGATCCGAACCATCAACGGGCTACTCCGGGGATCGGTGGGGGTCGAGATGACGCATAACCCTGATACCAGCACCTATCTGGAGTATCGCTTCCTCGGAGCCACCGATGACGAACTGCTTCAGGCCGGACTCCGCTATCGAATCGGCCGCCTCTACCAGATGGCCATCTCGCCACAGTACGACCTGAACCGCGGAGAATTCCGAGCCGCCACCGCCTCGATCGTCCGGACGCTTCCCGACTTCAACTTCAGGATGACTGTCGGCTACAACCTGATCCGCGACGAGACGATCTTCGGTTTCGGAATCGCCGTTCCACCGACGCCCGGCGTGGGATTCCCGACGTATTGAAACTGCAAGAGTCGGAATCGAGGCTCAATCGCGCAGATGCGCCTCGCCGAGCGCCGTGAGTTTCCGACCCCGTGGCGTCCGCGAAAGAAAACCGATTTGCAGAAGATAGGGCTCGACGATGTCTTCGAGCGTTCCCGCGTCCCCACCCATCGTCGCCGCGATCGCTTCGAGCCCTGCCGGGCCGCCGTCGTAGACGTCCGCCAGGACACGAAGATATTTTCGATCGATCTCATCGAGACCAAGATCATCAACCCCCTCAAGTTTGAGGGCCGCGGTCACGGCCGGCGCATCGATCGCACCCGTCCCTCGGACCTCCGCAAAGTCGCGGACGCGGCGAAGCAGTCGCAGCGCGACTCGCGGGGTGCCGCGACTGCGTTCGGAGATCGCATCAAATCCACTCTCCGCCACCGCGGGAATACCCATACGGCTCACGGCTCGCTTGAGAATCTCGACCAGATCGTCATGCGGGTAGTACTCAAGATGATGGGTGATACCGAAGCGAGCCCGCAGTGGCTGAGTCAGCATCCCGGCGCGGGTGGTCGCCCCGATCAGCGTGAACGGCTTCAAGGTGAGCGTGATGACCTTGGCGTGCATCCCGCTGTCGACCGTGAAGTCGACCTTAAAGTCTTCCATCGCGGGATAGATGTACTCTTCGACCGCCGGTGGCAGCCGGTGAATCTCATCAATGAAAAGGACGTCGCCTTCGCCAAGCTTGGTGAGCGTGCCGACCAAGTCCGTCGCCTTGTTCAAGGCCGGTCCACTGGTGACCCACGCCGTCGATCCCATCTCGTTCGCGATCACGTGGGCCAGCGTGGTCTTCCCGAGTCCGGGCGGGCCGTGCAAGAGCACATGCTCCATGGATTCGCCGCGTGCCTTCACGGCCTCCATCGCGATGGAGAGTCGCTCGACCAAGGCCGCCTGGCCGACGTAATCTTCGAGGGTCTTGGGGCGAACCGCCGCTCCGGGAGGGGTGGACGGGGTGGGGGCTTCGGGTCCGGAGTGTTTCTCCCCACCTTGCGATTCCCCGGAGACGATTCGCTCTCGTGCCATGACCGCATCATCGGGGCAATGAGTGATCGACGCCAGTCCCCGACACATCGATCCGGTGATCTTCCGTCGATCTGAGCCCGAATTCCTAGAACGTGGTCGAGACGGGCTCGCGTGCCGTGGATTCGACTTCAAAGAAACCCTCGATCTGGAATCCAAAAAGATTGGCCACGATGTTCGATGGAACCGTGGTGCAAAGCTGATTCATCTCTCGAACATTGCCGTTGTAGAAACGCCGGCCAGCGGCGATCCGATCCTCAGTGTTGGCCAACTCTTCCTGTAAGGCCCTGAAATTCGCATCGGCCTTGAGGTCCGGATAGGCCTCTGCCACCGCCATCAACTGCCCCAGCCCCGAAACCAAAGCCTGCTCATCCCCGCTCTGTCGATCGGGACGCCCCTGATTGGCCTGCGCGTGATTCCGAAGTTCGACCACGCGTTCGAGGGTCTCCCGCTCATGCGTTGCGTATCCCTTCACCGTCGAGACCAGATTGGGAATGAGGTCGTATCGCCGCTTGAGTTCGACGTCGACATCGGACCAACTCTCCTTGAGATGCTGACGAACCGAGACCAAGCGGTTGTAGGTGACCGCCAGCCAGATCAAAAGAACCAACAGAACAAAGCCGCCAATGAGGAGACTGGGAATCATGTGCGTTCTCTCTTTACAGCCGCTTGGTCGGCCATTGTTTTCGCAAGGTGCCGGGGCCAGCAATCGAGAAAGTCACCGGACCAATCAAGTTGCCGCCCAAACTCCTCGGTATCCCAACGGCCCTTGCCGTCTGAGATGCAAATGAACTCCCCATCGATCTCGAACGCGGGCGGCGAGGTCGACATGATGAACTCCATCATCCGCGGATCAATCAGATCGTAGGCAAATCGCTTGTCGTCGCTGGAGACGTGATACGCCTTACTAAATTCGATACTCTCGAAATCGATGTCGTCGAATCCGAGCACGCCTTTGAGCCGATCGAAAATGCCCTCTCGCCGAACGATGGTCTCCGGTCCGACCCCGAATGGATTCCAAACGATCAGGTAACTGAATTTGACCGTCACGGTCCGACGGTTTTTGCCCGACCCCCGCTGCTCACGAAACCGAAAATCTCCGGTTCGAACCCGAATCGATCGTTCCGCAATCGTGATCGTCCCTTCCATGGTGTTCAGCGCGGCCCGGGAATGCCCCCGCCGGAACATTCCGAACCGGGCGAACCGATCGTCATGCGCTGAATCGTGGTCTTTGGTGTAGCTGAGACCTCGATTGACCGCGAACGCTTGGAGCGCCGCACGCCGCTTTTCCGCCTGTCGGTAGGCGAACACCATGCCCGCGACGACGAACCCCAGAACCACAATGACCAGAATCACTTCCATGTTTCAACGCTCGGGGGTGTCATGCTGCGGCGACCACTCACCGGATCAGGTCGATGATCTTCTCGCACGCCTTCAACGTCGACCCAGAAGGACCGGGCGAACCATGCTTCCTTCATCCAACGATCATGGTTGATCAGAATTCGACCTTGGGTGCCTGCTTGACCGCGGCCGCTTCGCTCGCGTCGAGTTCGAAGAAGTCCTTCTCGGTGAATCCAAAGACGCCGGCGATGAGATTCGACGGGAAGACCTTCGTCGCCTCGTTGTACTGATTCACCGTGCGGTTGTAATGCTGGCGGGCGAAACCAATCTTGTTCTCGGTGCTGGTCAGTTCTTCCTGCAGTTGGAGAAAGTTCGTATTCGCCTTGAGATCCGGGTATGCCTCGGCGACCACCATCAACTTTCCGAGCGCCTGGGTCAACATGCCCTCGGCACCGCTCTGCGCGGAGACTCCGCTGGCGCTGGTGGCGGCGGCCCGAGCCGCGGTCACCGCTTCGAAGGTGCCGGACTCATGCGAGGCGTAACCCTTGACCGAATTCACGAGATTTGGAATCAGATCGTGCCTTCGCTTGAGTTGGACGTCGATGTCACTCCAAGAATTCTCGACGCCGAGTTTTTTCCGCTGGAGCCCGTTGTAGAGCCCGATCACGAAAAGCGCGACGAGAACGAGCAGGCCTAAGACGACCAAGAGAGGGATGAGAAGCGCCATCGTCATGAGAAGCTCCGAACTGGGGAAAGCCCCGGAAGGGGTATCGAACAAGATTTCCGAATGAGACCGTTTCCACTATTTTCTGGGCGGTGCCGGACGTCACTCGAACGAAGATAGCCAATCCTGCGGCTCGGACACGTCTGATCAACTCCAGAAACGGACATGCCGCTCAAGAAAATGGCGTCGCTCGCCGCTCCACCGCGGAAAGGAACGCGGAAAAATCGAGATAGTCCGGTCTCACCTCGACGGCCCCCGCCGCCAGCAGCATGGCCGCTCGCTCCCCGCCGCCAAGGCCGACGAATCCGATACCCAGCTGATTTGTGGCCGCCACATCCCAGCGACCATCCCCGATATAGACGACTCGATCGATCACCTCGCTCGTGGTCGTGGCCGCCCTTTCGATCGCGGCGCTGATGATTTCCTCGCGAGGATGTGCGTCATCACCATGGGCGGCAGGGATCTCCGCATCAGAAATGCCCGCCGCCTTCAACTTCAGACGGGCTGTGGTTCTCCAGCCCCCGGTCGCAATGGCCACATTCCAGCCGGCATCTTTCAGCCGAGCAAAAACCGTCGTCGCCCCAGGCACCGGTTGAAAAAGCCCGGGGTCGGAATGAAGGGAACCTTCCACCTGACGAATAAAAGCGTCCCGGACCAGATGAACCGTTGCTTCAGTTGGCGGAAGATCGGTGCGGGTGGAGATCAACTCCATGGCAATCGCCTCGTCGGTCGAGTGGCCGTAATGGCCCCAATCGGTCTCGATCGACTCGAGCCCGAGGACTTCGTGGGCCGCTTTGACCCAGCAGGCGTCATCGACTTCGCTGGTGAGCGCCAACGTTCCGTCGAGATCAAAAACGACCAGTCCATTCATTATTGACTCCGGTTGACTGCTTGGATTCACCAGCGTACCCGCCCTGTTCAGACACTGAAACAACAAGTTCCGAGGCGTTTCGATTCACACTCCCCCGCGTCTGCTCCGTATCATGCCGGTCATGACCGACACGAGCACCGCCACACCTCGGAAGAACGCCCGCATGGGATTCGCGCCGGTGCAGAATCGCGTCGTTGTCACGATGCGCTCGATTTCAAATCGACTCAATCGAATCCTCGCCACCAAGTACGGACGAACGCTGAATTTTCATCTGGACTGCGAGTACCCGAAGGCCGGCGGAACCTGGTTCGGCAAGATGGCCTCGGAAGTGATGCAGATCCCCTACCCCGAGCACAACATCTTCCCCATCGGATGCGCGTGCGTTCTTCACAACCACTGGCCCTGGCGGAAAGGGCTCGATCACGCGTGGTACCTCCGCCGAGATGGCCGCGATGTGATGGTGTCCTTCTACTTCCATCGGATGCGGGAACTTCAGGCCGGAAATCCCACCGTGGTCCGCCGCTTCGGACAGGTCTACGACCAGCTCTTTGGCGCTGGCTACGACCCCAACGACACCCGACGGAATCTCGGTCCATTCATCGAACACGAATTCAAGAATCCTCGCGACTCGCCCCGAAACTGGCGGGACCACCTCATGGAATGGCACGACGGCGGACGCGGACGTCCTGACGTCGTCTACCTGAGCTACGAAGAACTCGTCGCCGACACCGCGGGAACGCTCACCTCGTCGATCGAACGACTCACCGGAAATCGCCCGGACGACTGGGTGGTCCAACAGGTTGTCGAGAAATATTCGATGGCCCGGCAGACTGGCGGCCGTAAAGCCGGCGAGGAAGATCGTGGATCTTTTATACGTAAGGGCGTTGCGGGAGATTGGGTGAATCACTTTGGCCCCACCGCGGCCCGAAGATTTAATGACCTTGCCGGCGACGCCTTGGTCGCCGTGGGGTATGAAGAAGATCGAGACTGGGTCACCCGATACGATCTGCAAGACTGACCTGTCGGTCCGATCGCGTCGTCTCCAACGGAGCTCCGCCACGTCCACGACCAATTCCATTTCATCCTGCCCAAAACTGGTGAGCCGCATGGCTCCCTTGTGGTTGTGTCTGATGTTCGTGACCTTGGGGATTGTCCAGTCCGCAGATGCCCAGGTCTCCATGGCAGAACGACGACAACTCGAACTTGCCCTCCGATCCCTCTACGAACCGTCCGCGATGGAC
>ERZ887942.1369-NODE-1369-length-17021-cov-10.100318_pt1 | contig 17021 bp, 15 predicted proteins | sample MGYA00521099_ERZ887942 | MGnify/ENA primary metagenome ERZ887942 (study PRJEB32303, sample SAMEA104408605) | aquatic metagenome | biome: Brackish water; feature: Pelagic; material: water | place: Baltic Sea | collected 2014-06-07T06:48:00 | depth 16,251 m ...
GCATTCCGCTGATGTCCTCTACCCTGACCACTGTGCTCGCCTTTTCGCCACTGGTACTGCTGCCGGGTGCCGGCGGTGATTTTCTGGGTTCGATCGCCGTCGCGGTAGTGGCAATGCTCATTTCCTCTTTTATCCTTGCGATCGCTGTGACGCCAGTGCTCGCGTCACGGTGGTTGCCGTCAGGCATTGCGCTAGAGCGTCGCTGGTGGCGAGCGGGCGCCAATAACGCGCGACTGTCAGCCCTTTTCCGCGCCTCGCTGCATTGGTCGATTCGCAATCCGATCGGCACTTTTTCGCTGGCGTTGGTGCTGCCGCTTATGGGCTATCTCAGCTTGGATACGCTCACCCAACAATTCTTCCCCGGGACAGATCGCGATCAAATGTATCTCGATGTCAAACTGCCCGAGGGCGCCGCGATTGAAGACTCACTGGAGTTGGTGACACGGCTCGACAATAAGTTGCGCAGCGAGCCTCTCATCAGAAGGGTAGATTGGTCTATCGGAGAGAGTCCCCCCGAGTTTTATTACAACCTGCGCGCCAATGTAAAAGGGGTGCCGGCTTGGTCTCGCGCATTGGTGCTGACGACTGACGAAAATCAGACCAACGCCCTGATCCGGCGACTGCAGGGAGAAGTCGATCGCGAATTTCCCGAGGCGCAAGTCATTGTGCGTGGAATCGACCAAGGCCCACCTGTAGAGGCGCCCCTAGAAGTGCGGCTATTCGGCCCCAGCACTGAAATGCTCAAATCACTCGGCGAGCGGTTTCGGCAGCGCGTTGCGGCACTGCCCGATGTCACCCACACAAAATTATCGATATCGCCGCCAGCCGCGAAACTGATATTTGATTTAGATGAGACGGCCCTCAAACGCACCGGGCTCAGTAAAAACGATGTCGCGAATGGGATTAGGTCGGCGCTTGAGGGATCGACCGGTGGTGAGCTACTCGAAAATGCCGAACGACTGCCGGTGAGAGCCATCCTCAAGCGCGACGAGTGGGACACGCCTGACGATCTGACTAATCTGCGGCTGCCCATTCACTCCGACTCGCCCGCCACCTTGGTACCCAGTATTCCGCTTAGCGCCCTCGGCGACGTCTCACTGGTGCCTGATGACAGCCCAATCAGCCGCAAGAATGGTGAGCGCCTAAATAGCGTTCACGGCTACCTCAGACGGGGTGTACTACCCGCGGAGGCGCTGAAAATACTGGCGGAAGACCTCACCCGCGACCCCATACCGCTGCCCAGTGGCTATCGCTACGAATTTGGGGGCGACAACGAGCAGCGTGATGAACTGCTCGAGGATTTGCTGGCGCCACTCTGGACGATCATCGCCGCAATGCTGGCCACTATTCTGCTCACCTTTAACTCTTGGCGGCTAACCGGTATCGCTTTTTTTGTGACCGGGTGCTCCTTCGGGCTGAGCCTCCTCGCCCTTGCCATTTTTCAATATCCCCTGGGCATCCAGGCACTGATTGGCGTCATTGGCTCCGTGGGTGTGTCCATCAACGCGGCGATCATTATTCTCGGTGGTCTGCGGCTCAACCAGCGTGCTAACGAGGGCGACCCAGATGCCATCGTCGAAGTGGTCATGGACGCCAGCCGTCACATCGTCTCCACCACGGTCACCACCTTTGGTGGGTTTTTGCCGCTGATCTTAGAGGGCAGCGAGTTTTGGCCACCCTTCGCGATGGCCATTGCCGGAGGCGTTTTGCTCTCCACTGTGGTGTCGTTTTATCTGGTGCCCCCGCTATACACTCTGCTCATGCATCCTAGACGACACTTTTTCCAGCACAGTCAGGGACAAAACAATCAGCTGCCGCAAAACAAGTCTGCGCTCGACGCCGACAACCTCAGTTTGGAGACGCCGTCATGAGTGCCTCTTCTCAGTCCTATCATCATGGCAACCTGCGCAATGCGCTGATCATTGCTGCGGCTGAACTCATCGAACGGGATGGCACGCTCGATTTTTCGATCTCTGAGGCCGCTGCGATTGCCGGTGTCAGTGCGGCGGCGCCTTATCGACACTTTGCCGATAAAGAGGATTTACTGGGTGCTGTGCGCCATCTTGCCTTCATGGGGCTGGGCAATGTGGCGGAGCAAACCGCTGACCAGCACCCTGTGGCCTCTATCGAAGGCATTTTGGCCATGGGCCATGTGTATCTAAAATATGCTCGAGAAAAACGCGTTTTCTTCTCCCTCATGTGGGAAGCACGAGCGGACATCGATGAGCGCAGGGAAAATCCGCAAACGGAGCATAATGGCTTTATGGTTTTGGTAGATCGGGTGAGCGCTTTTTGCCAGGCCCATGGCACACCGCAAATCAATCCGACGCAGCTGGCGACGTCTCTCTGGTCACTGAGCCATGGCATTGCCACGCTCGAGGCGAATCAACTGCTTGATCTGTTTGACCGTACCGTCACGGCCGAGAGCATCTTCGATGACAGCGCGCGACGCATTTTGGCCAGCGTTTTCGCATCACGCCCGTGGTAACCAGACAAGCACTTCGGCAGCTTGTTTGCGAGCTCGGTGGACAGCGCTGCCCCGCCATCGGATGGCAGTTGGCTCTTGCGATGGCTGGCAATCGTAAAAGGTTATGGCGGGGATGACTTGGCCAACCCTGCAAGGAATGGGATACTGCGCGCCCGCCGCCCGTAGCACAACCGGATAGTGCAACGGCCTTCTAAGCCGTAGGTTGCAGGTTCGAGTCCTGCCGGGCGGGCCACCGAGCCGATGCATAGCGCATCAAGGCCGACTTCTGAGCCAAAAACTGGCACTCCTGACCGAAAAAAACTTCCCCCCGACTTTTGCAGAATCGCGCGCCTCATGGTTTTCTTTTCGTGGTGACGTCACTCAGCTACTCAGAGCACAGCATTCATCATGCTGGGGTCGGTGGTTCAAGTTCAGGCGTGGCTTCCACTCTTCCCGCTTTTCTCACGCGTTAAGAAGTTTAGCGCAGGCTGTCAACGGGCAAAGGTGTTGGCACGGTGTTTGCATTATCACCCTGTAGGACGCAACGCGACGGCACAAAAAATGCAACGCCTCAACGAACAGCGACGCTGGTGAAGCCAGTGATGGAGCAACATCATGGATAATCAACCTAAAGTTCGCTCAGCGTTGATTGCTGTATTGGATCAAACCGTGCGCCCGCTGTTCGCCACTCGAGACGTCCCTGATACCCATGATCTAGATCGCTTGGCCTTGACGATCCATTTGCTTGTGCCAGCAAGCGCCTCGGGAGCACTGTCCAACTTTGGTCAAGCCGCAGCCGGGCGCACCGAAATGGTGCATTGGCGCCAAGTGAGTGCGCCAGTGAAATCGATCTGGTTGCAAAACGGGTCTTGCGGTGCACCCACTGCGTCAGAGAACGAGCTGTGTGCTCCGGGAACTCACTCTGAGACTGAAAAAGCGCGAGCGCGCTGTTGGCGCAGTGAAATGAACCGACAACCCAACGACCGGTCAACGACGCGACATGCGGCGCTCAATGCGTTGCTAGTGTGTGGGGCATCCGATTTTGATGCCGGTTGTAAATGGCGCCGGCAACAGCAGGAGCGCCAGGTAGCGCGAATCGCCAGTCATTGTCCCGAAACAACACACCCGACAATGACTCGTAATGGGGTAGCCAATTCTATGTTGCACTATCAGCGGCTCACATTACACGCGCGCAAAATGCCGGCAGATCAGGCCAATGTTGTCTGCGAACTGGACAGAGGCCGTTCCCTTAAACGCCTGCGTCCGGCGAGGGTAGCAGCATGAGTACCGCTGTGATTTACACCGATCTCGATGGCACTTTGCTGGATCACCACACCTACTCATTCGAAGCAGCCGGTCCAGCGCTCGCGATGCTCAAAAAAAGCGGCATTCCCGTTATTCCCTGCACCAGCAAAACCCGTTCTGAAACAACGCATCTGATGCAGGCGCTCGACCTCGACGGGCCCATGATCATAGAGAACGGAGCAGCGATTTGGGTGCCACAAGATTGGGGGCTGGTCCGGCCAGAAAATGCGCTAGACGATGCCGGGGCTTGGTGCCATCGATTCGGACCACCTCGCAGCCTGATCCGTCGGCAGTTAGCCACATTCGGCATCGAATGGAGTAATCGCTATCAATGTTTATCTGACTTGACTGATAAGCAGGTCGCGGCCGTGACAGGACTGGATCTTGCCAATGCGGCGCGCGCGAAGGAGCGTCAATACTGCGAAACCCTCGTTTGGCTGGGGACGCCTTCGGACCGCAGGGCTTTTGCCAAAGAGGTTGAGTCAATGGATATGCAGTGCGTGCAAGGAGGCCGCTTTGTACACGTTTTAGCTTCGGGTGGTAAAGCCCAAGCGGTGAGTTGGTTGCACCGCAAGATTCGCGCAGAGCGACCCGAATATGCGGCGGCCGTTAGCGTTGCTGCAGGCGATGCGGAAAATGATGTGGCGATGCTTGAAATCACGGATCTTGCCTTGTTAGTGCGCTCGCCAGTCAATGAACTACCCACACTCGAACGTTGCAGCGGAGTCGTAGTCAGCGAGGCAATGGGTCCAGCGGGATGGGCTGAGGGCATCGAAGCATTGATTTTACGAGCAGAACAGGAGAGCGACCATGAGCGACTTTTATCAAAACGGCTCGATAACCACGCTGCATAATCTGGGAGAGCGATCGACTGCCGACCTAGAGCAGGACTTATTGCAATTCAGCGAGCGCAGACCACTCGGCCTGATACTGCCCTCACTGTACTCGGAGATTGATACGCCTGCGCTACCGGCAATTATCAAAGAGCTGCAGTCAGTCCCGTATCTGTCTCAAATTGTGATCGGTCTCGATCGTGCGACTGAGGAGGAGTATCGGCACTCACTGAGCTTCTTTGCCGACCTCCCCCAACATCATCGAGTCCTTTGGAATGACGGCCCTCGACTCAAGGCCCTCGACGCCCGATTGCAGTCAGCAGGTCTCGCGCCCAAGGAACTGGGTAAGGGACGCAATGTTTGGTACTGCATGGGATACGTATTAGCCACAGGGCGGGCAGAGGCCATTGCGCTGCATGATTGCGATATTTTGACCTACGAGCGTAGTCTGCTCGCCCGGTTGATTTATCCCGTTGCGCATCCCATCTTTGGCTACGAATTTTGCAAAGGCTATTACCCGAGGGTATCCGACAACAAGATCAACGGGCGGGTCTGCCGGCTACTCGTGACGCCGATGATTCGGGCGCTAAAAAGAATCGTCGGTGAGTCGCCTTACCTCAATTATCTTGATAGCTATCGCTATATCCTCGCGGGTGAATTTGCATTCAGAAAACGGTTGCTGGGTGATCTCAGAATCCCCACAGACTGGGGTCTCGAGATAGGGGTGGTGTCCGAGGTCTATCGCAGCAACAGCAACAAGCAAATATGTCAGGTGGATATCGCCGACAATTACGATCACAAACACCAAGATTTGTCGCTGGATGACCGAAATGCAGGCTTGTCACGCATGTCGATGGATATCGCCCGCTCGCTCTACCGCAAGCTCGCTATCCAGGGCACCGTCCTGAATCAGGAAACGTTCCGCACGTTGAAGGCAACGTATTATCGAATGGCACTTGATCTGATCGAGACCTACCGGAATGACGCCATTATGAACGGCCTGAGTTTTGACATTCATCAAGAAGAAGCGGCGATCGAGCTATTTGCCCAGAACATCCTTGAGGCGGGAGACCAGTTCTTGGAGCGCTCGTCCGAAGCGCCCTTTATTCCGACTTGGAATCGTGTATTTAGTGCTATGCCCGATATATTTGATGAATTGGTCGCAGCGGTAGAAGCGGATCATCAGGAATTTTCCTCCACTCAGGATTTACCGTACGTCGCTCAAGGATGACTTGCACACTGTCACAGCGGTTGCGGGAGCATCTCGCAGCGATTTACCGCGGTACGCCTCATCAGCCGTTTCTTGACGACTGGGTTAGTCGACTATTGAGCGCTGCTCATCTCAGCGAAGATCAGGCGCCGCCGGCGGCGCATCGCAATCTATGGGATGAAACCGATGTGGCGGTGATTACCTACGGTGACTCACTCCTCGACGGCAGTGAAGCGCCTCTCAAGACACTGCATCGCTTTTTGACTCGACAGCTCGGTGCACTCGTGTCTTGGGTGCATGTCCTGCCATTCCACCCCTGGACCTCCGACGATGGTTTTGCCGTTCTGGACTACTCCAGCGTCAATGAGGCACTTGGCACATGGTCGGACATTACCCGATTAGGTATCGACTATCGTTTGATGGCAGACCTTGTTCTCAATCATTGCTCGAGCCGGTCCGCCTGGTTCGAAAACTTTCGTCAGGCAGAGGCGCCTGGCAACGATTATTTTTTTACGCCGGATGAGACTTTCGACACCCGTAAAGTGGTCCGCCCTCGAACTTCTCCATTGCTCAATACAGTGACTACTGCGCAAGGGGACCGGGACGTGTGGTGCACCTTTGGCCCGGACCAAGTGGATTTTAATTTTACGAATCCTGCGGTGGTGGTGGAATTTGTCGCAATTATCAGGGAGCTACTTGATGCTGGCGTGCGTGTCTTCCGGCTAGACGCAGTTGCCTTTCTGTGGAAAGAGAGCGGCACGACCTGCATGAATCTGCCTCAAACTCATGAGTTGATTCGGCTGTTTCGATTGATCATAGAGTGTGCGCAGGCAGATGCGATTGTCATCACTGAAACCAACGTGCCAAACCGCGAAAACCTCTCTTACTTTGGCAATGCCAATGAGGCGCACGGCATTTACAACTTTTCTCTCCCGCCACTATTGATCCACGCGCTCGTCACAGGCAATAGCCGGTACCTCTCTACCTGGATGATGAGCATGCCTCCTGCTCTAGATGGCACCGTTTATTTTAACTTTATCGCTTCTCATGACGGCATCGGCCTTCGCCCGGTTGAAGGATTACTAGAACAAGAGGAGGTGGATCAATTACTGGCGACAATGGAGCAGTTTGGAGGACGCATATCCTGGCGTAAAACTGCAGAATCTGCCGCCAAACCCTATGAAATTAATATTGCCCTGAGAGACGCGCTGCAGGGCACCGTCGGGGGCAAGGACCGGTGGGGGATCGAACGGTACTTATGCGCCCATGCCATCATGCTCGGGCTTGAGGGCGTGCCGGCTTTCTATATTCATTCGCTATTAGGCACCCGCAATGATCTGCAGCGACTGGCCCACACTAGTCAAAAGCGCTCCATCAATCGGCACCAGTGGGAACTGAGTCAACTCAGCGCCGCACTAGATGACACCACTTCAGATCATAACGCTGTGTTTAACTCACTTAAGCGCCTTATTTTTCTGAGAAAAGAGCAGCCTGCATTTCATCCCAATGCGACTCAGCTCACCCTGCACCTCGGCGACCATCTCTTCGGCTTTTGGCGGCAGTCACTTGACCGGCGGCAGAGTCTATTTTGCATTCACAATCTCAGCGCAATGGAACAGACTTTGCCCATCAGTCAGCTGAACCTCGTGCTCAATGACAGTTGGCGTGATCTTATTTCGGGGGAACCCGTAGAGGTCGACCTGCCAGAATGGAGGCTCGCCCCCTATCAATCGCTGTGGATTACCAACAGATGACGATCAATGCCGTCGGTTGCAGATACGAGTCCAGCCGGTCGGTCCCACGAAGACCCTGAACCGACATCGTATTAGGGTTTAGTGATCCATACCCTCTACCCTATCGCCAAACCGCCCGCCTCTGCGAGCCCCTCTTAATCTAGCGCTTTGGATGTTCAGGGCATACCTAGGATTTGGTGAGAGCCTTGACGACGCCGAAGAGGATTGGCAAAACAGCCACGAACGCAATGGGCGCGCCGACCCAGAGTAATAGCCCGTACGCGACAGACAGACCTGGGGAACCCGTCTCGCCTGCCGACTCAGCGCCTGTCAAAACTAAGCTAATGCCGTACGCTGCTCCGATTAAGACAGGGCCGGCGACGAGCGCATAGAACCAACCGTTTCTGTTTACTGACATATCACACCGCTCCTTCACCTCAGTGTAATGCAATCGGTAGCGCTTTGCCCTCACCTCGGATGGCCGATACGGCAACTCATTTATGATAATGGCGGAAGATCTAGCGGTCAGCGAGGCGCTTGGAGAATTGGAAGACGGCTAGAGAATGACGCTCCCCAAACTTGCCCGGTCGCCACGAGGATTCACTCCACTTGGGCAACCAAAGGCGGCTCCTCGTTTCATTGCCTTCTATCGAATAGGTTTCCCCTGTCCTTTTCGAGAGGATCAGGATCAGGCACAGCCACATCGCGCCCTGATCTGCGGTAAGGGGCGCCGTCTGCGGGGGAATCACAGCTAAATGTCGTCGTAATCGGCATCCCGCGATGCACTGTATTTGGTTTGTAGGCAAATGGTTGTATCGCACACCCACGGGACATCGTCATCATGAAAACCGGTGCTAAACCCGCCCTCTCCCATCTCAAGTGAGTGGAGTCCTTTGGGCTCTGAAACGTATGAGCTGCCGCTTTCGTTTGGCAGATGTGGACCAAATGCATTTTCCAAAACAGCAAAAAGGACCCGCGCTTTCTTCGTTAGCGATTCACCCAATTTATGTTCTGACAGCTCTTCAGAGCAGCGATCATAAAAGCCCAGCAAAATCATCGTATCCCCGGCATCGTCGACGAACATTCTGGCCTTATCTACTTTTACGCCGCCGACAGTGGGCACATTTGCGGATTCAGACTCATCGAACCAATAAGTGTGGGCGCCGTGGAATTCTTCGTGTATCCATACCGGGCCGCTCAGATCAAACTGCTCTACGTAAGCGATGAACTCCTCGATCGTCCCAGCAGAGTCAAATCCCTTTATTTTGAAAGGCGATGTTTCGTTCGTCGTCTTCATGGCAAACTACGCACGGTCCGGCTGCTTCGGTGCTTTCATGGCTCCCCTCCGACACGTCCTAAGTGTCTCAACTCAAGCCTTATTGAGCGCCTTTTTGAAGTTGAAGTAAACCCACTCAAGAACACACCTGCAGAGACGTTGGCGACTGCTATCACCGCAGTAACAATCGCAGCCTGAGGCAAAAAGGGCGCGTGTGCTGACCACAAGCATGCCGCTCTGAAAAAGGCTTTGGACAAAGTGTCACTGCAACGCATGGTTGAACAGAAAGAGGGCTCACCGCTGTGAGCAGCATGCCGACTAGGAATAGATTACCCCGCTTGTTTCGTCTCGGTGTGAGTTTTCTTGGCGCCGCAACAACAAACGGCTGTCAGGCGCGAGTGGCGGCACCACCAAGCCTTATGGACAGGCCTTTTAACCCGGGGCGCCGAGCAACCCGCCAAATTCGTCTGCTGACAAGAGATAAGGGGAATGCGAGTGCAACAACCCGGCATAAATTTGTCCATCCTTAATGACAACAGGAATGTTGTCCGGATTCTGCAACACGGTAATGTCCTCAAGCGGATTGCCGTTCACCACGACGATGTCTGCCAACTGACCCGGCTCCAGTGTTCCCAGATTCCCACCGGGCATGAAGGCTTCACCGCCGTGCTTGGTAGCGGCCTGTAGCGCTTCGGCCGGACTGAAGCCAAAGTCGCGGGTAAAATACTCGAGCTCTTTGGCATAACTGCCGTGTGGCGTGATATTGAGGCCATAGTCGCCGCCGATTAGCACGCGCACTCCCGCCTCTCGCATTCTTTTCACTGAGGCCTTAGTCGCCTCAAGTTCTGCCGCATAGCCCTGATGTTCAGGCCCGCCCTCCTCGAAGCCAAATGCGCGGTAATGTTCGACAAAGGTCATTTCCCAAGCGACCGCAGGGCCGACAAAAATGCGCTCTTTGTGTTGCGCCAACAACGCAAGCGCCTCGTCGTCGAGGTAATTAGCATGGCCAATAAAGTCGACCCCCGCATTGACCGCTTGCTTCACCGCGGCGGCGGATCGGGCATGACTCGCGACTCTCATACCGCGGTGATGCGCCTCAGACACCAGCACCTCCAACTCCTCATCCGTGAAGCCCAAAACGCCCGGTTTAATACCGCCGCCGCCCGAGAGCAGCTCACCGTCAACCATTACCTTAACGACGTCGACCCCATTTTTTGCGAGTGTCCGCACCGCTTTCCTGACCTCCCAGGGACCATCGGTAATCATGCCCAGCCCATCGATCTTGAGCTGAGCGTAATCAGGGTGAAGGTCGGCATTACTGCCGGTAGAACCGATATCACGACCGCCAGCGAGCAGCCGCGGGCCGACAATATCGCCGCGTTCAATCCCCGCTTTTAAAAAAGCATCCACACGGTGCACAGAGCCAAAGCCAATGGCTGAGGTAAAGCCTGAACCCAACATGATGCGCGCATTATTAATGGTCTTGATCATGACCTCCTCAACAGGAGACTTGTCCAATTCAAGCGGTCCGTTATTGGTGTAAGACAAATGGGCATGGGATTCGACCATGCCGGGCATCAAGAAGGCCCCTTTGCCATCGACCACGGTGGTATCCGGTGGCAGATCTGGGCGGGCCTCATGAGGCCCGGCGAAACGGATGAGATTGTTCTCAATCACCACTGATCCGACCGGACAATATTGATCGGCCTGACCCTTAAACAGCGCAATGTTTTCAATGACTATCACGTTAACCTCAGCAATTTTTTGGCGTTACCTGCCAGTAAAGCAGCCTCTTCGCCCAAGACTTCGGGGGTGTCAAAACCACCAAGATTGGTGCCAAAGACTAAACGCTCGTGATTCGCATACTCCCACAGTAACTGTCGTGAGAGATCTCCTTTGACATGGCTGTCGAACCACAGCCGTCCAAGCTCAGCAATAAATCCATTCTGTTGAACACCCTCTGAGACAGTGCCGTCGAAGTGCGCCATTTGCTCAAACTTCTCAGCCAAAAAACTCACGCACCCGCCACCATGAGAGAAACAAATATCCAACAGAGGGTGGCGGTCTAACACCCCTCCCATAATGATACTCGCCACCGCCAAGGTTTCTTCATAGGCGTACCCCAAGCTGAGAGACAACGCATGCGCGCCTAATCGAGGGTCGGCCAGCCCTCCCACACCATCAGTCGAACTCGGATGAACAAACAGCGGCACGTTTAGCGCCACTAAGGCTTCATACAGTGGGTCGAGTTGCGGATTCGCAAACCCCCCGGGGAAATCGGTGCCAATCGCAACCCCCGACAAACCCAAATCTTTTACCGCTCGTTCCAATTCGTGGCACGACGCTGTGATGCTCTGCATCGGCAGTGAACCCAGCCCTAACAAGCGATTGGGATGCTCCGCGATGGTGGACGCCATGAGATCATTTTGCCGCTGGCAAAAAGAAATAGCGGTGGCCGCGTCGATGCCATGGCACATTGTGAGTGGGTTTGCCGACAAGACCTGCACGTCAATACCCAGCCGATCCATGTGTTGTAGACGTAGCGCCATATCGACAAAAACGGACCCCGCATAAGAGAGCGGCTTGAGCTCGTATTCGCCGATACGGAAGTAATCGACCCCGTGCTCATCAACCCCCGCCTCAGGGCCATACAAACCGGCCGCACCGTGAAGCGCTTCAAATACAATGTGGGCGTGCACATCAATGACCGGTGACTGCTGCGTCATGGGGCCTCTTATGTCGGTGCGAACTGTGTCATCGTAATGCGAACCGCGACGTTATCAAAGCCAGCGATTACCCCCGTCGGTTCAGCACCGTGAATGTTCTAAGCACACACTGCAAACACGCTGCAAATGACGGTGGATACAACAGCGACTGGCGTTGGTGCAACGCTACAAGAACTCGATAATCTGGCTTCGCCATAACCGGTATCCCGGCGCCAACAAGTGGATGCCGTCATTACTGAGCGCTGGCTTTAAAGCGCCCTCTGCATCAGCAAATACCGAATGAAGATCAATATACCGATAACCGCGTTTATCCGCGTGTTGCACCAACGCCGCATTCAGGGTGGGTATGTGGGTATTATCGATTAAAGGCCATACCGCATTCACCGGTAAAACACTCTGAATATAGACCTTGGTGTTGGGGAGCTGTGCGTCGATGAGATCGAACAGTTTGGTGTAATTGGCCAAAGCAACTGCCGCCCCTAAACGTTTGTTGAGATCATTAACGCCGATCATTAAAAATAACTTGTCGGGCTGCACACTGACGATCTGGTGCATCCGATCAAGGATATCTTGCGTGGTATTGCCGCTAATGCCTCGGTTAATCACATCCACGCCGGGCAACCACTCTGACCAAAGCCCTCCCTCTGTAATGCTGTCACCAACGAATGCTACCGCCGAGTGGGTCGCCGCGAGCGCCTCAAACTGACTGAGGCGTCTCTCGGTCATACCGTCGATCATCGCCCGCTTTTTACCCGTCCAAAAGTGTTGTGAGATCCCTGCTACCGCAACGGCTGTGACCAACACGGTGACCGCAATGCCCTTTACCATGGCCTCTACTCCCTATGCCCATTCGCTTCACGTTCGATTTAATCACAACACGCCAGCGATCGTAGCTACGATAGATTGCGCGACCAAAATGCCCCTAGTGATAGCGCCAGCCATGTTCCGTCATAACGCCGCACGTCAGTGAGGGGGCAACGTGAGGGGCAACCTGAAGGACAGCGTCACACAGCGCGGTCAGTGAGAGGCCAGAGTGAAACGCAACGTAACGCGCGCCCCGCCTCACCAGCAGTGCTCGGCAATCAGCCCGGGTCAGCGTCAATGAAAAAAGGTCTGCCGCTGCACGGTATATCAGGACCCGCAGGGTCATGCGGTGCGCTCCGCATCGACTTGCGGTTACTGCAGCGCACATAACGGGATTCACATAGCAAAGTAGGGTTACGGAACGGACGGTTTGTGCCCCCCCCCCTTGATAGTGCCTAGCGGGAGCCAGCTTCAGTTGCCTGATGACTTAGGTTACTTGCGGACTTAGGTTGCCTGATGACTCAGGCTGCTTGATGACTTAGGTTGTTTGAGGACTTACGTTGTTTGAGGACTTACGTTGTTTGAGGACTTACGTTGTTTGAGGACCTAGGTTATCTGATGGCGCCGATAACCTGTGCCAACCAATGGACTCGGCACGTCCTGTCACGCTGTGACCCAGCAACGGCTGAACGCGCTTATTTACTCAGCCGCAGCCTCAGCTAGCAACTGCTCTCGTAACGCTGATCTTTGTATTTTGGTCGCCGACATCGGCCATTCCTCTACAAATCGCACAACCCTTGGCACCTTAAATGAGGCGATTTGACCCTGACAGTAGTCAACAATATCCTGCGCCGTCACGGTAGCACCCGGCTTTAACTGGATAAACGCAGCGACCACCTCATCAAGCCGATCATCTGGCGCACCAACCACTTGCGCCACCATGACCTGCGGATGGGTCGACAGCCATGCCTCTATCTCCAGAGGAGACACATTTTCTCCTCCTACTTTCAACACATCCTTGATGCGGCCATGGAACTGAATACGGCCCTCTGGATCTAGGGAACCCAAATCCCCGGTAAGAAACCAACCCTGATCATCGATGACGCGCGCAGTCTCCTCAGGCTGCTTGTAATAACCTTTTAGCAGAAGAAAACCGCGAACACGTATCTCGCCCTGCTCGTTCGCAGCGCATCGTTGTCCTGACTCGGGCTGAACGATCGACACTTCAACGCCCTCATAAGGTTTACCGCAGGTCTCCGCGCGCTGAGCAGGCGTATCATTTGGGTCTGTGTGACTCGCGATACCACTGAGCTCGGTCATCCCGAAGGCGCTGATATGGGTCGCAGACGGCCACATGCGCATATTGTCGCGCAGTGCCTCGGCAGAACCGATGTTGTTGATCAGCCGAACATGGTCCAGTTGATCCAGCTTCATCTCGGGGTGATTCACCAGCTCCGCCATGATCGCCGGGAAAGCGGGGTACAAAAAGGTGGCGCGCTCCTGCTTTATTTGGATCACCGCCCGATCAATATCCACCTTTTCGTCAGTAAGACACGCACCCCCATCATGAAAGAGGCTCAGCATTGGGAGGATAGAGGCCATATGGAACATGGGCAGCGGATCCCACATGCGCTCATCTGTCAACAGACCGAGCCGATTCCTCATCGCAAGCGACGTTCGGAAAACCGACTCCTGCGTCAACATACATCCCTTGGGTAGCGAGGTCGTTCCCGATGTGAACATAATCAGCGCAGTATCGCTGGCAACCAGTTCTGCTTGTCGGCAATCCAATTGCTCCGCCGTTGCCAAGGTACTTTCATCGAGAAAGTCCGCAAAAGCAGTAAAACCTGGGCTTTCAAAAGCATCGAGAGCCACCACACGTTCGAGCAGGGGCGCCTCAGGCGTCAGCACTGAGGCACCGGCACCGGAGTCCGCCAGCCGTGGCAATGCCTCAAGGAGTCGCGCCGCATGAGGCACATCCTCGTTGTGTCCAACGAATAGCCATTTAAGATCACAATGCGTGGCCGCATGCCGCAATTCCTGAACACGAAAACGCGCGTTGAGTAACACCGCAACGGTACCCGACAACATACAGGCGAACAGCAGTGCGATGTACTCAGGGCGATTAATCGTCAGAATGCCAACGTGATCGCCCGGTGCCAACCCGCCACCCATCATGGCCCGCGCATAGCGCTGACTCAAAGCAGACAGCTGGGAATACGTTAATCGCGAATCGGGGAAAATCAGAGCCGGTCGATCGGGATATTTTTCAGCCGCATTCAGCAGCAATTCAGACAATAAGTATTCAGTATTCTGCAATGTCACATTCCATGGTCTGTTGGTTCATCATTGGGCCCGCCAAACTATCTAATCGAGGGAAGACGTAGGCAATGCGCTTGGGCTAGCTGAATTCCCGAACCCAACACGACCCAAACGCGCACCCTACCGATCCCCTTTGCTCTGTCACTGCCCTCAACCAACAACCTGATTGCGTAGATTATGCAAAGGTACCTATCACGCTCTGCCGACCGGAACACACAGTGAAAGCGTCGCGACCCTTGGAGTCAATTCGTAAATTTTTATGGGTGTTAAAAAAATACCGTTTGTATACCAAGCACCAGATCGCTAAATTTCCTTTCCCGACTGCCAATGAGGCGCTAAAGAGCGCACTGGTGGCCGAAACGCAGTGTGATCAGGTAGTCTGAACTCGGCGCTAATAGACTGCGCCAATGATAGCAGTGAGCCGGTCGCCCGACGCCATAAGACGGGTGACTCAGCGATTGCCCACGGACATAATCGACCACGTGATATCTCGATGACCCATTACGAGGAAGCATGACTATTTCGAGCACCACATCTCAGGTAGCTGACCGCAAAGCACTGATTGGCAAAACATTACGAACTGCCCATTACCGCGTTTCTTGCGAGGATGTCAGCGACTTTCTGGGCGTGATGTCAGACCCCTATGATTACGTGGCAGAAGCGCAGCACGTTGCACCGCCCTCATTTGCACCGTTGGTGGCGGTTTTAGGCTTGCTGCGAACCTTCGACTGGGCCAGTGATTTTTGGTTTGACTATCGCGACGGAACCGCCATGTTTGGTGAACAGTCTATTCAATATCATCGTCCGCTCTATGTGGGTGAAGAGGTCGAAATCAGCGCCGTCATCAGTGACGTCTATGAAAAAACGGGACAAAACACTTTTGACGTGGTTCAACTGGCATTCACCATTAAGGGAGACTGGGATGGTGACATCACCATGACCGGCAAACAGTCTTATATTTTATTCAAATGAGTATTGCACCCAATAAGCCCCTGCTTGAAGACCTAGCGGTCGGTATGGCACTCCCCACTGCCAAATTTGGTCCCATGGATCGTTTTGATTACATCCCGATTGCGCTGATTTTGCGCGACACGAATCCGCTGCACCTTGATCGCGTTTACGCGCAGGAACGCGGCTTGCCGGACACTGTTCAACAAGGGCCACTGAACCAAGCCTATCTTTACCAATACTTTACCAACTGGCTTCATCAACCGTGGGACCTAGTGAGCACTGAAATACGGTTTTCAGCCAATGTCTTTCCAGATGATCATTTGTATTGCGGTGGAGAAATTGAAGCCCTCGAATCTGGCGACGAACACGATCTGGTGCATTGTCGCGTGTGGCAACAGAATGAGGACGGCACGGCGATTTTGACGGGAAAAGCCTCTGGACGATTGCCGAAGCACCGATAGCGGCTGGTTTGGGCGATCCCATTGTAATGGCGGCTAAACACGCAGTACTACGCTGGCGCCTTCCTCACCCCTTGCTCGCAACACTCTCACGCCTCCGTCGCGGGTCGCTCGCGCTTTGTGCAGCCGACCAAAGAGCGCAAGGCTTGCATGTCTAGCAGTCACTGGTAGCCCGCTCAGCGCCAAAAGGTGGATCAAGAGTCGATGAGCCCCTGCTGCATCCAACGCTCCCGCTGTGCCCCGTGAAGGTGCCAGTGCAGCACCAGCCATGTCGCAGGCTCTTCTGCTGTGCTTCGTCAAAGCACTAGGTCAGCGCCCAGTGACCGAAGTCACTGGGCCAACGCCGCGACACTCACTGCCGATTGTCAAAAAACAGTGGCACCAGTCAAGCAGCCAAATCGCCGTGCGACAGGTAAAAAAAAGACCCATTGAGTCATCCCCAATGGGCCAGTGGTGACATACCGTTTCCGTTAGAAATTCACTAACAACTCCACCCCCTAGGTGCGTCCTTTAGTCTGCTGCCCATAGGTGATGAGGGTAGAGGTTGTTCGACTCACCCAATTGGTGTTGTCTTCGATGTTGTTCACAAAGGCCGCAATTTTATAATTGCCGCGATCGTATGCGATCGACAGGTTTGTCTTGCCGTACGACTCTACCAAGGACACTGGATCGTTATCCTCTTGCGTGTAGAAGTCGTCAGTCCATGAATACGTCAGATCCGTCAGCAGCAAACCACCAAACGCCTCAGCGGTATAATTAGCCGTCACACCCACCGTCAAGTCTGGCGCCTGCTTGGGCTTGAGATAGCTGTTGTCGACAGGGTTACCGCCCTGCGTCGATGAGAGGTCAGCGTCAAAAGACTTGTACTCTGCATCGAGGAGCCCGATTGCACCACTTACCGTAAACCCGTCTGTGATGCGAGCCTGGCCCTCAATC
>ERZ887942.1370-NODE-1370-length-17014-cov-5.209623_pt1 | contig 17014 bp, 11 predicted proteins | sample MGYA00521099_ERZ887942 | MGnify/ENA primary metagenome ERZ887942 (study PRJEB32303, sample SAMEA104408605) | aquatic metagenome | biome: Brackish water; feature: Pelagic; material: water | place: Baltic Sea | collected 2014-06-07T06:48:00 | depth 16,251 m ...
TACTCACCCGGTGCCCAGCCAGACACAATGTTGATGCCGAAGCGCCCTGGCGCCACGGAGTCAACGGTGGTGGCCATGCGAGCGACGACAGCCGGAGGCAGGGTGAGCACTGCGGTGGAGGCGAACAACTTGATGCGCTCGGTGCGAGCAGCGATTGCCGACATGAGGGTGAAGGATTCCAGGTTGTAGTCCCAGAATTCACTGTCGCCACCAAAGCCGCGGAACTTGATCATGGAAAGGGCAAACTCGAAGCCATACTTTTCTGCCAACTGGCAAACTTCGAGGTTGAGCTCAAAGCTGGGCTTGTACTGCGGTGAGGTGGTCGAGATGAGCCACCCGTTGTTGCCGATGGGAATAAAGACACCGAGATCCACGGTGACCCTCCTTGTGATGACGGGATGGAAAGCGCAGGATGTAGGCCGTGTACGAGCGAGCCGTAGTCCGTGGCGCTGTGTTGTCAGTGCTGACTGTTGCACAGTACACAATCTCAGGCCCAGGCCACAGGGACTTAGGACTCTTTTCTCATAATTTGGTCAATTTGATGGCGGGGTCGCGCAACCCAGGGAGCAGGTTGTATACATAGACCATCGTCACCCACCCCAGAGCGCGCGGAGGTCAACATGCCCACCCAAGAGATCAATGGCCACTCGATGTACTACGAGATCCACGGGAAGCCTGGTGCACCCAGGGCTGTATGCATGGGGGGATGGGGCACGTTTTGTCACGGCCGCTCCACCGATGCCCCGCGCTACCTGTTCGAAAACTATGAAGTGTTGATCTATGACTACCGCGGAATCCGCGAATCAACCGACGACATGGACCTGACGCCTTCGGTTGAGTTGTATGCACGCGATGTCATCGCCCTGTTCGAACACCTGGAGTGGACCAACGTTCATATCATCGGCCTTGTCGGGATGGGCGCCTGCATCGGCCAGCAAATTGCCGTTCAGCGCCCCGATCTCGCACGCACGCTGTTGATGACCGGTTGCTGGGCCTATGCCGATCCGATCATGGTTGATCAGCTGAACACGATGGTCGACGTGCACGAAAAGATGGGTTGGCCGGAATTTCAGAAATTGGCGGCAAGTTACAGCTTCAACGGTGACTTCTACAACGCCAACCGCGAACGTCTCCTCGGCGTCAATGGCACCTGGCCAGATCTGAACGGGCGGCTCGAAGCTCAGCGACGACTGGTCCATGCCTGCCGCACCTACGACGCACGTGACCAGTTGCCCCACGTTCAAACCCCCGCGATCGTGGTCAACGCTGGACGCGATCCGATTACGACGCCGCGCCACACGCAGCTCATCGCCGATCTCATGCCCAATTGCGAAAGTGTTGACTGGCCAGAGGCCACCCACGTCTTCGCGGGTAAGGAAATGCGCAAGGACCTGGACGCGCTTCTTGCGAACTTCCTTGAGGCCCACTAACGGTTGCGGATAGCGTTCTTTACACAGCGTGTGATTGAGGGAGAGTCATGGATCTGCTCGACGAAATCCAACGGCGCATTCTTTGGTTGTCAACCCGTATCGTCGATGCGGCCAACCGAGAGCGACCCGCCACCGATGGCATCAAGGTAGGCGGTCACCAGGCCAGTAGCGCGAGCCTGGTGACCACCATGACCGCCCTGTGGTTTTCATTTCTGCGCGCCGAAGACCGCGTAAGCGTTAAGCCGCATGCATCCCCGGTGTTTCACTCCATCGCGTATTTGCTGGGCGACCTAGATCGGTCTTATCTCACGCGGCTGCGCGAATTTGGTGGGTTGCAATCCTATCCCTCGCGCACGAAAGACCCTGACACTGTTGACTTTTCCACCGGGTCGGTAGGCCTTGGTGCGGCTGCGCCATTGTTCGCTGCTGCCACGCGCCGCTATGTGGATGCCCACTTCGGTGAGCGACCTGCGTCGCGATTCATCGCGCTAATTGGTGATGCCGAACTCGATGAGGGCAATGTGTGGGAGGCTGTTGCCGACCCCGCCACGGCCGGACTCGGCAACGTCATGTGGATCGTCGACTTCAACCGCCAGTCCCTCGATCGGGTGGTCCCCGGCGTGCGCATCGACCAGTGGTCCGTGCAATTCGCAGCTTCAGGGTGGCACGTGGTTGAGGTCAAATACGGCAGAAAACTACAGGCAGCGTTCCTCCAGCCGGGCGGCCAAGCTTTGCGGCAGTGGATCGATGACATGCCCAATGAGCAGTATCAGTCACTATTCGCTGTCCACGGCGACGAATTGCGCGCAGCTTTTCTCGATGGCGCACCAGCCGAGGTTGTCGACTGGGCGAACGGAATGGTTGATGCTGAACTCAAGCCGCTGGTGACCGACCTCGGTGGCCACGACATGAACGCTCTTCTTGATGCCTTCGCTGAGTGCGATGCCGTGATTGATCGTCCCAGTGTCGTTTTCGCCTACACCATCAAGGGTTGGGGCTTGCCCATCGCGGGTAATCCGCGTAATCATTCAGCCCTTCTCACCGGCGATCAGATAGATACATTGCGCGCCGAGGTAGGTCTGACTGCGGAAAACGAATGGGACAGATTCGACCCAGCATCGCCGGAAGGAATTTTGGCTGCGGAGCGGCGCGAAGTTTTGCATCGAGATCCGGTCTCACCGGTGATCGATGTGGAAGTGCCGACAACGACCGGGATTTCTACGACGCGCCCGGTGAGTACCCAGGAGGCCTTTGGTCGCATCCTGGTCGACCTCAGCCGCCGCGAAGATCTTGCTCCCTATCTGGTGACCACCGCACCCGACGTGGCAACGAGTACGAATCTTGCCGGCTTCATTAATCGAACCGGAGTGTTTGCTCCTACCGAGCAGCGCGCCTGGAACGCCGACCCCGTCTTGAAGTGGGCGGAGGGGCCCACGGGTCAACACATCGAACTGGGCATCTCAGAGATGAACCTGTTCTTGCTGCTCGGCCAACTCGGACTGTCGTGGGATCTATCTGCGCAGCCGCTCATTCCTATTGGCACGGTCTATGACCCGTTCGTGTGCCGGGGTCTGGACGCATTCATCTACGGGTGCTACTCGGGGGCGAGGTTTATCGTCGCTGGGACACCTTCGGGAGTCACCCTGGCTCCTGAAGGTGGTGCCCATCAATCCACCATTACCGCCAGCATTGGACTGGAGTTGCCCGGTGTGACCGCTATCGAACCGGCCTACGCCGGTGCCTTGGACTGGTTGCTGTGTGATTCCGTTGCCCGCATCGCCTCCGGCGACGAAGGACCACTGACCGCATCGCCGGCAGAGCAGGGTGCCTACTACTTTCGACTCACGACTCGCCCGATCGATCAGGCTCCCTTCGCGCAGGCCCGGCAGCGTCTGGGGGATGCGGTGTTGCGTCGCCAGGTGATCGCCGGTGCCTACCGTCTGCGTGACGGCTTTGAGGCGCACCCCGAACTCGTTACCGAGGACGGGAAAGCACCGCTGGTACATCTGGTCTCGTCGGGGCCACTACTGCCGGAGGTTTTGCAGGCGGCAGAAGAGTTGGCCGAAGAGGGAGTTGCCGCGCACGTTGTCGATGTGACCAGCCTGGACCGGCTGTATTCCTCGTGGCAGCGCACCCTACGACAGGGTGTGCGCACCGCAACCACACCCAGCCTGGCCGGCCCCCTATGGTCGGTGCTCGGTGACCGAGCGCCGATCGTCACGGTTCATGATGCGGCCAGTCACGCGATGTCGTGGCTCGGTTCCGCGCTCGGTGTGCCCTGCGTTCCGCTCGGGGTCGATGGCTTCGGTCAATCGGGCACCATCGCAGATCTCTACGGTGCAAACGATCTCGACACCGGTTCTATCGTCAACGCCGCCCTCGCCGCCCTCGCATTGGACGCACGATGAATAGTTTGGACAAACGATGAATAGCACCGCAGACGACGCTGTTGCCTGGTCAGACGATCTCGCCCTGCTGGCCACCTGCTCTACCGAACTGATCAACTCGATCGCGGCGATGTCCGATGCCGATGTTCGCAGCCCTTCCGGTCTGCCCGGCTGGAGTCGCGGTCATGTCTTGGCTCACCTTGAGGGCAATGCACGCGGTATCGGTCGCCTCGCCCGGTGGGCACGCGATGGATTCGAACGCCCGATGTACATCACCCGCGATGTGCGCAATAGCGACGTAGATCTTCATAGCGATCGGTCCCGGGTTCGCCATCAGGCAGCCGTGGCGCAATCCATTGACGCATTGGCCGGCGACCTCGCCGCGCTTTCAGAACAGCAACGCGAATCAATGGTTGTGCTAGGAAACGGAATGCTCGTGCCTGCGGCTTCCCTTGCCCGCCACCGCCTACAAGAGGTCTGCATTCATCATTCCGACCTAGGAATCGATACCTACACCTGGCGAAACTGGCCTACGCCAATGGCTGAGCGCATGATTGGGTTAGTGATTGACGACTTTGTTCAACGTGACGACTTCCCGGTCGCTCGAGTGGTTGTCGACGGACACGAACTGCAGGTCAACGAGGGCGGCACGTTTGTTTCTGGGCCTGCCGTTGCGATGCTGGCCTGGTTGCTGGGTAGAGACTCCGGCACAGATCTCACCGCACACGGAGTTGATGCAGTGCCCGCTGTACCTGCTTGGCGATGACCACGCGCCCGGGCGCGCGCACCCTCGTTCTTTTCTTGCTCGCCTCGGTCACCTTTGGCGCTAACTACCTGTGGGTCAAGTTGGCCATCGACATGTTCACCCCCGTTCAGGTGGCGTGGGGTCGTTCATTTTTGGCGGCCGTCACGCTGCTCATTATTTTGGCGATTACTCGCGGCCGACTCCCGCGGGACCGAAACGTCTGGCGCAAACTCTTCATCGCTGCGTTGCTGTTCAACACCATTTCCTTTACCTGCATGGCCATCGCCATGACACGCATCTCCACGGTCCAAGCCAGTGTCGTCAATGCCATCACTCCGTTGGTCACCCTCGCGCTTGTCGCGACCTTCGTGCCCATCGAGCGGATCACCCGAACGCGCTTCATTGGCGTGCTCCTCGGCCTCGTCGGTGTCATGGTCTTGGTGCAGCCCTGGGCCGGATGGGGAACCACCGACCCCTGGGGCATTCTGGCTATCCTCGGGGCCACGACGTCCTATGCCTGCGGCATCGTTTACGCGCGCATCCAACTGGGCAACGTCACCGGATCGAGCCTTGCTATCGCCGCCGGTCAGCTGAGTCTGGCCGCCTTGCAACTCACCCTCGTGCTGCCTTTCGGCTTTGCGATCCCGGCCAGTTTTGAAATTTCTGCCGTCCTCGGCCTGCTGGTCCTAGGCATCTTTGGCACCGGCATCGGTTATGTCTTGCAGCATGCCCTCATTCGTGCCGGTGGGGCGTCGGTAGCCGGGGACGCCACCTATTTGATCCTGCTGGTGGCCGTCACTATCGGCATCACCCTGCTCGGTGAAAGTTTGACCCTCACCGATGCCCTAGGCGCCGTCATTATTCTGGCCGGCCTGGTGATTGCCACCCGTACCGGGCGATCCAAACTTAAAGCCGGTATGTCCACCGAAGAAGTTGCCGACAAAATAGGTACACCTCCCCCCGGAGCGGTCTAGGGTCGCTGCAATAGCCGAGCGAGGGAGCCCGATGATCATTCACCGCAGTCCAAGCCCCGACGTAGAAATTCCTGCCGTCAGTGTCACCGACTATGTACTCCGACGAGCGGCTGAGATACCCGATCGGGTAGCACTGCTGGACGGTCCCACCGGGCGTGCCTACACCTACGCTCAACTCGCACACCTGATCGGAGCTTTCGCAGGCGGGCTCACCGCCCGCGGCTTCGCCCCCGGTTCGACGATCGCGTTGATGGCTCCCAACATTCCTGAGTACGCCATCGTGTTTCATGGTGCCGCGCGAGCCGGGGTCGCGGTGAGCACGATCAACCCCACCTACACCGAAGATGAAGTGCGCTTCCAACTACGCGACTCCGGGGCGAGGCTGCTTGTAACCATTTCGGCCTTCGCCGAAGTGGCAGCCAAAGCGGTAGAAGGAACCGAGGTCGCCACCACGGTCATGATTGATGAAGCTGACGAAGGCACCGTGTCATTTGCTGACCTATTGGGCGAACCGATGGATCAGGTGCGAGTAGATCTAGCTGATCACGTGGTCGTCTTGCCTTATTCCTCAGGGACCACCGGGTATCCCAAGGGTGTCATGCTGACCCATCGCAATCTGGTGGCGAACCTGGTGCAAATTGAGCCGGGACTGCAGCCCATCGACCACGAGGTGGTGCTGGCTGTCCTGCCTTTCTTTCACATCTACGGCATGCAGGTGTTGATGAATGGCTTCCTCACTAAGGGAGCAACGGTGGTCACCATGCCTAGGTTTGATCTTGAGCAGGCACTGACCATCATCGACACTCACCGGGTTACGCGGTTTTTCGTTGTGCCACCTATCGTTTTAGCGCTCGCCAAGCACCCGATGATTGATGAATACGACCTGTCCAGTTTGATCCAGGTGTTTTCTGGTGCCGCGCCGTTGAGTGCCGAACTTGCCGAGGAGGCCGCCCGGCGCATTGACTGCCCGGTGGTGCAGGGGTATGGCATGACCGAACTCAGCCCGGTAACGCACCTGACCTTTCCCGGACAGGCGCTCCCCGGCAGCGTGGGGATGATCGTGCCAAACACGCATTGTCGAATTGTTGATGCTGATACCGGTGAAGATCGTGATGTGGGTGAGCGTGGTGAGTTATGGGTGCGCGGACCGCAGGTGATGAAGGGTTACCTGAACAATCCCGATGCCACCGCGATCACGGTGGATGCCGACGGTTGGCTGCACACCGGTGACGTGGCCATCGTGGATGAGGCAGGATTTTTCACCATCGTTGACCGGGTGAAGGAACTGATCAAGTTCAAGGGCTTCCAGATAGCACCTGCTGAACTTGAAGCTCTCCTCCTCACCCACCCGGCCATCGCAGACGCCGCTGTGATCGGTGTTCCAGACGAAGAGGCTGGCGAGGTACCCAAGGCCTTCGTCGTGGTCGCAGCCGGCCAGGACCTGACCGCTGGGCAGATCACCGAGTTCATGACTGGCAAGGTCGCCTCCTACAAGGTGATTCACCAGATCGTGTTCGTCGACGCTGTACCTAAGTCTGCCTCGGGGAAGATCCTGCGCCGAATGCTTCGTGATTCTCCTGCATAGAGAAGATTCCAAGGCGGCAACCCAAAGAAAGCGACCTCTCGGTGTCACTTCCAGGCCGATCAGCAGGCATACTGGGAGACACACTCAAAGAGGGGTAGATTCATGCGCGGGTCACGATGGGCATTGAAGGCAAGCCTCAGTGCCTTTGCTGCGATGGCCTTGATTGTTCCGACCGGTGTTGGCGTAGCTTTGGCAGATCCGTCGGACCCCACGGGTGTGGGTATCGCCACCCCCATCGTTTCCGCTGACGACACCACAAGTGTGGACGATTCCACCGTGGTGACTGAGCCCACCGACCCGCCCACACCTGAACCCACACCCACGCCTGAACCCACACCCACGCCTGAACCCACACCCACACCCACGCCTGACCCTGAGCCCGCGCCCGGCTTGGCTGAGCGGGTTGAGTTTTCGGTCAACGGCCGTACGGTCTCCAGTGGCACCAAGGTGCCCTATGGTTCGGTGCTAAAAATCAATGAGGTAGCTCCGGGTTCCAAGATCGTGGTCCGCGAATACCGCGATAAGCGGGCACGCGTTGATGTGAACAAGACCCGCAAGAATCGTATGTACAAGACTGATCCGCTGGCTCCGGCCATCCGGTACTTCGCCAAGGTCACCGCGGCTGATGGGTCGAAGGTGAGCATCAACTTCCGTACCCTGCCCGCGAGTAGTGCGTTCAGCGTGAGCGTGAGCCCCCGCGTGAACCAGGATGAGTTCGGGGTGGGCATCCCGTTGCGAGTCACCTTTGGCATGGCCATCACTGATCGAGCTGCGGTGGAGAAGAAGCTGAAGGTGATCTCCACGAAAAAACTCGGTGCAACCTCGTGGCACTGGATTAGTTCAACCGAAGCCGTATTTCGCCCCAAGGGCTTGTGGCCGGGCAATGCAAAGATCACTCTCAAGGCCGACCTCCGCTCAGTGCAGGGCGCGGGCAGTTGGTACGGCCCCAAGGTCACCTCCACGTTTCGCACCGGTGATGCGGTGGTGTTGAAGACTAACTTCCGCACCATGAAAATGTCTTTCGTCCGTAATGGCAAGGTCGAGCGCGTCATGCCCATTACCGGTGGCAAGAAGGACTGGGAAACCAAGAGCGGCACCAAGCTCATCACCACCCATGAAGAACAGCGTCGACTCATCAACCCCGACCCTGTTGAGGGCTGGAATGTGCTCACCAACTACGCCATGCGCCTCACCCAGGATGGGGAGTTCATTCATGACGCCCCCTGGAACACGTGGGCAATCGGAAAGTACAACAACTCTCATGGCTGCACCAACATGACGGTCAGTGATGCCGAATACGTGTTCAAGAACACCAAGTTTGGCGATGTGGTCAAGGCGAGTGGTACCACCAAGCGCGTGAGCAAGTCGGAGTATCTGTCCGGTTACTGGAACTACTCCTGGAAAGAATGGACCGCAGGTTCAGCGCTGTAATTGCTACATAAGGAAGCCCGGCTGAGATTGTTCTCAGCCGGGCTTCCTTATGTAGGTGGGGATTTAGCGAAGTGCACACAGTTCGTCGCGCAGGCTGGTCGGCACGTCGGCGCCACCGCCATCGGCACATACGACATCTGCCTGGTTCAGTGCCCACACGGGACCTTCAGCCTGGAAGAGGTAGACCGAGGTCTGTTCCATGCCGCCTGTGTTTGTGATGGCAGACACTACGGCGTAGCCGTCGACATTGAGATGTTTCGATGAGGGTCTGTGACCATTCCGCGACTAGGCGGGGGGTACCAGGGTGCCGGCAAAAACCTGCCAGGCCAGCGCTGATTTCGCGACCAGGCTCAAAATGATGTAGGCGCGCTCACCACGCAGATAGTTCGACCACTTACCCACCGGCTTGTACTGCAGCCACTGCACGATCGCGAAGGAATTAAACAGCACGAAGAGGGAGATCAAGATCCCGATGACAAATGCCGGAATCTCATTGGTGCCCTCGGAGTTGGGGCTGAGGGTGTAAATCACGACGATGATCCACGGCACGATGCCGGCGAGGCAGCCAAAGAAAAAGGGCAGCAGACCGCCGCCGGGGTTTTCATACTTCTCCTGCAGCCAGCCGAATAAAATCATGGAGGCGTTCACGCCAAAGATGGCAATAAGGGCGGCAAAATCGCTCAACCCGACAATCATTGCGATCAGCACGATCATGATCGAGGAACTCAGCGAGTATTCCACCCACCGGAAGTAGTTGTGTCGCTGCATGAGCCCATTGATGTATCGGGCATTCGTGCCCGGTGCGGCCACAATGAAGTGGAACAGTGCCGACAGGCCGAAGAACGCAGCCACGCCCCAGGCGATGGAGAGGTTGAGCAGCACCACGCTGGGTGAAGCGGCGGTTCCGGGAGGGCCCTCCACGTAGGTGGCGGTCACCGGGAGCGTGAAGTCGGTGGCCAGGACCAAGATCAACACCATTTGGATCAGGTGCGCTATGCCTGCCGAGAGATTAAGGGTGCGCAGCCGCTTGGCGGTTTCTGGAGCAATGGTCAAGGTGGTCATGGCCGTCAGTCTGGCACAGTGACGCGCCGAATCGGCTACACCTTGGGCTGCGGTGTCCAGCGCAAGTAGGGCTTGACCTCTTCGACATCGCCGAAACGTGCGCGTGCATCCTCGGTGGACATCGCCGGCGATACGATCACGCGATCACCCGGGATCCAATCGGCCGGCGTGGAGATCGGTGCGGTGTCGGTGAGCTGTAATGCGTCAACGACGCGCAGGATCTCGTTGAAATTGCGGCCGACCGACTTGGGGTAGGTGAGGGTGAGGCGGATCTTATTGTTCGGGTCGATGATGAACACCGAGCGCACTGAAGACGTGTCACCTTCACCAGGATGAATCATGTCGTACAGATGCGAAATCGTTTTGTCTGGATCGGCAATGATCGGGAAGTTCAAATCGGTGCCGCCCACGTCGCCGATGTCGCTGGCCCAGGCGTGGTGATCTTCAATGGGATCAACGGAAATGGCGATGGTTTTCACCCCGCGCGCAACAAACTCGTCGTTGAGTTTGGCGGTTGCGCTCAACTCGGTGGTGCAGACCGGGGTGTAGTCGGCCGGGTGGCTGAAGAAGACCGCCCACTTGCCTTCTTTCCAGGCATGAAAGTCGATCTCGCCATCGGTGGTGACAGCGGTGAAGTTGGGGGCGATATCGCCAAGATGCAGGCCCATGGTGTGTCCCTTCGGTTAAGAATAATCACACGATACTCCGCAGGGTTAGCGTCGACATCATGCGTCCGACTGCCTCTGCCTGGATGCCTACCCTCGGTTCTCAGCCGCCAATGTGGTCGCGCAGCGAGTTATCCTCAGTAAGCCGGAAACTATCGCGCGGGTTGAGTAGAAGTTGCACGTTATTTCGCTTCAAGTCCCGAGCATCGTCGGTGGAACGTGTGACAGCGATGAGTTGGGTGTTGTGATTGGCCACGGCGCTCGCCGTTTGTTGAATGGTCAGTGAATCAACCCCTGTGGGTCCATCCACAATGTGCTCGGGAAACACGATGCCCCAACGTGTCCAGCCGTACAAATCATTGGGATCAGCTGCAGCAGCTCCAGCGGTTACCGCAATGTGTACTCCGCGGTCGGCGAGAAGGCTGATGGCTTGCCCACTGCCCTCGGGGATCGTGTCGATCAGGATGATGGTGCGTGCACATTCTGCGCGGTTCAAGAACGGAGTGACCAAGTTCGGCAGAGAAAACTCACCGGCATCGGGAGCGAGCAGCACCGAGGGCATCCAAGCCATGACTGGAATGGTCTCCTCACCGTCTCGGGCAGCTTCGGCGAGGAGACCCTTAACGTCGGTAAGGATGACATCGGCGGCTTCGGCGGCAACATCCATGCGTCGGCTAACGAGAAGCCGGAAGGCCTCCGGTGAGGAAGCGTCAACACTTCCAACCGTACGATTCCAGCAAACAGCGGCAGACACCGCGGTGACGTGGCCCGAATCTATGCGGGTGATCGGAAATATTTCGGTACTGAAACGTCTGCCACCGTCTGACATCTGCGCCATCCTGTCGGCCGCCATCAGGGCCAGTAGGTCAACCGTGGTCACCGGCGTATCGGGTGCATCAATAATGTCGGCGGGGGAGAAGTCGTAGGTGAACAGGTTGTCGATCGTGAACGGGTCGCGGGCGGCCTGGTCGCTGAGTAGGCGCTCTTGCGCCACAGTGGTGAGACCTTCGAAGGTGAAGTCATCCACCTGGTGCGCTCCGTAGCCGAATGACACACTGACATGAACGTCGATGTCGAGTTTAGCGCTGGGGATACTGCCGTGGTTATTGATGCTCTGCTGGAGGTCGCGGAGGAGTTGAATACCATTACGAACAATGGGTCCGCCACTAAGCGCAACCCAGATCCGCCCGGGATGCTCATAGGCGACAAACGCATCATGACCCGCAAAGTCCTTGCTGCCAAATGCCAAACGCATGATCTGGGCGATAGCAACCTGTTCAAATTTTCCGCCTGATAGTGCCCCGAAATCGTCGATCGCGTAGACACCAATCAGCAGTGACGTCGATTGTGGGCTGGCATCAACCTGCTCACGCATTCGGTGCACGGCTTCGGCAAAGGCTTGCCAACTTGGCCATCGGGATCGGGATGTGTACATGTCATCAAATGCTGCTGACCGGCGCTCGTCCTGGGCGGCTATGACGGGAGTCAGCAAAGTATGAGCAGCCAGGTCGGTGAATTGCGAAATGATCGTCGGTGATCGTGTCATCACCCATCCGGGCCACAGCCATCCAGCAACGGTGATGGTGGAAGTGTTCGGATCGTCCGGCATCGGATAAACGGACATGGTGAGGTGGGGTAATGAGAGCATCGAGCCTGGGTCGGGTGCAGGTGCATTGGCATATCGGTCCACCCCGATAAACACTGAAGTTTGGGGTTTGTGGCCGTCGTTCACCACGGTCAACGCCCTGGTCGCCCCAAAGACAGAGATAGCCATGCGTGTAGTGACTCGCAACGCCGCTCGGGCGGCCAGATCGGGATCCAGTGAGGCATCGGCCAATCGGCGGGTAACGTCTGCCTGGTGTCGTGTCCAGATAGTCATGGTGCGCGACGCATCAGCTTTCCACATCCAAATTGACGTGCACCACAAGCTCATCAATGCCATCAGGTAAACGGCCAACCCGGCCACAATTCCCGCGGTTGTATCGCCGTTATTTAGGGCTGCATCTACGGCTATTCCGGTGTAGGACACCACCCACGCGATGAGGGCGCTGAGTGAGGCCACGATCAGCCTCCGCGGGTCGGCGGAATCACGCGCAAAGGCCCAGTTGATGTGGTCGCCGTCCACCCAGCGTTGGATGGAATTTAAGGCTAACCCGAAGTACGTCGCGACGATCGCGGCCAAAATAAGGGGTACAACGGGTGCGGGATCGTCGATCGAAACGATCAGGGGCTTGACGATCAAGAATGCGACGGTGGCTGTTGCAGCAGCAGACCAGGCCGAGATCACGCTGTGATAGCGAGCATTGGGGTCCTGGGTAATGTGACGCTTACTCTGGTACGCGATGCGTGCGATGAAAGCCAACCCAAACATCGCAAAGGCCAGGGGCCCATCAAAGTAAATACCGGCCAGCAGGCCACCGATGAGGATGGCGTCGAAGGTCACCGTGGACGTCGACCATGTCGGCATTGCCGCTGACGGGCTAGACAGCACCTGACGCACCCGTGCTGCGTTCTGGGTCCGGAATATCGCGTTCGGTGAGAAGACACTGATGATGACGAGCACGAGGGCGGCTGGCAACAATCGGTTCCCAAACGCTTGGTCCTGGGGAACCGGATCTATTCCACCCAGTGCCACGCCGAGGATGGCCAGGGCCAGCGCCACGGCACCGGTGAAGATCGCTGCAATCGACACGAGGCCAGCTCGGACCTGGACGCGGCGCTCCAGGGGGCTAAGTGAGCGGTGGGCAGTGGCCGGGTGGATCCATCGGCCGACCTGAAAAACCAGGCTTGCATCGCTGCTATAGCTCGGGCAAGGCACATGTAACCGTACCGCGTGCGGGGATTGTGATGCACGAATTGAATGGCCGATTAGCCCCGATCGGTCCGAAACTCAACAAGGACGGGCATCTCTTTGCGCTGGGCAGGCAAGTGCCGCAAGTTAGCCGAAAAGTTAGGGCTACTACGTTGAAGGTGGGCCGAGAGTGAGGCTGATAGCGACCCTTGCGCGGCGATTGCCGACGCGCGAGGACGCAGACGCCGGCTTCACCCTTGTTGAGGTGCTCGCCGCGGTGGTTGTGTTTGTGGTGATCTCAGCGGCAACTGTCACCCTGCTGATCCAGGCCCTTGGCACCATCGATGACAACAATGAGCGAGTCCTCGCTGCCAACGTGGCGCGATCCCAGGTGGAGTACCTACGCACCATCGGTGCAGACAACATCACCCCGGGCCTCACCTACGACCAGCCGCCTGGCACCCCACCCGGTTACGTCGTGGAGACAAGCGCGCAGTGGATCGGCGTAGGACAAACTGTGAGTTCCTGTGATGCCGCCTCGCCGGGGCAGGCCTATCTGCGGGTGAGCGTCGCCGCTTCAAGTCCAGCGCTGGACGGCCCGGCCGTTGTGGACACCATCATCACCCCCAACACGGTCGGAAACTTCGAAGGAACTGCCGCGATCGCGATCCGTGTCATCGACCAATTTGGCCGGCCGGTGTCGGGTGTCAGCGTGTCGTCACTTGACTTATTCGCACCGCAAAATTCTTTTTCCCTCGTGACAGGTGCCGATGGATGCCTTTACGTGCCCGGGCTCCAAGCGGGTGGTGACATTGACATCACAGCCACGAAATCTGGCTATGTTCCGCCCACACCGACGGGCAATCAGGGTTCGTCCTCACTCGATGTTGGTGCGCTCGCCAAGCCCACCTTTCTGCTAGCACCTGCCGCCGGTATCGAATGGGGCAGCAATCTGTCTGACTTCCCACTGGCTGGCAACACACCTGTGGTGTGGCAGGTGAATGAAACCGGCGCTGTTCTGGAAGACGGGGATGTGTCTACCCCGGTTGTCGGCCAATGGCCGACGACGAGCGGCTTTACCGCGTGGGCTGGCTGCACCGAAAGTGACCCTGAGCTGTATTCAAGTACTCGCGCGTCTTTCGACTTCGTGGCAGGTGGTGTGGCCCTGGCGGTCCTTGAGGCCCGACCGGTGCGCATCAGCGGATTACCTGAGGGAACCTCGGTTATTGCCACCTACCTGGGTGGATGCACGATTCCAGAGCTCGTTGTGGGTGTGGCCAATGCGAATGGTGCCATTCGTGCCGGTCTAGCCAACGGTCGTTGGTCGTTTCGGGCCACGGCCGAGAGTTTAAGCGAAACGATCGCGTTGTCCCAGCCACTCGCGCCACCTGAGGTTGGTAAGGATGACTCCATCACCGAGGTGGAGTTCACCCTGGCCAAACAGTTGCGGCCCGAGCCGACCCCATCGCCGTCAAGTACCGAATCACCCTCACAAGATCCGAATCGAATTCGAAACTGATGAGCAGACGGAAGGAAGGTCGCCGAGACGCTGAGGATGCGGGCTTCAGTTTGATCGAACTCATCGTGGCGATGGGTATTTTCAGTTTGCTGATGGTAATTGTGGGGGCGCTCACTCTGTCTGCTTTCGGTGCGATCCGGCAGGCTAATGAACGATCAGGGATTCAAACAGAATCTCAAAATGCAATGGAGTGGGTGTCACGGGTGCTGCGATATGCCGATGTGCCACCCGATGGAACAACAGCCATCGTCAATGCTTCGCCTTCAGCAATAACGGTCTACACATATGCGGGGACCGGCGATGTGGTGGACGCTCCCTACCGAGCCAGTATCTTTGCTGAGGTTCAATCCGATGGATCGGTGGCCGTTGTTTCCGACATTGTCTCTCCCATTCTTCTTGATGATGCCTGGGTATGGACGGGTGAGCCGCAGCGTCGACTCCTTCTGACGCTGCCGAGTGACACGCCCGCATCCCCCTTAGGCATCGCCTACTACGTGTGCGACCTCGCCAATCAATGTGTTGACCCGCAGCTCTTCGTGCCTTCGGGTGCGGGCCCACTGCTGGCTGCTGATAGTCCACTGACTCCGGCTTATCTCGTGGTGTCACTTGGGGATCCGGCACTACCCAATACGGTGATTACGCAAACGATAAATCTGGTGAATCTCGCATGAGGCGTATGCGCTGGTCGAGAGATGACTCGGGTGTGGCCATGGTTTTGGTTATGGCCTGGTCGGTACTGATGCTCGGTCTCGTTCTTGTTGTCTCGACAGCGGTAATTAATCAGATCCGCCCATCGGACCGCAGCGAGCAAGCTTATGCGGCCTTGAGCGCGGCCGAAGCGGGTCTTGCTGACCTTGAAGCGCGACTTCAGGTTGGTTCTATTATTTCGGTCACCGATGATGCAAACAATGAAGCACTTCGCGGATGGGTGCCAGTGCCTGGTGGCAATACATCGGCAGAGTTCACCTACGCTATTGATGCCACAAAGTCAGGTGCTGTCGGTGAGGTACGGGCCTATTCCACCGGCCGGGCAGGTGATCAGGTGCGTACGATCGAGGCTGTTCTATCCAAGAGATCAACCCTCGACTACGTCTATCTCAGCGATATAGAATCCCCCTCGCCAGACACACCGGGGGTGTACAGCACTCGTGAGTACAGTCTTTCAGGCATCACGTACCAAGAGGCGGCGCGGTTGTTGTGCGCTCGCCGATGGGTCGAGCCCGGCCCGGTGGCCATCGACAGCGGAGGCAGGGCGATCGAGGGCGGGCAACGAAATCTGCGCTTTTGTAACTGGGCGGGCATCTTTTCTAATGAGCAGATCATTGGACGTATTCACACCAACGATGTTTGGTGGCTGCAAGACACTGACCTGTCAGGATCGCTGGATCCAGATTCCATCACCTCTTCGTGTAGGTCGGTAGATGAAGGCTTGCAGCCCGGGGACGTCGGTTGCTCGGCGGAGCATCGGTATATCACGGCAAGTTCGATCCGTCGGTCGTCCACGCCAGGTCGCTATCAGGGAGACTCCTACCGACCCTCTGGCATCGACATTACGCAGCGAAATCCCGGTTACGACACCATTCTTGACCTTCCTGAGAGTCCGGATTTGCTCAAGCGACGTGCGGCAGAAACGGGATGCATCTACACCGGCCCAACGCGCCTCCGTTTCGCCGTTGAAGGTGGCATTGGCTACATGTATGTGACGAGTCCGAGCACGAAACTGACACGCGCGGGGTGTGATGGCGAAGGAGGTGACGGCACTCGCCTGCAGAGCTCTCCCACATCCCAATCGACGGCTCGAGTCAAGCTCGACGATTTCAGCGATCTCGTTGTGTTTGTGCAAGACGTTCGGCCAACATCGGAAAGCAATCTCCCCGGTGAAGACTACAGCAGTCCCGAGAGTAAGTTTTACTGGGAGAAAGAGAATCGCTGGGCGTCGGGAAGTGAGCCGACATGCGCAACAAAGGGGTCTGGTCTATCGGCAAATAAGTATCCCTATGTCATTCCCAATGATCCAGGCGAACGGGCCGGTTTCGGTGGCGGATCAAATTATGATGGGTTCCCGTCAGAAGACGCTGATAGGAGTTCACCCTGGTACGGCTCAACCTGCGCGAGTGGCGATATGTACGTTCAAGGTGATTACAAGGGCGCAATAATGTTGACTTCTGACAACAACGTGGTGCTCACAAGTAGCCTGCGAGATTCTCAACAGGCTGATCCGTCCGCTCGCGCGGGAGCACCTGATTACGGCAAACCTAGCCCGGCTTCAACGAGTACCTTGGGCATTGCGGCTGGTCGATTCGCCTACATCTACCGACCCATCACCGACGGGGGTCAATGGGTGGATGATTGGCGCAGCAGCAACGCTGACAATCCGGTCTTTAACTTCGCACTGCTCGCCATTCAACACTGTTTCGGTTCTCAG
>ERZ887942.1371-NODE-1371-length-17007-cov-5.973513_pt1 | contig 17007 bp, 11 predicted proteins | sample MGYA00521099_ERZ887942 | MGnify/ENA primary metagenome ERZ887942 (study PRJEB32303, sample SAMEA104408605) | aquatic metagenome | biome: Brackish water; feature: Pelagic; material: water | place: Baltic Sea | collected 2014-06-07T06:48:00 | depth 16,251 m ...
GTCTTGAGGTATTTGTTAACACTTTCAAGGGCTTCCTCTGCTTCGGGTATTTTAGTGGCGACCATTTCCAGGGCCGACAAAACACCGAGGGCCGTTATCACATAGCCATTCGTAAACCAGGTGGGCTCACCTCCTCCTGCGTTTTGTATAAAGTCAATTTCCTTAAGGAATGGGACAGAGTCTCCGTACCTCAGCATAAATGATGATATGAATGCAGGTATGAAGGCTCTAGATGCGAAGAGCCCCGAAATACCTAGTCCGTATATCAGAGTGTTTAGGTCCATGTGGGTGTCAGCTGTTCAAAGATGAATATTGTAGGTATCTTGCGGGACGCTCGCAAAAAATTCAAGTTCCGTAACTGAGGGGTCAGGCAGACTGTTCTTATAGTTGTTTCAAGTAAATAACTGCTGTCATCCGTAGTTGCGTTTTAGAATCTGCTGATAATTCTGTCCGTTCATGAGGGATGTAGTGCACGCCGAGCGGAAAATAAACCGTGCTATCCTGATTTCTCGACTGAATGGGTGGAGTATCGTGATCGTCGCCCTGTTGTCCGTGTTGGTCACGCTATTCGCAAAAAGCCTCTTTGGGACAGTGGTTGGGTTGGCCGTATTGGTTGCAGGCTATTTGGAACTACGGGGTCACAAATTACTGGTATCGCGCAACATTTCGGCGGTCTCGTGGCTTACAATCAGCCAGTGGTACCTCATGGCGGTTCTCTTTGCGTACTCGATCATAAATCTGGTTCAATTTGATGCGAATGATCCATGGGCACCGTTTTCTTCAAGTTTTAAAGAGCTTGTTCTTGCTATTAACCCTGATGTTTACCTCGTCGAAACGATGTTGAAAATCAGCTATCATGCGGTTTACGTCTCTTTGATCGTCGCGGTTTTGGTCTATCAAGGTGGATTGTCGATCTACTATTTTTCGCTTAAGAAATACCTTTACGCAAACACGCTGTAGGTCTTTCCTGCTGCATTTCATCAAACACTAATAAAGAAACAAAAAGCTATGTTTTCCAACGCTTTCTCTAAAACGCTGCTGGTTCTTGGTACCAGTCTAGTTGCACTCTTTTCTTATGGGTGCAGTAAAAAATCGAGCACTGAATCTACTGTTATTCAGGATAAAAAAATAACAGAATCAACTATGTCACAAGAACTTACAGAAACCCAAAAAATCCACCTTACGCTTGGTTATTCTATCGGAACAGACCTGATGCTGAGTGATTATTCCGAAGACGAGGTAGCGCAGATTCTAGAGGGTCTTCGCCTTGCGTCTAAGGAAGAGGAACCTGACTACGTAAAAGGACTCCAAGACCAAGCCTTCCAAATCTTGAACGAAAAGCGTACGAAAGCGCAGGCGGAACAAAGCGCTTCGGCGGTATCTACCAATAAAGCTGCGGGCGAGGCCTTTTTTGCGACACTTGAAGGGAAGGAAGGCATCACTAAAACCGATTCGGGCCTGAGGTATGAGATCCTGACAGAAGGTTCCGATGTGTTTGCCACGGCGGCGGATAGCGTCAATGTCCATTATCACGGTACGCTCATCGATGGTACGGTTTTTGATAGCTCAGTGCAACGCGGCGAGCCTGTAACATTTCCGCTCAACGGCGTTATCAAGGGTTTTAGTGAAGGTCTTACCCTAGTCGGTGAGGGCGGAAAAATCCGTCTGTATATGCCTTCTGATATTGCCTATGGAGATCGTGGAGCGGGGGGCGCAATTGGACCCGGTGCTTCTTTAATTTTCGAAGTCGAGATTTTGAAGATCAATCCTTAAGAACCGGCGGAAGAATTTCTTAATACAAAAAAGCACTGTCCTTTCGGGACAGTGCTTTTTTTGGATCTGAATAAAGGGTGGTTTAGTTATCGGGAACCTCGAAAACCTCGATGATCGCAAGCCCCTCTGTGTCATTCGCGCCTCTCAGTGCTATCGTATAGGCGGTTCCGCTTGGGGACGCTGGAACGTTCACGAGTAGTGCTGCTTCTTCGATAAAACCCGGTTGAATAGTGGTGGCTATGATGGACGCGAAGTTCTCGTTATCTCTCCAATTATCGTTGAACGCAATCCGTTGGCCTGATGCATCGAGCATCTCCAGGGTCGTGTCAGACAATCTGTCGGTGAGGTTATCGGGCAAAGAGGGTCCGTTTCCGCGAATATAAAGTGTCCGATTGCCGGTCCCCTTAACAATAATCCCGGCGATCATAAGACCATCTCCTGAACCGACGATTCCTCGTGTGGAGATGTTGATGAGTCTCGCTTCGTTGTCGGGATTCGCTTCGTAGACTTCTACCAACCCAACACCGGTTCCTGCATCCGCGCCCCTCATCCAAACCGTGTATACGCCCGGTGCCAGATTTACGTATAGAGCCGCCTCTTTTTCGTTCTTTGGAGCCAGTGTGGTCGCGATGATGTCGGCCGACCGTGGGTTGTCCTGCCAGTCATCGTTGGTATCCAGCTGTGCGCCAGCGCCATCAAATAAAACGAGTTCAGGGTCCTGCAGCAGGGGAGGGCTGCTCGGGAGAACCAAAGACGGTGCAATTCCTGTTATGTAGATATCTTTGTTTTCAGTACCGGTAATTATAAAGCCGGCGATCATGATCGAATCGTCAGTCCCTCCGACGGTTCCGCGTGTCGAAATGTTGATGGGTTTACCGGTCGTTGCTTGGTAGGTGGAATCAGAATCTGGTGCAGATGCATCGGAGGATCCCAGGGCACTGAGGGCTCTGACTCTGTATATGAATGTCGAATCGTCATCGAGGCCTGAATCGATGTAGATATTTTCATTGGCTCCCGTGGTTCCAATAGGATCCCAGGAATTTCCATCTGTGCTGCGGTCTATCTCAAAGCCAGACTCACCTTCCGAGTTGTCGTCCCAGGATAGTGTTAGAGTATCGCTGTTGTATGGATCTACAGCCAGTCCGGTAGGATCCGCAGGAGGTGCGATTTGAACTTGAGCTTCATTTGATCTCGCACCGTCATCCGCTGCGTCGAATGCAACGACTCGGTATAGGTAGGCTTCACCGAGGTTGACGGTGTTGTCCACGTAGGAGTTGGTATTGGTCCCGAGTGAAGCCAAGGAAGTCCAGTCGTTCTCCCAAATGGCCTTACGCTCAATTCGGAATCCTGTCTCTGTATCTGAATTGTCTGTCCAGTCGAGACGCACGCTTGTTTCGCTTTCGATGGCCGCGATCAAGTTGGTTGCCGCGACGGGTCCTACGGAGGCGTCTGTAGTCCAAAAGGCGGCCTGTGTGAGTACCTCATAGCCGACGAACACATCTGGCTCGCCGCTGGTATAGGAGGGTATCTCATAGAAAAGCGTCGCGAAGTATTTGCTATTGGGCTCCAGGGTATTGGCGCTTAGCACACCGGATGTGCTGGAGGTGCTTACTCCTGGGAGATCCACGTCGAGATCGTTGTACCCAGGGGCTCCTTCGATCTCCAAGCTTAACCGGGCATTGGGTGGAGGTGAACTTATACCGGCCCATTCGAAGGTTAAAGGCAGTGAGGGGTCCGCTTGTTGGAAGGAATCAAAGTTTGTGAAATAGGGTTGGTTCGCTGGAGAACCGCCTCCCATGGTGAGTGATTCGAGCTTGGTCGGAATACCGTTTATAATCAGATCCATGCTGTAGTTACCATCCGGGTACGCGGTATCCAATTCAGCTTCGTTTCCGAAAATCGCCTCAAATTCCACGAGTCCTGTTTCGTCAGTGGATGCGGGAACTGGAATCGTGGAGCCTCCTGGGATTGTAATGGAAGCAGTCGTTATTCCTGAGACTTCGGCTTCGACGAAGTAGAACCATTGTTGAGGACCGGGAGCTTCTGAAGACGTTTGTACGGCGGCAGTGCCTTTCGACATGAACACTTCTAAATCTGGACTGCTGTTAAAGGCTGGCCAAGTGGAAATATCGATACGGGTGGTTGTCAGGTAACCGATGATCGTGTCGGGAGAGGCCAAGCCGTCCGTCTCTTTCACGAAAATTATATCTAGCTCGTAGTGTTTGTTTAATTGGAGCGTGTTCGCTGGAATTTCGAAGGAGGTCGCGGTACTGGCGAGGAATTCGAATAGCAGTTCCTCATCGTCATCATTTCTCCAGATTTGAATTACGATCCGGTCTTCAGAGGTCGCACCTTCAAATTCATTCCACTGAACGGTAAATGGCTGGGAAAAATCGTATGACCGCAGGGCTACTGCATTCAGGATGTGAGGTGCATTTGGATAGCTATCTCCGGAAATTGTGAAGGGACCCAGGTTGGATGTGTTCCCGTCTTCCGTCACGCTGAAGCTTACCGATCCATTGGGAAATTGTGCGTCCATAGCTGCCTGGCTGCTGTACCTGGTGTCGTCGTCCAATTCGTAATCGCCCGGTTCACCTGGCAGATTTATCGGACCTCCAGATCCGACATAACTTACGGTGGCGCCAGTTACATTGCTGCCCCCTGATACACCTGCTCCAAAAGACCATTCGGAGTTGGACTCATCAGGAGCAAAGTTTTCGAACTGATCGAAGGCTAATTCCTTGATGATATAGATGAAGTCGATGCCGGGATCGTTACCTCCTCCGCCACCACCTGAAGATGTTTGGACAGTCATGGAGGTTTGAGAGATATAACCTGCAACGGCTGTTGGATTAGTGGCGGTATTCTTAGGCGCCCGGAATTGAACTGTGAGGTTGTAAGTTCGGTCAGCGGTCAGTGTATTTGCAGGTAGTTGGACGGATGTATCCGTTCCAGGGAGTGCGATGATCCATTCTATGGTATCACCGTCGAGTGCATACACGAGTACGGTCGAAACGGTTCCTGGAGCCGCGCCCCAGTTTACAGTGAGTGGGCTGCCAGGATCAAACGTTTGCAGATCCGAAAAATTGGAAAACATGGGTGCGACTGGGTAGTCGTCTGGAGGAAGGTTGTAGGGTCCGTAACCTACCGCTTCACCGTTTTCTATAAGATCTACCCAAAAGTCGCCTGCCGGAAATACGGTATCCAGTTCACCTTTGGTGTTGTAGGGAGTTCCCAAAAAGAACGAGTTGTCCCCTAAATCGTTAAGGGAAGTTATCGCGTTGAAATTGTTTATCGCGACTGAGCTGATCGAATTTGAGTTTCCTGTGGCTCTGGCTAATACTCCATATCCTGCGTCGTTCAAAACTCCGGGGCCACTTTGTTCGTAAAGATCCCTTTTGAAAAGGAGGTAAGCCGAGTCATTGGCAAAGCCTCCACCGCCTGGGTCGGTCTGAAACGTGAATGTTGTGAACACTTCGTAGTAAGAATTCACGAGTACCCCATTGATCATCTGTGGAGATATGGCGGGGTTAATGAAAATGATTTCTCCTGTGTAAGAAGCGTTAGGTTGGAGAAAGTCACTCGAAAGGAAGACTCCGTCGGAAAAACTATCCAAGGTGAAATCTGTTTCATTGTTCGGATCGTTGTTGTTCCAGATTTCCACTTCGATTAAGGCTCCTGGAACTGCGTTTGAAAACGTATTCCATAGAAGGTTAAACCCCTCGTCAGGATTTATGACTTGAGCAGTTTCCCAATTGGTCAGCCATGGAATGACAGGTAATGTCCCTCCTGTTTGACTCACGGGCCCTAAGGTAATTGATTCTCCGTTATTGATAACTCTAACCGAGTAGACCCCTTCAGGGTAGGCGGCATCTCTCTCACCTTCAGTTGAAAAAACTGCATCTAGATCAAATTCCGCTGGTCCACTCGAGGGGACGATGACTTCGCTTGTATCCGGTTTGATCAGTGTGACGGAAGAAAAGTCACTTCCAAAAGCCTCAACAAGGAAGCCGTAGCTTAGCTCAGTGGGTGCAGCAGCGCTGGTTTGTGTGGTTGATACTCCCCTGGATACAAGGACGTCAGAGGGTTCCGAAACGTTCGGGAAGGTTGATATTTCCACTTGGGTGGTCGTGAGATAGCCGATGATTGCGTCTACACCCGGTGGCGAGGCAGCGGTTTGATTGATAAAGGTTATATTAAGATCGTAATTTCTATCCGCTACGAGTGTTCCTCCTGGTATGACGAAGGACGTTGCACTTCTATCGAGAAACTCCATGAGCAGGTCGTTGTCATTGGTATTGTCCCATATTTGAACGAGAACCTGATCGCCATCGTTGGATCCGGAAAACGCGTTCCAATTTAATGTGAAATTCTGCAAAAGGTCCGATGTTTTAAACTCCACTGCATTCTCAATATGCGGAGTTATCGGATAAGCGTCTCCCGTTAAGGCGAAAGGGCCCAGGTTGATCATAGAACCGTTGTCAGTAATGCTAAGGCTGACATTTCCATTGGGAAAGGCTGCGTCCAATGCGGCCTGGGTTAGGTATTCCTGATCATCGCTGTCTAGTTCGTACTCCCCATCTGCACCGGGCATGTTGATGGGGCCTCCCGAACCTGGGTAGGTGACAGTAGCTCCTGTGACAAGACCGTCTCCGGATACGCCTGCTGCAGACAGCCAGCCTTGAGGTGTGGTTGGAGCGGTGTTCTCCGTTTGGGAGTACTCTTTTTCTTTGATTATGTAGGCGAATTCTATGTCAGCCTTGGCTAGATTGAATAGAAAACAGATAGGTATGAGGGTACAGGAGATTAAGGATTTTTTCATGATTTGGTAGGACTCATTTTGGAGAATCAGGTAGGATGTATATTGTTGGGGTTTGTAACGACTATATCTAGATCGTTGGGAAGCAAAGGGTTTTCTTTACAACTAATTAGTATTAGTCTTACCAATACGGCTCTTGGACCTTGCCAGTGTTAGTAGCGGGCCATTGCAAATAATTTCCGTTGCTTCCCGAACTTCTTCACGCAACTTGAAGAACGAAATCTGCATGCGAACTAATTCAAGAGAGTCCTTCAAGGGTGTCCTAGCCGCTATGGGTGCATTCCTGATCTGGGGAATCATTCCGGTTTATTGGAAATTACTCCAATCAGTGGACGCCTATGAGTTGGTGATGCATCGGGTCTTCTGGTCTGCGATATTCCTGATTTTATTAGTCCGTTTTCGTGGCAAGTTTTCTACGTTCTTGGAAGCGTTTCAGAACAAGAGCATGGTTCGTATTCATACGTTTGGAGGGGTCCTGTTGGGGATGAATTGGTTGGCGTTTATTTTCGCTGTGACCCATGGCCAGATTCTGCAGGCAAGTTTGGCTTATTTCATTGTGCCGCTTACGAATGCGGGGTTGGGCTACCTGTTTCTTCAAGAGAGACTATCGAAGATCAAAGGTGCTGCGATTCTTTGTGCTACATTGGGGGTTTTAAATGAGGTCTTGCAGGTCAAAGACTTTCCCTGGCTCGCATTGGTCATGGCTTCGACGTTTGGAATCTACAGCTTGCTGAAGAAGAAAACGTCTCTGGGAACGATTACGGGTCTTACGATGGAGAACACAGCGATCTTCCCCATTGCTACCGTTGGACTGTTGGTTCTTTTCGTGAGAGGTGATGGAGTGATGTTTAGGTCCTCATGGGATCTGCAGGTGCTTTTGATTCTGGCGGGAGTAGTGACTACGATTCCCTTGATGCTGTTTTCTTACGGTGCGGCCAGAATTCAGCTGAATACGTTGGGCTTCATCCAGTTTATTGGCCCCATGACTAAGTTTGGTTTAGCTGTGTGGTTATATCATGAACCTTTTTCATCCGCGAAGATGGTGACTTTTGGATGCATCTGGGCGGGTATTATCCTTTATCTTTGGGACTCGTATCATGGGTCTCGAATAAAAGATGTGCCTCCTGATCTGTGATTCATTGACCCGCCTATGAAACAGCCTCTTAGTTTAAAGGTCACAGATTGAAACTCTCTAACGCAGGATCAGTGGCAGTTAAAAAAAGGATTTGGATTCCTCTACTCGTACTCGTGCTTTTAAGCGCGATTTTTGCGGCTGCCTGGTTCTATGTTCCTACTTACGCAGAGGAACGTTTTGTAGAAAAGCTTGAACAGGTAGGTATCGAGACTGATTCGATCGAATTTCGTATTGAAGGGTTTTCTCGTCCCGTGGTTAGGGATCTTAGCTTGAGGGTTTCGGGAATCAATTTGGTGGCTGATATGGTAACCTTCGGCTCCTTTTTTGATGGATACGGAGAAGATAAGCCGTTGAAGGTCAAGATTCATGGGCTGTGGTCCGGAGTGAATGCTCAGATTCCTGAAGGGATTCTGACCGTAAACAATGCCATCTTGGCTCTGCCCGAAAAACCTGCATTCAGTTCGCCCATTCCTATCGAGATCGAGTTCGAAGACGGAACGATTCTCTATGAGAATCAGGGCCGTCAGATTGATGGGAAGGTGGATGGTCAACTCTCCATAGTAAACACGGTGTTGAATTGGCAGTTGAGCATCAAAGTGAACGAATACCCGCTTGAAGGGCGTGGATTCTTCGATTGGGAATCGGGCAGTTCCGATATTTCAGGTGAGATGAATCTGAGTCATGAGTTAAGCCAGTCCATTTGGGATATTCTGAATGAGGAACCGTTGTTCGACTGGAATGCAGGGGAAATACAGGCTGCGTTTCATTTTGAAGGCGAGAATTACCGGTATCAAAATGGAAAGGTTCATGCGGTGGTTAGTGGAGCTGGCGTTGGTTTTGAGTCGGTGGATGTTATCAATGCGAATCATGTAGCTTCGGTAATCTGGACTCCGGGCCATTCGATGGTAGATTTTAGCGGGAATGGCTCGCTTTCCAGGCTCATGAACGCGCCATTTTCATGGGGCGGATCCTTATTGGTCGCACCGGGTCCGGTGCTTGAGTTTGAACTCGATGAAGCGTCGATATCTCCTGAATGGGGATTCGGCTCTTTTCAGCTTGCTCAAAGCGCTAAATCTTTAACTCCAGTTGAAGTTTCATTGATAAGCGCCGATGGCGGGTTTGATTTTCAAATCCTTGGACTGGATATGTTGCTGGGAGGGGAGATGGGAGAAAAGCTTACCAGTTCAACCTTGGACCTAATGATAAATGGTAATTGGAAGGACCGAACGATCGTGGATTCGTCCGTGGATCTGTGGCTCCGAGATGGGATTTTTATGGCGCCAATGTTTCAGTCGGAAATTGGAGAGGCACTCTTGAATGCCCGCATATCGGACTACGCCCTTTCAGATAAACTGATCCCCGATATTCTTCTAAATCCGGGAAGGTTTGTCAAAGAAGCGAGTATCTCCGATGCCATGCTTTACCGTTACGATGAAGTCGTCGGAGAATCGATCACGGTGAGTTGGAGTCCACGGAATGAGCGTCCGTTAATCGTGACGGGAACCTTTGCGGGTATTGGCCAATCGACCTTGTCACTGCAGCCGGATGAGACCTCGACGCGAGAGCATGCCAAAGGAAAGCTCTCTTTGATTCCCGGAGACTTCCTGTTTGATTACGAGCTGAAGAGCAAGGACCCGCTCAAAGCAATGGAGGCAACGTTGGTGCTGAAGGATTATTCAATTCAGGATTATCCACATCTAGAAAAATGGCTTACGGGTGAATTTGATATTACCGGCTTTGTTTCAGCGCAAGCTGAGCTCTCAGTGACGCCGGATGCGGTGACGCCGCGGGTAGAGTTTCAGCTGGATAATATTCTATATGCCAGCGGAAATTTAGTCATGGATGATGCCAGTTTTGCCGGCAGCATAGATTCGTGGGAACCGTTTAACCTTAGGACTAGCCGCCCATTGACGGCTGCTATGGTTCAGGTGAACGGATGGCCTATTACCGATCTGCATTCAGAATTTGAGATTGGTAACCGCATTAACGTAACAAACACGACGTTCTCAGCTTTGGGTGGTAACCTTACGTTTGCAGATATCTCGGTAGGTAAGGATGATTTGTTCGTCGATTCTGAGATAGGAATCAGCAATATCCTAACTGACGAGGTTCTACAATGGATACCCAAGGTCATTGGAATGGCGGAAGGAAGCATTTCCGGCGTGATTCCGTTCCAATGGGATATTAAGAATAGTAATTTTTCTCTGGGACGTGGACACCTGCAGTCACCTGAAGGTGAGCTAGGCTCTATGAACCTGAAGATTTTCAGACCTGAGGATGACGAAAATGAGGTGGAGATCGATGATCGCTACAGCATGGTTGATGAGGCGTTGTCGAACCTGCAGGACTCTTCACTGGATATTGATATCCTGCCCCCCAACTCGTTGACAGACGATACTCGAGTCAGAATAAATATCAAAGGTTTCGTCGATTCTCGATTCGTCAAGGCTCCGGTAGACGTCGTTAGGTATTACAGTCTGCCAGTAGATACGCTCACATTAACGATGGAGCAGGTACGCCAGGATCTTCCGGGTATTAAGACTTCTGTAGAGTAGTAAAATCCTAAAAGCGTCAGTGTGACGCTATGTAACGGTCCCGGATGCTGTAAGTCTAATAAGCGACAAAGTGGCGCTATTAATTTTCTGGGACTATTCTGTAAATCATTGATAACCAGGTTATAGTAGGCAAATTTGAAGTTGGTACAATACTGGCAATATAGGTATCGGAATACTAACCACTAACATGGAGATAAATATGAAATACCTAACAAGAAGACAACCTACGAATGGTCGGCAACTTTGGGGAGATTTTGATTCATTCTTCAATGCACCTCCGCCTTTCCTGCCATCATTCTTTGATTGGAACAACGACGTTTACCGACCAGCTATTGATCTTTTCGAAGATGAAGCTAGCTACATCGTACATGCCGAAGTTCCAGGATTCGACCGTAAGGAAATCACAGTAGAGCTGGAGAAAGATCGTTTGATACTGAAGGGCTTACGAAAACTGAATGATGATGATGAGAGTTCAGAAGTCTCGTTTCACAGGTCAGTGACTCTTCCAGATGCGATCAAATCAGACAAAGTGAACGCAAAGTATGAGAACGGCGTCTTGACTGTGACCATACCTAAGGCGGAAGCGTTAAAGCCCGTCCAAATAGAAGTTAAAAGCTAACCCACTCGATTTATATATTATGAATACAACAATGACTTGTCAGCCGAAGGAGGCTACTACAGAAAACACTATAACCTATTCTCAACCAAGATATTATGTCGATCAGTCGATGGACGACACCTTGGTTCAGATAGAGCTTCCAGGTGTAAGCAAGGATGAGCTCAATTTGACCGTTGAGAATAAGGAGATACTCGTCGAAGGATCCGCGTCCTATAAGTTGCCGGAAAACTGGAAGGTTCTGCATCGTGAGTCCAAAGCCCGCGCCTATCGATTGCGGCTTCGGATCGGAGACCAAGTAGATCAAGCGGCTATAAAAGCCCAATTGTCTGATGGTGTTCTTACGGTTACTCTGCCGAAAGCGGAGGCCGCCAAGCCTCAAAAGGTTAAGATCACTTAATGCATATATTCTTTAAGGGAGAAGAGAGAGAGTTAAAGCCGGAGGCATTGAGTCCTCCGGCTTTTTTATGGCAAATTAGTGTAATAATGTAGAAGGTTAAGGACTTTAGGAATTTTGCCTGAAATAAATTAAGGCTTGTTCAAGTCATACATCCACCTGATGAATATGAAAAATTGTCTACCGATGATACTTGGTCTGGTTCTATTTATCGGAACTAGCGCCCAAGGTGTGCCTGTTAAAACGGACCATGTAACCGCAGAGTTGGTTTCCGAGTTCAACCACCTCGTCCCAGGGAAGATTAACACCGTTGCGATTCGCCTGGAGATGGAAGATCATTGGCACACCTATTGGCAGTATCCAGGAGATACGGGATTTCAGACTACTGTAGAATGGACGCTTCCGGACGGAATCGAAGCGGGTCCGTTGCATTGGCCGGCTCCGAAGTGGATCGAGTCGTTCGAAATCGTTTCATTTGCCTATGAGGGCGAAGTGTTCCTGTTGGTGGATCTAACAGTCCCCGAATCCTATGCGACCGAGGGCCAGATTGAGTTGGCGGCCTCGGTAAACTGGTTAGTTTGCAAGGAAGCATGTATTCCTGGATCAGCTGATGTGAAATTGAGTATTCCGGTTGGATCCGATGCTGAACGTAGTCGCTGGGCTGATGAGATTGAGAAAACCCGGGATACGCTCGCTCAGAAGCTTCCGGAGTGGGAGATGATGGTGGTCGATAACGGTCAGTCCTTCGCGCTGAGTGTGGTAGCTCCAGAGGGTGTTGCGCTAGACAGTCAGGAAGTCACTTATTTTACCTTGGACGGCTGGGTCTCGAATACGGATCCGAGAACGTATGTGGCGGAAGGCCGATTGCTCACGCTGGTCATTCCGAAGGGCGAGTATGGTCCAGATGAGAACAAGGATCGATTCAAGGGTGTATTGGTTTCAAAGTCAGGATGGGATCTGGATGGTCAGTTTAAGGCGCTCTCTGTCGACCTTCCATTCTCAGACGATATGGCCGTTACGGATTGGTTAGGATCTCTTGGAAATACGGGGGCGGCATCGCTGGTGAGCGAGGGAGCGAGTTCGGGAGACAGTACCCTGAGTTTTGGTGCAGCTATCTTATTCGCTCTGATTGGAGGGCTGATGCTCAATCTGATGCCGTGTGTATTTCCGGTGCTTTCGATCAAGATCTTGGGGTTTGTTCAACAGGCGGGCGAAGATCAGGCGAAGGTGAAGCTCCACGGTATCGTTTTTACGATTGGGGTCCTGGTTTCGTTTTGGATATTAGCCGGACTCTTTTTGATTCTTCGGGCCGCCGGACAGGAGATCGGTTGGGGGTTCCAGCTGCAGACACCTGGCTTCGTGGCTGTGTTGGCCAGCGTTCTGTTTTTGTTTGGTTTAAATTTATCGGGTGTGTTCGAAATTGGAGAGTCACTGACCGGAGCGGGAGGTGAGCTGCAGACCAAGTCTGGATTTACGGGTTCCTTCTTTTCCGGGGTATTAGCTACCGTGGTTGCCACTCCATGCACCGCACCATTTATGGGAAGTGCCTTGGGAATCATTGTGACGCTTTCAGCGGTTCAATCGATGTTGATTTTCACAGCGTTGGCGCTCGGAGTAGCGTTTCCTTATCTGATCTTGTCATTTTTCCCTGCGTTTTTGAAATGGTTACCTAGACCCGGTGTCTGGATGGAGACTTTTAAGAAGGGGCTGGCATTTCTTTTATATGCATCGGTTGTATGGCTCGTCTGGGTTTTTGGAAACCAGGTGGGTGTGACTGGCATGGCAGGGCTTCTCATGGGCCTGGTTTTCTTTGGGATCGCAGCGTGGATCTGGGGAAGTTGGGGTAATCTCACGAAGCGAAAATCAGTCAGACGGATCGCGTTGATCGCGGCATTACCTATTCTATTCGTTGGTGGCTGGATTCAGTTCAAAGCATCAACCCTGTTTGCTGCTCCTGCGAATATCGCTGAAGCGGCGGATCAGAATTCAATTTTCTGGCAGCCTTATGATCCAGATACGGTCGCCTCTCTTGTAGCTGAGGGAAAGACCGTTTATGTAGATTTTACGGCAACCTGGTGTCTCACCTGCCAGGTGAATAAGAAGGTGGCCTTCGGTAACGACGAGGTCGTGGACTATTTTAAGACCCATGAAATTGTGGCACTTAAAGGGGATTGGACTCGAAGGGATCCGGTCATCACTCGAGAGCTCCAGAAGTTCGGACGCAGCGGTGTCCCTACCAATGTTATCTACTACCCTGGAGGTTCGACTACACTGCTGCCGGAGGTATTGACTCCGAGCGTGGTGTTGAACGCATTTACGAAAGAGTCTTAAACCACCTGTTTAAAGCCTGTATCAGGCGGCGGGTCATGCCAGGTTAGTTGGAGTTCTGCGTCTACGAACTATGAACCATGCGCCAATACCGGTAAGCCCCATAAGCAAGCTGACAGTCGATGGTTCAGGGATAGCTGCGGTCAGTTGAATGTCGCCCCACTGTGACGCATCATTGAATGCTGAATCATTAATGGCATTCCAGAAAAGCTGGGAATCGCGGCCATTTCCTGGGAAAGGAGAGGTGGGACTGTCGTCATCATTGAGAGCAGCATCGAAGCCCAGATTATTTCCGATGGCCGCTGCGAATCCTAGCGTAGACCAAGGAACTGAGATTTCCATGTTGTAGGAGGTGGCTCCCGAATGAGCGAAATTAACGCCAGAGAGAAGGTTCGAGTCAATCGGCCCGGTTTCGAGCTCGCTACTATTGATAACGCCTGCAGTTCCTCCTACAGCGAAACGATATTGATAGTTTTGATCAATAGTATTCAGGCTTTCAGCATTGGAGTTATTTACGTCGAAAAACAGCTCAACCGAGTCGTCGTTGAAGGTGTTCAGAGTGAGAGGGCTTCCATCCCCCGAATCTGAATTTCTCAAATCGTCCGTTATTTGAAAGAGTGCGTAGAGATTGGTTGAATCCCACTTGAGCTGAAAGTTCCCGGAGATCCCGGACGGTGATCCAGAAACTGTGTTGCCGAAGGAGTTGACCGCGCTCGCGTCACTCCATTCCCCTGCACCGATTGTCCCGTCTATGGTCACTGCATTCGTGAGCTGTGGGACGCTGATCTGTCCAAAAAGAGGAATCGAGATGAGTGTGGATGAGAGTGCGAGCCAGAAAGTTTTCATGTCGTAAGGTGTGTGATACTTAAAACTGGTGTAAAAGGTAAGTGTTTCTGCTAGGCTTAGTCAATGATTTCTAGATCTCTAAGAAATTATGATTATTTTCGGATTCCGAGGGATTGGAAAGGGGCGCATGCGTGCAAACTATAAACTCCAACAACTCCGATCGATGAGTCTTAGGGCTTCGTTGCGCTGCCCTTCAAAATTGTCCGCGCTTCTCCGTGATCGAGTTGAGTGGTGGTGAATGAATAGAAGGGGTCTTCGTGGGTGCTCATCCAGTCGTCGAGTTGTTCCCGCAGGTGACGCTTGATGTCAGCCCATCCAGCTTCTTGGGCGAGATTGGTGATTTCTTCTGGATCTTCGGCAAGGTGGTAGAGTTCTTCTCCCCAATCCGTGTAGAGATTGTATTTCCAGTCTTTGGTGCGGATCGTGCGTATGGGGTTCACCCATGTTTGTTTTCCGTAATATTGGGCAATGACGTATTCTCGATTGTCGACTGATCCTTTCCCAGTCACGATGGGCAGTGCTGATTGTCCGTCACATGCGAGGGGTGAGGCTCCGGCCATGTCCATGATCGTAGGGACGGTATCCACGTTCACCCAATTGTGCTCGGTTTTCTGACCTTTTAGTCCGGGGATCCGGATGGACATAGGAATGCGTATCATGTGCTCGTACATGAATGGTCCCTTGAAAACGAGCCTGTGAAACGTATCCATGTCACCGTGGTCGGAGGTGTTAATTACGATGGTATTTTCCCAAAGTCCTTCGCTTTTGAGCTTATTGATGATTCGACCGACGTGGTCGTCATAGAGCTTTACCTTTTGGCGGTAGTAGTCGCGGTAGCCCTTCCAGGTTTCGTCGTTGGCATCCACGATGAACTCTCCCTGATTGTGCTCCATGAATTCGCGGTGGACCTTCGGTACGGAGTCGAAGTCTTGTTTTTTCCAGGATTCAGAAAGTTTGACGTCGTCGATCGACACATCGCTTTCACCCGGTTTGTAATAGTAAATATCGTGGGGATCCAGGTACATAAGGAATAGTGCAAACGGCTTATCGGAATCCGAATGCCGTTCCAGAAAGTCCAAACCTCGTTCGGTGGTTTTCGGGTCAGGTCCTTTTTTAGTTTCTTCATCCCAGCCCGCATTAGCCACGGGATTGTTCCCCAGGTGCCATTTCCCGAAGATGGCGGTTTTGTATCCTGCCGATTGCAGATGAGTGCCGATCGTTGGAAGTTTTATGGCTGTTCCTCCAGCTGCGCGTTCATTGTTCATCATGCCATTCGTATGAGGATAAAACCCGGTAAGCATGGACGAACGACTGGGAGAGCATTGAGGCGTTGTGCAAAAGGCGTTTTCGAAGACGGTTGATTCCTCGCTAAGCGCATCCTGATGAGGCGTATCAAAAAATGGATCAACACTCCCTTGAGCCTGCCAGTGTTGTTGATCAGAGCAGAGATAAAGAATGTTATATTTCTTCTTAGAGACAGACGCATGTTGATTGCCTAGAAGTAGTTGGGGTGCGGCCATCGCCCCAACTAGGGCACTGGTTGATTGAATGAACTGGCGACGACTTTTCTTCATAGGGGTGTGTGTTTCAGGAGCTGAGGATTTCGTTTTTGAATCCAGTGGTCAATCTTTGGAATAGCAGAATCTATGATTGCGCTCCATGAAATTTTATTTAGGAGTAGGAATCTGTGAAGTCATTAGTAAAAGTAGCTTTGATCGGAATAGTATTGGTGGGTCTCGTGGGATGCGAGTCTTGGAACCCATTTTGGGCGAAGGCACCGAAGGCCTCAGAGCCGGAGGAAACGCTAGCCGCTTCCGATGAAGTGGGGGCTGAAGATCCATTGCCAACGCTCGATTCAAAGCAGGTCCGTGAAGCGGAGGAGAAGTATGAACTTGCATCTCAATTACTGATGTACGCCGGGCCGATTGAGAACTTAAGCGCGGAGAGTAAGAACGTCCGCTGGTTGGCGGCAGATGTCCTGCAAGCGGCCGTTGAGTTGAATCCAAACGAGTTCAAATACTACCGCGATCTGTTCATGACCTACATGGCCTTGCTGGAACCGGTGAGAGCGGTTGAGGTTTTAGAGCCGGCGCTGGCATCCCCTGAATTAGCGAGTGAAGCTGCTGAATTTCAGAACCTGGTATTCGGTGCTCTCGAATACGCGGCGATTATTGATACCGAAAGTTAGATTGGATCAGCGCCACTCGTGCTTCGGGTAACGCCCTGCCAGCTCTTTTCTGATTGCCGGATAAGCCGACGTCCAAAACGCTTCTAAATTGTTCGTGATTTGGACGGGTCTTTGATTGGGAGCTAATATTTCTAAACGGATCGTAATTTTACCTTCCGCAAGCGTCGGTGTTTTCTTTACGTCGTACAGCTCCTGGATGCGAACCGCTATGATGGGAGCGTTTTCCTCGGAGTAACGAACTTTGCATCGCCGTTTTTCAGTAAGCTGAATGTGCTCTGGAGCGTAGTAGTCCAAAGCGGCGGACTGCTCGGTTGACAGCCACGACCTAAGGACGGGCCATGGATCGCGAT
>ERZ887942.1375-NODE-1375-length-16939-cov-7.459725_pt1 | contig 16939 bp, 10 predicted proteins | sample MGYA00521099_ERZ887942 | MGnify/ENA primary metagenome ERZ887942 (study PRJEB32303, sample SAMEA104408605) | aquatic metagenome | biome: Brackish water; feature: Pelagic; material: water | place: Baltic Sea | collected 2014-06-07T06:48:00 | depth 16,251 m ...
GGTTAGATCCGTTAGAGATCACGCCGCCGCCAACCATGCCGTGAATGGCAGTGCAAGACTCTTCGCCAAGTGGCATACGGAAAATGAGGTCAACCGATGTGTCGTGAAGTTCGGTGTCCGAAGAACTTCCGAGCTGTCCATCAAGGTCGATGAGGTTCCAGCTTGCGCCAATACCGATGTACTGAGTGATGAAGTAGTTGATGCCAACTCCACCACCGTAGGACTCGTCGCCGCTTTCGATGTTAGCCGAACCGAAGAGGTCGACCTGGAGTTCACCTGCGAGGTAGCAAGGCTGGATAACTGGGGCTTTGCAGTCGATGACTGCTTTACCGTAATCGCCAGCAAATGTGGAGATGGCGGCAAGTGACAATATTGTAGTGAGTAGTTTTTTCATAGCTGTGTACTGTGTTCTTCAAATTTTTAAGATAACTTAAATATAAACGCAGGTTGAAAAAACCATAAAAAAAGAAATTTTCCAAACTCTTCAAAACTCAGCCAATTAGCTCAAATCAATATTCCCACCTATTTGAGCTCAGCCGGGGAAAGATTCCTCTCCTTTCTGATTGCGAAATGTGCCGCCAACTTCCAACGTGAGAAACACGCTTCACGATGGCCACAGACCCGTTCATTCACCTTCATTTGCACACCGAATATTCGATCCTTGATGGAGCGGTGCGGATCAAGGATCTCATGAAAAAAGCTCAGCGGGCGAAGATGCCGGCTGTGGCAATGACGGATCATGGCAATATTTTTGGAGCGATTGATTTCTTTAAAACCGCCAAAAAGTCAGGTATCAAGCCGATCATTGGTTGCGAAGCTTACCTGACGCCCCCGGGAACGCGGATGACGGAACAGAATCCAACGATCATGGCGACGGGCGGTAAGATGAAGCGGAGCCTGAATTCGCACATCACCCTTCTAGCCTCTACCAACAAAGGCTATGCCAACTTGGTGAAGCTGGTCAGTATGGGCCACCTGAAAGGGCATTCTGACGAGCCTCGTATCGATAAAGAGCTGCTTGCCGAGTACTCCGAGGGCATTATCTGTCTGAGCGGTTGTGTGAATGGCGAGATCAATCAGGCGATTCAGGCGGATGACATCGAACGCGCCCGCCAAAGCGTTGGTGAATTTAAAGATATCTTCGAGCCGGGAAGTTTTTTTCTCGAAATGCACGACCACGGCCTCGCGTCGCAGCAAAAGTGCAACAATCAGCTGATCAAATTTTCCAAACAGCTGGATATTCCGCTCGTCGCTGCAAATGACGTTCACTTTTTGAACAAAGCCGATCACGACGCGCATGACGTCATGATTTGCATCGGAGAGGGTGCGCTCCAGATGGATGAAAACCGGGTGCGCTATTCGCCGGAGGTTTATTTCAAAAGCACCGCTGAAATGCGGGCGCTCTTTAAAGAGACGCCTGAAGCCATTCGCAACACGCTCGAAATTGCCGATCGCTGCAATGTCGAGATTCACCTCGATGCAACGAGTTCGGCGAAATATCCGCAATTTGAATCTCCCGATGGCAGTCCACGCGAGGCCTATTTTCGAAAAGTCTGTTTCGATGGCCTTCGCGAACGTTATGGCGATCGAGCAGGAACCGATCCGGAACTCCGCACCCGTCTCGATTACGAAATCGGCGTCATGGAAAACATGGGCTTCGTTTCCTACTTCCTCATCACGTGGGATTTTGTGAAATGGGCCAAAGACAACGAGATCCCCGTGGGCCCGGGCCGTGGTTCGGCTGCGGGATCCATCGTCGCTTACGTTTTGGGAATCACCGATCTTTGCCCGATTCGTTTTGGACTAATCTTCGAGCGATTCCTCAATCCTGAACGTGTCTCCCCTCCCGATATTGATATCGACTTTTGTCAGACGCGACGGCCTGAAGTGATTGAATACGTTCGTCGGAAATATGGCGAAGAAGCCGTTTCCCACATTATCACTTTCGGCACGATGGGTGCAAAATCGGTGGTTCGCGACGTCGGCCGCGTCATGGCCTTGAGTTACTCCGAGGGCGATCGCATCGCGAAAATGATCCCCGCAGAAATCGGCGTCACCCTTGCCGACGCGAAGAAAAAGAATCCTGAACTGCGGGATGAAATCGAAAACAATCAAACCATTGCTGAGCTGTGGAAGTATTCAACCTTCCTCGAAGGATTGAATCGCGGCGTTGGAGTTCACGCGGCTGGAGTGGTCATTGGCGATTGCGATCTGACCGAACACATGCCGCTAGCACGTGCAAAAGAGGGTGAAATTGTTTCTCAGTTCGCCATGAAGCCGCTCACGGATATCGGCATGCTGAAAATGGATTTCCTTGGGTTAAAAACCCTGACGGTGATTCAAGACGCAGTTGATCACATCCACGTTCACACGCCTGATTTTAAAGTCGACGACATCCCACTCGACAATCAGAAGGCCTTCGAACTTCTTAGCCGAGGCGAAACGACCGGCGTGTTCCAGTTGGAGTCCGGTGGCATGATGAACCTGTGTAAGCAGTTCGACGTGGATCGAATTGAAGACATCATCGCGTTGATCGCGCTTTATCGCCCCGGTCCAATGGACCTCATTCCCGACTTCATTAAGCGGAAAAAAGGCGAAACCAAAGTCACCTACCTTCATCCCCTTCTCGAAGAAGCCAGTGAGGAAACCTACGGAATTCTCATTTACCAAGAGCAGGTCCAACGAGCCGCCAACCTTCTCGGCGGTTACTCACTCGGTGACGCTGACCTTCTCCGGCGGGCGATGGGTAAAAAGGACGAGAACGAGATGAAAGAGCAGCGGAAGATTTTCGTTGCCGGTTGTAAACGGGTCAACAATATCCCCGAGCAAAAAGCCAACGACATCTTTGACTTGTTGGAGAAATTCGCGGGTTACGGTTTCAATAAATCCCACTCGGCAGCCTACGGTTTGATCACCTATCAGACCGCTTATTTGAAAGCGAATTACCCGGTGGAATTCATGTCCGGTTTGCTTTCAAATGAAATCAACAACACCGACAAGATCTCAATTTTTGTCGCTGAGTGTCAGCGCATGGGCTTTCCGATTCTCGCACCGGATGTGAATCACTCGCTGATGAAATTTGCGCCCGAGGACACGGATGCCGGGTCGCGAACCGCGATTCGATACGGCCTCGCTGCTGTTAAAAACGTCGGTGCCGCCGCGATGGATACTACCGTAAAAGAGCGGATCGCTACCGGGAAAATTTACGACAGCATGGAGGAGTTTTCCACGCGACTCGATTCGAAGGTCGTGAATAAAAAGATTCTCGAAAACCTAGTTAAAGCAGGGGCCTTCGATTTCACGGGAGAACGACGCGACGTTCTTTTCACCCGAATCAGTCGCGTCATTGCGAGTTCGAACTCCGTTCAGAAAGACAGGAATAGCGGACAGGAATCGCTGTTCGACCTGACCGAGATGGCGGCGTCCGCGCCTGAGCCAACCGTTTACGACGACGAAGAAAAAATCGTCTGGGACAAAAAGGAATACCTGTCTCACGAAAAAGATCTCCTCGGATTCTACGTCACCGGTCATCCGCTCGATGAATACCGCGCCGCCATCGAAGCCGGAAACTACAATCCGATCGGCGGACTCGAAGCCATGAAACCCGGCGGGAAACCGCAGATTTTCGCAGGCCTGATCAATGCCGTGGCCGTGAAATACACCAAGCGCGAAGGTAAGCCCTTCGCCATTCTCTCGCTCGAAGATTTCACCGGCCAAACCGAAGTCATGGTCTGGAACGAGACTTACAACAAGCGCATCACGCTTTTAGAAAAGGGAAAAGTCATCAAGCTGAAAGCCAAAGTCGAAGAAGACTCTTTTTCCGAACAAAACCGCCTAACTGCCGAAGACATGCTTCCACTTGAACCCATCGACGGCCCCGCGAACGACGCCCCGCCTTCTATCACCAACGGAACAAACAACGCGCCCGCTTCCAACGAACCAACAGGGTCTGGTCACCAAACCACCCCTATCGCTTCGTCGCAACCACCTACTTCAACTCCTCCAGCACACCACAACGTGCCGCCGGTCGTGTTGTTGCTCGACAGCGTTCGTGATACCAACTCCGCGATCGATTTCATTTCCGAAACTGCCCGTAAATTTCCCGGCTCACGCCCACTTCAATTGCGAGTCACCCTCGCCAGCGGAAAAAATGTAGTCCTGGAAGCCGACAACTCATTCCAGGTCTCCGACGATTTCGAAAAAGCCCAGGGATTAGGAATGTGGGTCACGCCATCAGCGTAAATTATTGTTCAGCAGCCTTTTGTTCTTCGCGATTCAGCACGTGAACCAAATCGCCTCCGGCCATGCTGATCGCTTCGATCGCTGGCTGGAAATAACGGGCCTTGGCTTCTTTGTCGGCTTTCAGAAAGACCTTCCGCTTTCCTGGTTCCAAATCGCCCAGCAGGACTTCGATTGCGTCGGCAAGTTTATCTTCCGCAATTTCTTTTCCATTTAAAAAGAGGCGCATATCGGAATCAATCGTCACGCTGGCAATCGCGGCGCCGGTTGATTCCACTTCTTCAACGGTCGCTGGCTTCCACTGCAAATGACTGTCATCAACGGCGCGAGCCAGGATCACGAAAAAGATCAGCAGCAAAAACGCGATGTCGCCCATCGCGGTGGACGGGACATCAGCATCGAATTTTTTGCGGGGAATCTTCATGGTCTCCACTGAAAACAATACCGGAAAACAGAGCCGCGTTAAGAAAAATCGAACACTCGGAAGAGCTATTCGAATCACATTCCCCAGGCACCGACACCAGCCTTCTTCGCCGCGCGCTCAGTCTGAATTAAATGATCGCGGTATTGGAAGTGATCTCTTCCATCCGGCGTGGTCTGCCCCTTGTTGACACCTTTGGTGTGAATTCGAACCAAGCCTGATGCCACGAGAATTTCGTTCAAGTATTTTCCATCCGTTCCCGGCACTTCGACGAACGCGTAGTATCGACCGCTGTCGTATACCTCTTCCCACATCGTGTGAACGGTGAAGCTCTTGCCTTTTAGCAATTCCAAAGAGAAATCCTTCGCCTCGTTACCCAGCTGGATCACTTGGTCCACCGAAAGTCCGCCAAAATCTTTTCCCTGATCCCGAACCCGCTCGCGCTGATTCTCGTAGCGATCGCTGTAATATTTCTCAGCCGTATCAACGTAATAGAGTCGAATTCCGATGTCTTTCCCGTTGTGCTTGATGTGAAAGCTGTCGCCGTCGTTGTTCTTGTGATTCACCAACTGACAACCTGTCATCCGATCGTGACCATTCACTTTTGTGATCCCCTGATTCGAGGACGTCGCCGCCGGTTTCTTATCAGACTTATTCCAGTCCGTTTTCAGCATTGGTTTTTCAGAAGTCGATTTGCTTCCGTCATTCCAATTCTCCTTCAACTTCGGACCATCACCCTGCTTTTCCTGCTCTGAAGAAACTTGAGCTCCCGAATTCGAGCCTCCCCCTGCAAATTTGGTTTTATAAATCCAACCGCCAAGTGCGACGACGGCGATCATGATGAAACGGATGACTCGTGGATTTTTTATATTCAACAATGGAGGGGGATTTTCTATTATACGAACCAATAGGGTCTGTTCAGCGAACCAACCCTGTTCGATCGAAATGACTCAACGATCCAATAGGGTAAGTTCGACGAATCAACCCTGTTGCTTCGGTTTATCTTCAAACGTCGATTTCACGTAAAGCTCACGGAGCTGTTTGAAATCAACTTCAGCCGGGCTTGCCGACATCATGTCAACGCCACGGTTGTTCTTCGGAAAGGCAATGACTTCACGAATAGAATCTTCTTTGCACGCCAGCATGACCAAACGGTCGAGGCCAAGTGCCAAGCCACCGTGCGGAGGCGCACCGTATGAAAACGCGCTCAAAATATGGCCGAACATTTCCGCCTGCTCTTCGTCGTTCACGCCGAGCACGTTGAACATTTTCGCCTGCAAATCGCCTTCGTGAATTCGAATGCTTCCGCCACCTAGTTCAGTTCCATTGAGGACCACATCGTAAGCTTCAGCGCGGATGTCGCCCCACTTCGATTCGTCATCGAGCTTGTCGAGGTCTTCCGCTTTCGGACGAGTGAACGGGTGGTGAACCGCATTCCACTTTCCTTCTTCTTCGTCGTGATCGAGCAATGGAAAATCGACTACCCAGAGGAAATCAAGTTCGTCTTCTTTGCCTTCGTAAAGATTGTTCATCTCGGCAACTTCAAGGCGAAGACGTCCCAAAACATCCCAAACGACCTTTTTCTGATCGCAACCGAAGAGAACCAAGTCGCCTTCTTCGAGGGCAAGCTTTTCGGTGAGGGCAGCTTTTTCTTCGTCGGAGAAAAACTTCACGATTGGTGATTTCCACTCGCCGTCTTCCACCTTGATGTAGGCCAAGCCGCCAGCACCCGCTTCTTTGGCAAGCTCTTCGAGACGCTTGATTTGCCCTGTTGTTACTTTAGCAAATCCCTTTGCATTGATCGCGCGAACAACGCCGCCTTTGGCAACCGTGCCGGAGAAAACCTTGAATTTAGAACTCGCGAAGTCTTCGGAGAAATCGACGATTTCCATTCCGATGCGACGCTCTGGCTTGTCAGAACCGTATTTATCCATCGCATCCATGTAGTCGAGACGCGGGAACGGAGTCGGAACTTCAACGCCACGAGCTGCTTTGAAAACACTCGCGAGAATGCCTTCGACCAATTCGTAAATTTCTTCTGCCGTCACGAAGCTCGCCTCGATATCGACCTGAGTGAATTCCGGCTGGCGGTCGGCGCGCAAATCTTCATCACGGAAACAACGGGCGATTTGAAAATAGCGCTCCATCCCCGCAACCATGAGCAGCTGCTTGTATTGCTGAGGTGCCTGCGGCAGCGCGTAGAATTTCCCCGGGCTGAGACGTGATGGAACCAAAAAGTCGCGTGCTCCTTCCGGAGTCGATTTGGAAAGGATCGGCGTTTCAACTTCGATGAAACCGGAAGCATCCAGCGAATCGCGGATTGCTTTTGTGATCGCGTGACGTGTCCGCAAGTTCCTGGTCATCCGCGGACGACGCAGATCGAGATAACGATGCTGCATCCGCAAATCTTCGTTGCTCAGCTCTTTATCGAGCTGGAACGGAAGCACCTCGGCTTTGTTGAGCACTTTAAGCTCGGTCGCTACAATCTCGACTTCACCGGTTTCGATCGATTCGTTGAACGTCGATTGACCATCTACTTCGGGACGAACTTCCACTTTTCCAGTGATCTGGACCACATCTTCGCCGCGCAGTTTGTGGCTCATTTCAGCCGCATCCGCACTTTCTTCAGGGCGAAAAACGCACTGAGTCACGCCCTCACGGTCACGAATATCGATGAAAATGACGCCGCCCTGATCGCGCTTTGTATTCACCCAGCCGACAAGTGTAGCTGTGTTTCCCGCGTCCGATTTCCGGAGTTCGTTGCAGTGATGAGTGCGATACATGATGTGATATTTTTACGTTAGAAAGTCCTCTTTTCGAGGGGCCGGAATTCTAGCCCTCATCGCCCGTTCCGCAAGTTTGTCCTGAGCAAAGGGGTGAATGTCCTCTTTTTACAAAAAAGCCGCTCCCTGCTACAAATATGCGGTTCGAAAACAGTTGTCTCGCTGCTGCGATTTCTTATACCATCCGCGACCCCGCATATGACCACAATCCTCACTTTTCTCTTCTTCACCGCGCTTGTTGGCTTTTTGACCTGGCGCTTCACCCGCAAAGACGATCACGATTCCGCATCGGGCTACTTTTTAGCGGGACGGAGCCTGACGTGGTTTTTCGTCGCCGGGTCACTCCTTCTGACCAATCTCTCAACCGAACAGCTCGTCGGACTCAATGGCGGCGGTTACTCGCACGGGATGCAAGTGATGGCATGGGAGGTCTGGTCATCGATCGCCATTGTCCTGATGGCTTTGATATTCTTGCCTCGCTATTTAAAAGGCGGGGTCCGCACCGTTTCAGAATTTCTCACAAGCCGCTATTCTAAAGGCGTCGGCATCATGGTTTCAGTGCTCCTGCTACTTTCACTCCTCACCAATCTGCTACCGTTTGTATTGTATTCTGGCGCAATTTTCATGCGAGACGTCTTCAATGTCTCGGCAATTTTTGGCGGAGATGAAACCAAAGCGCTTTGGGTCACCGTCATTGCTCTAGGGGTTGTCGGCTCGATTTATGCCATTTTCGGAGGGCTAAAAGCGGTCGCCGTTTCGGATACACTGAACGGAATTGGATTATTCGTCGGCGGTCTTGCGATTCCGATCCTCGGCCTGGTGATGCTCGGTAATCTGATGGGAGATGGAAGCGGCTTCATGGGCGGCTTGAGTTTCCTGACCCAAAACAAACCGGAACTCCTCAATCCCGTTGCGCTCGACGAGAGTGCCAACATTCCGTTTTCCACGTTGTTTACAGGGATGCTTTTCATCACAACCTATTATTGGTGCACCAACCAAGCCATTGTTCAGCGAACATTTGGTTCAAAAAGTCTCGCCGAAGGTCAAAAAGGAGTGCTTTTCGCTGCGTTCCTGAAATTGCTCGGTCCCCTTTATCTGGTCTTGCCCGGAATTATCGCATGGCATCTCTTCAGCAAAGAACTCGGTGCTGACGGCGATTCCGCTTACGGAAAACTTGCCATGGCGGTTCTGCCAACATGGGCGCTCGGATTCTTCGCTGCCGTCATTTTTGGAGCGATCCTCAGTTCCTTCAATTCGGGCCTGAACTCTGCGACAACCCTTTTCAGCATCGATTTGTATAAAGGGGTATTTAATAAAGACGCCACCGAACCGCAGATGGTGAAGACCGGAAAAACGTTCGGAATCGTCATCGGCATACTCGCCATTCTTGTCGCGCCGCTAATCGACAAAGCCGAAGGCGGCCTGTTCGATCTGATGAAAAACCTCGCCGCACTTTACAACATTCCGCTGCTGGCAGTTGTGGTCATGGGAATTTTCACCAAACGAGTTCCCGCAGTCGCCGCCATGGTGGCGATCATTTTCGGATTCTGTTTTTACGCCTGTTTTGGCCTGGGCCTCTTCGGCACGTTTCCAAAAAATTCATTATTCGGTCACGAAATGCACTGGCTCCACATCGCTGGAATCAATTTCATCGTGCTAATCGTTCTCATGTTTATCATTGGAAAAATTGCTCCAAGAAAAGAAGCTTATGAGCAAGCTCACTCTGGCGACGTCGATGTCACGCCTTGGAAATTCGCGAAGATCTCCGGCGTCATTATTCTGATTCTCATAGCCATCATGTATTTCGCGATGTCAAAAATCGGCTGATCAAGTTTACGAACCCACCCTATTGATCCATCGAACCCACCCTATTTAATCGTGAATCCTACGCTTACACCCTCCGTCTGCATCGATGCAGTTTTTGAAGGCAAGTCCTTCGATGAAGCCTGCGCTGCCACCAAACAAGCCGGCATTCCCGCCATCGAATTTTGGGGGTGGTGGGATAAAGATCTCGACGAACTCCAAGCTGCGCAAAAGGCGAATGGCCTCGCCATTTCAGCCTGTTGCACGAGATTTATCAGCCTCGTAAATCCATCCGTTCGTGAAGATTACTTGGAAGGGCTTCGCGAATCGATCGAAGCCGCGAAGCAGTTGGGGACCACCACGCTGATTTCTCAAGTCGGAGAATTCCGCCAAGGCGTTTCGCGAGACGATCAGGAAGAGGCGCTCATCGCTGGATTGAAAGCTGCGGCCCCGATGCTTGAAGAAGCTGGAATCACACTCGTGATCGAACCGCTCAACGAACTGGTTAATCACCCCGGCTACTTTTTGATCCGCAGTGACGCGGCTTTTGATATCATCGAAGAAGTCGACAGTCCCAACGTGAACGTCGTCTTCGATATTTATCACCAGCAAATCAGCGAGGGAAATTTGATTCAAAACATCGTCGAAAATATCGACAAAATCGGGCATTTCCACGCAGCTGGAAATCCCGGACGCAACGAATTGCAGTTCGGCGAAATCAATTATCCGCAGGTCTTCGCTGCGATTCAGCAAACCGATTTCGAAGGCTTTGTCGGTCTCGAATATTGGCCTCTTGAAGAGGATCCCGTAGGTGCACTTAGCGAAGTCGCGCAGTTGTTGAGTTAAGCCGATGACTTCACTTTTTTTGCGCAGAAAAGCCTCGTGCAAGCAGTCATGAAAAACAGCCACCCGCTGGGGCTCTCTTCGCATATAGCCAAACCCGCGATTTAATGAAATTCAATCAAACCTCCCTTGTCGCTCTTGCCGGCATTCTCCTAAGCGCTACTGCTTTTGGTGAAGAAAAACCAAACGTTCTTCTGATCCTTGTCGATGATCTGAAACCCGCTCTCGGTTGCTACGGTGACAAAACGGCGCTCTCTCCAAACATCGATAAATTAGCGGGTCGCGGCATGCAATTTGATCTCGCGTATTGCAATCAGGCAGTCTGCGCGCCTTCGCGATTTACTCTGATGCTGGGTTCGCATTCGACATCGACTGGGCTTTACGGATTGGGAAGTCCACTAAGGAAAATTATTCCAGATGCCGTGACTATCCCTCAACATTTTGCAAAACACGGCGGATACAAAACGGAATCCCTTGGCAAGATTTTTCATATTGGTCATGGCAATGAAGGCGACCCCCCTTCCTTTTCGATTCCGCATTTTAAAGAAAAAGTCATCGAATACGTCGCCGAATCCAGCAAGCCCGAAGGCAAACTGACTCGCGAAGAAGCCATGTTTGAAAATGTGCGCGTTCCGAATTTCAATGCGTTGCCTCGCGGGGCGGCGTTCGAAAATCCCGAAGTTGAAGATGACGCCTACGCAGATGGACGCGTTGCTGACGAAACCAAAAAGCGATTGCAAGCTGCCAAAGCACTTCGTGAAAAGGACGGCACTCCATTTTTTATCGCGGCTGGATTTGCCCGCCCTCACCTTCCGTTTTCAGCCCCGAAGAAATATTGGGACCTCTACGATGCAGCCAAACTCCCCATGCCGGAGAATGAAAACCTGCCTGCCGAGTCGCCAAAAGTTGCCGGAAAACGGGGCGGCGAAATCCGCAATTATTTCCCTGTTCCCGATAAGGGAAGCCCGGACCAAATTTCAAACGAACTGAAGCGCGAGCTGATTCACGGCTACTACGCCAGCGTCAGTTATGTCGATGCGCAGATTGGAAAAGTCATTGATGAACTTGACCAACTCGGTCTGGCTGACAACACGATTATCGTCCTCTGGGGAGATCACGGGTTCCACCTCGGCGACCTTGGGATTTGGACAAAACACACCAATTATGAGCAGGCCAATCGGATTCCGATTTTGATCACAGCTCCGGGAGTTACCCAACCAAATACCACAACCAAACAGCTTGCCGAGAGTGTTGATATTTTCCCGACGCTTGCTGATCTCGCGGGCCTACCTGCACCAAATTTCACAGAGGGCCCACAGAAAATCGACGGCATCAGTCTTGTCCCAGTGTTAAAAAATACGACGACCCGCGTTCGCGACCATGCGTTTCACGCCTACCCGAAAAAGAAAATGGGCCGCGCAATTCGGACGGAACGATATCGTCTGATCGAATGGAAAAAACCCGGGGCGCCTGCCGACTCCGCCGAGATCGAGCTTTACGATTACGAATCCGATCCTTACGAAACCAAAAACCATGCTGCTGAAAAGCTTGATGTGGTTGCGGCCCTCCGCAAAACTCTCGCCACCTATCCAGAAGCAGCCCGACGGAAATAAATTCGGAAATAGGCTCTCTTTCAACTCATCGATAAAACATGAAACCGTTCGCCCTGATTCTCACCGCCCTGTTTTGCGGATACTTAACCGCTGCTGAAAAGCCGAATATCGTTCTTATCTTTGTCGATGACATGGGTTACGGCGATCTGGGTTGCTACGGCAGCAAAACCAACAAGACACCGAACATCGATCGCCTTGCCGCTGAAGGTCAACGCTGGACAACATTTTACTCATCGGGCGCGACCTGCGTTCCGAGCCGCAAAGGCTTGATGAGTGGTCGTCATCCCAAATTGATCAGAGACAAAGGCCTCGGCGAAAATCGCGATGCACTGATGCCGGCGATGCTTAAACGTCAGGGATACGCCACTGGAATGTTGGGGAAATGGCACCTCGCAGGATACCCAAAAGATTTTACTTCCTCCCCGATGCACCCGCTGGAATGCGGTTTCGATTCGCATTTCGGAACCCCCGGAAGCAATGATGTTCCGGCACCGATTGGAAAAATTCAGAATCGTGAAGTGTTCGACACCTGTGACAAATTCACCTTTCAAGTCCCCCTGATTCGTGGTCGGGAAGTCGTCGAGTTCCCCACCAATCAAGAACTACTCACTAAACGCTATACTGAAGAAGCAGTGAAGTGGATTGGCGAAAAGAAAGACAGCCCGTTCTTTCTTTATCTCGCCCACAACATGCCTCACGCGCCCGTTTTCGCGTCGCCCGAGTTTCAGGGAAAAAGCAACGGCGGAAGATACGGGGATGTCGTTGAAGAAATCGATTGGTCTGTCGGCGAAGTGATGAAGGCAGTTGCCGATGCAGGGATCGATGAGAAAACGCTCATTGTTTTCACGAGCGACAACGGCCCCTGGACTATGTTTGGACCCCATGGCGGCGTTGCAACTCCGCTTCGTGGAGAAAAAGGAACCACCTGGGAAGGTGGCCTTCGCATTCCCGCAATCTTTCATTGGCCCGCAAAAATCAAACCCGCGGTAATAGACGACATGGCAGCCAATTTGGATCTCTACGCCACGTTCGCCGCTCTTTCCGATGCAACCGATTTACCGACAACATCATCGGGATTTATTTCAAAAGACCTCACAGGCACTCTGCTGAACGGCGTATCCAGCCCACGCCAACAATGGCTTTACGAAGGCGATGCCTTTCGTTCCGGAAAATACAAGGTTCACATGACTACCAAAGATCGCTCATCCAATCCAGACACACGCAAACGCGAACCTAAGAAGATTTACAAAACACCGCTGCTGTTTGATCTCGAAGCGGACATGAGCGAAACCACCAACATCGCGGCAGAGAACCCGGAGATGGTGACCCGGCTTCTACGTGAGATGAACGCGTTCAAGAAGCCTGCGAAAAAATAAGACCTAAAAAAGCACGCCGTATGGTCTTACTCGGACGCTTGGACAATCATCTCGCCGCGCATCAGGATCCAGTGCCCGGGAAAGGTGCAGAGGAAGGGATAGACACCGGGTTTCTCCGGCGCGGTGAAACGCATGACCTCGCTCTGATTGGCGTTGAGCATGCGGCTGTGATGGAGGATTTTTTTCGAATCAGGAAGAAACTGACCACTCTTTGCAGCTTCGGGATCTTTGGCCATTTCGTTCGCAGCCATGCCAATCTCTTCGAGGGCTCCGGGCGCCACGATGACAAGGTTGTGGGGCGTCGCATCCGGATTGATCAGTTCGAGCCGAACCGGCTGGCCGGGTTTCACCTCAAAGCGGTTGAGAGAATAGAGCAGGCGTTCTTTGATAATGGAAATATCAACACGTGACAGATTTTTCTGAGCGTCGAATATTGCCTCTTTCGGTGTCGGGGGCTTGGCGCGCCCGGTCTTTTGTCCGCGATCAAAAGCGTTAAGGAAAGTGCCGATCTCGGGATGAGCCGCGAGGTATTCGCCGTGCCCTTCAGCCCAATGTCGCTTCAGCGTATGCGAACCCAGTGAAGTGCGAATAGCGTAGCTCAGATGGCCACCGTGCGGATGTTTGAGAGTTTCCAGCATCGCAGTGAGAGCACCTTCAGTGCCGATGTAGGAAGCGGCGATTGCAGCTTCCATTCGGACCAGGACCTCGGGGTCGTTGGCGGCTTTGGCGAGCAGGGCATCAGAATCTTCTAGAAGCGAATGCCAGTTGCGAAGCTGGTGAGTGGCCGCAGCGCGGGCGTGATGTTCGTCTTCGCAATTGAGTAGCTCGACAAGAAAGTCGGGGTTGCTGCGCCCAATTCCACGATAGACCCAGAGGGCCTCCACCTGATGATGGCGATGGCGTGGATTAAAAGGATCGAGGGAACCGACCCACGCGGTGAGCGCCTTCTCCACCTCGTCCGGCTCGCGGTCACGAAGTTCGCTCCGAGTCCAATAACGATAACGATACTGAGGCAGCTTGAGATTATCCAGAAGATCAGAAATGGAAGCATCAGCGATCTGCGGCGGATCAACGGGCTTGCTGTCCTTCGCGGTAATGCGCCAGATCCGTCCAGAATCGCGATCACGGCGGGGATCGCGCATCGAGTACTGATTGTGGCTCTTAATCGGATTATACCAATCGCAAATGTAGAGCGCCCCGCGAGGGCCGAAGCGCAGATCGACCGGAATGAAACAGAGGTCGGTGGAAAACAGAATGTCGTTCACATACTTTTCCTCGTAGCCAAACTCGCCTTTGACCCACTGGTGAAACTCGATCCGGTTGGTGGGTTTGTAGCGCGCTTTGACGAAACCGCCCTGCATCTCTTTGGGAAAGGTCGGGAAATCGACAAATTCGTGGCCGCAGGTGCCGGAATAAGCAGGAAGGCCGACGGGCTTGGGATGTTGCTCGGGGTAGGCTGGGTCCAAGGCGTGAAAGGCCGAGGCGAAAATGGGATGGCTGGCGACGTGCTGTCCCCACTCGTCGAAAGTGACGCCCCAGGGATTGGTGCTCGAGTAGCTGCCGAACGAAGTCAGTCGTTCGGTTTTGGGATCGTAGCGAAACCAGCCGCTGTTCTGTTGGCGCACCAGGCCATAAGCCGTTTCGATCTGGGAGTGATGAAAAATCGACTCGCGAAACAGCAAGTCGCCATCCGGCGTCATGGCAAAATCGTGCAGCGCGTGATGCGAATCTTCGCAGCCGAAACCGGTCAGAATCTTGCGACGCTGGTCGGCTTTTCCATCACCGTCGGTATCCTTGAGGAAGAGTAGGTGGGGTTGCGCGGAGACGTAGACGCCGCCGTCTCCGAATTCAAAAGAAAGCGGGGTGTAGAGTCCTTCGGCAAAAATCGAGGACTTGTCGGCTTTGCCGTCGCCATCGGTGTCTTCGAGAATGACCAGCTTGTCGTTCGGTTTCTGTCCGGGCATGACCTGCGGGTAGGAGGTCGAGCAGGAGACCCAGAGTCGTCCGCGGGAATCCCAGCGAATACTGATTGGGCAGGCAATTTCAGGGAACTCCTCTTCACCAGCGAAGAGGTTCACCTCGAAGCGCGGATCCATGATGAATGCCTCTTTTTCTTTCTCGGCGCTGAGCCACGGATTCGTACCGCGCGCTTCCCAGATGGGTTCGAGCGGCGGAAGCTTGGAGTCATCAATCGGCTCGTCCGCAATCGATTCGCCCTGGGCGAGTTTCCAGATACGCTTGTAGTGATTAGCGACCAGCAGGTCAAAGTTACGCATCGCTGGTAGAAAATCGTTGTAACCGTGTTCTTCGCTGCGGCCACCGGTGTAGTAATACGTATTCAGCGGGCGATAACGATAGAAATACTGGCGGCTCTTTTCCTGCACTTCGGCGCGAAGGGCTTCGTTGATATCCGGGGCAGATTCCGCAAACAACTGACTGTAAATGGTGTCGGCGAGAAGTTCGTATCCGTCCTCTTCGAGGTGAATTCCGTTCATCGACAGATCAACATCCGGCGAATCCATTGCCGTGCGAGTCGCTGTGAAAACATCAGCAAAACCCACCTTCTGAAGAGCCGCGACTTCACGCATCGCTTCGGTGTAAAGCGCCAACTGTGGATTGTTCATGGCACCGGCGGCGACCCGATCAATGTCCTCGTTGGCAATGGGCGAGAGCAAAACGATGCGCGGTCCGGTCTCACCGTTAAAAGCGCTCGACTTCAGTTTTTCGAGGTAGCTCGCAAGATTCTCGCGGAACTCCGGAAGCCCTTTTTCACCAGCGAAAGATTCATTAAATCCAAAGGCAGCGATGATGATATCGATCTTTTCGAAAGTCAGGTGTTGCTCGACATCGGCCAAATTGAGCGGGCGCGGTTGGGAGTCGAGTGAATCGCCAGCCCAAGCGAGATTACGGACAACGAGCTCGTGTTTAGGAAATTTCTGCTGCAGAAGCGTCTCAAGAAAACCGAAATCGCGGGCTCGATCAAGAAGCGTGTTGCCGATGAAAGCGATGCGGTCTCCGGGATTCAGTATTAGCGGCAGGGATGTATCGACCGGCACAGTTTTCGCCGGCCTCGGGGCCGAGCTTTCGTACATTCCATATTTGGCAAGGGCAGGATCTGGTTCAGGCTTCTCCTTACCAGTAAAGATCAAGCGCATGTTTTTCTCCGGTTCCTTCCCGAGAGCTCCAGGCGGATCAGCGGCCCCGGAGATAGCGGGCAGCACGAAGCCGGCCAGTAACGCAGCGGCATAGACGGGTCGAAGAATTTTCGAGTTCATTTTTGAAAGAAAAGGAAGAAGGGAGCGTCGATGCTCTCGTTCAGAAGAAAGGTTACCAGCCAATGGAAGGAGATGTCCAATCCTGCATCCTTACGGCAACGCGGAAATGCCCGAGTATTTCCGGGAGAGAAAGAACGCGAAATGAATGCGTTTGAGAGACTGGTAAAAAATAGGACCTTTCAAAAAATACGCCCGCCGCAATTCGAACGCGGGACCTACGGATTAGAAGTCCGTATTTAGACCGTTGGTAATTAGCGAGTTGCAGATTTTAAAAGGGTTCCAGCACAGCCTTGCACACCCTCGCACAGCAATTCCCAGTTTGAATCTGCTCACTAATCGCTCACTTTTTCTTCCGAGCCTTCGCTGACTTCCGCGCAAGCGCTCGGTAATACTCTGAATCCCCCCGCTTTTTGCCCGCACCCTTTATTGATCCGCCCTTTGCTCCAATCTGGGCGAGATAGGATCTTACAGCGTCGGTTGGTTCAGCGGTGATTTTCATTGGCGGACTTTTCCTCCGAATGAGCCTCAGGCGCTTGACACAAACAGCTAATCTGTTGAAAATTGGGTTATGAGACGAGTTTTTCAC
>ERZ887942.1377-NODE-1377-length-16925-cov-6.265205_pt1 | contig 16925 bp, 13 predicted proteins | sample MGYA00521099_ERZ887942 | MGnify/ENA primary metagenome ERZ887942 (study PRJEB32303, sample SAMEA104408605) | aquatic metagenome | biome: Brackish water; feature: Pelagic; material: water | place: Baltic Sea | collected 2014-06-07T06:48:00 | depth 16,251 m ...
TTACTTAACCGACTTATTCCCTATTCTAGAAGTTGGAACTTCCGCCAAGATGCTTTCTATTGTTCCATTAATGAATGGAGGTGGGCTTTTTGAAACGGGTGCGGGTGGTTCTGCTCCAAAGCACGTGCAGCAGTTTGTAAAAGAAAACCATTTAAGATGGGATTCTTTAGGTGAGTTTTTAGCTTTGGCTGTTTCTCTAGATCACTTGGGCGAGAAAGACAATAATCAAAAAGCTAGGATACTTGGAGAAACTTTAGATGACGCCACAGAAAAGTTATTATTAAACAGGAAATCTCCCTCTAGAAAGGTAAATGAATTAGATAACCGAGGTAGCCACTTCTATCTGGCTATGTACTGGGCGGAAGAGTTGACTAAGCAAACCAAAGACACCGATCTTCAGGCTCAGTTTAAAGATGTAGCGGCCAACCTAAAAGGTAACGAAACCAACATAGTACAAGAATTAGTAGAGGTTCAAGGAAAGGCCATAGATATGGGCGGATATTTTCAACCAAGTGATGATAAAACATCTGCAGCAATGCGACCAAGTGCTACCTTAAATGGCATAATATCAACGATGTAAGTATAATCTGACAATAATCTTAATAAAGCCCGGTTTGCATTTGCAAGCCGGGCTTTATTGTAGGCAAGGATTTTGATTCTGTTTATTAAAATAAATAAACCAATATTGAATCTTATAAAATGGCTGATTTTTGTCCTGGCACTTGCCCTCAGTCAAAGTGCTTATTCACAAACCTATAAAGTCTCCGAGCAATATTCTTTTGGAGGCGATGAGGATGATACTGCCCAAGATCTAATCGAAACATCTGATGGCGGTATTATCATGATAGGCTCCACAAACTCCAAGAATAGTATCGATGTAGGAGAGTCACAGGGATATCGTGGCAACGGCGGTAGTGACTTTTTTGTCATAAAAATAGACGCCCAAGGTAAGAATGTCTGGTCACAGGCATTTGGCGGTAGCAATGATGAGGAAGCTACGAGTATAGCAAGAATCAACTCCAACGAATATGTAATCGTAGGTCCTACCCGCTCCACAGATGGTTTCGCAAACTTTAACGGAACAAATGGCGGCATCCTCATGATCAGAATCAGAGAAGATGGAGCCTTAGTATCTAGCAGGATAATTCCAGGTGGCAGCAAGTTTACTCAAAAGACATTTCATTACTCTAACTCCTTTTCTAAGCCAACGGTCAAAGTAAATAATTTCGGATTTATTTACATAGGAGGTACCCACGAGATTGGGACATCACCATACATGGCCAAGCAGTTTTTCCTAACCAAGCTTACTCCAACTGGTGATACTTTATGGGAAAAGGTTTTTGGGAGTCCTCTAGATGACCAAATGTCTGATTTTGCCTTTTCTTCAAATGGAGACATAATTATGGTGGGAAGTACTTCCGCTTTAAGTAACCAAATAGATGGTGCTGGAAATGGAAACTTAGATGTGCTTGCTATAAAAGTAACTAGCAATGGCAATCTGGTTTGGGAAAAAGGGTGGGGTGGAGAAAGAATAGACGCGGCTCATGGCATTATTCAAAATCATCAAGAAAGTGGTTTTCTGATCGTGTGCGAAACAAGCTCTACCACAGGAATAGTCAATAGTACTTTCGGAAGCAAAGACGCTTTGATATTGAGTATTGATAATAATGGCACCTTAGTTTGGAAAAACCATTTTGGAGGCCACGGTAACGACAACCTTTTTAATATCACCAAAGATGGCAATGATAAATACCTCGCCTTTGGCACGAGTGATTCACGCAGAAATGATTTAATAAATAAAGGCCCGCTAACAGATGTGCTCACACTAAAAGTAACCTCCACAGGCGAACTGGAGGGAGCAAGCTTGTTCGGCGGAGAAGATATAGATGTCGCTAGAGGTGGAATAGTCCTAAACGATACGACTTGGGCATTTGCGGCCATAAGCCGTTCTTCATCTGAAGATTTGAATCTTAACAATGGTGAAAATGATTTTTGGCTTCTAAAGCTTGGCATTGCACCGCCTATTGATTTTTTCAACTTTAGAGGCTTTAAAACTTTAGATGGCGATGGTGAAATTAACTGGCGAACCAATTACGAAACTGAAGCCAAGTCTATCGCCATTCAGAAAAGTAGAGATAACAAAGACTTCCTGACCCTTAAAAGTTTTGATATTACGGGAAATAGCTCGAGTCTGAAAACATATTCATTTATAGACTCGCAGCTCAGTGTGGGCCCAAATTACTACAGATTATTATATTATAATTTAGCAGGAAAGGCATATATAGGGCCATATCTTATCATAGATAATTCTCCGCTGAGCATTCAAAATATTGCTCCTGAAAAAGAGTCTTTAACACCATATCCAAATCCAGCTATTGATAAAATAGCGGTTAGGCTATTGGATGAAGAGGCTCGTATTTCCGTCAAAGATCAAACTGGCAAAAGTATGCCCATTCAAACTTCCTTTAGCCCGAATATAGGATGGCAAATTAATTTAAATCTACTTCAAACGGGTTCCTATTTGATTCTTTTAGAAAGTGGAGAAAATATCACCTCAAAGAGATTCATTAAATACTAACGCTTATATTCGCTGCTCAAAATCAAGAAAAATGAGCAGAACTATACATTGGGGAATTATAGGAATTGGTAAAATAGCAGAGAAATTTGCTTCTGATCTAGCTACAGTAGAAAACACAAATCTTGCTGCAGTAGCTTCCAGATCTCTAGAAAGAGCACAAGCTTTTGGAACCAAACATCAAGCAGATAATGCATTTGGCACTTACGAAGAGATATTCAATACACCCAAACTAGATGCTATATATATAGCTACACCTCATACTACGCATGCCGCTTGCACCCAACTTTGTCTAGAAAAAGGCATTGCGGTTCTCTGCGAAAAACCCTTCGCTATGAATGAAGGAGAAGTAAAAGAGATGATTGACTTGGCCAAAGCCAAGAACACCTTTCTTATGGAAGCTATGTGGACGCGTTTCTTGCCTACTACCAAGAAAGTGCTAGAGTTAGTAGAAAATGGTGGCATTGGCAAGGTGAAAACTATCCAAGCAGACTTTGGCTTCATTCCCCCTTTTCATCCAGAAAGACGTGTTTTAAATCCTGAATTTGGCGGTGGAGCATTTCTTGATATTGGTATATATCCTGCATTTATTACACTGCTATTATTAGGTTATCCATCCAATATTTTGGCAACCAGTACTAAAGGCCCAACTGGTGTAGATGAGTCTACCGCATTTATTTATGAATATGACAATGATGCCTTGGCAAACCTTAGCTGCACTTTTGGAGCAAACACCAATATAGAAGCGATTATATATGGAGACAAAGGGAAAATCCATATGAAAAGGAAATTTCATGAAGCCACAGAAATTGTCTGGTACCCTGAAGAAGCTGAGGCCGAAACATTCCATTTCCCTAGGGAAACTTTTGGCTACGACTATGAAATTGTAGAAGTGAATGAGTGCCTTAGAGCAGATAAAAAAGAGTCTGATTTATGGTCCTTAGCAGAAAGCCTAAAACTTATACGTCTTTTAGATAAAACAAGGGATGAGGCTGGGATTGTCTACCATACAGATTAAGGTTTAAGACTATCTTTCAAACTTCTTAAACCAGCTCCATATTTTCATAACAATTACGCCTAAAACGGCCTCTTTGAAGATACCTGAAGACATTTTAGAAGTCCCTTTAGTTCTATCGGTAAAAATGATAGGTACTTCCTTAAGTTTAAATTTATAAAGGAGGGCGTTAAACTTCATTTCTATCTGGAAGGCATAACCCACAAAAGTGATTTTATCCAGGGGGATAGTTTCTAAAACCTCTCTGGTATAGCATACAAAACCACCAGTAGGATCCATGATGGGCATTCGGGTCAACATTCTTACATATACACCCGCGAAATACGACATCAATACCCTACCAATAGGCCAGTTTACCACGTTGACACCAGAAACATACCTAGAACCAATAGCCATATCGGCACCATCGCTCTTGCAAGCTTTATAAAGTCTAACAAGGTCTTCTGGGTTGTGAGAAAAATCTGCGTCCATCTCAAAAATATATTGATAGCCCCCTTTAAGAGCCCATCTAAATCCATGTATATATGCCGTTCCTAGCCCTTGTTTTCCAGCCCTTTCTTCTAGGTGGAGCTGTCCAGGAAATTCCTTTTGTAGTGTTTTTATTATCGCGGCGGTGCCATCCGGAGAGCCATCATCCACTATTAGAAGATGAAAAACCTCTGGCAAACTAAATACCTTATGTATAATAGCCTCAATGTTTTCTTTCTCGTTATACGTCGGTATAATTACAAGATTCTCACTCATTTTCACTTCTCTTTATGCCATTATATTCTTCCTCCAATTGAGTAAGCTTATCTTCTACTTTTTGATACATTTCCGCAAAATTCTTGGGGTTCCTTCCATAATAATTATAACTCTCAGCGTATATGAGTGAATCTACGCCATGCTCCTCTAAGAGCTCATCATGCAAATAAACAAAAGCCACTCGGGCAGAATCATATGTATTCACACTAAGGCGACCCACTCGGGCCTCTAATAAGTGAGTCTCTGTCAACACCTCTATCATTTCTTCCTGTGGTATTAGATTATCCGGCACATCTGTTGGAGAGCATGCATAAAAAAATGATGCCAGAAGAAAAAGAACCGTAGTTTTAAGAGATTTAAAAATCAAAATAGTCAACCATTAGTAAGCTCTAGCTGAGCTCGTTTATTAGGAAGTAACCCGATAGAAGTTTACAAAAAATCTAAATCAATAAACTGACTACCTTTGTTTCACAAAAATACGCAATGCCACCTATCTAGAGGGCATTACATTTTATAAAAAAGCTTAAGACCATTGAGATCCCTTTTCTCCAGACTGGATAAATTCGAAATTAGAATTAGGAAAGCCGTTAATTCCCAAATGCACGGCAATTTCAGTTCTATATTTAAAGGGACTGGACTAGAATTTGCAGACCTTAGAACGTATCAATATGGCGACGACGTCAGGACCATAGATTGGATCACCACGGCAAAAGGTCACGGAGCCTATGTCAAAATATTCAAAGAGGAGAAAGAGCAAACGGTTTTCTTCCTTTTGGATGTAAGTGCTTCGCAAAAAATTGGCGGACAGGGTCAAACAAAAATTGATAGAGCTAAAGAAATATGTGGCGTGTTAGCACTTTCTGCCCTAAAAGAATCTAGTCACGTAGGACTTTATGCCTTTTCTGATCAAAAAGAACTCTATCTAAAGCCTGAAACCGGGATGAAGTTTGCCTACAAGTTTATTCTCAAACTTTTTGAAAACAAACCCGAATCTAGCAAGACAGACATCACCGAAGCCATTCGATTTACAATGAATAGGCTTAAGAAGAAAAGTGTTATCATCCTTATTTCTGACTTCCAGGATAAAGACTACCAGGACAACTTGAAGGCCCTCGCTAAAAAACACGATTTAGTAGTAATTCATTTATACGACCAGCGTGAAATTAATTTACCTAGTCTAGGCCTTATTCCGATAGAAGATCAAGAAAGTAACGCTGTCTCTTGGGTGAATACATCCTCAAGAGGTTTCCAAAGAAATATGAAAGAGGCTTTTGAAGAAACGCAAACTGGACTTGAAAGTATTTGCAAAAAGTATAATGCTAATTACATATCTGTTTCCTCTACAGAAGATTTCGTACATCGCCTTATTGAACTTTTTAGAGTCAGAAAATGAGATGTTTTAGCCCGACATATCAGACATCTTCTAAGATAAAATTTAAGGGTATAAAACGTTTATTACTCCTATTCATTACTATACCTTTTTGCTCAGAGGCACAGCAGCCCCGTCTAAACTTTCTTCCAGATTCCGCTGGGATTGCTGAAGACATATTAGTCACGCTCTCTTTTGACCATTCCGCTGTTGAAGATGTTTTCTTTCCCAAAGGTGCTAGTTATTTCAAGCCCTTTGAACTTATAAATAGTACTTATTTCACTACAAAGACCATTGACTCTATAAGTACCGATAGTGTCCTTTATATTCTCCGTTCTTTCGAGGTTGACACCTTAAAATCATTAAAACTACCCATCTGGATAGTGAAAGGTGAAGACAGTACTATATTCTGGTCCAATACCGATAGCCTATTTTTTAGTGACATAATTCCAGACTCCCTATTGGCAAAAACAGACTTAGTGTATGGGCTAAGTTTCGTAAAAAAGGGGGAAGTAAAAATTCCGATTGGCCTCAAAGTTCTGTTAGCCTGCTTAATCGTATTAGGCCTTTTAGTCTTAGCTTTTCTAGATAAAATTAGACGTCTGCTTGACCTTTGGAATTTTCAAAAAAGACAAAACGAGTTCAATGAACGCTTCAAAAAAATAATTAAGGATGACACCTCGTCAGAAGAACTTAAAGAAGCCAGTACTCTTTGGAGAGATCACATGACATGGCTGGAAAGGCTACCTTTTAATACTCTTTCTTCCGTAGAAATAGAGACGACCGCTAAAGACAAAAAAGTGGGTGAAGCTATCAGAGAAATAGAAAGTAGTCTTTTCGGGGGAGTAGATTCAGACAGAATCCCTGTAGCTTTGCAAATTCTTTTTTCTTACAACAAAGAACGCTTTAAGGAAAAAAGAATCGAGTATAAAAAACGTATATCAAAAAGACATTAATCAATGGACAATCCAGTAATCATTTTTGGAGCAGGAACTCTTGGAAAAACCGCATTAGATATCTTTAGTGAAAATGGCGTAATCATGTATGGATTTCTGGATGACAAGGAAGAGCTTCAACAGACGGAAATAGGAACGGTGATGGTTTTAGGAAAAACTGATGATGGTGGGGTATTGAAAATAATTGGGAAAAAGACAGAGGCCTTTGTAGCACTTAAAAATAAGATAGAGCGTAAAAAAGTGGCCACCATGCTTCAAGAAAAACGGAAAACCATGCCTGTTAACGCCATTCATAAAGCGGCCATTGTGTCTGAAGAAGCCACGATTGGCCACGGAAACTTGATAAGTGCGGGGTCTGTGATTGGTCCATTTTCAAAAATTGGGAATCTCAACATTTTGGGCTCCTCAGTCATTATTGATACAGAAGCCGAGGTGGGAGACTATGTAGAAATCGGAAGCGGATCTACCATAAACTCCAAGGCCAAAATAGCTGAAGGTGTATTTTTAGGTAGTAATGTTACTGTGGTTTCAGGAATCACCATAGGTAAAAATGCCAGAGTAGGTGCGGGCTCAGTGGTTATTGAAAACGTGGCAGAGAACGCTACAGTTTTTGGCAATCCTGCTAAAAAAATGTAGCTCTACAATTATTCTAAAACCAATACAAAAGGGAGTTCAGTATTGCTAAACAGTCCCAAAATTGCACTTTATAAAGATTTAGAAGAGATTGTCCGAACAAAAATTGATTGAGAAATCGCATAACATTAACTTCCTAAGTTTTTTGCGGTAACTGCATTAAACTACTCCTCAATAAAAGATGACTTTACCTTTATAATTTGATGAAAGCATACGTAAAACCAATAAAAAGACTCTTAATAGCTAACCGCGGAGAAATTGCTATCCGTATTATGCGTGCTGCCTCGGAATTAGGCATCACTACCGTAGCTCTTTATACTTATGAAGACCGCTATTCTTTACATAGATATAAAGCAGATGAAGCTTATCAAATAGGGACAAATGAGGAACCTCTAAAGCCTTACCTTGACATAGAAGGGATTATCAAGCTTGCAAAAGCGATGAAAATTGACGCTATACATCCTGGATATGGCTTCCTTTCTGAGAACGTGACCTTGGTTAGAAGGTGTATTGCTGAAGATATTATTTTTGTAGGACCCAAGCCAGAAGCTATGGATGCTTTAGGAGACAAAGTAGCTGCAAAAAACAAGGCCATGGAGGCCGGTGTTCCTTTAATTCCGGACTATAGAGGGGATATCCCAAATGAGGAATTTGCACTAGAAAAAGCTAGGGAAATAGGTTTCCCCATGATGGTGAAGGCCGTAGCTGGTGGTGGAGGAAGAGGTATGCGAGTGGTACGTCAGGAAAGTGACTTCTCCAGAGCCTATGCCGAAGCCAAAAATGAAGCTAAAACCGCTTTTGGAAATGATGTGGTTTTCTTAGAAAAGTTTGTGGTAGACCCCAAGCACCTTGAGGTGCAGCTTTTAGGCGATCAACACGGAAACCTCGTTCACCTTTACGAAAGAGACTGCTCTGTGCAGCGTAGATTTCAGAAAGTAGTAGAGGTAGCTCCTTCTATTGGTCTCAAACAGGAAACCCGTCAAAAGCTTTACGACTATGCCATAAAAATGGGTAAAGCCGTAGATTATTCTAATGCGGGTACGGTAGAGTTTTTAGTAGATAAAGATGAAAATGTTTATTTCATAGAAGTAAACCCAAGAATACAAGTAGAGCATACTATTACAGAGGAAATAACTGGAATAGATATCGTAAGAACCCAGATTTTGATAGCCATGGGCTACAAACTTTCTGATGGAGGTATCTTTATAAATCATCAAGATGAAGTGCCTCTTAGAGGTTTTGCCATCCAGTGTAGAATTACTACGGAAGATCCTGCAAACGGCTTTAAGCCTGACTTCGGGACTATAATAGCTTATAGAAATGCAGCAGGTTATGGTATAAGATTAGACGAGGGTTCTGCCTACCCTGGAATGAAGATATCTCCCTACTTCGATTCCATGATTGCTAAAGTGACCGCGAGAGGCCGAACACTTAAAGGAGCTGCTCAGCGTCTTTCAAGAGCTCTAGTAGAGTTTAGAATTAGGGGTGTTAAGACTAACATTCCTTTCTTAAGCAATGTGATTAAAAATGAGGACTTCCAAAAAGGAAAGGCTCAAGTTACTTTCATTGAAAACCATCCTGAGTTACTAATATTACGCAAACCTATGGACCGCTCCACTAGAGCCATGCGTTTGCTTTCGGATGTAATCGTAAACGGGAATAAAACACTTGGCAAAATAGATAAGCCAGAATTTGTAATCCCAAAGGTTCCAATTATTAACCCTTTTGACCCTTACCCAGATGGGAACAAGCAAAGGTTAGACAGCATGGGTGCTGATAAATTTGCTCAATGGGTAAAGGAACAGAAATCTATCCTCTACACAGACACTACCTTCAGAGACGGACATCAATCCCTCCTAGCTACCCGTGTAAGAACGACAGATATGCTGGCCGTGGCCCAAGGTTTCGCTAAAAACTTCCCGCAGTTATTTTCGATGGAAGTCTGGGGTGGTGCTACTTTTGATGTGGCCATGAGATTCTTATATGAGAGCCCATGGAAACGCCTTCAAGAATTTAGAGAAGCCATGCCAAACATGCTTCTTCAAATGCTTCTTAGAGGATCTAATGCTGTTGGATACACTGCATATCCAGACAACTTAGTAGAAAGCTTTATTGAGAAATCTGCCGAAAATGGCGTAGACGTCTTTAGAATCTTTGACTCCCTAAACTGGCTTGAGTCCATGAAGCTAAGCATCAAAACGGTGAGGGAGCGTACAAACTCTTTGGCCGAAGCCGCTATATGTTACACTGGTGAAATGCTAGACCCAAATCAACAGAAATACACTTTGCAGTATTACTTAGATATGGCTCGTCAACTAGAAGATGAAGGTGCTCACATCATTGCCATTAAAGATATGGCTGGCCTTCTGAAACCTTACACTGCTGAAGTACTGGTACGAGAAATGAAAAAAGCGGTGGATCTTCCAATTCATCTGCATACTCATGACACATCCTCTATCCAATCATCTACCTATTTAAAAGCAACAGAATCTGGTGTAGATATTATAGACTGTGCCCTAGGTGGACTTTCTGGTCTCACTTCTCAGCCAAATTTCAATTCTGTGGCAGCGATGCTTAAAGGAAATGAAAGAGAGTGTAAAATAGACCTGAACAAACTCAACCAGTATTCTAACTATTGGGAAGATGTGCGAACCATGTATGCTCCTTTTGAGTCTGGTTTGAAATCTGGGAGTGCTGAAGTATATGATCATCAAATGCCGGGCGGTCAATATTCTAATCTCAAATCTCAATCTATCTCTTTAGGTTTAGGAGATAAGTTTGACCTTCTAAAGCAGAATTACAGTCTTGTAAATGATATGTTAGGTGACATCGTGAAAGTGACACCATCCTCGAAAGTAGTAGGGGATATGGCTCTTTTCATGACCTCAAATAATATTGATTCTGATGATATTTTCAGAAAAGGAGATACGCTTTCGTTCCCTGAATCTGTAAAAGGATTCTTTAGAGGAGACCTTGGCCAGCCTCCAGGAGGATTCCCAGAAAAGCTTCAAAAAATCATTTTAAAAGATGTGAAGCCATACACTGACCGTCCAAATGCCCACATGAAGCCAATTGACCTGCAAGGAGAATACAAGCAGTTTCAAAAAGACTTCCCTACTAGCGATGGTTATTTAGACTACTTATCCTACAAGCTTTACGATAAGGTTTATGAAGAATTCCATGAGAATAGAGAGAAGTTTGGCGATGTAAGCCTTATCCCTTCACATGCTTTCTGGTATGGTTTACACCAAAACCAAGAAATCATGATTACTATAGAAGAAGGTAAAACGATCTTGGTAAGGTACTTGTACACTTCTGAGCCAGACGAAGAAGGTAAACGTACCGTGAGTTATGAACTCAATGGACAAACCAGAAAACTCAAAGTGCGTGACCATTCTCTAAAAGTTACCAAACCAACTAACAAAAAAATTGGTAAAGAAGGTGACATTGGAGCTCCTCTTCAAGGCAGAATATCTAGGATACTTGTCAAAAAAGGAGATGAAGTCGCTAAAAACACGCCGCTATTTGTGATAGAAGCAATGAAAATGGAATCTATAGTAGCTTCACCGTTTGATGGCATTGTGTCATTTGTCCAGCTAGAAGAAGGAGCCGTTGTAGAACAAGACGACTGGGTAGTAGAAATAGAAAAAAAGGCTTAAGCCGATATTAACAATAAGACAAAGTGTAATTATCAATTTGCTGGCGGCAGTTTAGACTGGAAAAAGCAGAGAGGTAGTTACACTTTTAATTTTCTCTAAAACAAAATCACTAAATGAATCAAGTATTCAAACTTTTTGATCTTCGACAAAAAGTAGATTATAAAAACGAAGTGCTATCGGGGCTTACGGTGGCCCTAGCACTTATACCCGAGGCTATTGCCTTTGCTTTAATAGCTGGTCTTCATCCGCTTACAGGCCTTTATGCCGCTTTCTCTATTGGTCTTATTACTTCAATTTTTGGAGGAAGACCCGGTATGATTTCTGGTGCAACGGGAGCTGTAGCTGTCGTGATAGTGGGCCTTGCCAAAATGCATGGCGTTGAGTATATTTTTGCCACTGTAGTATTAGCAGGGATTATTCAGATGGCCGCTGGTTTTTTCAAGCTCGGTAAGTTCATTCGTCTAGTGCCTCATCCTGTAATGTTTGGTTTTGTGAATGGATTGGCAATTGTCATTTTTATGGCTCAGCTAAGTTCCTTTAAAATTCCAGGTGCCGATGGTGCCATGGAATGGATGCAAGGCATACAATTATATCAAATGGTGGGTTTGGTGCTTTTAACTATGCTCATAATTTGGGGTTTGCCAAAACTAACCAAAGCTATACCTTCAGGCCTAGCTGCTATATTAGTAGTAACTGCCATAGTTATTGGTTTTGGCTTACAAACAAAAACAGTCGGAGATATAAGCTCAATAAAAGGTGGTTTCCCTCCTTTCCATATTCCAGATGTGCCTTTTAATTTGGAAACCTTAAGCATCATTTTTCCTTTCGCCCTTATTGTGGCCGGTGTGGGTCTTATTGAGAGTTTGCTTACTCTAAACCTCATAGACGAAATCACTGAAACCCGAGGAAGAAGTAATAAAGAAGCTGTAGCCCAAGGGCTAGCCAATGTCGTCACTGGATTTTTCTCAGGAATGGGGGGCTGTGCCATGATTGGTCAAAGTTTGATTAACATCTCTTCTGGTGCTAGAGCCCGTCTGTCTGGTCTTGTGGCTTCTATTATGCTTTTGGTTTTCGTGATGTTTGGAGCAGATTATATTGAGCAAATGCCAATGGCGGCCCTAGTTGGTTTAATGTTCATGGTAGCTATTGGCACTTTTGAGTGGGCCAGTTTTAAAGTTATTGGCAAAATGCCCAATCATGATATTCTAGTTCTATTTATTGTCGCTGGAATTACGGTGTTGCTCCATAACCTGGCTCTCGCTGTCTTAATAGGGGTAATAATTTCTGCATTAGTTTTCTCTTGGGAAAATGCTAAACGCATTAGAGCGAGAAAGTATGTAGACGAAAAAGGTGTGAAACATTATGAGATTTACGGCCCTCTTTTCTTTGCTTCTAGTCAAGCCTTTGCTGAAAAGTTTGATGTTTTGACCGACCCGAAAGAGGTAATTATTGATTTCAAAGAAAGCCGTGTCAATGATATGTCTGGAATAGAAGCCCTGAATAAAATCACAGAACGTTATCAAAAAGCCGGTAAACAAGTGCAATTGAGACACCTAAGTGGTGACTGCCGAAAACTATTGGCAAACGCTGAAGAAATAATTGATGTAAATATCATTGAGGATCCTACTTATAAAGTGGCTGTGGAGCTGTAAATTATGACACAAACGTAAAAGAGCCCTCAGGTCTTTGGACCTGAGGGCTCTTTTTGTTAAATCAAATCAAAAGTTACTCATTCTCTAAAATCCTCTTCATAGCCGCCTGCACAGACCAAACTCTGTTTCCTGCTTGCTGAATCACAACTGAATTTGGGGAATCTATCACGGCATCTTCTACTATAAGGCCTCTTCTTACCGGTAAGCAATGCATAAATTTGGCATTGTCTGTCAAAGCCATTTTCTCTTCTGAGATTATCCATTCCTCATTGCCAGGAAGTATCTTTCCATAATCTGAATAAGAAGACCAGTTTTTGGCGTAAATGAAATCGGCTCCTTCAAAAGCCTCTTTTTGGTTATGCGTTACTACGGCATTTCCTGTATATTCCTTTGGCAAATCATAGCCGTCTGGATTTGTGATGACAAAGTCATAATCTGTCAAATTCAACCACTCGGCAAAGGAGTTTCCTACCGCCTGAGGCAATGCCTTTATATGTGGTGCCCATGTTAAAACCACTTTGGGTCTTGTCTTTGTTTTTAGCTCTTCTATGGTGATTAAATCTGCCAAAGATTGGCAAGGATGACGTGTGGCTGACTCTAAATTTACAATAGGTACACCTGCCAAACTTCTAAAGCTTTCTAGCACGAGCTCTTTATAATCTTCTTCGGCATCAGAAAGGCCGGCAAAGGCTCTCACGCCAATGATATCAGCATATTGACCTATAACGGCAGCCGCTTCACGGATATGCTCGGCTTTATTGCCGTTCATTTTTACCCCGTCACCAAACTCCAGCTGCCAGCTATCAGAACCCACATTCATCACAATCACATTCATTCCTAGGTTCATCCCCGCTTTTTGGGTGCTTAGGCGAGTTCTAAGACTAGAATTAAAGAATAGAAGAACTAAGGTTTTGTCCTTTCCAAGCAATCTGCCTGCTAGAGGGTTGGCCTTTTGGGCTATGCCCTCATTCACCAAATCTTGGATATTGGGTACGTCATTTGGAGTAATAAAATGCTTCATAAAATCAGATTTCCTTAAGAGCCGCAATTTAGCAGAAATACCTATTAAGAATCACTCTCAAAAACGAAATGAGCCAAATCTTTATAATCTTCATCACTCTTGAGTTTGTTCTTAGAGTTTTTAAGATACTTTTTTGCATCCAGCCCTAAGGATTCCAAAAGGTTTGTCACATCTTTTTTATTGTCAATGTCCATTATATCACTGCCATTCCAGTAATGAAAATGGGCCTTCTTGGCAATTTTATAATCTTTACTTCCAGTATCTAGAGCTGGGTTATAATTTGGCCGCTGAACCAAAAGTTCTTTTGATTGTAAAAAAGCCCTTTCTTCTCTTACATCCAAAATCAATAAAAACCCTTTTAAGCCTACTCTATGAAACTCTTTGGGGTTTATAAACTGAGAGATAGAACCTTCTCTGCCTTGTTGCAATACATGTGATACTTTCTTCGCACTCACCACTTTTATTCCTTTTTCTGATTTGAATTCTACCCTGTCGTTCCAGATATCAAACCTAACTTCCACACCGAATAAACTATCTAGTTGAATTAAGCCTCCCCCTGCTATCTTATACTCCTGAGGATAGAAATAGATTTTTGCCTTCTGAAAATTCTGAGACCAAAAATAGTCTCCCTCTATCTCAGATGCCTGGCCATTAAGACCATAAAGCATGGAGGCATCTCCTACTCGAATGCTATTGTCGCTAATGTTATTTTCATTGAACCACACTTGCGGGAGAATCCGCTGTGCAAAAGCCAAAGAACTCAGGCAAACAAAGAAGGTCAAAACCCCTATTTTTCTCATATAACTCTTATCTGGTAAGCAAATAACGAGATAAATCACCCTATTCTTATTCTGAAAAGAATTTGTATATTTGGCCATTCGAATAATATTTTTAGACACCCCTAAATGTCATGGAAAGTTTAGCATTTCTGCTTGATTACAACCCTATCTTATTAGCCCTCGGAGCTACCCTATTTACCTGGGGGCTTACTGCACTGGGTTCTAGTCTCGTTTTTTTCTTTAAAGAGATAAATCAAAAGGCCTTGAACCTAATGCTTGGCTTTGCCGCCGGAGTGATGATTGCCGCCAGCTTTTGGTCATTACTAGCACCCGCTATAGAAATGGCAGAAGACAATGGTCAAGCTGGCTGGATTCCTGCCGTTATTGGTTTTTTGGCAGGAGGAGCTTTCTTATACGGAGTAGATAAAACGTTACCCCATTTGCACCTAAATAGAAGTATAGACAGAGCCGAAGGAATGAAAACCTCTTGGCGAAGAAGTGTATTGCTTGTTATGGCCATTACGCTTCATAATATTCCAGAAGGTCTTGCTGTTGGTGTAGCTTTTGGAGCCCTTGCCCTCGACCCTTCTCTAGGCGTTTTAGCCAGTGCTGTTGCTTTGGCCATTGGTATTGGCATTCAAAACTTCCCTGAAGGGGCTGCCGTTTCTGTTCCACTAAGGAGAGAAGGTTTTTCAAGGTTAAAGGCTTTTAACTACGGTCAAATGAGTGGTGTCGTAGAGCCCATTGCGGGTGTTTTAGGTGCCTTGCTTGTTTTATACGTGACACCAATTCTTCCTTACGCCTTAGCTTTTGCGGCAGGTGCCATGATTTTTGTGGTAGTAGAAGAACTCATTCCAGAGTCTCAAACGGGCGACCAAACAGACCTTTCTACCATTGGAGCAATGGTGGGCTTTGCGGTAATGATGACACTTGACGTTGCATTAGGCTAAAACTCTGCCATAAGTTCTTATTCAAAAGCCTTGTGAGCAATCCCAAGGCTTTTATGTAACAATCTTTCAGAAATAGCAGCAAAGCCAGTTTTCAAAATATAAGATTTTGACATTGACTCTTTTTGAATGTACTTTTAGTCACTTTAATAAAACAATTCAACCTTACCCAATGAAAAACGAGAGACGATCTTTTATAAAAAAATCAATTGCAGCAGCTACAGTAGCCGCTTTCTCACCAAACGTGCTACTGGCTGCCACAAGACCCGTAAAAGAAAAACTGGGCGTAGCACTAGTAGGTCTAGGCTACTACAGTACAGATTTAATAGCCCCCGGTTTATTAAACACCCAACATTGTGAACTAAAGGGCATCGTAACGGGTACCCCTTCCAAAATACCAACTTGGCAAGAAAAATATGGTGTTGAAGACAAAAATGTCTATTCATATGACAACTATGGAGACATCGCCAATAATCCAGACATAGATGTTATTTATGTTATTTTACCTCCTTCTATGCATAAGGAATATACTGTTAGAGGGGCTGAGACAGGGAAACAGATGTGGTGTGAAAAACCAATGGCTCCATCAGTAGCAGATTGTCAGGCCATGATAGATGCCTGCAATAAGAACAAGGTAAGGCTCGCCATTGGGTACAGGTGCCAGCATGACCCCAACATTCAGGCCTATAGAAAGGTGGTTAAGGAACAGCGATTCGGGAAGGTGAAAATGGTAAATTCTGCTGCCGGATACTTTGAGCGAAGAACAGACCATTGGAAACAAAGCAAAGCCATGGGTGGTGGTGTAATGGGTGACATGGGCGTTTATGCCATTCAAGGAGCTAGAATGGCTACTGGAGAAGAGCCTATTTCTGTATCTGCTCATACCATGACCACACGTCCAGAAATATATCATGAAGTTGAGGAAACAGCCACTTACCTTCTAAGGTTTCCAAGCGGAGCTATGGCCACTTGTCAGTCGAGTTTTGGTGTAAACATGAACCACTTACAAGTAAATTACGAAAAAGGATGGCTAAAAATGGAACCCCAAACTGGTTATGGTGGAAATCGTGGAAGCATGTCAGATGGTACAGAAATATATACCCCCGTGAAACGCCAACAACCTCTTCAGATGGATAATGACGCTTTAGCATTGATGAATAATACGCCTTACATAGCTCCTGGAGAAGAGGGTTTAAGAGATATTCGGGTGGTAGAAGCGGTGCTTAAGTCTGGTGCAAATGGAAGCTGCGAAGTAAAACTCTAGGTTAACCGCTTATCAATATATGATTTACATGAGTCTATGAAACAGTTATCTTTGTTTCATAGACTTTTTATTATGATACTTATCGCCGTTTTACTTCCTTGGTTGTCCTTCTTTTTAAGAGGGAAAATATTGAGCGGGATTCTATGTCTAATTCTTCAAATAACAATTTTAGGCTGGCTTCCAGCAGCTCTTTGGGCGGTAGCCTCTAGAGTAGATGGAAAAAACAGAACACGCCATAGACGAATGGAAAGGCGAATGAGTCATTACTAAAATTGTATTATTCCTGTAGTTCAGAAAAATAATACCGTCTA
>ERZ887942.1378-NODE-1378-length-16915-cov-20.874081_pt1 | contig 16915 bp, 13 predicted proteins | sample MGYA00521099_ERZ887942 | MGnify/ENA primary metagenome ERZ887942 (study PRJEB32303, sample SAMEA104408605) | aquatic metagenome | biome: Brackish water; feature: Pelagic; material: water | place: Baltic Sea | collected 2014-06-07T06:48:00 | depth 16,251 m ...
TGATTTTAAAAGACAGACAAATAAAAAAGATTTTTGCTTGCTTGCCAATCCTGCCCTCGCTAGGGTGTTTTCCATGGCTAAGACGCGTGTTCTGATTCCGACGGTCGAGGAGGCTCGGGAACGGGGGGTGTCTTCCTTGGTGCCGGATTTGGCGATTTACCATGTCACTTCTCGGGTGGTGCATCGGCAGTTGTTGTTTTCTCCCGATGCGAAGGAGGAATTCCGGAAGTTCATGCGGATGTATGAACGGTTTTCGGGATGCCGGGTGCTGTCATACTGCGTGATGACGAACCATTTCCACATTCTGCTGGAGGTCCCGCCCTTGCGGGAGGCCGGGAGCGGGGGAGAGGTTGTTGGTGGGGTGGATTTGCGGATCCCGGAATCGAAATTGCTGCGGAGACTGGGCGGATTGTATTCGCGACGGGTGGTGGATGGGGTGGCGGCTGAAATCGCCAAGGCCCGCCGAATGATTGCGGGGGATTGGGAAGGGTTTGAGCGACTGTCGAGAGCGGACCAGAAGACGAGCCGGGAGTTTTGGGAAGAGACCTTGATCGCGATCTTCGAGCGTTATACGAAGCGGATGCATAATTTGAGTTTGTTTATGAAGGGGCTCCTGCAACGGTTCACGCGTTGGTTCAACAAGGAGAATGGACTCCGCGGCACTCTTTGGGAGGAGCGCTTTCACTCGGTGATTGTCGAGGGTGGTTTGGCCTGTCGGATGATGGCTGCCTATATCGATTTGAATCCCGTGAGAGCGGGAATCTGTAAAATGCCGGAGGATTACCGCTGGAGTTCATATGGGGAAGCGGTTGGCGGGGGAAAGGGGGCCAAGATTGCCAGATCTGGCTTGGTGCGGGCCTTGCACGGACATGAAGGAAGAATTGGAACTCCAAGAGGTTGGGCCCAGGGTGGAGTGGCGAAAGAGTATCGGCGCATTCTGGTGGTAGAGGGAATGGAGCAGGCCGAAGAGCGAGGGCAGAGGAAGGGAGCCAAGAAGCTCCGGGTCGTGACCCGGAAGGGAAGAAAGCGTGAAGATGCGGAAAAGGAGCTGGCGGAATTAAAACAGGAAGACGCCCGGGATTTGGCGATCGCGAAGGTGGTGCGGTGTCGGGTGCGGTATTTTACCGACGGAGCGGTGATCGGCTCACAGAAGTTCGTGAACGACGCCTTCAAACTGAACCGAGAGCACTATAGCGAGAAACGAAAGGACGGTGCGAGGAAGCCGAGGGGGGCTTTGCGTGATCTGGTCGGCGAGATTTGGTCGATGCGGGACCTGCAGAAGGAGTAGGTTGCGATCCCGATTTGCAAAGCCGCGAAGGATTTAGGGATACTCACGCAGAGGCGGAAAGGAGGTTGAGAGGCCTTCGGTAAGCGATGCACCAGGGGGCAATGTTTAAGCGAGGGCGTCTTGGATGACGTGGCCGTGGACGTTGGTGAGTCTTCTTTCGAGGCCGTTGTGGTAGTAGGTGAGGCGTTCGTGGTCGAGGCCCATGAGGTGGAGGATGGTGGCGTTGAAGTCGTAGACGGAGACGGGGTCTTTTTCGGCTTTGGCGCCGAAGTTGTCGGAGGTGCCGTGGGAGTGTCCTTTTTTGACTCCGGCTCCCGCGAGGAAGCAGGTGAAGGCGTCGGGGTTGTGGTCGCGGCCGGTGCCGTTGCCCTGAAGGAAGGGCATGCGGCCGAATTCGGTGGCCCAGACAACAAGGGTGTCGTCGAGCATGCCGCGTTGTTTGAGATCGGCAATGAGGGCGCCGGTGGGTTGGTCCATGATCTCGGCCTGTATGCCGTGGGTGTCCTTGATGTTGGAGTGGGAATCCCAGTTGGTGATGCCATTTCCGCCGCTGGGATCGGAGCCGTTGAAGAGCTGGACGACGCGGACGCCTTTTTCGAGGAGGCGTCGGGCGAGGATGCAGTTCTTGGCGTATTCCTTTTTGAGATCGGTTCCGGAATCTGTGCCGTATTGTTGGTGGATGGAGGTGGGCTCGTTGGTGAGGTCCATCATTTCGGGGACGGAGAGCTGCATCTTGCCGGCGAGTTCGTAGCTGGCGATGCGGGCGGCGAGGTCGGCGTCGCCGGGGTATTTTTCGAGGTGGCTTCCGTTGAGTCGTTTCAGGACCTCGGAGGTGAGACGGTCGTCGGTTGCGGAGTATCCCTTCGGCCGATTGAGGTTGGCAGGGGGATTTTTGGCATTGAAGTCGGTGCCTTGAAAGGCGGCAGGGAGGAAGCCGTTGCCGAAGTTGTTTTTCCCGGAACGCGCCATGCCGCGGGGGTCGTTGATGGCGACGAAGGCGGGGAGATCTTCGTTATCGGAGCCGAGGGCGTAGGTGGCCCAGGCACCGAAGGAAGGGAAGCCCTCCATGGTGAAGCCGGTGTTCATGAAGTTTTCGCCCTGGGGGTGGGCGGAGGTCATGGTGTGGAGGGAGTGGAGGAAGCAGAAGTCGTCGGCGTGGGAGCCAAGGTGGGGGAGGAGGTCGGAGATCATCTTGCCGGACTGGCCGCGCGGTTTGAAATCCCAGAAGGGTTTGGCGATGTTTCCGGTGGCGCCCTCGAAGGTGACGGCGGGGATGCCGGGAGGTTTTTGGCCGTGGTATTTGTAGAGGTCGGGCTTGTAGTCGAAGGTGTCAACATGGCTGACGGCTCCGGGACAGTAGATGACGAGGACGCGTTTGGCGGGGGCGTCGTAGTGGCTGGGGCGGGTGAGGTAGGGGTTGTCGGGATCGATCTCGGGGCGGATGGGGGTCTTGCCGGTGAAGTTGGTGGGGTCGTCCCTGGCATCGGCCGCGAGGAGATTGGCAAGGCCGAGGCCGCCAAGGGAGAAGGCGGTGCCGCGCATGAAGTCGCGGCGGTTGAGGAGGTTGCGACCGAAAGGGGAGATTTGTTCTGGGTTCATGACTGGCGGAGAGGTTGAGGGGCTTGGGTTGTGGAGAGGTCTCACGCAGAGCAGCGGAGCAGCAGAGGGTTGAGGGGGCTTGGTTGAGGGTTTATTTGTTGAGGGAGGGAGGTTGTTGATCTTCGGGGAGGTCGCGGACGATGCGGTGGAGGCCGTCTTTTAGGAGAGGGGTATTGAAATTGATGAGGAGGCCGAGGTGGAGGTTCGTGAGCTTTAGGTAGGTGAAGATTTGTTTGTGGTGGACGGGAAGGAGTTGCTCGACGGATTTCAGTTCAACGAGAACTTCCCTATTGATGATGAGGTCGGCGCGGAATGAGTCTTCTATGGTATGGCCATCCCAATTGACAGGGATGGGGATTTCGGTTTCGACTTGGAGGCCTGCTTTGCGGAGTTCATAGGCAAGAATTCGCTGATAGACTGATTCAAGCAAACCTGGCCCGAGCTTGTGGTGAATCTTGATCGCGAGTTTAACGATCAATCCCGATATTTCATTTAAATTCATATCCAAAGTCCCTCTGCTGCTCCGCTGCTCTGCGTGAGATTGTCTAGGGCAGGAAGGCGAATTCGTTGGAGTTGATGAGGCTGCGGCAGAGAATGTGGTGGGGGATGGTTTGGACGGCTTCCAGTTCTTCGGGGGTCGGTGGGCGTTTGAGGATGAGTTGGAAGATTCGGTTGATGGGGGCCTGGGGGGATTCTTTTTGGGCGCGTTCGGCGATGAATTTGGATTGTTCGACGACGAAGGGGCTGTTGAGGAGGTTGAGGGCCTGAAGGGGGGTGGTGGAGACGGGGCGCTTGGCGCGGACCTGACCGCAGTCGGGGAAGTCGAAAGCGGTGAAGATCTGGTCATCGACGCGGCGCATGCGCTCCTGGTAGATCAGGCGACGCCAGGTGTCGGGTCCGTGGTTGTCGACGACCTGCCATTGGGCGTAGGTCTTTTTGACGTTGTGAATGCGGAAGCTACGGCCGCCGATTTTGGGGTTCAGTTTGCCGGAAGCCTGGAGGATGCCGTCGCGGATGACTTCGGCTTCGACGCGGCGGGGCGGAAAGCGCCAGAGGAGGGAGGAGCCGGCGTCTTTTTGCAGGCCCAGACTGTCGGGGAGGCTGGAGCGGCGGAAGGCGTCGGACATCATGATTTGGCGGATCATGGATTTGGTGGACCAGCCTTGACGCAAATATTCGGAGGCGAGCCAGTCGAGGAGTTGGGGGTGGGTGGGTTTGGCTCCGGCGATGCCGAAGTCGGCGGTGGTGGGGACGATGCCGGTGCCGAAGAGGTGGTGCCAGATGCGGTTGACCATGACCCGGGAGGTGAGCGGGTGGTCGGGTGAGGTGAGCCAGTCGGCGAAGGCTTTTCGGCGTACGGGGTCTTTCGTACTGGAATCAAGACCAAGGTCGCCTTTCATGATCGCGAAGCCGGCGGGGGGGACTTCATCGCGCGGGTTTTCAGGGCTGCCACGGTGGAGGACTTTGGTGGGGCCGGGTTGGGTGAAGTGACCGATGAAGGAGTGATGGGGACCCTCTTCGCGGAGGGTTGCGATGTGATTGTTGAGACGTTTGGCGGCTTCGTTGGCTTCGGGGTTTTGTTTCAGGGCCTGGCGGGCGCGTTGGGTGGCGGCGAGGGGCTTCCAGGTGCCGTCTTCCTGCATTGCGAGGACGCGGAAGCCGGGGTAGTAGGAACCGGGCATTTTTGCGAGGTAGTCGGTTTCGAGGTGATATTCGCGGTTGCTGGAGAAGCGGAAGCGGTTGACCTCGGTGGGTTCGGGGAAGGTGATTTCCACCCAGGGTTTTTCTTTGGAGCCTTTTTTGCCGGAGGATTTCCAGACCATGGTGCCGTATTTGCCATCGTTGGCTTTTTCGACGGTGGAGCCTTTTTGAAGCATTTCAGGAGATTCGGCGAGAGTGGTGCCGGTGTTTTTGTGGGCGAGGTTTTTGCGGAAGTCGGCGGGGCCGAAGATTTCGAGTTCATCGATGAAGACTTTTTGCGAACCGAATTCGATGCGGAGTTTTTTGGTGGTGGTGTTTGGGAAAGCCATGTCGCTGTGGGCTCCCCAGTTTTCTTCCCAGAAGCCGATGTTTTCGCGGAGGTATTTACGCTCGGCATTGAGTTGGGGGTAGATTTCAGCGGCGCGTTTTTTGCGCGGGTGATCTTTCTTGAGTTCGGGGAGGCGTCCTGCGAACTCGACGCCCTGAAAGACGGCAGTGAGCGAGTAGTAGTCCTGGATGGAGATGGGATCGAACTTGTGATTGTGGCAGCGGGCGCAGCCCACCGTGACTCCCATCATCGAGGCTCCGATGGTCTGCATGATTTCGTCCATGCGATCGGCGCGGGCCTGGCGGATGGCGGTGGGTTCGCGGCCGACGGTGGCGGCGGGGACGTGGGGGCCGGCGACGAGGAAGCCGGTGGCCTCGCCGACTTCCAGCTGGTCTCCTGCCAGTTGTTCGGTGATGAATTGATTGTAGGGGAGGTCGTTGTTGAAAGCCCGGATGACATAGTCACGGTAGATCCAGGCATTCTTTCGGTAGAGGTTGGATTCGGATCCATTGGTCTCGGCCCAGCGGATGACGTCGAGCCAATGTTGGGCCCAGCGTTCGCCGAAGTGGGAGGAGGCGAGTTGGGTGTCGAGGAGGGCGGTGTAGGCCTTTTCGGGATCGGAGGCGTGGGCGTTCTCGAAGTCGGTGACTTCCCCGGGAGCGGGTGGGAGGCCGGTGAGAGTGATGTGGACGCGCCGGATGAGGGAGCGGGCGTCGGCGGGTTTATTTGGAATGAGGCCGGAATTTTTGAGGGCACGGTTGAGGAAGGCGTCAATGGGATTATTCGATCCGCCGGGAGGAGTGGGGCGGGTGACGGGCTGGAAGGACCAGTGATCGGTCTTTAATTCGAACTTTTTGTCCATTTGGCCGGGCCAAACGGCACCTTCTTGAATCCAGGCGGACAGGGTTTTGATCTTGTTGTCCGTGAGTCGGTCGCCCTTTGGAGGCATTGCGAACTCGTGACCGGCATCGGAAATGACTTCGATTAGAAAGCTTTTCCCGGGATTCCCGGGAACGATCGCGGCGAGGCCCGAGTCGCCTCCTTTGAGCATCAGCGGCCGATTGTCGAGACGGAGGCCGGATTTCTGCTTTTTCAAACCATGACATTTGAGACAGTTCTCTGCGAAGACGGGAGCGACGTCTTTTTCGAAATCAACAGCTGCTGACAAGGGAGGGGCGAAAAGGAGGAATCCCACGCAGAGGGACAGCGGCGCGGCGGTTTTCATAGGGCTTGCCAGGGTGATTGAGAATCGGGGCATCAAGTGATTACTATCATTGGAACGGAATTTAACGCAAAAACCTTTTTGATTTGGTCGAAATCTAACGAATTTTTGGTGAGGAGGGTTTTAAACCGCAGATGGAGACCTGAAAATCCTGATCTGGATGGGCTGGGTAATCGTGATGAACTAGAAGTCCATTTCACGAATCCCCAATCCGATGATTCGGATCTGGATGGGCTCACAGACGACGAGGAGATTAAGACTTATTTGACGGATCCCAACGACACCGACTCTGATGACGACACGCTCACCGATGGTGCCGAGGTCGATGATCACATGACCAACCCCAATCTTGTGGACTCCGATAATGATGGATTGACCGACCCGAAGGAGATCGGCGCCGGAAGCGATCCCAACGATTCCTCAAGTGTTCCTGGCTTTGCGCTTCCCGAGCCTCTTCTTTATTACTCGTTCGATGTCGAAGATGGAACGAACGTTGAGAATGTCGGAACCCTTGGGACCGCGGGAACACTTTCCGGTGGAGCGACCTACGGGAATGGTAAGGACGCTTCCTTTGAAACCGCATTTTACGGAAACCGGGAAGGCGCCAACGACGGATTTGTGAGAACCGGGTATGCGGGAGACGATCTTGGCTTTGGTGCAGGTGCGACTTATACCGCCATGGCTTGGATTAAATGGGCCGGGACTTTGGGGAATGGCGATCACATGATCTACGGTCAGGATGATGGCGCAGGGAACAATGCCCAGTTACACCATGGGATTCGAGATGACAGTGCCCCACTCAACATCCACTTTGGTGGCTGGGGTGGTCCCCAGGATATTTCCGATGCGGGTGCCGTCGCGCCAGACACCTGGACCCACGTGGCGTGGCAGTATAATGGCACCGAAAAAGTGGTCTATGTTGACGGAGTGGAAACGTCTCGCGCTGCCGGAAACAACATCACCGCTCCTGCTTTGAACGTCATTATTGGTGGTCATGGCCGTGATGTGGGGGATGATCCGGACAATAGCTTCAACGGGGCGATCGACGAAGTGAAGATCTATGGTGAGGCTCTTGATGAAATACAGATTCAGGCCGCGATGGTCCCCAATGCCGGTTCAGGGCCCGGGGGGCTTGAAGTCACCGCGATCAGCGTTGATCGGGCTAGCAGCAGAGTTTCACTGACCTTTCATTCGAGACCGGGAAGAACTTATAGTCTCTTCTGGTCGCCTGATATGGAAGATCGACCGGACTTTGATGAGGTGGATGATGGGGTTCCGGCGGACGAGACAGAGGACTTTACAATTTACACGTTCCCCATCCCGAGTCCGGGAGGAGTTCCGGCGGTCAAAGCCTTCTTTTTCCTACGAGAGAATTAACCTTTTTCAAAGATCCCCCACTTCGATCTCCGTCTTTCAATCGTGTTGGAGGCAGGTAGGTTTCATGAAGAGATCGTTCCCTCGAAGCTGGCGATTCTGATCGCTTGTGTGATTGTCATCGTTCTTTGGTATGGGCTATGGGCTCGGTTTCAGGCACGTTTTGGCAGGCTCCTGGAGCGAGGAGTGGTAGGAAATGAGTGGAATGAATGAAAAGATTCGACAATATTGCCATTGGTCGCCCGTAGGTTTCGGGGAATTCTATTGAATTCCCGACAGATTATCCCCCTTACTTGATCTTCCCATGATGACTCGCAGAAAAACGCTCCAGAGCCTCGCCGCCGGATTTGGCGCGACCCTTGGTTCCTCCTTGTTTCCCGGTATTAGTAATGCTGCCAGTTTAAAGCCGGGGGTTTCGGGCGGTCCCAAGCGGGTGATCTTTTTCATGCAGAACCAGGGCTTTGAGCCGGGGACCTGCATTCCGGACGGAATGAGGAACAGTGGTTCATTGGCCAAGGCGAAGCTTCCGGAGCCCATTGCGGCCCTGGAGCCGTTCAAGGAGCGCTTGAACATTATCAGTGGATTGCACGGAATTCATACCAGCCCGTCACACAGTGCCTTCTTTGGCGCACTGGGAGGGTATCGGGGAAGCGACGGGGTTCCACCCAGTGCGGCGACGATTGACTATGAGTTGAGCAAGGCCCTGCCGGAGACCTTGCTGCCGCATCTTTGCATCGGGATGGATTCTTTGGAAAATATGAAGGGGAAGCCAACGGTGGCAAACCTTTCGGCAAGCGGGGCGGGTCAGCCCATTTTCATGCACTCCAATCCGAATCATCTCTACCAGACGCTTTATGGTGGCATTTCACAGGGTGAAATTCGCAAGCAGCATGAGGCCCGTTCGGGGATGCTGGACCGGATTGGAGAGTTGGCGGCCTCGAAGGGCGGCCTGTTGTCGGAGGGGGACAAGCGGCGGTATGGCGAGTTTGTGCAGGGATTCGATGACATGAGCGGGTTGCGTGAGCGGCTTGGGAAGGTTTCAGATCATTTGCGGAATTTTGCGCCGAAGGTGGATGCCCGATACCAATCGCCTGAATTTGAGACGGATTGGCACGATACTCTTTTAGATTTGGGAATTTCCTCTCTCAAGTCCGGGATCACGAATGTGCTGACGATCGGATCGGGACGGGGTGAGATCTTTGGCTCCTGGAAAGGCTTGGGCGTTGAGCAGCAGGGCCACAATCTGGGGCACATGACGCAGAAGGATAATCCAATCTGGATCAAGATTCGCCAGTACAACTCGCGGATGCTGGTCAAGATCATGGAGGAGCTGGAAAGCGTGCCCGAGGGCAGTGGCACGATGATGGACAACACGTTGATCGTTTACACGAGCAACAATGCCGACAAGCAGCACACCAATGGGGCGAACTGGCCGGTGATGCTCCTCGGAAATTGCGACGGGATCTTCAAGTCGGGATGCTTCACCCAGTTGGACGGAAAGCGTCCGATTAATGCGCTCTATGCCACCATTCTTCGTTCAGTTGGGGTGTCGGGTGATCGTTTCAACATGAGCGATAAGATGGCGAAGAAATTCGACTCGGGTAGCGGTCCATTGAAAGAGATTTTGGCGTGAACAAGATGAGCGCGATCTTGCGAGCGGTGGCTTTTTCCCTGCTCGCCACAGGTGTGGGCTCCGCTGAGCGGTATGTTCCCGGAGAACCGGTGAAGTTGGGGTTTAAAGACTTTGCGTCCGGGTTCCTCGACTACCATTGTTTGGAATGTCACGATGAGGCGACCGAGAAGGGAGATTTGTCGCTGGAGGATTTAGGGCCGGTCGATGAGACGAACGCGGCCTTGTGGAAATCGATTTGGGCGCAGGTTTCCTTGAAGGAAATGCCGCCGAAGAAGAAGGAGCAGCCGGAGGTGATTGAGCGGCTGCGGTTTTCCGACTGGATTGTCGGGGAACTCGAGCGGGTGATGAAGGACAAGGGCGGGTTTCAGGCGCATCTCGATCCTCTTAAGGGGAACTTCCTGGATCATGACCTGCTCTTTGGGCCGCTGCCTGAAGGAATTGAGCTGGCACCGGCCGCTTCTCCGAAACGCATCTGGCGGGTGACGCCGCAGGAGCACATCACGCGGCTGAACGAGTTGATCAATACGGAGCAGTCGTATGATCCGAACAAGCCGGGGGTGCGGACGCGGGGAGATGCGGTGCCGACCAATCACGGTGGAGAGCTGAAGCTCTACTTTGGCGCGGATCGAATTATTAAATGGCAGGGGGGAACGGTGGCTTATGCCACTTCGGTGAAGAGTGTTCCGGTGGTGCTCTCGTCGGCCCGCAAGCATGGCTTTGAAAACTACCCCAGCTTTTACACCGTCAACAGTGCCGAGGCGACGCAGATTCTGGGCAAGGCGGAGGATATTCTTCGTTACATGGCATACGGGCCTCTGAGTATCGCGAATCCGGAACAGATTACCGATGATCCAAACAGTTACGAAAAGGTGAGGCCCAAGGGTGATCTTCGCGGGCTCCCGACGGCCTTGGTTTATAGCACCAAGGTGAAGCGGCCGCTGACGCCGGTTTATGATTTGATGAAGGCACCGGAGGTGACGGAGGCGCTGCTTCGGGGTGCGGTCGATGATTTATTTGAGGCGCTGACTTTTCGTCCACCCACGGAGAAGGAATCGGAGCAATATTTCCTGATCGTGAGTGAATCGATTGAGAAGGTGGGCAAGGAAGACGGGGTGTTTATCGGCTTGTCGGCGATCTTTCTGGATCGTGACGCCTTGTTTCGCCCGGAACTGGGAGAGGGCGGAAAGCGCGGAGAAGACGGTCGGGTCATGCTGCAGGATTGGGAGTTGGGCTTGGCGGTGAATCACGCGCTGTCCTACCTCAAACCGGATGAGGAGCTTCGGCGGGCGATTGTCGCAGGGCGGATGCGGACGCGGGAGGATGTGAGGCGTGAGGTCACGCGGATGTTGGAGGACGAGAGTATTCGCAAGCCACGGGTTTTGCGCTTTTTCCGCGATTATTTTGATCACGATCTCGGTGGATATATTTGCAAGGATGACAAGGCCCTGGCGGCGACGGGGGTTTCGGTGAGAGGGAACGGGCACTATCGCGCCATGTTTGATGCGAGCGCGAGCACGGACCGCCTCATTGAGTTGATTTTGGAGGAGGATAAGGAGGTTCTGAAGGAGTTGTTGACGACTCAGAAGGTGGTGGCGACGCGCGGGGACAGCACCTACTTTGGGAAACTGAAGACGAGGGAGGAAAGGGAGATGGCAAATGCGGAACGAAAGCGGGAGGAGAAGAAGGCGAAGGAAAAGGCGGCGGCTGAATTGGTGACGATCAAGGAAAACCTCGCGGAGCTGGATGCAAAGATAAAGGCCGCGAAGGATGGTCGCACGAAAAAGGATTTGGCGCGGGAGAAGAAGAAACTGGACGGCGCGAAGAAGAGAGCGGAGAACATCGTAAAGAAAGGAACGGGAAGGAGAGGCAATGCTTCGGTGCAAGAGGCCAAACTTTCAGGACCCAAGGTTTTTGCGCGGGTGAGTCATCGTTCCTTTGGGAATGGCTCGATGAAGCCGGAACGGATTCTGGCCGAGGTTCCGGAGGGGGAGCGCTTGGGGATTTTGACTCATCCTTCGTGGTTGGTTTCCCATTCCGATGCGATGGACAATCATGCCATCCTGCGTGGACGCTGGATTTGGGAAAGGCTTTTGGGCGGCGGCATTCCCGACGTTCCGATTACGGTGGATGCGATGTTGCCGGATGAGCCGAATACGACACTCCGATCACGGATGCGCGTGACCCGGGAGAAGTATTGTTGGACCTGTCACCAGAAGATGGACCCCCTGGGCCTCCCGTTTGAGATGTATAATCATGCGGGCTTGCTCCGGACGACGGAGCATGGGAAGCCGGTTGATACCAGTGGAGCGATTGTCGACTCGGGCGATCCGGATTTGGATGGTCCTGTGAAAAACGCCCTTGATCTGATCAAGAAGCTTTCAGAGAGCGAGCGGGTGGAGCAGGTCTTTGTGAGGCATGCTTTCCGCTACTGGATGGGGCGGAATGAGACGATCAACGATGCTCCCATTCTCCAGGCAGCGCATCGTGCCTATCGGGAGAGCGGGGGGAGCATGAAAGCTTTGATCGCCTCGTTGGTGACGTCCGATGCCTTCCTTTATCGGAAGGTGGAAAACTAGAGACCGGGTGGGGTCCAGGCGGGAACGCCTTCGTCCGCCAGTTGTTTTTGGTAGTTCACCCGGAAGGGCTGGGTGGGAGACATGGGCGCGGTTTCATTGACCATGAGAGGGCGGGCTTCTTTCCAGAATTGATCGTAGGCGGCGCGCATCCCCTGAATGACTTCGGGGTGTTGCGCGGCGATATTAGTTTTCTGGCCGGGGTCTTTGGTCATGTCGAAGAGTTGCTCTCCGACAAGGCGGTATTGGTGATTGCGAATGGCGAACTTTTGCCACTGGTGCTTGTTGGGTTCGGATCCGGTGGGCCAGCGGGCGACCTGGGTGAAGAGGTAGCGGTCGGGCCACGCTGACTTTGGATCTTTCAGGAGCGGGAGGAAGCTGCGGCCTTCGACCTGAGCGGCGGGCCCGGTGGTTCCGGCAAGGTCAGCGAGGGTGGGGAGGAGGTCAATATGGGCGGCGACGTTCGGAATTTCGCGATTGGCGGCGAGAGTGCCTTTCCAACGGATGAAGAAAGGGACACGAACTCCGCCTTCGTCGGTGCTGCCTTTGAGGCCTTTTTGTCCGGCGTTAAACATGGCCATGGGCTTGCCGCCCGATGTTTTGCCGAGCGGTTTGTTGGGGCGGCCGGAGCCTGCTCCGGTCATTCCGTTGTCGGACATGAAAATGAGGATGGTGTTTTCCTCGAGATCCCACTCGGTGAGTTTTGTCATGAGGCGCCCCATGTTTTCGTCGATGTTCTCGATCATGCCATAGAAGCCGGCATTTTTTGCGGGGAAGCCGAGGTCGGTGAAGCGTTTGGTATTGGAAGGAGGCGCAATGAAGGGGCCGTGGGGGGCATTGGTGGTGATGTAGGCGAAGAAGGGTTCCTTTTTGGTCTTCTGTTCCTTGATCCAGCCCATGGCGGCGGTGAAGAAGAGGTCGGTGCAGTAGCCCTTGGTTTTCACGAAAGAGCCGTTGTGGCGAATGACGGGGTCGAAGTATTTGTTCCCGGGCACGTCGGCGCAGGAGCATTTGTATCCTTGTCCGATGCCGCCGGCGCCGTGGATGAAGACTTCATCAAAACCTCTTTTGTGAGGTTGGTGGGCGTCCTCATCACCCAGGTGCCACTTGCCGAAAATACCGGAAGAGTAGCCTGCTTTTTTGAGAACCTGGGGAAGGATGGTGGCATTGAGCGTCAGGCGTTCACGCTCGAGAATGGTGTGGGTGATGCCGTTTTTGAGGGGATGGCGACCGGTCATGAGGGCGGCGCGGGTGGGGGAGCAAGTGGGGCTGACAAGGAAGCGGGTGAGGCGGGTGCTTTGGTCGTGGAGAGTGTCGAGGTTGGGGGTTTTGATCCAGGGGTGGCCGTGTTTGCCGACAGGTCCGTAGCCCTGGTCGTCGGTCATCACGAGGATGATGTTGGGCTTTTCGACGGCCGAGGCGAGCGAGATGAGGAAGAGGAGCGAAGAGAGGCGACGGATCATGGGGGAAAGTTACCTTGAAAATTCGATGGATCTTTCCTTTTGCTGGGATAAGAGCGGGAGATGAAAGAGACTCTTTTCGGAATTCTTGGGCTGACGTGTTGGGCGTTTGCGATGCCCGGGGAGGTTGAAGGGGATTGGAGGGACGGCTTGCTTGAAGAGGAGGGGATTGGACTTTCGAAGGAGGCTTTGGAGGGGGCGCTGGATGGAGGAGCGAAACCGTTGCCGGATTTGGAGAAGATTTTCGAGAGGCTGGGCGCGGATGATTTTTCCGAGCGTGAAAAGGCCCAGGAAGAGATCCTCAAAGGGGGCGAAGCGACTTTGAAATGGCTGCGTCAGGGTGAACCTTCCGCTGACCCGGAAGTGCAGCGGAGAGTGCGGGAGATCATGGGATTGCTTGGCAGGGCGCACCGAAAGGATCGAGAGCTTGCCGTGCAACATGCGGCCAGGTCGTTGCTCGCCGAGGGGGAGGAACGGAAGGCGGATACGGGAGGGCTTTTCTACGAATGGTTTGGCAGGGATCAGGAAAAGTTGGGAAAGGAATACCGCCTCTTTGCTTTTGAAAATTCCACGAAGCGTGGCGGGGCTGTGGCTGGAGGGAAACTGGTCTTTACGGGAGGAGCTGGTCCGGATGGTGATCAGCGATTGGTGTTACGTTCGGAGAAATGGCCGGGGAAGGAGACCTTTGGGGAAGCCTTTCAAGTTTCCGCCAAGTTACGGGGAGAATCCAAGGGGATGGGAGCCTGGCATCTCGGAATTACGATTGGCAGGGTCCGGGCGCTCTATCATCCGGGGATGAACGGTGGCTCATTTCGATTTGAGAGGATTGATAACCACGATTATCTGAGCCGGACCGAGAGTGTTGGGTTCACGCCCGGGGAAGAGGCCCCGCAGTGGATGTCGGTGAAAGTCCAACGACTTCCCGGGAAGAAGGTGCGGCTGGAGGTGATTCTGGAAGAGGGAGGAGAGAAGGAAGGGCGCTTTGAGAAGTCGATCATTGTGGATGCCGATCAGATCGGAGAACTCAATAAAGTGAGTTTGGATCGCAGCGGACGGACCGGGGGAAGCGCGTATTTTAGCGATTTGATGGTGAAGTTGGCTGGGGAATGAAGGAGCTCCAGGAAGAACGCCGACGCGTGGCGCAAATCGGTGGGAGTCCGGGTGATGACGCCGAATCCAAAATACGATCCAAACAGGGCGACATCGAGAAAGGAGAGGCCGAAGAAAAAGGCCCTCAAGTGAAGAAATGGCCGCTTTTTTCAAGAGGTTGAAAGCCGCTTGCGGGTTGCTTCGTTCTGTAGAGATGGGTCTATCATCCTCAAACCGACGTCAGTTTCTCAAGAAGTCCGGCCTGCTTGCCGGCGGAACCTTTGGAATGCCTGCTTTTGTGAGCGGGCAGAATTTGAACTCGAAGATTCAGGTCGCCTGTATCGGGGTTGGCGGGAAAGGAGATAGTGACACCAGGAATGCGGCGAAGTGTGGTGGTGAGATCGTGGGACTTTGTGATATTGACGGAGGAAAATTGGCCAGGATGGCGGAGACCTTTTCCAAGGCGGAGAAGTATTCCGACTTTCGTGAAATGTTGACCAAAATGGGTGAGAAGGTCGATGCGGTGACCGTTTCCACTCCGGATCATCTTCATGGAGTTGCCGGAATCATGGCCATGCAGATGGGCAAACATATCTATTGCCAGAAACCTTTGACCCAGACGGTTTGGGAGTCGCGCACGATGCGGAATTTGGCTCGCGACAATAAACTTGCGACGCAGATGGGGAACCAGGGAAGTGCGTCGGACGGGCTTCGTCGGTCGGTGGAAATTATTCAATCGGGAGTGATTGGGAATCCCAAGGAGTTGCACGTTTGGACGAACCGTCCGGTTTGGCCGCAGGGACTGGAGCGTCCGGAAGGATCGGATCCGATTCCTGATAACCTGAACTGGGATTGCTTTATCGGGCCTGCCCAGATGAGACCCTACAAGAAAGGCGTTTACCATGATTTCAAGTGGCGTGGGTGGAGTGATTTTGGCACGGGAGCCCTGGGAGACATGGCTTGCCACACCGTCAATATGCCTTTCCGGGCCTTGAAGCTGGGTTACCCAACCCAGATCGAGTGTGAAATGGCATCGCGAATTTACGATGAGACTTACCCGCTCACTTCGCGGGTGCGTTTTGAATTCCCCGAGCGGGAAGGGTTGCCTCCGTTGAAGTTTTGGTGGTATGACGGAAATCCCGCGCAAAATTTTGATCCAATCCGCCCGAAAGCCGAGGTGGTATCCGAGGTCATTGCGCTTCGGGGAGGCAAATTGCCCGGGAGCGGAGCGGTGATCATCGGGGACAAGGGGAAGCTCTTTTCACAGGACGATTATGGCCGTGAGTTCTATGTGAAGCTCAATGACGAGAAAGAGTATACCCATGCCAGCAAGCACGAAGCGTGTCAGGGCGTTCCGAAGACGATTCCGCGTTCACCCGGGCATGAGAAGGAGTGGTTTGATATGATGAAGGGGGGAGCTCCCGCTTATTCGAACTTTGAAATCGCGGCTTACCTGAACGAGGTCATTTTGCTCGGTTGCATCGCACAGCAGGTGGGAGAAGGTCATCCGATTGATTGGGATGGCCCGAACATGAAGTCGACCAACAGTGCCCTGGCCACAAGTCTGGTGAAGCGGGATTATCGGGACGGATGGGCCCCGAAGGTGTGAACTCCAAGGGTCAAAAGCTTGAAGTGATCTTTGCCTGATTGATCCAACGCAAAGAATGTGATCGAATTCCGGCGATGGAGCAAGAGATCAGAAGCTTACTCGAGTAATTGGAGAATGAGCGTGGGATTGAGATTCTTTTTACCTGCGAATCGGGCAGCCGGGCTTGGGGATTTGCCTCGCCGGATTCGGATTACGATATTCGTTTTCTCTATCGGCGTCCATTGACGGATAGCTATTTCGTGACGACGGGGAGTGACTCGATCGAACTTCCGATTGAGAATGATCTGGATCCCTCCGGGTGTGATTTACGGAAGTCGCTCTGGCTCCTGGCAAAATCGAATGGAGCGCTGATCGAGTGGCTTCATTCGCCCACGGTGTATTGTGCGGATGAGGAAATTTTGGCCGAAATGCGCGCCCTGGCAGGTGAGAATTTTTCGCGAAGGGCGTTGGCGAATCACTATGCCCGGATTGCGTGTTGCGTTCCACTTTGATATCGGGTCGTAATTTCCAAATTGAGGTCGGGTGATTTCGGGCGGATTTCCACGCTTTGATCGAGTTTCATGACCTCTTGGGTCGTATTTTTGGGGTGCTGTGATTTTTGGTGAATTGGTCATTTTGTGATGGGCGGGGCTTTTTGGTTGGGTTTTCTGAGGCATGGCGGCGGCTCTTGATGGACCCGTTTTTACGATGAGGAAGGGCGTGTCCGGTTTGGTCCGAACACGCCCTTTTATTTTGGCTACGATGTCATCAATCGCGCGCCGTTTCGGGTATCCCTGATCGGGGTGCTCCCCAGCAGAGCCCACGTCTGTTTCGCCGAAATTTTATGATCTGGGTGGAAGATTGGTGGGTGGGATAAGGATGGGTTCAGAGGGTTCGTTTGTCTGATTATGACGCCAGTGGGGCTGGAGGAGGACGGTGTTGACTTGGGGGAGATCGATGGTTTTAATGCTGCTACCATTGGCCTGAAGCAAGATTGCAAAGATAACTTGTCCCTTCATAGGCTGACGTGGAAGATCGGCGGCGTGGACGAACCAACTAG
>ERZ887942.1381-NODE-1381-length-16855-cov-5.810357_pt1 | contig 16855 bp, 11 predicted proteins | sample MGYA00521099_ERZ887942 | MGnify/ENA primary metagenome ERZ887942 (study PRJEB32303, sample SAMEA104408605) | aquatic metagenome | biome: Brackish water; feature: Pelagic; material: water | place: Baltic Sea | collected 2014-06-07T06:48:00 | depth 16,251 m ...
GGACCTTTCCAAGCCAATACTTTACTCAGCTCCTCAGTCTTGATTTTCGAGACCAATGGGATCATGTGTTCTCCCTGCAAAGAAACGGTTGCTTGATTTCCAGCAACCAATTCTGGCGCAAAGCTCGGGACAGCAATTTCATCGTTTGCGGCAATTTCCGTATTTAGGGGCTTCAACGCGACTCTACCCTCAGTGACAACCACCTGCACTTCATCAACACCATAACGAACATTGAATGCCGTACCCACCGCCCGCACAGTCAGGGAACCAACGCTGACAACAAAAGGTCGATTTCGGTCTTTGGACACCTCGAAGTGGGCTTCGCCACTCAACAGATTGATCCTACGCTCGCTCTCCGTCATCTCGACTCTCACCTTGCTTCCGGCATTCAACTCCAAGATGCTTCCGTCCTGAAGGGCGACTTGCTTGTAATCATGCAACCCTGTAGAAAAGTCGTTACCGAAGATAGCCTCGGGGTCTCTGGAAACCTGAAACCATCCCCATACCCCGACCGATAATAGGATCAAGGCCGCAAAGCTTATCCACATACCCCACCGAGATCCGTGCTTCCGAATATGCCTTCGTTTCGTATCGGAGAGGATCTCAGGGTTCGGAAGTAACCCGGGCTCAGCCAACATGTGCCGCAGTTTCTTCATTCGATCCCATGCAGTCTCTAGCTCCTTTACCGCTATGTCATGACGCATGTCCTCAGATTTCCAGGCTTCAAATGCAGCTTCTTCAGCCGAAGTCCAACCATTGTCCCGTTCAACCAGCCACTCTGAGGCCTCGCGCCGGATCTTCCGTTCTTCACGGCTTAAACTGTCTTTTTCGCAAAACATCGAACTCGATCTACGGATCTTCGTACTCCGCCAAGTAATCCGCGGTTCGCCGCATACCCTTTGCAAGCTGCGCTTTTACTGTCTGGTCCGAAATTCCCAGCTCACACGCTATCTCTTTTGTTCTAAATCCGTAAACCATTCTTAATGTCATTACTTGCCGACAACGAGGCGGAAGTGTCTTCACGGCCCGCGCCAGCAAATCTATTTCATCTCTGAGACTTACCGCCTCTTCGATATCTACTTCTGACTCTAAGACGGATAAGCCTGGATTTTGGGTTAAGCTTTCAAACTGAACGATCTTTCTCCTTCGAAACAGGTCGTAGACGACATTTCGGGCTATCGCGAACAGTAGCGCCTTAGGATCCTTCACTTTACCAGTCCCATACGCTCTCATTAAGCGAGCATAGGACTCCTGAACGACGTCTTCCTGATCCTCCAGGGTGGGGAATTTTCCCTTAAGATAAGCACGTAGTTGTCCATCAAACGGTTGGACGTATTCATTAAACCAGATATCTTGTTCAGATTCGGGCATTATTCTGTTTGGGGTAGGTTTTGAGGAATTGTTGGTAACGAGTGCTAGGTTGCACAAAGATGAACGTGCCCACCCGTCTAGCGTCAAGCTGTAACTCCGACTCACAAGAAAAAACGAAACAGATAAACTATTTCCTTAGGTATTCGAGTGTCCCACGATCAATCGTATTGTTATACACCAAGAAACAAAGTGATCTTGGATCTTCGTAGACGAAGATCAGGCCGATGCCATCAAGACAATGAAAGAGTCTGCAATACAACCTCTTTCATTTCCTTACGCACTATCCACAAATTTCAATTACTTTCAAAACCTCGTATCGTTTCGGTCGCCCCCACCCGAAAAACTGAGTTGAGGGAAAAGCAGCCCTGCAGATTTAATTACACCCCGTTTCGGGGTCGCCTGACAGTTCGCATAAAAAACGGCCGATCCCCAAAAGAGACCGGCCTTTAAACTAACAATCTAACTATGTTAAACTAACTAGAAACTAAACTTGGCGCTGAGTGAATAGGTGCGCTCGGTCGGTATCCGCCAAACGGCTACAAGACCACTGGAACCTTCATTCGGATTCGCTGCGACAGGAATCAAGTCGTCGTCGTCCAGAAGGTTACGAACATTGAGGGAGATAGTCATATCAACCTTGTCGTCCATGATCCTTGTTTTGTAACGCACGAAACCATCCAGATTCAGTTCAGTTGGACCGAAGTGTGGATTCTCGATTTCTGGTCTGTACGCATTCAGCTCGTTGTCGAAGATCTGTGGATGGCCGATAGCAGCCTTATCCTGCCAACGGGCACCACCACCAACGGTCCAGCCTTTGAGCTTACTGTCCTGAGCAAATCGGTAACTGGTAAACATATTGAAACGCCATTCACGGATTTGGTCAACCGATCCAGAACCATCCTGCAAACGAGCCAAATTGAAAGGACTCTCGTAGATAAGTTCGATCCGCTCACCGATATTGAACGAATTACCTAACGCGGAAGGATACTTACCGTACTGGTCCTGCCCCCAAAGCTGCGCTTGATTATAGGTACCGTATAGGTACTCGAAATACTCGGGAGCAGAATTGCTACGGGTAACTTTTTGCTGAACCGCATTTAAGGACAAGGTCCAGTTACTGGTGAGATTGCCAACCATCTCCAATTCGAAACCTTTAGAAACCCCATCACTGGTGGTTGATAGGTTGTCCGGTGCGGTCCAAACCTTTACTCCTGTTCCGGTTCCGTCATCTCGAATATCCCAGGCGTCTATAATCGCTTGCGGTTGATCAGGGTAATTCGCCAAATCTTCAATATCATCCTGATTATAGAAATTTTCATCGATCACAGCACGGGCATTTTCCCCCACTCGGTTAAGAATAAACGGGATGAGTCCATTGAGTACCTGTAAATCGGTCTCCGTTCTGAATTTTTGAGCCGTTTCATACCAATTCGCACGAATCGAGAGATTGTTCTCAAGAAATGAAACAGTAAAACCGTACTCTTCCGTCTCTCCGCTCGGAGAAGGTAGGCTACGCCCAAACAAGTCATTACGAACCCGTCCACTAGCGACAGCATTTTCCGCGCTAGCGTAGTGAATGCTAACTGAGTCAACCGGCAGATTATTCACCCAAGAACCCGGAACGTGCCCAACAACCCCCCAAGAGAAGGTAGTATCGCTGAATTCATCCCCACTCGGTGTGTCCAAGTCTTGAAAACCAGGATCAGCAAGTAATGAATAGCGAGTATCAGATATCGGTGCCGTTTCCGCAAAGGAATTGAGCGTGTCCTTACGCCAGCCATAAGTTGCGACGATATGATCATCCAGGAATCGACTGGCCACGATAAGCGCTTCCGATTCTCTTTCCAGTCGGTCTTTCCGAGCATTACTGGTCGGATTTTTCTCAACAGAAAACGGTCTGTTCTCCCAGCTGTCGGTATTGTAGTTGTGCACCGTTATGTTGTAGGTGTCTTCGATGTTGAGATTAGGAATACTACCTTGAAGATTGGCCCCTGCTGGCGTGGATGCACCATAGAGCGAATCACCCAGATAGACGACTCCACCGAAATTACGGTGCCCGGTAACACGTGGGATACTCGCATTCGTATACCCTCCTATATCCTGCCGAAAAGCAAAGTCGCGGTAATCTTTACCCCAAATGTTTTGCTGCCCACTGCGTACAAAGTTGCTCGCCTCCCGCTCTTCATAAAGCCCTGTCAATGCATGATTACCAACGATCTTACTGAGCCAACCATCGTTATCCATCCAGTCTGCAACATTTAGATTTGCGAAAGCAGTCGTGCGGAAAACATCACTGTCAGAATCCGTCTTATTCCAAGAACCATTGTTAAACGAGACCAAGGGACGACCTAGGTTCGGATTCACAGAGCCATCCGGTAAGATAGCTGTAGGATCGATCTGAAGCGCTTCTGAACGGCCCCCCGAGAGCAATCGACGATTCTGGGTATAACTCGATTGATGGTCGTAGGCTAATTCGATTCCGATGTTATCTTCCCAGAACAAATGCTCGGCCGAGACATTGAAGGAATCAAAATCGAGAGATTCGCTTTTAGTGTCTCCATCAATCAGGTGGTTTCTGAAATCAATAATAGAGGTGTCAGAAACTTGGTGATTGGTGAATTGACCTGAAATATCCGCGTTTGCACCGTTATTCCAGACTTCCATATTGCGACCCGTTCCGCGAATAGCAGCCCACCAGTCGGCATCCCGATTAGGGCTTCCTGCCGGATGCCAGAACGGCTGTTTCAGATTTAACATTCCTGCCGTTCCATTTGCATTCAAGGAGGTATTAACATTAGGTGAACCGAGATCTGACCAAACGGTCTGAGGTACAAAAATCGAGGACATAGGACCGAAGTAAGATCTCGAATACGGACCGTTTGATTGCACGGCTACCGCATCGTGGGTCGGCTGAATCAATCCCTCTGGGTGCGCCTGCGGATCAAACCACATGCTAACCATGTCCACTAACGGGAATTGCCGAGGCAGATTTGAACTTATATTCCCCCCCTCAATATTCGCACGAACAGTAAAGTCGTCAGTGATCTTCCAGGTCGCTGCTAGGAATATCCGTTGATCCTCTTCGAAAGCAGGATCCTGTTGGAACTTGATATCTTCGTAGAGCCCGGTAGCGCGAATCGAGAGTTTGTCTTCTATCAATACTCGCTCTACATCGAAGGAGCCTCGGTAAGAGCCATAGGATCCCACGCGGCCGCTCACTTCGGTGCGGTCATTGAATATGGGGGCTATCAAACCTGTATTGATAATACCAGCCGGACTTCCGACACCAAACAAAATGGAATTTGCCCCACGATTAATCGTAACGCGCTCCGTATTGTAGGAGTCCATGGGAATAAGACTTTCGTAGTAGTTCCTCGTAAGCGTCGCATTTGCAAGACCCCGAACCCGCGTTGTCGCAGTGTTGGTCGAAAAGATCTCTGAAACGGTATTCTCACCGGTCCGGGTACCTTCGTTAGCCAAGTTCCCGATCGGTCCCGTGACTTCGGTGTTCGCCGTGTAAATCAACAATTCCTTCAAGTCCGTCGAATCGGTATCTTCGAGGAAATCCTTGGTCACGACCGAAATCGTCGCGGCGATGTCTCGCAGATTCGTTTTCAATCGAGTTCCCGCCAATGTCGACGTGGCGGCATAGCCTTCACTATCTCCGGAATCGACGGTGAACGGACTGAGGTCGTAGACCGCTTCTTCGTCTTCCTGCGCCATCGCAGCAGACGGTGCGCCGGTTAACACGGCGACGGCGAGTCCCGACATCATCCGGGAAAGCCAATTAGAGTTTCTCTTATCTTCTGTAGTCATAGCTTCTTGTGGTTTGGGTACTTGTGTTTGCATCAAACTAATACCTTCGGTCGCTGGTGGAAGCTCGACCTCGCGCAACTTGATTATCCAAGTGCCTGAGTTCGCCTCTTCTAGCAACATCAATTCTGTGCCTTCAACCAATCGCTCCATGGCCTGACGAAAGGTCATTTCGCCTTCAACGGAGTTCAAGCGCACGCCCTTCACCTGATCAACCAGGTAAATCAGCGGACGCTCAGCCCTCAATGACAACGTCTCAAGAATCTCTTGAGCATCTCCACCCACGATTTGAAATCGCTGAAGATCCTCCACTGATTCGGCTTGAGTCGTTGCAGCAACAGCTTCTGCCCCAGTGAGCGGGACAAACGTTAGCTTTGAGAGCAGCGCCAAGCAAACAATAGGACGATTTAAGAGCATTACAGATGAATCATCGATTAAGTACAACTTATCCGATAAAAGTAAAACTTTATGAGATTTGGAGTCCTCTGAGTAGCACAGGCGCTGGTTGGGGTAACAACACATAGGTAATGGTTCTGTCCATTGAAGACGAACAGTTGAACCAAACCCGTTACAATTTTTTTCAAAATTTTTCCCTGAGAAAAGAGCCGCCGTAAATAAGGGCTGTTACCGAACGAGAGCTAAAAGAGTCCCATCAATTACTTTCACCGATCACAAAGGTGCCATCCGATTTCTCAGACCACTGAATCCCGTAACCTGATTTCAATACCTGCAAAAAGCCCTTCACGTTTTCGCTGGGAAATTGCCCACCAATCCTAAGCTCATGTAACTCCGCATCGGCAACAATCATTTTGACACCTGTCTTCTGCTCAAAGGTCGCCGCAATCTCGTCCAAGGAATCACCACCAAACGTCAACAAAGACTTTTGCCAAGACAAGCTCGCCTCAATAATTTCCGAATCCGCAGCAGAAATCGCCAGTTCAAGCTGGGGATCCTCTGAATACCGAAGAACAGTCGCCCGTTGGCCCGATCCAACCAAATTTTGTGATTTAGGATTATCACCGGTGAAAGTGTCCGTCCCCGCATTCTGCAAGCCGTTCGAGATGCCAGGCTCCACATCAACGATTCCCTCGGTCACCAACACATCGACCTCGTCCTCTGACAACCGCACATTGAAGGCCGTTCCGACTGCTTGAACCCGCACATCGCCAGCAAACACGCGGAAGGGACGTTCGGGCACCTTAGCTACCGAAAAATGGGCCTCTCCCTGCAACAACTTAACCCGCCGGTAGGCTGGCGTGAAACTAACTTCCACCTTCGTGTTCGCGTTCAAACGAACCATCGAACCATCAGGCAGACGCTGAGTCCAGGGTTCGATCGTAGAACGGGTTTCTGTGAAATACAGCTCACTATCAAAGTGCTTCCGATTCGCTACACTCCAGATGGCTAGGACTGAAAGCACCAACATAGCAGCGACCGCTAATTCACGATAAACCGGCCGTAATAGAATAAAACGGTCTTCACGGCTTCCAGTCGATTCAAAGGCAAGCTCCGGAGAGATGTTATCGAGTAAACTCCAGGCCGCTGCAGATTTCTTGTAAGATTCATCAAATCCCGCCTTCTCGCTCCTGAGAGCCGCCAGTTCATGGGATTCCTCCTCAGTCAATCCGTCATCTTCCTTCACAATCCAGCCGGCTTCATCGCGATCGGATGGGTGCTTCTTGCTCCTGCGGAACGATAAAAATCGGAAATTCATCGATGGTCGTCTGTATATCTAGAGGAGACCCTTACTTACGAAAAATTTCTGGCACTTCTTCAACCCTTTGGTCAGCTGAGATTCAACGGTATGAACCGTGATTCCCATACGCGCCGCTATTTCTCTATGTGATAAATTTTCCAATTTTCTTAGTATTAATATTTGCCGACAGCGTTGTGGCAATGACCGGATCGCTTGATTGAGTATCTCTACTTCATCATTACGACCAAGCACCTCATCGGGCCTGTTGGCGTTATCTATGACGTGCAAGCTGTCGATTTCCGTTACAGAAATCGTTCGAGAGGCACTTTGTTTTCGAAATAGGTCAGTCGCTGCGTTCCGGGCGATTGTGAAAAGCAGGCCGCGTGGATACTCAATTGCTTTCTTTCTACGTACATCCAGAATGCGACGATACGCTTCCTGAACCACATCGTCCACATCTACGAATTCCGGTACATGGTGATACAAATAACCACGCAAAGCAGATTCATGGGGCTTAATTTCAGTATCAAACCAATCGGACGCATTGAGTTGGGGAAGAGACATGGGAAGAGATGGTAGGGACTAGGATTCTTCCACCATCCTGTAGCCCACAGACCATTCCAATCAAGACCCGATTTAAAATATCCCCTGATTAGATCTCTCCTCTACAACAGAAATCGAAGATCGCCAAGGATCACACGCCCATACCCTCGAAATGGCATTGCGATATTCGCGTTAAGGAGAAAACTGAGCGTTCGATAAGCTAAGTAGCTTCCAAGTATTACCCACTTTCTTTGAGCTGAATTAAACAGAGGCTAACCCTACTAAGACAAGCATGATAACCCGACCTGATCTTCTACGAACGCTAGTGTTCCTGTCCAGTTTACTTATAATTTCCCAAGTTAGCGGAAATGAGCAGCGACCCAATATCGTTCTCATTCTGGCGGATGACCTGGGTTGGTCGGACCTCGCTTGCTATGGCAGCGATCTTCACGAAACACCCAATCTCGACCAACTGGCAAAACAAGGCGTAAAGTTTAATCAGGCTTACTCAGCCAGTCCCGTTTGCACACCGACCCGGGTTTCGATCCTGACCGGCAAACACCCGGCCCGACTTCACATGACCATCTGGCGGGAAGCAGCCTTGAATCGTGGAAAAAAGAAGCTGCTTGAGCCGTTATGCCTGGACTCCTTACCCACGGAGGAAACGACCGTTGCTGAGCTGCTTCAAGATGCGGGCTATTACAACGTCCACATCGGCAAGTGGCACGTAGGCAGTGCCGAGGGTTATCCGCAGGCACACGGATTCCACCGCAACATAGGAGGCACCCTCTGGGGCGCACCTGAAACTTTCTGGTATCCATATAGTGGCGACAGCTATTTTAGGGAATGGCGTTACGTGCCCGACCTGGAACCCGGAAACGAAGGAAATTACCTCACCGACACACTCACCAACAAAGCTATCGAAGTGATGCAAGAGCGAACGGCCACCAAGCAGCCGTTTTTTATCAATCTCTGGTATCACTCCGTCCACACACCGATCGAGGGTAAGCCTGAGCTGGTCGAGCACTACACCAACAAAATAACCGAGAACCACATTCAAAAGAACCCGCACTACGCCGCGATGGTGCACAGCCTAGACGAAAACGTCGGACGCGTTCTTAAAAAAATCGATGAGCTGGGAATCGCAGACAACACGCTCGTTATTTTCTCATCCGACAACGGGGGATTCATTAAAAACGGTAAACTCAATCCCGAATACCAGGTCGCCAACAACACCCCCCTACGCAGTGGAAAGGGCTCAACCTACGAAGGCGGTATACGCGTTCCACTCATCGTACGAGGCCTGGGCGTTGCCACCGACCAACAGAGCAATACTCCGGTCATTTCTTCCGACCTTTTCCCCACGCTATTGGATGCTGCTGGCATCAGCAAACGCCCTGACGGACCCACGGATGGGTTATCGCTCGCTTCGATATTTGAGAACCCCGATGAGACACTGGATCGCGACTCACTTTATTTCCACTACCCTCACTACTACCATACCACAACTCCCGTCACCGCCATGCGCAAAGGCGATTGGAAGCTGCTTGAATATTACGAGGACAACCGCATCGAGCTTTACGACCTCAACAAAGACCTTGGTGAAACAACCAACCTAGCCGCTTCCCAGCCCGACCTAGCCGCACACCTTAAGTCCGAGCTTCACGAGTGGCGCGCCCAGATTGGAGCGCTGCATCCAGAGGAAAATCCTGATTATCAATAGCGCGACTCGGCTCGGTCACAAAGAAGATTAAGGCACCTCATCATTCTTCCACATACACTTCGCGCTCAAATAAAAACGCAACTGCCTCGGGAATCCAGCCCGTATCCCAGGCATGTCTACGATGAGGTTCCACGACGTAACGGTGGGGAACTTCGTTTTCAACCAAGAGGCGATGAATTTCTACGCCTCCAATTGCCCGCTTCCCTTCGGTGCTATAATAAAACAATCGCGCTTCATCACCGAGCTCTTTACCACGGGTCTTCACGAGATTCGAAAGGCGGTTCGCCTCGAAGTTTTCAACGCTTCCCCACTCCCGTGCAATCCGCTCTGCCCGATCATCTTCTTCGATCGGCCCCCTATCGACCCGAATCCCGATATCCCATCCTACAGCCTTTTGAAACAGATCCGGGTTGCGCAGTAGTAAGGCGATTGCTCCCCAACCCGACTTACTAAACCCAATCAGGAATCGGCCTTCTTTCTCGGTCTGTACGGGGTAGTGTTTCTCTACAAAAGGAATCACCGTTTTTAGAAAATGACTCTCGTCCTGCTTCTGCGGATTCAGATCGTGATCAGCAAACCAGGGCTTCGTTGTAAACGCCGGGGCGACGCAAATAACCTGGTACTTATTATGATAATTATGTTTCTGAATCTCGACCAAGCCATCCCCATGATTTCGAAGTCCGTCCTCGTGCACCGGTAGGACATAAAGCACCGGATACTGCTTTCCCGTTTCCATGTGATCCGGCAATAGCACACGCAACGACGTTTCCTTCCCCTGATAAGGAGACTCGATCCAATGCGTTTCAAAACTTGTTTCGTCTACCTCAGCCGACCAGGCAGGCAGTGTTATTCCAATCAGAACGGATACGATAACGGCAAGTTTCATGACTTCGCTTAGAACCCTTCTAACAACCCACCCGCTATAAAGAACTCTGGATGCTCAGCGGCTATACGCGCACGCAGCTCAGGACGGTTCTTAATCACCCGACCGAGCTTGGCCACCTGCTTAGGATCTGACAGTCCGGCTATTTCAGCATCAGCAGGCATAATTTGGCTATCCCAACCGGCAAGCTCCTCGGGCTTAACGCCTGCAATTCCGATACCGTTATTGTAAGCACTAGGAGAAAAACCTCCAACGACCTCCACATTGAGCTTTGGCTTGATCTTGTCTTCCCAACCACCGGCCCACAGGCAGGCATTGACCAGGAATCGTCTACCATCCTCGCTTAGCAAATCTTCAGACGCTCCATAAGAGGCGTATACCACACGTGCGTTCTTCGTGTCGCCAGACGGCGCCAAGTAGGAGTCCCGTGTCCAACCGGCATTCACAACGGGTTTTTCGATATTGATGTCGTTACTCGCATGAAAGGTGTTGAGCACCTGGACCTCCAACAACGGTGTCGCATCAGCCGGAGGCTGAGATTTGTAGGCCCCTGAATATGCGTGAATGCTTTTCACTCCCTTATTGATCGGATGACCTTTCGCACTGACTACCGGAGTGATCTTACAACCCATCACGTGGTTGCTACCGTAATGAGACTGCCCGCGTTCCTTATGCCAGGTGTTTCCAAAAACCTGTTCACCCATGCCACCACGATAATCCTCGCCCTCATAATTGTAATTCAATTTCTCCCATTTGCCTGCTTGTCCATTAAAACAATGGGTCGACGTACGCACTCCGACAACAGGGCCTCCGCGTTCGAAGTAGTCGACGAGGAGATCGACCTGATCATCCGGCAAATTCATAAACCGAGAGTATAAAAACAACAGATCCGCATCTTTGAGTGCTTCGAGTCCCGGCATGTTAGCCCCGCCGCCCTTGATCGCGCCCTCCTCATCAAGCCCGAAAATCACGGTGCAACGAAAGCCGTGTCGCTTGGCCAAGATCTTGGCCAGCGCCGGGCAGGTTTCCTCGGAACGGTATTCGTGATCGTTCGCAATAAATACGATATGCTTTCCCTTACCGATACCGTGATCACCCTCGTAAACCAGAGGTTTTGAAACCAGCGGCAGGGCCGCTCCAACCAGTGTTGCTGCCATAACAAATAATCTAATCATTTTCATACCGCGAATTCGTTTACTATTTTTGGGACCCGACAAAGGCTTATCGAATCAACAGAGGCCGATCCTACCGAGACCTTTCAAAGTGGAACTTGTTGCCTGTGATGTAAAGCCACCAGTTCGACTCAGGTAGAAACGGGGTGTAATCTTAATAGCTGTCGATTCTATCAAGAATCGGAGATCATGGTAGGCCAAGAGCGTCGCTGTGTTCCGGTCTGCTTCGCATCCGGTCTTGTCGTCGACTAACTCCTCGGAACTGCCACCGGATACTTTGGAAACACGCGGCACTGCGAGGACGCAATTGCCCTACCCACTTCAGATACAGGCAATCATCCAATTAGCTGCTCAAGCAAAATGGGGCGCGGTTCTCACCGTATTCTCATTTCACCCAACCAGGAAAGCCCTTCGTTTTCAGATTTGCCATACCGATAGGTCTGCTCAATCATTCCTACCTGCCGTTTCGGGCGTCTTACACGAACCCTGCGCATGCACACAATGGCCCGCCAAATCCCCTAAACTCCATCATGACTAAACGCTTCTATCCTGTCCTGCTTTTCCTAACACTCATCTCAATGTCGACCGCTATCACTGGCGCAGAGAAAGCGCAGGTGCAGCATACTGAACATATCTACAAAATAGTCGATGATACGGAGCTTATCATTCACACCTTTACGATTGAGAATGCTACCGAAGAAACACCCAAATCTGCCATCGTCTTTATTCACGGTGGAGGCTGGGCGTCAGGTGAACCGTCCGTATTTTTCGCAGCTTGCAAACGCTATGCGTCCATGGGTTTCGCAACATTCTCTGTCCAATATCGCCTGGCAGAAAACAAAAGGGGCGACATCCCTAGTCCGAAACTGACTCCCATCGAATGTGTATTGGATGTGCGTTCGGCCATGCGATGGGTTCGAAGCCATTCGAAAGACTTCAATATCGATCCGCAAAAAATTGTAGTCGGCGGTCATTCCGTCGGAGGCCAACTAACACTGGCGACCGCCCTATTCGATTCGATTAACGAAGCGTCTGACGATTTATCAGTCTCACCCATCCCCAACGGTATGCTCCTCTACTCCGGAACGCCTGATACTATTGAAGCCTGGTGTGACTACTTGCTTGCTGACCGCCGTCAACAAATCTGGACCATTTCCCCCGCGCACAACGTAAGACCCGAAATGCCACCCGCCATCGCCTTTCACGGCAAGTCCGATCATGTCGTTCCATTCTGGAAAGTGAGACGTCTGAGTGGGTTTATGAAAAAAGCAGATAACTATTTCGAATTACATGCCTACGAAAACCGCGAACATTACTTGGGCAAAGGGGATGACACTTATTCTGAAATCCTCGACGATGAGATCTTGGAAAAGACCGACGCCTTTCTGAGAAAGTTCGGATTCATGTGATAGGCACGGCTCACCAAGAAACAGAGTTGCCCACACATATTCAGTCGCTCAATCTCTGACGCATGCCAAACCCATGGACCGGAATAGGAAACCCCTACACAAGAGCTGAAGTCCTCGAACGACTTCACGATACCCTCGCAAAAGGTGAGCCCATCATCGCTGCCGGGGCTGGCACCGGAATCAGTGCCAAATTTATCGAGAAAGGGGGAGCTGACCTCCTCATCATCTATAACTCAGGACGTTTTCGCATGGCGGGTCATGGATCCACTGCGGGGCTCATGTCGTATGGAGATGCCAATGCGATCGCGATGGAAATCGGTGAGTTCGAGGTGCTGCCGGTCGTCGAAGAGATTCCCGTCATCTGCGGCGTTCATGCCACTGATCCGCGACGCCGCATGTGGCATTGGCTTCTTAAGGTGCAGGACATGGGATTCAGCGGTATCAACAATTTCCCTACACACACTATCGTGGATGGTCAGTATCGCCAGACACTGGAAGAGACAGGAATGAGCGTGCAGAAGGAATTCGACTGCGTCGCCCTCGCCCGGAAGATGGACATGTTTTCGATCGTCTATGTCGCCAAGCCTGAGGAAGCCAAAGCGATGGCCGAAGCCGGTGCCGACGTCATCATCGCCCACGTAGGTTGCACCGTCGGTGGTTCGATTGGTGTCACCGATTCCGCCATCTCGCTCGACGCCGCTGCTCAACAAACCCAAGCCATCATAGACGCCGGCAAATCCGTTCGCGATGACATCATCTACCTCAGCCACGGCGGCCCCATTCTCACACCCTCCGATGCAGCCTACATCAACGAGAAAACCGACGCCGTTGGATTCGTCGGAGCATCGAGCCTGGAACGCATTGCGGTTGAACGATCCCTTATAGATATCACCCAGGAGTTTAAGTCGATACCGGTAAAACGGAAAGGTTGATACGGCCATGCGAATCAATCTAACATTCAAAACCGTTTTCCATTCGACGGCGGAGCAAGGATGCTCCTACCCTACCGCTTCAGCAAAAAGGTAGTGCCATTGCGTCCCCGCAATGCAGATTGATTATTCAATTCAAGCCCAAATACCCCAATGTCCACTTTAGCAATTCTTGGCACGCTCGACACCAAGGCGGAAGAACACGCGTTCGTTGCAGCTCAGATCCGTGAACGCGGCCACAAAACATTGTTTATTGATGTCGGCACCGGCATAGAGCCTCAGATCGATCCCGACTACAGTCGGTATGATGTCGCATCGGCGATAGAACTCAACCTCGACGAACTGCTACGGCAGCAAGACCGAGGGGCCTGCGTGGTCGCGATGTCCGAAGCGGCTCCAGTATTTCTTTCCGACTTGGTAGCCAAAGGTGCGATCGACGGCGTCATTTCCCTTGGCGGTGGCGGAGGAACAGCCATCGCCACGGCAGCCATGCGAGCGCTTCCCATTGGGTTTCCCAAGGTGATGGTATCCACGTTGGCCAGTGGAAATATTGCCCACTACGTCGGAACCAAAGACATCGTCATGATTCCCAGCGTCGTAGATGTGAGCGGACTCAATCGCATATCGCGTATGATCTTTGCCCGCGCTACTGGGGCCATCTGCGGCATGGTCGAAGCAACACTGGATACGGACGCGGGTAAACCCCTCATCGTCGCCAGCATGTTTGGTAATACGACGACCTGCGTAAATACTGCCAAGGAGGTGCTGGAACAAGCGGGCTACGAAGTCCTTGTATTTCACGCGACCGGCGCTGGCGGACAGGCGATGGAAAGTCTCATCGAAAGCGGTATGGTCGCCGGTGTGCTGGATGTCACCACTACCGAATGGGCAGACGAAGTAACTGGCGGGGTTCTCTCCGCAGGTCCCACGCGCATGGACGCGATGAGCAAAGCCAAAGTCCCTGCCGTCATCGCACCTGGCTGTGTCGACATGGCCAATTTTGGGGAACGCAATTCGGTTCCTGACAAATATGCAGACCGAACGTTCTACATTCATAATCCGCAAGTAACCTTGATGCGAACCAACGCTGACGAGTGCGCCGCCATCGGCCGAATCATCGCTGAAAAAGCAAACGCCAATCCTGCACCCGTATCGATCCTCCTACCTCTCAAAGCCATCAGCGAAATCAACGTCGAAGGCGGTCCCTTCTACGATCCCATTGCGGACAAAGCTCTTTTTAATGCGATTCGTTCTCACACATTAGTACCTATCCAAGAGCTGGATGAGCCAATTAACAGTCACGCTTTTGCAAGCAACTGTGCACAAACCCTGTTGGAGCTCATTCGCAGACGTCTATAACTGACAGGGTAAAAGAGGCCGATCGCCTTTTCTTTATGTACTTGGGACATTTCGCCACGCATGCACCGATCGAGGGGAAACAGGAACTGTATGACAAATACGAAAAAAGCGGGCCGATCTTCAGCGATAGACGACCCGTGGGCCCCCGACAGCCATAAGTTACTCAAGGCCGGTCAGGATGACCTCCATTACGCGAGTCAATACCGCCGACCTTTATCCAACCTTTCTCGAAATGGCAGGCATCAGCGAAACCAAACAGAATGACATGGATGGAATCAGCATCGCTCCATTGCTGAAAGGTAAGAGTATTGACCGTGAGGATATGTATTGGCAATTTCCCCATTGCCAAGGTGAAGGCGCTTACCCCTCGTCAGCCATTCGTCAGAGTTCCTATGAATTGACCTACAACTATCACTACGAAAATGACCTGCTCAACCAGAAACCAGACTTGGCAGCATCGATGAAGTTTCGTTTGATTGATTCGTTACATTCGGTGAGCGCAAAAATGCCTATCAAGACCCCATCCAAAATCTTACTTAGGAAATCGGCCATAAAAATGGCATCAATGTGAAACGACCAAGATAACTCATCCGCAAATCACAACGAGTACCCAACTTTTAGTTACCTGATGAAACTGCCCACTACTCTGCTACTAGCCCTACTAATCAGCCTTTTAACCTCGGCCTTTAGCGTTGGAGCCGAGCGCCCCCATATCATAATCTTGTTGGCCGACGATTTAGGATGGCACGATGTCAGTTATCACGGCGGCTATATTCAAACGCCCCATATTGATCGGTTGGCAAACCGAGGCGTGCAGCTAGATCAGTTTTATGTGCAATCGGTTTGCACGCCTACCCGGGCCGGTCTCATGACTGGGCGATACCCCATCCGGCTCGGTTTACAAAGTAACGTGGTTCGCCCCTGGGCCCAACATGGGCTCCCATTGGATGAACAAACGCTTCCATCGGCACTGAGAGACAATGGATACACAACCGCCATTGTAGGAAAATGGCATCTCGGTCACGCTAAGGCAGAGTATCTACCTCTCCAACGCGGCTTCGATACTCAGTATGGTCACTACAATGGCGGCCTGAATTACTTTACTCACATACGCGACGGCGGGCATGATTGGCATCGCAACGATCAGGCTAACTTCGACGAAGGCTATACGACCGACTTGATCGGCACTGAAGCCGCCAGAATCATCGAAGAACACGATACAAACCAACCCTTATTTCTCTATGTTCCTTTCAAGGCGCCCCACTCCCCCTTTCAGGCAACTGAAGGTCAACTTGCACGCAACCAGCACGTAGAGGAAGGAAGACGCCGGACCTTTGCTGCTATGGTCACCAGCATGGACGATGCTATCGGAAAGATTGTGGCAGCTGCGAATCGAAAGCTGCCCGCAGAGAACACGCTCTTTTTCTTTTGCTCCGACAATGGTGGGATAACCGCGGTCGGTTCCAACGGAGAACTCCGTGGACAGAAATCCTACGTATACGAAGGCGGCGTGCGCGTACCGACTATCATGGCTTGGGACGGTAAAATCAAAGCCGGCTCTGTAGTAAAAGAGCCACTACATATCACAGACCTATATCCAACGCTCTTAAAGCTAAGTGGAAGCAAGCCTCAACAAAACCACCCCATCGACGGCAAAGACGCCTGGGCAACCATCTCAAAGGGTGCTTCGTCGCCACACAGTTTCATCCTTCTAGATTCCACTCCCTTCCGCGGCGCGATTCGCATGAATGACTGGAAACTGGTTCGCAACGGTGAAGCCACCGCGATAACCACAACTTCACTCGGCGAGGAAACTTGGGAGTTATTTAACCTCAAGGACGACCCGTATGAGAAACAGGATGTTAAGGACAAATTTCCTAGCACATTTCTAGTGCTAAAAGAAAAACTACAAGCATTGTCCGGGCAAGCAGTCGCACCGCATCTGCCTGCCAACCAA